>ERZ791801.528-NODE-528-length-36602-cov-8.634006_pt1 | contig 36602 bp, 22 predicted proteins | sample MGYA00510309_ERZ791801 | MGnify/ENA primary metagenome ERZ791801 (study PRJEB30046, sample SAMN00791979) | human gut metagenome | study: EMG produced TPA metagenomics assembly of the A metagenome-wide association study of gut microbiota in type 2...
TTCGACTTTTCGTACCTACTTGAGTGCAAGTTGCATTTTTTGTGGTAGTCCATGTGCCAAAAGTATGACCAGAAACAACTTTTATTTGTGCATTTGCCGTTAATCCGTTGGTTGTTTTTGCTGTAATCGTTACTGTTCCTGCTTTTTTACCAGTTACAGTACCACCACTTACCGTCGCAATAGAAGCGTCGCTAGTAGACCATATAATCGTTTTATTTGTTGAATTTGTCGGTAAAATCGTTGCAGTTAAAGACTTGGTTGTTCCTGCTTCTATAGTTGCAGAACCTGAGTTCAAGTTGATCTTTGAAGGGAGTATATAACTATCAAGTTTGTATATAGCAAATTTTTGTGAATCCCTATAATTCAAACCACAAACTTGCACTTTATCGCCTGTGGTAATATTGCCCTTCACATCAAGCACGATATTTACACTTTTGGGTTTAAAATAATACTCTCCAGACCATCTTCCAAAAATGTACCATTTTTGAGTATTTGACCCACTGTACTTTTTTGATTGAGCCAGACCACCATTTGGACTACAAGAATCTAAATAGCTCCCATCAGCGCAGTTCTTTATAGTATATGAACCATCGCTTTGTCTATCAAAAAACCAAATCTGTCTTGCAGAAGCATTCTCACTTTTCTGTACAGTTATTGAACCATTCACATTAGTAACATTAAGCCAATTTTTGTATATGAGTAACGATGCGTAAAAGTCATCACCTATATCCAAATAATTTCCATCTGTAACAGTAAACTTTACAATATTAGCACTCATGCTACACTCATAATCATTTCGACTATCAACATAGGCTTCGTAATATCCCGCTGGTAAATCTACAAGACAACTTGTTCCTTTCTCACCCCATAAAATCTTGTAAGCCTCTCCTTTTTGTGCCGTTCCTCTCCATATTTTCACATCATATTCATTGGTATTTGCCGTTTTTAACCAAGAAATTGATGTAGGCGTATAATTCGTGCCTGCGGAAGCAGACACAGTTGTGCTGCTAGGAACAGGATTACCCTTTTCAATGGTAAACTTTACAGTGTTACTACAAGTATATCCTGAATCATTACACGAATCAACATACGCTTCATAATCTCCTACAGGAAGGATCACACTCCAACTCGTTGCGGCAGTAGTATTTTCCTTAAAAAGAGTACCATTCTTATGTATTTTAATTGAATATACTTTTGTATTACTTGAAGCAGTCCAGTTGAACGTCGTGCATTTATATGATGTTCCAGTTTTAACGTTTATTGCCGATTTGCCAGGAATTGAAACAGAATAATCTCCTAAATATATGTAACCCAAAAACCTCATGCTTGTTAAATAATTTGAAGAATCTGAATTAATAGTTCTGGTGTCAAAAAAAGTACTTTTATAATGAGATTCTGATATAGTCACAGAAGATCCATCAATAGCCTCCACCACGGCAACATGACCTTGATTCTGATCATACTTATCCCAGCAAGCAACAGCACCTAATCTTGGAGTATTTCCATATTTATACGCTCCATCAGTCTTATTTTGCCACCACCATTTTCCTGCATTACCTGTAGATAAATTAGGCTTACTACCTAATATCTCATAAGCACGCCCATATGCATATGCCGTACAATTTGGCATTCCGTATCCCGATTTGTAAAATGGATTTAGACCATAATAATATGAGTTATCACTAGTAGGCGCGCTTGTTCTTGGAACAAATCCCGCCGCACTCACCGACATAGTTGGCATAACGACCATTAAACTAACGATCATAAGCAAACTGGTAAACAAGCTTGCTATTCGTTTCTTCATAAGAATACCCCCTAAAAAAATCAAGTTTATACCAATATAATACTACTAAATTGTTTTGATGTCAATACATATTCAGACAAAATTAAAAATAATTTTGTCTGAATATGTTATAATATTTGCATTCAAAGTGCTTAGTCAGTTTGATATCAGTTATTGTTTATTTTATAACAAATCACGCAGCTTATATTGACAGATTATGTAGAATGTGCTATAATATTAACCAATATTAGTATGTAATCCTATAAAAAATCATATCGTATTATTATTTGGAAGAAGGACGCATTTATGGCAGATACTCAAAAATTGAAGATGCTGACCAATAAGTTTTTGGAACGATTGGACATCATCAAAGAACAGGTAAACCATGTTCAAGAAGCAGTTAATGATAAAATGCTCATGGAAAATGACAGCATTCAGCAAATCATTTCTGAAGCAGTTGATTTTTCGCAGTTGCAGGATTCATTAAGAACAGAATATACGAAACTGTTTCCAGATGAGCCAGTACCCCAACTGATCGATGACATTGAAGAGAAGATCCGTCTGCTCGACGAGTCATTGGCTAAACAAAAGGAACTTGATGAAGCCAAAGCAGTTATATCTAGGTTTAGCAGTATCACATCAGATATTGACAAATGTAAGGCGATGCTGAAAAAATATTTGGACAAACTTCAGGCTATCGACGCTGAAAGTATGTCTATAGAGGATTATAAGACCTCAACTAAACCATATGATGTTTTTTATGACGCTGTTAAGCTTGACGATAACAATGAACGAACTATGCAGGCACAAACTATATATGGTCAATTTGACGGAGATATAATAGCAAATCTGCTGTTTGGCAATTTTTACATTGACGATAGCAAGCTGCAAAACACTGTGTCTGAGAATGTTCCTGAAACAATAGCCAAAACCACATCACCTGATAAAGAATCAGTGATGACCAAAATTTCAGCAGTACCAGTCATGGCACCTATTGCCGAGAAAGTTGTTGAAGATAAGGAAGATAACGATACATCATCAAATGAAGCTGTCACACTGTTCAACACATCATTGAGAAGTAACGTCGGTAATTTTGAATTTGTATCAAATAAGGTTTCAGTTCCTGTTGACCATAAGGAATTTAAAAATCTTATGAAGAACAACTTAGCTAAAACAATATTGGCGTTATCTGAAAAAGGCTGCTCCATACCATTCCTTTATATACCTTTAGAAGATATAACAGATGAAAGCCTTAAGCTTTCGGCTGATGAACTCGTCAAAGCCGGTTACCTTGAATCCGCACACGCCGCCGATCTGCCATATGTATTTCATATCAGCGCAAGAGGATATAAAGCAGTCAAGAAATATAACCAAAATAGATCTAGTTCATTTTTGATTACTGAAGATGAATCTTGCGTCCCTGAGCATAGTATCAATAATTATCTTATGACCTTAGGCACTTGTGCAGAATCGTTTATTAGGATCAAAATGTTTGACTCAGTACAAAAAGAAATAGATGAAAACGCAGAATTTATCGACTCAAAAGAATCAAAAGGAAATACATACTATATATCAGCAGGGTATTGTAAAATATTAGGCAAAAAAGGACTAAATTTTCTGTATGTTTCGTTTTGCCTTAATGGCAGCGATGATGCGGAACACTTTGTTACTGCCCTTAATGATTTTGTAGAAGAAGCAAACGAGGGATATGACTATCTGTTTATATCGTCTGATACTATAAATGAATGTGTAATATGCCGTGATATTATCAATAAAACATCTGATCAATCAGGTAAAAATCATGTGGTGTTACACTCTGTACTAACTGACGAATATCGCCTTGATAACGAAACTGTAAATATCGAGCAGCTTGTAAATGCAATGCAGTCCAGCATATCTGAAACATTCGGCGTAAGCTTTATAACTGATGAGATGCTTGAAAACAAGTATAAAGAAACTGGAATAATTGTTTGCAACCATTCTGATATTGGAGTAGCCAATGTCGAATACAAAGACAGCATAAACGTTTTAACAAAGGATTTTAAGAAAGATATGAAGATCCCGATTCATAAGGCTGCAACTTCACTTTTTTCAGAATATGATAATTTGAACGAAAGATTTTTAAGAAGCAATATATGGGCAATGACACCTTTGCTAGCTAACATATCCATTGCAGAAAAAATGTTTGAGCTTGGTTATGCTAATAAGATCACGCTAGGTGATTTTGAACCTGTTTATACTTCAAGCAATGCGCTTGAAAGAAATCTAAATAGGGCAAATGTTTTGTGGCTAAAAAATAACAGCCGTTTTTCTTTCAAGCCACATTCTGTTACTTCACCAAGTGATAGAACACCACCAAGTTCTCCGGTTTTCAACAATATACTTTTGAACGCAATTGGTCATCTGAATGCAGCATCACCTGTTTATTCTGTTAAGTCTTGGAAATCGAATGCCACGTCATTCAATTCTAGCAATTTCTTTAGATTTAATGGAATCGAACTTAATTTTCCAAGTTCTATAAATGTGAATACTTATATCATATCTGCTTGTATTCCAAATGTAAAGGAACTTTCAAAACTGATAGATAAATCAAAGGGTACTTTTTCAGAGTATTCCAATAATATTGATATTTTTATTGTTGCAGGTTTTTCAAAAGAAGAATGTGATTCTCTATACAATTACTATCATAACAACTATCAATGCTTCAATGAAGCAAAGCTCGTCTTGTATGTTATTAATGAAGATCGTTTTATCGACTTGGAAACAGAAAGTGATATAACAAGTAATGATATACAGGAATATATAGAAAATCTCTATCATTCAAAACTTAAATCCAAAATGTCAGCTACAGTAGATGAGCCTGTTTCCGTATCAGAATCTGAAATAGATGAAAGCTCTGATGTTGTCGAAAATTCTATAGAGCAAGAGAACACTGATGCTGTAGATACAGATACTAAATCGACTGAGATAATTCGGAACGAGCCTTTGACCGAAGTAATGAATGAAACACCTGTCGCTGAAACATCAAATAACAGTGATGAAGAAAATAGTGAAAGTGTTACAAACTCTTTCTTTATTGATGATGAAGAACTTTTGGACACTGTTTGCGGCTTGCTTGAAAAAGAAAAGTATGCCTGTGCGTCAGCCTATTTAAAAGCCATTTCAATGCAGAATAAAAGTTATAATCATTTATACACCACTTTGGGTTATGCAATGAATGACCCTGCTTTGTCCTGCAATTATACATCAAGCGTTATTTCTGGAATATTTGACAATGAAGCTTCTGATTATTCTGACCTGACAGAATTTTTCAGGATATGTGCTGTGCTCCGTACTTTATTCCAAGGCAATCAGCACGATTACCAATATAAGAGTCTTAGCGCGACTATTCAAGGATACAGTTACCTTAACGTTAACAAATATGTTATGGCACTGCTTCTTAAACTGTCTGAGTTCAAGGATTCCACAAATGGTCAGGGCATAGACGCTTATGCCGATTATCGTATAAAAGAAAATGTCAATACATCGAAAATGATCGATGAACACGTCAAGAACGCTAAGACATATTTTGAGCAATATTATAATAATCCTATCAAAGAGAAAAAAGCTCTTCCAAGATATATAGAAACAGTAAAAATGATATTGAAAAAGGACAATCCTCTGTATGATTGTTTAAGAGCCGCTTCTGAAGATGATAGAGCCAATGAAATACTTGAATATGTCCATGATTTTCTTTCTCCGGATTTCATTAATAATGGCTTTGAAATTCGCGGTTCTAACATCAGTAATGATAAGATCGATGAATTTATCGACTTCAACTGGGAACAAGCAGGCAAAGTTCAGCGTGAAAAGCACAAGTCAAGCAAACTTGTAAAAGAACTAAGAAATAATCTTTTCTCAATGCTTTCAAAAATGCTGACAGAAATAGCTGACTGGTATTACTATGTATCGTTGTACACAGAAAATGATAATCATAACACCTATGAGCACGAAAAGCATGACATTGTTGAAGTAATAATGCAGTACAGGTATGCAATGAGATCGCCGTATCTGGTGACAGAGATAGATATACTATCGCCGGCAACGCCTGCATAAAAACAGTGTTATTGGAATTCCAATCAAAATTAAATGGCATATTTATTGATAACTCCAATAAATACTATTATTCGGACTTTCTGTATTATGCAGAGGTCATGCTTGATGATAATTTTATTCCTGTGATCGAAAACGAATTATCTGCTATAAATGCCTTTTCTCCTATCAGCAGGATACTCCGTCATGCAGATATGCCTGCAAGAGATATCAAAGAAAGGATAGACGAGATCTTTAACAGAACTCCCGACAGTGATCTTCACCTAAGTGATGATTATGGCTGCGCAAAATTGATCAAAGAATATCTTAGGTTGGCAAAAAACACTGAGTGGGACGATGATAAAAATGATATCGAGGCAAATGCACTTGACGCTTTAAAGCAGATGCACTTGATAAAGAGCAATTTTATCGGCACCCTTGAGCTTGACCAGAGCTACGGAAAAATAGACACAGACCGCAAAGAACGCCTGCTTTTGCTTGTTGATAAGCAGTATGAAAAAGCCATGAATACACATAACTTCGGCTTTTTTAATAGAATGCTTGACTATTGCAAGCATACTGTTGACGAAAATGCAAGTGCAAGAAAGATAACATTAAGCACTCATCTTGAAAATGCAAAAAAAGAATATGCTGATACACCAGAGGCACAGGAATTGATAAAGTCTGCTGAGTCCATGATGGATATTCAAAATTATACTGTAGTAGAAGATATCATTAATAGGATCCAGCAAAAGGACTTTACTAACAAAACCGCATTGGATTCAAAAGACTACCTTGAAGACTTTATCAGGGAATACGAAAAGATATTCAAGATCGTATATAACAGCAAAATCAGTAATGCTTCCCTTATCACTAGCCTTAACAGATTCAGTAGTGGCTATGGCAACAAGCACAGTAATTTCGCTTCAAGTCTGATAAACAACTTCCCTACTGCAGATAATATCCAAAAGGTACAAAGCTTCCTCGATGCGATAGGTTTCAATGTAGACTCTGTTGAACCTTATCAGGGCAAGAAGGCTTGTTACAATGTGTCTATCAAGAAACCACTTAACGGAAAAAGAGATAATTACCTGCACCCTATATATCCATTCGGTTCTTATGCTGTCGAAAAAGGCTTCAGGGTCATGTGTCTTTTCGGCAAGACCGATTATAATAATATTTTGGACGCTATCAATGAGATAGGAACAACTAAAAATACAATAATGATAGTAAACTGGGCGCTTGAACTGCATGACAGAAGAGAGCTTGCACGAAAGATCAAAGCAAATATGCCAGATGATAAGATATTCATAGTGATAGACAGAGTCGTTATGTATTATCTTGCTGATAAAAACGAGGAGAGCAAGAGTTCTATCAACCGAATACTGATGCAGATAACAGCTCCGTTTGCTTCTTTCCAGCCATATATGGAAGACGCATCAAAAGCCATACCAAGCGAAATGTTTATGGGAAGAGCAAAACTGCTCAGAGATATTGAAAGCCCTAAGGGTGCAAACGTTATCTGCGGCGGAAGACAGCTTGGTAAGTCCGCATTGTTGAGAATGGCAAAAACAGATATCAACGAAGACGATATAGGAAACAGAGCCGTATATGTTGAGATCAAAAATCTTGACCATAGAGAGGCTGCACTCAAGGTTTCCCAAAAGCTTATTGACGAGAATATTCTTGAAGATGTTAACAAGACAAACAATTGGGATGAACTTGCAAGATTCATCGAACTTCGCCTGAACGACAAGAAAAAGAAAAAAATACCATATTTTCTTCTTTTGATAGATGAAGCAGACAGTTTGTTTGAAAGCAGTAAGAATATAGACTATAACCCGATCAGAGCCTTGGAATCACTTCAGGCAGAAGAAAATGAAAGCTTTAAGTTTGTTTTTGCAGGATTAAGAAATCTTGTTAAGTTTGAAAGAGAACTTGCCAATGATGATAATTCCACGCTTCCACATATTACAGTTAAGACCATAAGACCATTTAACAATCAGGAAGCACGAGAACTTCTTGAAACACCTCTGCATTATCTGGGCGTGCGTTTTCCAAAAGATCAGGAGTATCTCATCTCATTGATACTTGCATCAACCAATTATTTTCCTGGCCTTATACATCAATACTGCGCTTCTCTTATAAAGTCAATGCAGGAAAAAGATTATGCAGACTATACAGTTGACAAGACACCGCCATATGAACTCACTGAAACACAGATAAAGAAAATACTTTCAGACGAGAATTTCAACAAAGATATTAAACGTAAATTCGATATCACCCTAAAGCTTGATACTGATAATTACTATGATATCATTGCAACTCTGGTTGCCTATTGCAGCTACAATATTGATTCTTCTAATGGCTTCACTGTCAGTGAGATCATGGAAGTTGCCGAAGATTTTGAGATCAAAAAGATAGTATCACAAGGCGTTGATAAGCTTGCAGCCCTTATGGACGAGCTTTGCGAACTCAATATTCTCAGAAAGAACAATGAAAATCGCTACCTGTTTGCCCGTCACAACTTTATTCAGATGCTCGGCAAGGATAAAAGCGAGATTGATGATAAACTGATACAGTATCTTGGGGAGTGATAAACCATGAAAACAAACGAACGCTGGTGGACTGTTGTCCCAAACTCTGTAAGATTTATAGATGACATTGCTGCCGTCCTTAAAGGCGGAAGCAGCGTCATATATTCCATATCTGAAAATTGCGAATGGAAAGATACGCTTCGTGATATAATCAAGGCAAAAATCTTTTCCGGCGTTGACAAGACGCATGAAATATCGGGAAGATCGATTGGAGATCGCACTCCCGGAGAATACTTAATGGAATCGTTTGTAAAAAAAGAGCTTCGCTCTAAATATAGAACATCAATCGGCTATGAAAAATTTTTGACCGATAAAGAAGATGAAACAAGTCTACTCCACAGTTTTATCTATCTCGTTGACCTGAGTGATGAACAAACACATGATTGGGTAACTTTCATTGAAAACTATAACAAACTGCATAAATCTAAAATAGAGAAATGCAGATTTATCATCGAAACTAAAACAAATTTGAAAAGTAAATACAGCGGGATAAGACTATTTAAAAGAGGCGATTATTTGCATAACTATGACATCACGATTCTGTGCATGATGACAATATCCTCCAACAAAATACACAATATTTTCAGAAATTATGCGACCGAGCTAGCAACGCTTTGTTCCAATAATGATCCTGAGTTCGCCGCTGAACTGATAACAAGCAGTGATATGCTTATCAAAGACACAAATTCATTGATCAACAAAATTATTTCTAATTCTATAAGGAGCAATATGGAATCTTTTACGTTCACAGACGATCTAGACAGAAAGATCTGGGAAGCTCAGCTTAAAGTATTCTTTCCACTGATCGAACGATTCAGGCTTTATCTGATAGAAAAATACAAATATAATATCCATTTGGATAGCAGCGTAACAAATTTGAAAGGTGAAGAGATAAGATCCGAATATGATATAGAACTTGCGACGTTAAAATGGTTATGCAATAACCATGATCTATACATGAACAGTGGAGATTACAACGATCTTAATTTTTTTAAAGAATGTAGAAATAATCTAGCTCATTTAAAATATCTGCCATATGATAGTCTGAAAAGAATAGTTGAAACAACAGACAGAATATAAAAAGGCAGGGTCTTGTAATGTGGTTCAAAAAGTAGAATTTTATAGCGTAGCAGTTTAGAAGACTGCTACGCTAATATTCAATATTAGACAAGTATCATTTATAAGATTAAAACAATCCACATATTACGCATGGCATCCAAACTGTGGTTGTTCCGCTTATTAAAAGAATACTAAAAATATAAGTAGGTATCATCTATGAGTATAACTAAAGAAATCACAAAAATAATAGAATATCAAAATTCAACATTGCTATTAAAAGATAAAGAAAATAAAACTACTATTAACGCTTTAATTCAGCAAGCTATTGATGATTATGAAAATGGCAATTATGATTTTACAAGATTTAAAGAAGTAAATAAAAAACAAATTGGTAAAATTAGGCGCACCAAATCATATGAAACCTTCTCCTGTGAAAAAACATTGTGTATTTATTTAAAAAGAACCTTAGATAGAAAGTTTCATGTTAGATATCCTAATCGAAACGAGTATATGCATTCATTATTTAATGTGATAAGTGCATTGCACAATATGAATGATTATTCAATATTGAGATTCGATTTTGAAGACTTTTTTAATACAGTTTCAAGTGAATATGTTTTTAACAAATATATTTCAAAAATTTCTTTAGAAAGGTTTCAAATTACGTTATTTGAGAAATTTGTCACAAATACCAAATACGCTTACGCTGGATTAAATACATCGAATATACTATGCGAAATAATTGCAAAAGATTTTGATGATGTTCTGTCATTGAAGTTAAAAAATCATGGGCTTATTTTCTATCGTCGCTATATCGATGATGGAATACTGGTATTTAACAAGCGTGTGGAAGAAACCTTATGTATATCGATCATCAACGAAGCTATACAAGAAGTGTTTTTTGATAAAAGCATAGCTGTGAAATATTGTTGCAAAACACGATTGAACAACACAAAAACGAAATATATTTCCGCTCGAGATTTGGCTACATCTAAAAAATCAGATGATTTTGATTTTTTAGGATATCAATTTGAATTATCGCCCAATTTTGATGCACATAATAAAACTAAAACTACTTTCAAGTATGGCATAACACAAAAGAAAATTGATAAATATTCAAAACGGATTGACGACCTTGTAAAGGCGTACCAAATCGATGGTAATATGGAATTGTTACGACATCGAATAAAAGCATTTACTTACAGGACAGTATATCAACTGCCAAAATATAAATCTTTAATTTGGAAAACAAAAGGTTTTATTTCAAATTATCAAGAACTAAGATATAGACTAGATTATCTTACTGTTGACACAAAAGATTTTTTAGAAAATGCCATTGTTAAGGCATTTGCAAAAAACAAAATCAACGTACCATATTTTTTGAAGGTGAAGAAAGAAGAATCTATATATAATTTATATAATAATATGAAGAAATACAGAACTCTTTTGTTGGTAGAATCTATAGGAATTAGCAAAGATACTTTGGATAAAATTTGTAAGCAAATAGGAATTTGGGATATGACAAAAAGTTACGATGGATTAGTTCGCGACTATTTAATTAAAGTTAAAGTTGGGCATTAAAAATCAAAGGGCATCGGGTTGCCCCGACACCCTTTAACCGAATCTAAAAAATCATATAGACTCTTAACATAATCGTTAGGTTTCCCTTTAAAACGGTTATGCCGCTGATGTGTGCGATTATACAATCGCAGTTAGAACAGTACTACTCTAACATTAGTATTATAACATAAAGGAGATTAAAAAGCAATGGGAAATAAAAATAACATTGAACGCAACAAAATTGACTACCTTCTAACCGATATTATGCCTGTTGAAATTTCCGAATTGTTTTCATACGGTAAATTCTACGAATTTCTTTTGGAACATCGAAAGGAATTGGATGGTATTGTTAAAGAACTTATGAAACTTAAAGCATCTGGGAAAGAATATCTATTTAATGGAGGAAAATGGGCTTCTACTCCTTTAAAATACAACATTCTAAAAGGCGTAGATGGTGCAAGGGAAATCAATTTAACACAACCTATATCTGCATTAAATATTTATCTCTTCATTGAATGCTATCAAAAGGAAATTTTAGGCTTCTTAGAAAATAACAATTGTTTTTCACTACGATATCATAGAAAAAATAATGATTTGTTTTATAAAAGAAAAAGTAAACGACTAACAGAGTATTTTGCAAAAACTTCAAAGAAAATAGATAAAAGTGTTTTACAACAAACAGGTGCATATTTTAAAATTCACAAATTTAATTCAGTTTCTTCTTTTGTTAACTCAAGATTATGGCAACATTGTAATTTCAAATATAAATATTTTGCAAAAGTTGATTACAAATCATGTTTTAGCAGTATCTATACGCATACATATAAATGGATCATAGAACGAAATACCATTGATTCAAAAGAAGCTAAAAACAGCAACCTATTTATTGTTATTGATATGATCTTACAAAATATTAATGGTAAATCTTCTAATGGCGTTATTGTAGGGCCAGAATTCTCAAGAATGATTGCTGAAATATTACTTCAACATATTGATAAAGAAATTCTCCAAAATCTTCAAACTAAAGGACTTTCAATGACAAAAGATTTTAGAGTTTTTAGATATGTGGACGATATTTATATCTTTGCAAATGCACCCATTATTACAGATACTATTGTAAAAACGATAGAATCTACTGCGCAAAAATATCTGTTACATTTAAATGAACTGAAATATTACACTGCAGAGACACCCGTTATATTAAACGATTGGATAGACAAAACAAGAGTATTTGCCGATAAAGTTTCAGAGTTATTTTACAGAAAGATGGAATTACATGAATCAAAAGAGATAGACCATTTGGTAAAAAACACATATATATCTTTAGATAGGATGAAAAATGAATTTTCTTTGTTAATGAACGAATTTCCAAAGAACCGACGATTTATAGTTTCGTATATTTTAAGCACATTGTTGAACAATATAAGTAATAAAAAAGACGGTTATAAACTTTTTGATGACGGTAAGGCAAGCAAAGCTTTTATTCTTCTTGAGTTAGCTTTTTTTGTTTATTCATTTTGCCCATGCTTTGAGCATTCTCAAAAAGTAATTTCGATGATAGTGTATTTTGATGACGAATTAAAATTCATAGAAGATGAAAAGAATCATAAAAAATTACTCGATCTTATCAGAAGATATTCATTCATATATGAAAAGTCAAATCTTAATGATATATGTAATTGGTTTGTATTCTTTTACGAATATAAAATATCTTTACTACCGCATAGTGAAGATGTAATACTTGAGAATGTAATCGCAGAAAACAACCCTATAATTTTAGCTAATTACTTGATATATAGTCAGTATGATAAATCCTATAATTCAACTATATTACAGGAAGCGGAAGCAATTATTGATAATAATATTTCTAATATGATTCCTTATGAGCCTTTATTGCAGCGCGAGTTCTGGTATGTGTTAATATTTTGCAATTGTCCATATATATCAACAGGATTAAAAGCACAATTGCAAAATAAAGTCAACGAAATTCACTGTACTGGAACTTCTCCGTGCGATAAGGCAAATAATTTAATATTTGAATTTATAAAGACAAATAAATCCAACCTGTTTTTTTATTGGGGTTATTATAATTTTAATGCCAGCAAACAGTTGACATATAGAACTTATCAGAGAACATTGTTTAAACAATATAAAAGCAGGTACTCATTGGAACTATATGGCAGCTTGGATTCATAATTTATATGGATAACATCACACTCTACCCACTGAACAACAAATAAGCTAAACTAGATGTACCGAAATTTTAGACGTTCTGGTCATGGGCTGAAAAAGCAGCGCCGACTGTTCTTGCAAAATCAAAATTTGGCAAGCCATTTGAATATGCGTTTAAGAGAAGAGAATATCTTGGCAGCTATTTCAAAAATGGAGATTGTGTTATCTCAAACAATGCAGCCGAGAATGCGATCAGGCCATTTACTGTAGGCAGAAAAAACTGGCTGTTCAGTGACACTCCAAAGGGTGCCAAAGCAAGTGCAGCGATCTATAGCATTGTGGAGACAGCAACTGCAAACGGACTTGATGTTTTTAAATACTTTGAATTGTTGCTGACATTTCTCCCGAGCATGGAGTTCCTGACCAATCCGGATATCATTGAGGAACTGCTGCCATGGAATGAGGCTACACAGAAGATCTGCAAATTACCGTGAAATATAGGCGCTGTAAAAAAACGCGCAATAAAAAAAGACTGCAACCACCCTTAAAAGGGTAGGAAAGCAGTCTTTTTTGTGGTATAATAAATTTGATGAAAAAATACCAACAAGAATATAATACACCATATCAATTAAAATTTCCTATAGAAATTGAAAAAATTATTGAAACAACAGATCCGGTATATACATTTTGTGAAGTTATTGATCATATTGACCTAAATAAATACCTGACGACTGAGGAACGCAGGACAGGCAGACCAAGATATGATGAAAAAACTTTGCTAAAAGTAATACTGTTCGCATTCATGGAAAATGGCTATGAATCATTAAGAAAAATAGAAAAACTGTGCAAAACAGATATCCGCTTTATGTGGTTATTACAGGACGAACCGCCGCCAAGCCATATGACGATAGACAATTTTATGAACAATGTGCTTAACGGAAAAATAGAAGAGATATTCGCTGACATCAATGCTTACATATTTGAACAAGAAAACGTAGATATGGATCATGTGTACATAGACGGAACAAAGATCACAGCCAACGCCAACAAATACAGCTGGGTATGGAAAAAGAGCTGTGAGAAAAATCGCGTGAAAGTATTTGCAAAGATAACAGAACTGTTAAGTGAGATAAATAAAAGAATAGCCGCATTTGGTGTGAAATTTGGAGTTCGCGAAGAATATGCCATCGAATATCTCGAACAGATATTGAAGCAATATATACAGCTTTGCGGTTTTGATCCTGCTTCTGCTGTCAGGGGACGTGGACATCATAAAACTCCAGAACAGCGATATTATGATAAGCTTACAAGTTACATTGCGAGACTAAAAAAGTATGCAGAGCACATAAAAATATGCGGCAATGAACGAAACAGTTATTCCAAAACAGACCATGATGCAACATTTATGCGTATGAAAAAAGACTATATGGGAAACGATCAACTGCTCCCAGGTTACAACATACAATTTGGCGTTTGCGATGAGTATATCGCCGTATATGACGTAAAGCAGTATGCCTCGGATATGGATTGCTTCAAGCCGCTTATGGAAAAATTCCACAGAATATATGGAAAGTATCCTGAATATCCAGTTACCGACGCAGGCTATGGAAGCTTCAACAACTATCTGTACTGTGAAGAACACGGAATGGGAAAATACATGAAATTTACCATGTATGAAAAAGAAAGCAAGAATATTAAATACCATAATGATCCATACAGAGCAGTGAATTTCCGCATAGATGAAAATGGTGATCTGGTGTGTCCTAACAACAAAAAATTCCATTACGTTTACAGCAGACCCATAAAGGGAAACAAATATGGGAGAACAGAAGAATTCTATCAGTGTGAAGAATGTGCAAACTGTTCTCATAAAGAAAAGTGCTGCAAATGCAAGGGAAATCGCATAGTTCGCATAAATGAAGAATTGACAGCATTTCACAAAGAAGTTTTGGACAATCTTAATTGTATTCATGGAGCGCTTCTCAGAATGAACAGAAGCATTCAATCTGAAGGTGCAAATGGTATCATCAAGTGGAATCGGTCATACACAAGAGCCAGAAGACGTGGCTTAAATGCCATGAATTTAGAAATTGCGATGATTTGCTGTGGTTTTAATCTGCATAAATTTCACTTGAAGAAGATCGCAATCAGAAAAGCAGCCTGAAAAAGATATTTTTCAACATTTTAATGATCGGCAAAAAGCGCTGTATTTCTGCCGGTGTGTTTGCTGTACCCTTTTTTCAAGATTAGATAGTTCTTTTTGAGTCTGAATACCCAACCGTGTAAATGACAATAATACCCACAAAGAAATTTGGAGGTAGATTGTAATGAAAACAAGAGATCACGGTTTAAGCGAGAAGGAAATGGAGCTCGTGAAGCTCATCATGGCGGAGTGCGAAAGCACAGGCGATATTCAGGCTTAACTCAAGCGTTTGTTTGCAGGAACTATCGAGCAGATGCTTGAAGCTGAGATGGACGAGCATCTGGGTTATGAGAAAAACTCTGTTCTCGGCAACAATTCCGGCAACAGTAGAAATGGTTACGGCAAAAAGACCATTTCCAGCGATTACGGCGAGTGTGAAATAGCCGTTCCCCGTGACAGAAACGGTGAATTTGAGCCTAAAATCATCGAAAAAAGACAGACTCACACAGATGAAATTGAACAGAAAATCATGGCGATGTACGCTAAGGGAATGTCTCAGCGTGATATTGAGGACACTCTTCATGAGATCTACGGTTCAGAAATTTCTCAGGGACTCATTTCCCGTATAACCGACAAAATTCTTCCTGAGGTAAATGACTGGCAGAACCGTCCTCTTGACAAAATATACCCCGTAGTTTTCTTTGACGGAATTGTTTTCAATTCAAGAAAAGACAACAAGATCATCAGCAAATGCGTGTACTCCGTGCTTGGTATCAACATGGAGGGTCAGAAGGAGATTCTTGGAACATGGATTTCTGAAAATGAGTCAGCAAGCTTTTATGCAAGTATATGCTCAGACCTGAAAAATCGCGGTGTTACGGACATTTTCATCGCTTGTCAAGATAATCTGACTGGACTTTGTGATGCGATAAATGCTATTTTCCCGAAGACAAAGAATCAGCTCTGCATCGTTCATCAGATCAGGAACAGCTGTAAATTCGTGCCTTACAAAGACAGAAAAGCTGTATGCGCTGATTTAAAGAAAATCTACGGTGCAGTCAATCTTGATGATGCAGAATATGCAAAGGAAGAGTTTCGTGAAAAGTGGGACAAGAAATATCCCAACATCTTAAAATCATAGGACAAAAACTGGGCTGAACTGACAACATTCTTTGAATATCCGCAGGAGATCAGGAAGATAATATATACGACGAACGCTGTCGAAAGCTACCGTAGAATGGTAAGAAAATTCACAAAATCAAAGGCGGTTTTTCCGACCGATGATTCCATACGCAAGGTCATCTATATGAGCGTCAAAGAGATAGCCAAGAAGTGGACCATGCCTATCAGAGACTGGGGTCTGGCGTATTCTCAGTTTGCGATATACTTTGAGGACAGATTTGCAGCCTGACGGCTGTCGGGGACTCTGTCCCCAAACCCCTGAGGTTTATCCGCTTTGGAGATATCCGGTGGAATATTGAAAAACGACGACATTTCTGCCGCCGCTTTCCACCGTTTTATCTCACAGCCTGCGTCAGGTCGCTCCTCAGCGTTGCCCTGCTTGGCTGCAATTTTAGTATTGTCAGAAATTTGGCGATTATTGCGTTTACACGGTTTATTTTTCGAAACCGAAAACTGACATCGACATTCCCTGTGAAGCTACTGTACGCAAGGTCAGCTAATGTGTTTAATCTCAGCTTTACAACATTGTCAAAAACTTAACTGCCGCACGCTTTACATATTCCCTGTCATCACCACAAAAGCCGTGACCTGCATCCTCTATAACTTCCAGCATTGCATCTGGAAAAGCATTTATCAGTCGCTCAGAATATGATATATCCACCACTTTATCACTGTCGCCGTGGAATATAATCACTGGACTATTATATCGACTCACTCTGTCATAAATATCATATCTCGGAACGTCATCATAAAATTTCTTTGAAAGCAGCATATCTCCCATAAAGGCAAAGGGTTTCGACATACTTTCAGGATCTTTGGAAAGCCATTGATCCGGTATGCAGAATGCAGGATACAGCAGTATCATTGCTGCAATACGCTCAGGCATTTCTGCGGCTGTAAGTGCAGCAACAAATCCTCCCTGACTTTCGCCGTAAAGATATATCTGTTTGCTATCTGATATATCAAGTCCACTTATCATATCAATAACAGCTTTTAGGTCATTCTGTTCGCTGATAATACTCATATCCGTAGTCTTTCCGTCACTATGCGATCGTGTAGAGCCACCGCAGTAATCAAAAGTATATGCTAAAAAGCCATTTTCCGCAAAAGTCAAAGCAATATCCGCCATATCATCACCGATGCTGTTAAAGCCGTGACTAAGTATCACAGCAGGATACTTCTTTGCTTTAGTATCAGGAATATACAGTTTTCCAAAAATCTTTTTGCCGTCTGATATGCAGCTTTTCTCTTGAATATCAACGCTCATAAGAACTCCCCTTTTTATGAATTTTACTCTTCTGCCGTAAACCTTGCCCACTCATATTCCGCTGTCAGCGGAACTGTTCCGTCAAAGGCTTTCAGCCAGCTGTCAACGCCAATGCCGTTCCACGCATTCATCATTATTTTTCCGGGCGTAACAGGCAAATTTTCCGTTGCCTTGTATGCTTCCTTTCCGTCAACATACCAAGTTATGCCGTCCTCTTTCCACTCAAATGCGTAAGTGTGAAAATCCTCAGAAGCGTCAAAACCAAGATCATACATATATTCGTGCTTGCCAACACCATTGGTGTAGTAATTGAACTGCACCTTTGTTGTGTCCTTGCCAAGGACTTCAACATCTATTTCGTCCCAAGGATTATCCTCCGATGGACCGGTGTATGTAAAGAACGATGATACAACGCCGTCATTCTTTATGGCTTTCATCGATACCTCATAAAGTCCATAGCCATAGTTTTCCTTTGAACGATACTCGCCGCCTCTGTACGCTTCGGAATCGCCCATACTGTCAATGGTAAGCTGCATTTTTCCGTCATTGAAAGTCACGTTATCTTCGCTCCACGAACAGTTGAACGGATCACCATTTGACCAGCCTGCTGAAATGGAAAAATCATTTGACGCACCCTTGCTGAAATCTGCCTCAACCGTGTATGGAGAATTGCTTTCCGTTTCCGCCTTGCTGCTGACATCTTGCGAAGAACTGCTGTCAGATGAAGCACCGCAGCCACCCATAGACATAACTATCATTGTGAGAATCGACATAGCCAAAACTTTTTTCATTTTTCATTACCTCCGAATAAATATCAGAATTTTATCTTCTATAAGTATTATAAATCAACAAATGTGATATTTATATCAGAAAAGTAATGCAAATATCAGATTATTAACATCAACTTATATTTTCGATCTGCTTGTACTATGCTTGTTCCAGTTTGCACGGAAAAACTGATCTCTATACTGTTTCGGTGTAAGTCCTGTCTGTTTCTTAAAGCAGGCAATAAAATGGCTGTGCGAGCTGAAAGCAAGATAATTGGCTATATCAAGCGGACTATATTCAGAATATCTCAGCATATTTTCAGCCGCTTGTATCCTTTTTGACATAATAAAATCAGATATCTTTACGCCAACTTCCTCTCTGAAAAGCTTTGAAAGATACTGAGGCGTTATTTTAAGTTCATCAGCTATCTGATTCACGGTCACGCCCTTGTAAATATTATCGAAAATGCAGTCAAAGCACATAAGGATATGCTTCGAGTAAACGTTCTGTGACGCAGCCTTTTTCATTTGCTTTGTATAATAAACGATGACTTCCTTGTGTACAGCCATAACGCTTTCTTCATTGCGGCACTCATCACATTTATTAATGTATATATCGCTTATGGTATATGCAGTTTCCGGGTCAAGTCCACCCTCGATGCAAAACCTGCACAGCATAGCTATGGTTATGACAAGATGATACTTGACGTTTCTAAGGTCGTCCTTGCTGAGCCTGCCCTTTCCGTTTGTATCCAGCGGCGTATACAAACGTTTGACCGTTTCAAGGTCGCCCGACCGCACCGCAGAATAAAATTCAAGTTCCGTTTCATATGGTGAATGATGATAGTCATTTTCCTTTTGCATAAACTGCCGCTTAGACAATTCTCTGTTTATTTCCATAGCTTTCACCCCCTGCTTTTTAGCTTATTATATCATATTTACAGACACAAGTAAAGCTTCATATTTATAGAAAAAGGACGGCAAATCACCCTGCCGCCCTTTTTTCTGATAATTAGATATTATTTAGCCTCTTTCATTGAAGCCATAGCCTCGTCGATAAGATAATCTATAGCCTTTTCATTTTCCTGAACGACCTGTGACCAGCTCTTTGACTCCTGCGGATTCATTGTTCCTCTTATTGCAGTATCGCAAATAGAGTTAAGGTCGGCAGATACGCCCTGTTCAAAGTCAAATACAGGGTTCTGTGCGGAAAGATCATATATAGTATCTCTCATTTCAAGCATTTCATCAGACCAGCCGTAATCGTCCTTATACTGGTCGAGGGTTATCTGATGTGCAGCCTCGTCAAGCTCTGCATAACGGCAGCATTCAAGGAAAGCTGCCACGCCCTCAGGATTTTGAGCGTTTTTTACAATGCTAAAGCCGTGTACTCTTGAAGGGATATACTGTTTATCACTATCAGCCGAGCAAGGAACAGGAACGAACATTACCTCTCCCTTTGATACATCGCCATAGTTTACAGTTGTTGACGGAGCATTCTCAAGTGCCCAAAGTCCGATAGGATAGAAAAGCGTCAGACCTGTTGCCATTCCGCTTCCCTCTGCGTCGCCTCTGAGTTTCCAGTTATTCTCGTGCTTTGGATAAACAACATTGTTCTTCTGCAGCTCATACATCATATTCTGAGCCTTTGCTATCATAGGGTCAGAAATATTATTTACAAGCTTGCCGTCTGTAATACCGATGAGCGGCACACCTGAAGACTGCTGCAAAGCCTTTTCATAATACCAGCCGTCAAGTGCGTATTTATCGCTTTCAGCGTCAGTAAAATCAAGACACATTTCTGTGAATGTATCCCAGTTCCACTTGCCTTCTTTGAAAAGCTCAGCAGGATCATCATAGCCGTTATCTTCCATTGTCTGCTTGTTGTATACAAAAACATATGCAGGGTCTGTTCTGATAACGCTCACATAATGCTTATCACCAAGCATAAACTGATCTGTCGCACCCTTTATGTCTGTCCAAAGAGGCTTTGAAAGATCGATATAATCGTCGATAGGCTCTATCATTGACTTTATAGCACCCTTAGGGAAAACGTCCATATCATCAGCACCGATGAAATCAGGTGAATCATTTGACATTACAAGTGCCGCAAGGTCGTCAAACTTAGTGTCCCAAGTGGTCTGCACCCAGTTTATCTTACCATTATACTTTGTCTTGAACAAAGCAAGGTCAGCGCCTATCTCCTTGTCCTCTGCCTCAGTAGGGTTGATATCCCAATGTGAAAACCACTTTATTTCGTTGCTCTTGAGATCTCTCACATCTTTCATATCATCAGCAAGTCTTTGAACTATCTGCTGCTGATCTTCCTTAAGCTTTTTGTCAACTACCTTGCTTGATGAATCACTTGAACTTCCGCAAGATGCAAATGCTGAAAGCGAGCAAACCGCAAGGGCAAATGTCAAAACTCTTTTTGCATTATTCATAGCCATACCTCCGAATATTACTTTCTTCTCTTTGCAACGATCACTGCTGTGCCTGCAAGAGCGATAACAGCAAGTGCTCCGCCAACAGCCGCACCTGTTTCTGCTGCCTTAGATGTATCGTCAGATGCTTTTGAAGATGCAGCCGCTGCTGCAGAAGTCTTGCCTGCATCTGCCTTAGAGGAAGAAACATCTTGCTTTGATGTATCAGCCTTTGAGCTTGAAGTATCAGACTTTGAATCTGCCTTTGAAGTATCTGTTTTTGACTCTCCGCCCTCAGCAGATGCAACACCGAAATCAATCGTCATTGAAAGTGTGCCGCCGTTGAAAGCGCCTTCCTTCTCCCAGCCTGCGACCTCAGGACAAGCTTTCTTTGTTACCTCGCCTGTTTCCTCATTGACCTCGTCAGTGGGTCTGATATGTATTCTTATTCCACCCTCTGCGTCCTCGTCCATTGAAGTGATAGAATTAAGCGAATCAAAAACTGTTGTTGTGCCGTCCTCGGCAACGAACTTTGCGTCAGATATCTTAACGTCCACAGGATAAACACCATCAGGAAGATTAGCCACCATAACGCCCATATCTCCAAGAGTTCCCTTGCCTGACATTGTCTTGTCGGTGATAACTTTGCTTATCTTATATTCAACAGTTATCTTGCCAGCATCATCGATGCCTACCCAGTCGCCCTGATTCCAGGTCCAGTCCTGACCCATATAAAAGCCCATTGCTCCGATAGAGTAATATGAGTCATTCATTTTCGTGTCCTCCTCTGACGGGTGAACAACATCGCCAAGCTTTGCTGCCGAAACAGAAACTGACATCATTGTTGCTGCGAGAACCGCTACTGAAAGACCTGCTACAAATTTTTTGATCTTCATAACCTTTTCCTCCTATTTTTCAATAAAATTTTTTGCTAAAAGCAATTTATTTTGTTGTTTCTGTATATATTATAACTATGTAATCGTTTTGTTTATATCAAAAACGTAACATAAATATCATAAAAGTGTTTAATATCGAATTTATGAAAGATTATAAATATATGAAAACAGACCCACTTGACATTCAAGCAGGTCTGTTTATTCGGAAGTTATTATAAGAAAGTGACTATGAATTAATATGTTTATATTATACGCTTTGTTTTAAAACTATTATATCAATATTTAATTATTTATATCAAATAATTATCGTAAATAGAATTTTATGAGCAAACATCAATTTATGAAACTAAGCATAAAAAAACAAGCTCGGCAAACGTGACCGAGCTTGTCCAAAAATGGAGTTATATTAAGAAATGATCTATTAAAGATACTTTACCAGTTCATCAAGAACGCCGTCAAGATGTCCGTCAACAAAGCCATAGTCAACACCCTTGTATGACCAAGCCGCTCTTCCGATAGAACATTTCTCAAAGGCACTGCTTATATCCTTGTACCAGTTAAGCGTATTTTCAGCAGATGCAAGATTTATAACGCCGTATTCGCCGCAATACATAGGAACATTTCTTTCCTCTGCGACCCTTACAGCCTCAGCAAATCTTCCCATAAAATAATCAGGCGTAAATTTCTCTGTCTTGACCTCCTCATATGTCTGCATATATTCAAGACCAAGATGCTTTATCTCACTTCTGTATTTTGGGACGCTTCCCGGATAATCGATTCTGAAATCTCTCGGCATCTCATCTACCCAATAGGCAGCCTGATGAGTAAAAAGAAATGGGTCATAGCAATGGAAAGTATAAACAATATGCTCGTCATAAGGCTTATCAAGGTCTTTCATTGAATCAATAGAGTTGTTCCAATAGCTGCCCACAATGATATTTATATCAGAGCTGTATTTTCTGATAAGCTTTATGGCATTTTCAACGATAGCATTCCATTTTGCACTGAATTTCGGGTCAGTTACCTCATTGAGAAGTTCAAAAGAGACCCTGTCAGAATATTTGCTGAAACGCTTTGCAAACTCTTCCCAAAGGTCATAGAATTTCTGCTGAAGCTCAGCGTTATCAAAGAACCCGCTTTCAGCCTGAGACTTGTCAAAGAAAAAGCCCATTGTCTTATGGAGGTCAAGTATCATATTGATACCGTTATTTCCGCACCAATCGATACACTTCTGAACATAGTCGAAGCCGCTTTCTATAAAGCCGTTTTCGTCCTGAAAGATATTATAATCCACAGGCACTCTAACGTGGTCGCAGCCCCAGCCCTTTATACGCTTGATGTCCTCCTCAGTGATAAAATTATCAAGATGTTCCTTACTGTAATCGCATTGTGACAGCCAGCCTCCGATATCGATGCCGTGCATATAGCCATTAAATCTTCTCATATTTTTAACCGTCCTTTCTGATTCTAGTTTTGTTTGCAACTATATCGTAGCACTATATGGCCGGAAATTATATCATAATTTTAATATTCGTGTAAAAATCGTAATGTTATTGAGGTGTGCTAAATGTATTTCTCAGTAAATAAAGCAAAGAAAATGGCGTGTAATTTTTCACCATAACAGAGCCTAATAAAGAAAAAATCGAATTAAACCAGATGCTTTAATATGATACTATTTCCGCCGTCAATAGTCGCCGAAAAACTAGGCGTATCAAAAACGTCAGCAAGCAGATGTTTCGATGAAATAGAATACCTGAATGTGAATATTCTTGACACAAAAGGCAAGTCAAGAGCTATCTCAATTACGCCTGATGTAAAGCAGCTTTGGGAACAGATACAGCATATTCTGAGAAACCCTGTTATAAGAAGATATGCTTTTCCAAGTGATATTCACTTAGAGAAAAAAAGCCGGCATTACAGCTTTATGTGAACATTCATTGCTGTCAGATAATGATTAACCTACCTATGGGGTGACAAAAAAAGAATTGATTTTCTGCCCCTCCCTTGACTAATATTATCAGCTAATGTATAATCAAGTAAAGTATAAAAATATCGAGGTAAGATCACAATGAGTAGATTTCCCAGAACATACGCTGAAAGCACAATAGCAAGAATGAATAAAAAGCTTGCCCTGCCGCAGGAAACAATGTCGCTCCTTTATGATTACTTTGAAGCTTTTGCTAATTTGTATCAACTGTTGCCGCTAAAAGACGCTTACAAAATAATCAGCAGGCAAAATAAAGGCTTGATAACCTTGGACGAGTTCATTGCATTTTCTGAGATAGCACGCCACGAAGATCATTTTTACTACATTCTTGCTAAAGACGAACTGTATCTTAACGCACCTAAGGAAAAGCCTATCGACCGAGAGATAGTTCATTCCTGCTTGGTTGATATTGATTATGAAGATTATTATAATATGGCCGATCATCAGGCAGGTAAACCTCTTAAAATTCTTCCAAAACAGGAACTTCTTAAATACAAAGAGGAAATGTACATTGCCGATACTACGTATGTAAGAGCAATGACGAACTTTTTACGCACAAGACTAAAAATGTCCGAAGATGAGATCAACTATACAATTTCCGATTTTATACTGATAATAACCTGTGATGACAAACCTTTTGACGCAGTATCTAAAATGCTCGATAGAAAGAATATCCTAATGACAAAAAGTCAGCTTGAAGATTTTATCAAACTGTTCACCGATTTGAGCAACAATACTCGAATGCCGCAAAACAGAGGCTTTACTCCCCTCGAGTTATCGGCAAATCGTGGCGGTCAAAAAGTTATCAACAGCATTTCCTTTGGGCCAAATATAACTGCGGCATTTAAAAGCGGAGAGGCAGATATTGAAGAATACAGAAAAGGTATCCTTATGAGCGAACTGCCCGAGAAGTTCAAAATGGATATGCTCCGTCAGCTTTCTCAAATCGAGGGTAAGAATACAACTCCGAAAAAAGTCGGCAGAAACGATCCCTGCCCTTGCGGCAGCGGAAAAAAGTATAAAAAATGCTGTGGGAAATAAAATATTTTTTTATGCAAAGCCGCCGCGGGTCACAAATCTATGTGACCCGCGGCGGTTTGTTGTATTTTTTATATTTACTATGGCTTTTGTATTCTAAAACTGTTTCTCGCCTTATCACCCTTCATCAACGCAAGCCGTAATTTACGTTTATATAATTAACTTAGTCCCGATAAAGAACGCATTACCAGATCAACGTCTTGATTTTCAAGTTCCTGAATGATATGCAGATATGTTTTTTGTGTTGTCGTCATACTGGCGTGACCAAGCCTGCGAGCAACACTGGCAATAGACACTCCTGCGAACAGCAGCAGCGATGCGTGAGTATGTCTTAAACCGTGAATAGATATTTCAGACAGATTCAACCTTTTGCAATGACGGCTGAGTATATCATTTACAGTGGAGTTATAGACTTTGCCTTTTACGAATATTGGTTTGTCCTCAGGCAGCCCCTTTACCAATTCAGCAAATTGAATGACAGTTTGCCAATCTATTTGTATCTTTCTTACAGATGAATTGTTCTTTGTTGGAAGAAAACCGCTGTTGCCTTTATAGTCCCAGGTTTTGCTTATAGAAAGCATTTGGTGGGAAAAATCAAAATCACGAGGCGTAAGTGCAAGTGCTTCAGAAAAGCGCATACCTGTTTTTGCTACCAAAAGAATAAACCAATCCCAGTTCACTCCGGACTTAAGATCAAGCGAAGTCAGCAGCGTGTGCAGTTCAAACTGATTAAGATACTTGATTTTCTTGACCGACGGCGTTTTACCTTTTATTATTGCTTTTCTCGTTGGATCACGCTCAATAAGCCCTTCATCAACCGCATCAAGTATCGCTCCTTTAAGCTGATGATGAAAGTCCATTGTTGTTTGTCTTTCGTGATACCGCGCATAATCATTAAGCAGCTGCTGATAAGCAATTCTGTTTAGATCACGCAAAACAAGTTCAGGCACAAGCCTTTTCAGCCAGGATATTGTCATTTTGTACTTATCCAATGTAACCTTTCTAATTGCCCCTTCTTTATATACTGCGACCCACTTTTCATAGTAATCACAGAACAAGTCTGTATGTTTAACGTTATTTAACATTACATTACCTCCATTTCAACAAAACGGCTTACGCTGATGAAGGGTGATAAGGGAGTCAAGTTTATCGAGAAACGCTCCTATTTTTTGCTGTTCTTGAATAGAAGGAACAAGAATTGACTCCGCCAAGAAATCATCAGCAACCAAATTCGTCATCATAGTAGAAGCCTTAGTGCAACGAGTCATGATTCTTCCCATGACACCTTCGTTGTTAATCAAATACTTCCAAAACAACAAATCGTAATCAGCTATCGGTCGAAAAACGTCGAAAACATGGGAAACAATGCCATCTCCGATAGTGTTTTCTACAAATCTACCATGAGCAAAATGCTTGCTTTTATTGCCCTCAAAAGCAATATCACCCAATCGCATAATGTTGTATGACCTCATATAATCGTCGTCCGATTGTTTAACATCGCTCTTAAAATACATATTAGCAACAGATATAATTTTATCTGCTCCGAAGCTCAAATCGTTCTTTTCGGTGATCTTTTGATACTGTTTCCTGAACTCACGCTGTTCCCAAGGAAAAGTAAAAGAGCTAAGGAAAATACCTTAACTCTTTTATAAAAACGTATATTTAGAGGGTGTTAAATACCTTTTATCCCTCATCAGGATCAAAGCCACCTGTTAAAATGAATTTTCTGAGGATTTTATCGACTTTCATATTTACTTTTGGCGGAATAATCACTTTACCCTCGATTTTTTCAAGAAAAGCTTTAGCAGCTGCTTTATTTACTGACTGTTTCAGCTTGTCAAATCTTCCGAATTCATCAATATTAGCCTCTGTAAGATTTAACTGCATCATATTTTTAAGCAAATCTTCGTCCAATCCGAAAGCAACAGCAAAACTATGGATCTGGTCATTTTTAGCCTTATATTGATACTCTGTGATATAGTCACGAAGTGTCTTTCCATCTTCAACAACTACTTCTCCACGCTGAACATCGTGCAGAAAGATCTCAGCATACTTCTGCTCGTCTTGTGTAAGCGTAGCAAAGGACTTGTGCAGTTCATCAAGCGACGCTTGCAGCTGCTCTTCAGTAATATCAGCTTGGTGCAGATTTTTTAAATATTTTTCAAATCTGCTGTTCATATAAGCTGCATCTATTCTTCCTGTGTCAATTTCAGTAATATAACCGACAAGATCAAATGGAACATCATCGCCGTCTGAACCACCATTACCGTTTTCGTCATCATTTCCGTTGGAGAGTTCTTTATAACGCTGTACCAATGCCATAAAATCGTTGCTGCCAAAGTCTAATTTGATCGTTTCATTTAAACCGGTTTCCTCATCATTAAATGTATAAATGTCCTGTTCCCAATTAAATCCTTGCAGCTTAGCAGCATCAAGATGGTGATTGAAGTCTTTGAAAAGCTGTGCAAATTTAGCTTTTTCTGCGTGATCATTAGGCAACTTTGTGAAATCAGATACTCCCGAAGATTTAAAAACTTCTGAAATATCCATAAAGATCGTATTAAGCTTTTTGAGATTATACGGCAGTTTCTCGACAAACAGAACCGTAGGCTTGTCACCTGAATAAGTCTTTACCGCTTCATCAATATAGGCTTTCATTGTAAATGGTCTGCGGTAATATTTTATCACACCATAAGGCTTTTCATTGCTTTTGAAAAGTCGATTTGTTCTTGACATTGCTTGAATAAGATTTTCATACTGGAGTATCTTATCCATATATAGAGTGTTTACCCACTTTGAATCAAAGCCTGTAAGCATCTGATCTACTACGATAAGAAGATCAAGCATTTTCTCAGGTGTGCGTGTAATCGTTGAATATTTCTCTTTATGGGCAAGTCTTAAAGACACATCTTTTTTGAAACTTGCGTGAGTAGGTATAGTAAAATCTTGTCCAAACATATTGTTGTAATCGTTGAGAATTTTTACAAGCCCGTCCTCTTTAAATAACGCTACAGGCTTGCCCTTGTAAGTATTTTTGTATTCTCCGTCCTCATTGCTGATATGAGGGTCAAAAAGGCAGGTCACTTTTAGACTTGGCATTTTGTCTTTAAAAAGCCCGTAATACTCAATAGCTTCAGGAATACTGCTTGTAGCAAAAATAGCGTGAAATTTCTTGTTTACGCTGAGAATGCTCCAATTATCGCAAATATCATTAACAACTGCATTCTGATGTTCTGAGCTTATGTATTGGGAATTAGGAAGATAGTCTTCAACGCCCTTGACATACTTTCCGTCATCATTTTCGTATCCTGCCATTGGAACATCATTCATATATTTATTGAAAACTTCTCGTTTCTTTTCATCAGCAAAAGCCTCCTCCACGTTGTTTGCTTTTGCCTCAGCAAGTGCAACCTGTTTACGAACGTCGTTTTCTTTAAAAGTCTGTACCATTCTAGGGTCAAATCCTAGAACATTTTTATCTCTGATTCCGTCCGCAAGTACATATCTATGAAGTTCTCCGCCAAATATCGTAGATGTCTGGCTCATTTTCTTCTGATTTTCTTCAAATATAGGTGTTCCGGTAAAACCAAAGAATATAGCATTTGGGAACGTACTTTTGATAGCAGAAAGCATTTCACCAAAAGTTGAGCGGTGACATTCATCAACAATAAAAACGATACGCTTTTTGCCTATTTCTTCAATATCGTGAGCATTCAGACCGTTTTCGTCATTCTTGATATTGCTCATTTTCTGAATAGATGTCACTATCAAAGTATCAGCAGGTGCTGAGCTTTTCAGCTTTGTGATAAGAACATAGGTATCCTCAGTTTTCTGTACGCTTTCGCCATCATCAGCAAAATTATTGTATTCAATATATGACTGATTTCCGAGTTCTATCCTATCAGTAAGAAAAACTACTTTATCTGCATCCTTAGAGTTTGCAATAAGCTGAGCAGACTTAAAGCTCGTCATAGTTTTTCCCGAACCTGTTGTATGCCAAATGAATCCACCACGCTGATTGCCCTCGCCCCATTTAGTTTTTGAAACCTTGTCAGAGATCGCACTTGCGGCATAATACTGATAACTTCTCATAACTTTCAGAACACCGTCCGTATCATCAGCAACGGTGTAAAAACCGATAAGCTGGTGTGCCATAGGGATCGAGATAAGATTTGACGCAATACCCTTCCAATCATTTATGACCTCATTATTAAAGTCTGCCCAATGAAAATAATAATCGGGATTAAATGCGTCCCAACTGCCGGGGTTGGCAAAGTACAGCGTTTCATCGGGTGTCATTGCAACAAATATTTGAACAAGCGAAAACAATCCTGAAAAAACGCCCTCGTGAGAATACTTTTGAATTTGATTGCACGCCTCGCTTACAGGAACGCCGCTGCGTTTGAGTTCGATATGTATAACAGGCATACCATTTATCAAAAGCATTATATCCCCTCTGCGGTCATTCAATATCTTAGAGGACGCCTTAAATTTTGGCTGTCTTGCTATCTGATAACGGCTCTGACCTGCGGCGATCTCCTTGCGGTCGTATATCTTAAGTGAAACTTCTTTGCCAAAGTGAAGTTTATCATCGGCATTATCACGAGTGATCGAGATAGTTTTGCCATTTATGAATTTATTGAGCATAAGCGGAGTACGCAAAGTTTTTATTTGCTCCAGTATCTGCTGCATTTCTCCGCTTGTTAGCGGACAGCCATTGAGACGATCAATGCTCTGATTATTGTCAAAGAGGATATTTGCCCAATTCTGTATCAGATCTTCCTCCGTTGGATACATAATAACTTCCGAAGACCAGCCCTTGTTAAATAGGACTTTTATCAAAGCATCTTCAAATTCTGCCTCTTTTTTGAAGATCATACAAATACCTCCTATACAAACATCTTTTCAAGGCACGCTTTTTTGATATTTTTAAGCTTTTCAAGCTTACGCTGATGAAGGGTAATAAGGGTGTCGAGCTTTGCAAAGAAAGATCCGATTTGGTGCTGTTCCTTTACGTCGGACGGTACTGTAAGGACTGTTTCAAAGTAATCGGCAGGAGTGATATTGAGTAGTCCATGATTTCTTGCACCCTCGGCAGCAATAGCTTGAACTCCCTTATGCCAACAGTCGGTATCATAATACGAAACAAGAAAATTAGAGTCAATATTTCCGTTCTCTTTCAAAGCGAAAACAATGTAAAGTGTCGATAATACGCCCATTTCGTACCTATCAAGTCTCTTAACTGCACCCCACGGAGCATCAGATGATGTACTCTTATTGTAGGCAAATTCACCTTTCTTCAACAGGTAGTAACCGCTTACATCTCGGCTTGCTATACGCTTATCGAAGAACTCGTTTTGATCTATCAAGCCATACTGTGCTGATATAGTAAGTGGCAGCTCTGATTCACGGTTTTCGTTCTTTCTCGTCACTCTCTCGACCATATCAGACAACTTACGCTGTTCCCAAGCGTCAGTAAATCCCTTAAACCGAATTTCGGGATATGGACTGCCATTTTCCGGAAACATTTTTTCAAGCATAGCCTTTTTGACTTTGGTCAATTTGTCATACTTACGCTGATGAAGGGTGATAAGGCGGTCGAGGTGAGTGAAAAACTGCCCGATTTTTCGTTGTTCATTTAATGAAGTGTATGGTATTTGTATTTCACTAACTAACTGTTTATTTAATCCACCTCTTGTTCCGTCGCCTGATGATACTTTTCTTAATTCATCATACCTGCTTTCAAGATTTGAAAATACAAATTCGGGACAAATATCAGGTGCAAAAGTCATAGCAGCAATAGATTGATTTGTGCTAAGAGAAATACGGTTTATTGCGACAGTTCCACGAGTTTTTCCTTGCCCAGCCAATGCAATAAGTACAGAATTTTGCTTAATCATTCTTGCACTAGAATGATTAAGCCCTTCGTTTGATATTTTATCATCTGTATATGTAATGTACTTTTTATGAACCTCACCAGATGAAAGCCAAGGCACTTGTTTAGGATTCCAATATTCATTTATAGCCGTACTTGGAGTGCCACCAGTGGAAATCATAGCAACATTACTAACCTCACGCTGTTCCCAAGTATCAGTAAAACCCGAAAATCTTACCTGAGGTATGACTTTTTCTTTAGTCATTTTGCACACCTCCCAACAGTTTCTTGAACTCACCAAGACCTTTCATATCAAATTCATTTCCGCACAGATCGTCAATCATAGAACACAGCTCTTTTTCCGTTTCTGATATCTCAGTTTCAATATCAAAATATGTGTTATCATATTTTTTAGCAAGAGCCGTGATCTTAGAAACAAGGCCGTTAACGATCGTCGAAGGGATAGAATAAAGGTTATCGACAAGGCTCTTTATCCATTTTATCTCAAGCAGTGTTTTGACCTCCTCGTCAGAAAGCCCCTCGATAGTGGTTTTGGTTTTTGCGTGAAGTTCCGCAGTTTCGGTCTTTATCTGCGATTTCAACGCCTTTTCTTCTTTAGAAAAAGCCTCGACCTTTGAAAGCTTTTCAATCAGTGCAAGAGTTTCATCTGACTTAGGTTCGCTCTTCAAAGCCTTTATCTTTTTAGAAATTTCCTTGATGATAAATGCACTATTGTCCTCAGTCAGCTGTTCTTTGCAGGTCTCTTTTTCATCTTCCGTCATATCCTCAATAATTTGTTCATACTCTGACGGGATCTCAGCAAGGCAGCGTTCCTTGGCTTTAAGAGCGTTATACTCCTCGCACAATAGTGTTGTCTGAACAAGTTCAAAAGGAATAACGTGTCCTACCCAACCTTCTTGCGTTTCCTGTTCCTTGCCGTCTTTTTTCTTTATAACAATGTTCGGGTCAACCTTTCTGGTTGCCTCAAAGCCCTCTGTTTGGATTATTTCAAGGTCTACGGCTATTTTTCCCCATTCATCATCAAGAAGTTGATATGCCTCATACTTATCGACTAACTGAATGTCTGCAAGTCGTGCAAAGATATTCTCGCTTATTGCGGTTTCCTCTTTTGATACCTCAACAGTCTCAGCATTTTCAATAAGCTCTTTACGCAGATGATCTTCAAATCCGTTAAATGCCTGCTGATATGCCTGCTCATATTTTATTACATCATTGTTATTGCAAATAGCTGATTTGATATCATCACAGGCAAGCTGAAGATATGGTGTATCGCTCGTCTTGAATAGTTCAGCTCTTAAATTCGGAAAAGCGTTCCAATATTCTGCAAGACCGTCAACTTCATTCACAGGGATACCGCCAAACATAGAGGCGTAAATATCCCAAGTCTCCGCACTTTCAGAAGAGTCAACATATCTTGGAATATTGAGATTGTAATCATTTTGTCTTATCTCCTCACGAGAAACGACCTTTGAGAACTTCGGTACGCTTGTTCTTGAAGATACCGTATCAACAATACGTTTGATGTCAGACGCTCTAAGCTTATTGTTCTTGCCGTCTTTCACAAATCCTTTGGAGGCGTCTATAATAAGCACGTCGTTATTATCACGCATTTGTTTCAGTATCATAATAATTGTCGGTATTCCAGTTCCAAAAAATATATTTGCCGGAAGTCCGATAATAGTGTCAATATGATTATTCTCAATCAAATTTTTTCTGATTATGCCTTCCTCTCCGCCTCTGAACAGCACCCCGTGCGGAAGAACGATAGTCATAATACCCTCAGGACGAATATGATAAAGATCGTGCAGCAAGAACGCATAATCGGCTTTACCCTTTGGGGCTAGACCAAACCTTGCATAACGAGGGTCTGCCTCTTTCCCTGACGGATCCCAAGGCTGTGAATAAGGCGGATTTGAGACGACTGCATCTACATAAAGAGGCTCGTAAGTTTCCGACGGATTGCTGTCATCAAAATAAGGCCAATCCTCCTCAAGTGTATCTCCGCAGCGTGTTGTGATGTTTGACGGCTTGATACCTCTCATAACAAGGTTCATACGGGTAAGGTTGTAAGTATTCTCTTTAAGCTCCTGCGCATAGTATTTGATATTATCCGAATTTGTAACATACTTAGAAACGCTCTTGCCGATATTTATAAGCAAAGAACCTGAACCGCTTGTTGGGTCATATATTTTTATCTCGTCCTTGCCCTTGAGGTGGTTTGCTACGATCTCTGACATAAGCACAGAGACCTCATGAGGTGTATAGAATTCGCCTGCCTTTTTGCCCGCATTTGAGGCGAACTTTTCGATCAAATATTCATATACAAAGCCAAGAACATCATAGTCCTGTTTTCCGTCCATAGGAATATCTTTGATAAGCTGTAAAAGCCCGCTGATAGCCTTAGTTCTTGCACCAGAAGTATCTCCAAGCTTTGAAAGACCCGTTTCAAGAGTATCAAATACTTTATCAAAAACCTTTTTGTGAGTGCTTGAAATTAGTCTGCTAAATGCAGAAAGAGCGGTAGTAACATTGTCTACGCTAAAGTCCTTGCCCATATCGAGCCACGTTGAAAAAAGGTCATTATAGCCAATAAAATATCCAATATTCTTTTGAACGTACTCGACCGTTTCCTCATCTTCCTCGGTGACGGTTTTGAGTAATTCATCATCATACCCCTCGTCTTTCAAGAATTTTACTTCCTTATCGGACAGGTACTTGTAAAAAATGAAACCTAAAATATAGTCTTTATATTCATTCGCCTCTATTTTTGAACGCATTTTATTAGCGGATTCCCAAATTTTATTTGCCAACTGTTGTTTGTTCATATATAACTTCTCCTAAATATTACTGGCTCGATTATGACTTACACTTGAAACCTGTGTAAACTCTCACAAGGAATATTATACTACAATTTGTACAAAATTTCAATACTACACAACTAAAAATCTAAAAATTATACAAGAATTTTGAAATATACACTATGTTAGTCTATATTCACTTTTAAACATACTTGGGAACAGCGTGAGTTTAAAAACATTACTTTTCCATCTGGCATAAAGAATAAAGAAAACTTACCATATGAAAGTTATTCTGTAACGAATGAGAGTGGATTTATACCTCAGAATGAGCAGTTTGAAAATGGTGGAACAATGGCAACGGCAGATAAAACGATGTATTATATCGTTACCCCAAGTTCATTTGCATATAATCCAGCAAGAATAAATGTAGGTTCAATAGGATATTACAATGGCTCGGAAAATGTCATAGTTTCGTCACTTTATGAGGTTTTTCAAACAACAGATGAAATAAATGATAGATTCTTATGGCATTGGTTTAAAAATGAAAAATTTCAGAAATTGATTGAGCAGTATCAAGAAGGTGGAGTAAGGCTTTATTTTTATTATGACAAATTATGTATGGGTTCAATCTCTACTCCAAAAGTTGAGGAACAAAGAAGGATTGGTGCTTATTTTGATGACCTCGACCGCCTTATCACCCTTCATCAGCGTATGTAAAAACCAACGTAAGTAAAGCCAATTATTACGCACCATTTCAGCGTAAGTTAAAAATAATATGACTATCACCTTACCTCAGTAACTCCTCAAGCCTGCACTCAGGGCAGTTAACGCACGCCAAAGTCAGTCAAAGTTTTCAAACAAATAATTACCCCAAAGGTTTAATTCAGCATCCGACAGAAGTAAAATTTTAGAGAGCCTTGTTGCATGGTGGATAAAAATAAGATATACTTAATTTGGAAACGGATGATATTCTGAAAGTGGAGACAGGAAGGAAGTGACTGTATGCTGCCGATATATATGGCATTGATCGATGATGAGGAAGATAAAAGCGATTTTGAAAATATAGTAAATAAATATGAACGAAAATTATATCGTGAAGCCTTTAAAATTCTTAATTCACACGAATTGGCAGAAGAAGCCGTTTGGGAGGCTTTTTACAGGATAGCAGAAAATTTTAAGAAAGTTCACAATTTGCCTGTGTACAAAATGGACGCTTATTTGATTATAACTATTAGAAGGGCATCATATCGGATCTACAACACGGAGAAAAAATATTTTGAAAATGACTCATTTGAGGATTCTGAATATGTGCCGGATATAGCTAAGCTTAATGAGTATGATATTTCTGATCTGACTAACGCTATTGGTCAGCTTGAAGACAAGTATAAAGCTGTTATCACTTATTTTTATTATTACGGTCACAACGCAAATGAAACCGCTGATTTAATGGGGATATCCAGAAATACAGTATATAAGTATCTGAGAAAAGCTGAAGCTATTTTATTGGAGAAGCTGAGAGGTGCAAACTATGAACGAAAATGAAAATTTCTGCAAAGCGATCGAACAAGCCATTGTGCTGCCATGTGCAAAAGAAATGCAGCTGATATCTGATGAAAAATGTGATTTTTCATCAGCATACAGAAGAAGGATCCGCAGATTGAACAAAGATCAAGATAAAACACCCCATTCATTGATAAAGACGACCTTGCAAAGGATGATATTCATAATTGCCGCAATGCTTATGATCGGATCGATAACAGTAGCTGCTGTTCCACCGTTAAGAGAATGGTTTGTTGGTTTGTTTGCAAGCAGCAATGATAATAATACTGATGTCTGGAATGTACATGGGGATGTCCCAGCCGATGATCTTACAGATGTTTTTGTGTGTTGTGAACCAACATATATCCCGAATGGATTTGCTGAACAGGACCGAACTCAAGAAGAAACTATGCTTATCATTGATTATTCTTCTAATAATGAATTTATCGAGTACACTCAAAGCAGTATATTAACGAATAATCAGATAGATACGCAAAACAGAACAACTGAAAAGGTATCGATAAATGACAATGACGCTCTGCTGTCTTACGATGCCTATACATCAACTATTGTATGGACTGATGGCAGATATTCTTATACAATAACCGGAGATTTGTGCAAAAGTGACATAATTAAGATGACTGATTCGGTAAACTCTACAAAATAAAATATTTTTTGAAAAAGTGTGTACAAATTCACTCAAGCTTGTATCTTACCATATGATGAGACAAAATCTTGAGGAAAGGAGTGCACATTTTTTATGCGAAAAATTACTTCAATAATTATTTCAGCTTGTCTGATGTTCTGCTGCTTTTGTACAAATGTTTCAGCAACTGATGATGATATAAATATAAACGAAGACATCATTTTGATGAATTTGTACACTGACACTGTAAGTACAACTCTCAGCAAATCCGGTTCAAATATAGTGTATAGTTGTAACGTTGTCGGAAAATCAACAGCGACAAAAATCAGCATTTACCTGTATTTACAGGAATACAAAAATGGCAACTGGAGCAATGTTGATGTTGTAACAAAAACAGCTACAACTCGTTCAGCTCATGTAAGTGACAAGTTTTCATCTGCTGTTTCAGGCAGGAGATATCGTACAGAAGCTCACGTATATGTTTATAGCGGAAGCAAATATGAATATCTTGAAGCTAACAGTGCAACCATGATTTATTAAGAAGACGTTGTTGATCAATTGGAAAGGCTGGTGATTCCAATGCAGAGATAAAACATACAAAAACACACAATGATATTTGTGCAAGCATACGAAAATGAAATCAGTTTGCAACAAAGCAGATTGTTTCAGACACTAATATTAAAATGGCGGAGTTTTTTTTACATGACAAAAATGATTAAGAAGATCGCAGCTATGGGTGCTGCTGTTATGATGATGAGTTCTATGGCTATTTGGGCTA
>ERZ791801.541-NODE-541-length-35864-cov-31.569438_pt1 | contig 35864 bp, 29 predicted proteins | sample MGYA00510309_ERZ791801 | MGnify/ENA primary metagenome ERZ791801 (study PRJEB30046, sample SAMN00791979) | human gut metagenome | study: EMG produced TPA metagenomics assembly of the A metagenome-wide association study of gut microbiota in type 2...
TCGGAAAACGAAAGTAGGAAGAAAACTGCTTCGTTTTCCTCCTACTCGATTAATATTATGTGCGAGCCAAGCTTTTAGAAGTTGGGTGCGTCAACGTCCCACCACAGGCGTTGCATCTGTGTGTCAGTAGCCGGCTTGTTGTTTGTGTCTTCGCTGAGTGCCGGTATGCCAGTGGCTTTAATGTCCTCCTTCGTCTGTGAGTCGTCAGGTACCCAAGGTATGCGGCGCATGATGTTGTCTGCCGTCTGCACCTTCGGATCGCCAGGTTTTATTGTTCCGTCGCTATGCTCGGTGTTGAGGATAGGGAAGAGTTTCGGATAGCCAGTGCGGCGGAGATCCACCCACGACTCGTAGCTATACGGGAATGAAGCGATGTACTTCTGTGTGATAATCTTCTCGAGCTTTGTCTCCTTAGAGTCGCCTTCGTTCCACTTCACACCAATCTTCGTTACGCTTGGCATATCGGGTGTCAAGCCCTGTGGGTCAACGTATGCGATGCCCTTCGGAGCATCTATTTTAAGATAGTCGTCAACGTAATTCACATACTCCTTTATTGGGAAATTACGATCCTCAAGGTAGGCAGTGCGGATGCCTTGCTCGTAGAAGCTCTGTGCTGTACCACCCATGTTCCAACCACGGAGTGCGCCCTCGGCACGGAGGAAGTTAACCTCAGAAACCTTCATAAGGTAGAGCGGAGGATTGCACTCGGAGAAATAAGTCCTATCAAGCATAGAATAGCCTGCGTATGGGTTGTTGGCTGCTGCCTGCCACTCACCAGGAGTAACACCATTACGCATACCTACATATACACTTCCCTTAGGAGTAACGGCAGGAGCAGATGTACCAGAAACAGCCTGCTTGCTCTTTTCCAAAGCTATGCTGTTCTTTGTGAAGAGATACTTCATGTATGGGTGGTCGAGGTTCTGAAGCAGATTAATGAACGAAGCACCCATGACGATATCATTCCAACCCATAATCTCAATAAGTGGATGAGCACTACCCAAAAGAGATGGGAATAATCCAATCTCGTCAGCCTCATTCTCAATCACACCGCCTGCCACTGCTTCCTCTGCCCATTGCTTGGCTGTTGCAGGTTCCACCTTGCTCATGTGTATCGCCATACGGAGCTTCAAAGAGTTGGCAAAGCGAATCCAGACACTGAGGTCTGAAGCGTCAGTATAGTCAGAAGAGAGTAACTGCACGCGACTTAGGATAATCCTTCCAATCTGTTCTTTGTAAGTATCAGAGCGGTGGCCTTTGTAATATTTGAAGCACTCAATAGCGGCATCTATATTGGCTTTCGCTTGATAGTAGATATCTTTCACCCGGTCGTACACGAATGGTGACTCTTCAACATAATTCTTGTGGTCGTTGTAAGGCATCGGACCGAAGAGGTCTACGTTCTCGATGGCTGAGTAGTTAAAGAGCATGAGATAGATAGCCTTCAACTCAGGCATGTAGTCCATCTTCTCTGCGTTCAGAGTAGGAACCATATCATACTTCATTGCTCTGAAACTTACACCCGGACCATCGAGACAACCTTTACACAAGTCGTATGTAGAACGCAGTGTGAAGTTAGCGTACGGGAAGTCATAGTGAGGTACGCAGAAATACTGTACGTAGCTGTCGGGACCGAGGTTATAAGCGAACTGATAAGCGTGTGCTTGAGGCGGACCACCTTCTTTACCACCACGCATACCATATACAGCCTTAAGCGCAGAACCCAGTTGAGTGCGCATATCTTTAACAGCCTGCTTTAGTTCCTCGTCTGAAATCTCCTTTTTATAGTCAATCTTTATCTCTCCAATGGTTTTTGCTACCCAATCGAAGGATACGTTGTCTACGTTTTCGAAATATCCGGATTTACCATATTCTTCTGTAGTTACACGCGCATAGTTCTCTGTGTTGAATAACTGACGCAAACTCGATACGTCGAATTTTGTGCTTGTGCCATCCTTTTGGTTTATGGTTGCCGTTCCTTTGTATACTACTCGTTGTGCATTAGCTTCTGCCACGCCCATTCCGAGCATTGCTGCAAGCGCAAGGGTGAAAATGGTTGATGTCTTCTTTTTCATAATAGTAGTAGCATTTAGTTTTTAGCTATTTTTACAACATTCTTTCCGGCACGCACGATGTATGTGCCGTTTGCGAGCCCGTCAAGCGAAACGACAACAGTGTCGCCGTCAACCTTTACCACAGTCTGCACCTGCGTGCCGTCGGTGCGGAACACGCCCACAGCACCTTTAGCCCCACGCACAACGATGCGGTTGCCCTGCACGCTCATGCCCGTCTGTGTGTCGGCTACTGACTCAACATCTGTAGCCTCGTCAGAGAAGAAGTATTTCTTCACCTCTTGTTTGTTGAAATTCAACTCTGTTTGTCCTGCTACGGGGTTGTAGAACTTCACAATCAGTTTTGTACGATTGAAAGATACGGCTGGTTGCGTGCTTAGCTGTAAGCTCTGTTCGCTGCCATCGGCGAAAACAAGGGTCATGTATTTGGCTGCCGAAGCAGGCAGCATACACGATGCACCAAATAGTAGTGTTAGTAATAGCTTTTTCATAAGCAGTCGTTGTTTAATTATTAATAGTTTTTATGAGTTGTTGGTTTGTTATAGGATTTCGTTCAAACATTACATTAGTCAGATGCAAATATATATATATAATTATGTAAACATAGAACTTTTATTGTACTTTTTTGTGTTTTACGACTCAAGATTACGTGTTTTTCAGTCCGCACCGACCGACGCAGACGTCCGCACCGACCGACGCAGACTTCCGCATCGACCGACGCAGACATCCGCACCGACCGACGCAGACGTCCGCACCGACCGACGCAGACATCCGCACCGACCGACGCAGATGCTCGTATCGACCGACGCGGATGGTTTGTGGCGAACTTTTGACGTGCAGAAAACGGCTTTATATGATTAATGTTTTGTAACTTTGCATGTGTATAAAACCACTATAACTAAAAACAACCCCAATCGTTGTGATAAACCGCAAACTGTTTGCCCAATTCCTATAAATAATGTACCTTTGTAGGTTGATAGGAAACGAAAACAAACAGGAAATAAAAATAAACAAGATATGGGAAAGATAATTCTTACGGGCGACCGTCCAACAGGTAAGCTCCACTTGGGTCACTACGTTGGCTCGCTCCGCCGCCGCGTCGAACTGCAGAACGCTGGCGATTTCGACCGTATGTTCGTCTTCATGGCTGACGTGCAGGCTCTCACCGACAATGCAGACAACCCCGAAAAAATTCGCCAAAACATCATCGAGGTGGCTCTCGACTACCTCTCGGCTGGTCTCGACCCCGAAAAGTGCACGCTCTTCATACAGAGTCAGATACCGGAGCTCGCCGAGCTTACTACATATCTGATGAACCTCATCACCGTGTCGCGCGTGCAGCGCAACCCGACCGTGAAGACCGAGATAAAGATGCGCAACTTCGAGGCTAACATTCCGCTCGGCTTCTTCTGCTACCCTGTTAGCCAGGCTGCCGACATCGCTCTGTTCAAGGCTACAACCGTGCCTGCAGGCGAAGACCAGGAACCGATGATTGAGGTGACACGCGAGCTCGTGCGCCGCTTCAACCAGACATACAGCGAGGTGCTCGTGGAGCCGGAGATCATGCTGCCCGAGAACGCTACGGCACGCCGCCTGCCAGGCACCGACGGCAAGGAGAAGATGTCGAAGTCGCTCGGCAACTGCATCTACCTCTCTGACTCAGCCGCTGAGGTGTGGAAGAAGGTGAAGAAGATGTCGAACGGTGCACCGCGCATGAGCATGGACGAGCCGGGCAACCTCGAAGGCAACGCCGTGTTCACATATCTTGAGGCGTTCAGCACGCCCGACGACTTCGCCGAGTTCTGGCCCGAGTACAAGACACTCGAGGAGCTGAAGGACCACTACGTGCGTGGCGGCATCGGCGACGGCACAACGAAGAAGTTCCTCAACAACGTGCTCAACAAGATGCTCGAGCCTATCCGTGAGCGTCGCGCCGAGTACGAGAAGGATATTCCCGAAATCTATAACATCCTGCGCAAGGGTTCGGAGGCTGCGCGCGAAACAGCAGCGCAGACAATGGACGAGGTGCGCCGCGCAATGCAGATCGACTACTTCAACGACGCTGCGCTCATTCAGCAGCAGGCAGAGAAGTTCCGCAAGTAAAAAGGAGGGTATGGCATCCCTGCCATACCCACGCACCCACGCTATAGGCGGCGTGGTTGTGGCAAGATTCCATACCCACGTATCCACGCTATAGGCAGCGTGGTTATGGCAGGATTTCATACCCACGCACCCACGCTATAGGCAGCGTGGTTATGGCAGGATGCCATAACCTCCTAAAATACAAAAAGGGCAAAACTCACCAATCGTGAGTTTTGCCCTTTTTAATGTCTTTATATATCCTGCCACGGGTACATCCTGCTACGCAGAAACTTCTGCTTACGGCTGGCTCTCGCCCTCCACATACTCCTCGAGGAACATGTGCTCGCCGTCGAACACGGCGTAGGTGAACTGCGTGATCCAGTCGCCGAGAATCATCATGCGCGTCTTCTTCGAGAGGAAAAGGTCGAGCTCTATGTGTCGGTGTCCGAACATGAAGTAGTCGACATCGTTGTGTGTCTTCATGTACTGCTTCGCAAAGAGCACGAGGTGCTCGCGGTCCTCACCCATGTACGGTGGCTCCTTGCCGTCGGCACGCTTCAGACGCGAGTGCTTCGCCCAGGTGAGTCCGAACCACATAGCCCAGCGTGGGTGCAGCGTGTTGAACAGCACCTGGCACGTGCGGTTGTGGAATACGCGCTTTATGAACTTGAAGCGGCGGTCGGGGTCGCCCAGTCCGTCGCCGTGCGCTATGTAGAACACCTTGTCGTAGATCTCTACCGTCTCGGGTTTGGTGTGCACGATAAGGCCACACTCCTCTTTGAGGTAGCCGTAGGTCCAGATGTCGTGGTTGCCGGTGAAGTAGTGCACCTCCACGCCCATGTCGGTCAGTTCTGATAGCTTGCCCAGAAAGCGCGTGTAGCCCTTCGGCACAACGTAGCGCCACTCGCACCAGAAGTCGAACATATCGCCCAGCAGGTAGACGGCGCGCGCCTTTGTCTTTATCGAGTCGAGAAACCTCACGAGTCGACGCTCCTGCGTGCGACCGTGGTCGATGGCCCACGACCCGAGGTGGGCATCGCTAAGGAAATATACATTTTTCATGCGAATTCAAAACTGGATAATTCATAATGCGCATTGCGCATAACTCAACATTCAACACTCAACATTCCACATTGCCAACGGCAATTAGTCGAATCCAAGCTCAACCCTTGCCTCCTCCGTCATCATGCTTTGGTCCCAAACCGGCTCGAAGACGAGGTTCACGTTGGCAGACTTCACATGTTCGAGCGAGTCGACCTTCTGTCGCACGTCCTCAAGGATGAAGTCGGCGGCGGGGCATGTTGGTGCGGTGAAGGTCATGTCTATGTCTACGTTGCCGTCGTCCTGCACGTCAATCTTGTAGATGAGTCCGAGGTCGTAGATGTTCACCGGTATTTCGGGGTCGTACACCGTCTTGAGCACATCGACGATGCGTTCTTCTATATGTGTTTTTTCTTCCTGTGTCATTGCTTTAAATCTTTAGCTTGTTATATACATATATATATTATTGCAAATTTAAGGAAAATAATTCGAATAACGAATTTTACGGCAGTAATAATATCGTATTTCTTACTCGGTTACGATAAAAAACTATACTTTTGCAGCGCATAACGTAACCAAAATAACTAAATAAAAATGATAACATTCCTAATCAGTCTGGCAGCCCTCGTGTTGGGCTACCTTGTCTATGGACGCTTCGTGGAGCGCATCTTCGTACCCGACGACCGTGTTACGCCAGCTGTGGCGCAAGCCGATGGCTTGGACTATGTCGCGATGCCTTATTGGAAGGTGTTTATGATACAGTTCCTTAACATAGCCGGTACTGGACCTATATTCGGTGCAATCATGGGCGCAAAGTTCGGACCCGCGGCATATCTCTGGATAATCTTCGGCTGCATCTTCGCCGGTGCCGTACACGACTACTTCGTGGGTATGCTCTCTATGCGCAACGGTGGTTGCGACCTGCCCGAACTCGTTCGGCGCTATCTCGGCGGAGCCGCATCTAAGGTGTTGTTGGTGTTCGCTGTCTTCCTGCTCATTATGCTCGGTACGGTGTTCGTGTATAGCCCAGCCGAGATATTGCATGGCATAAGCGGTTCGACAACCATGTGGATAACCATCATCTTCATCTATTACGTAGTGGCGACGATGCTACCTATCGACAAGATTATCGGTAAGATATACCCGCTCTTCTCGTTCTCGCTGCTGTTCATGGCTGTGGCACTGATGGCTGTGCTGTTCGTGAAGTGGCCTGCACTGCCCGAACTGTGGGATGGCGTGGGCAATATGGGTAAGGCTGCCGACCCGGCTTCGTTCACCGATAATATCTTCCCGTGTCTGTTCATCACCATCGCCTGCGGTGCTATCAGTGGTTTCCACGCCACGCAGAGTCCGCTTATGGCTCGCTGTCTCACGTCGGAACGCAAGGGTAGACCGATCTTCTACGGCGCAATGATTACGGAAGGACTCGTGGCACTCGTGTGGGCTACGGTGTCGATGTGGTTCTTCTACGACGCTCCGCAGCCTGGATACGCTCAGATAGGTGGAACTATGGCTAACGGACTGCATACGTCGGCACCCGTCGTTGTGAACCTTGTCTGCAAAGACTGGCTCGGCATCGTGGGCGGCGTGCTCGCCATGCTCGGCGTGGTTGCAGCTCCGATAACAAGTGGCGACACTGCGTTCCGTTCTGCCCGTCTTATCATCGCTCAGGCGCTGAAACTCAGTCAGCGTGCAAAGAAGAACCGTCTGTATATCTGCGTGCCGCTCTTCGCTGCATCGTTCGCCATGCTCGTTTGGCAGATGGAGAACCCCGACGGCTTCAATACCATATGGCAGTACTTCGGATGGGCTAACCAGACGCTTTCTGTCTTCGCCCTTTGGACCATCACTGTTTATCTCGTTCGCGAGAGAAAGCCTTACGTCATAACGCTCGTGCCAGCCCTCTTTATGACTTGCGTCTGCACCACCTTCTTCATGGTGTCGAAGACTGCGCTCGGCTTGCCATACACCGTGGGCTACGGCGTCGGCGCAACCGCACTCGTCGTTGCCGCCGTGTGGTTTGTGGTGTGGATGAAGAAGTCGAACTGCAAAGGCTGATACTTTCTTTAGCTAAAAAAACAAATGCTTCTATGTAACGTGTGTTTAGTGCTGTTACATAGAAGCATTTGTTTTATACATGAGCTGTCAAATCTTTCCCTCTTCAGCGTAGCTGTAGTAATTGCCGTCGGTGACGATGAGGTGGTCGATGAGGTAGAGGCGCATGGCATCGCACGCAGTCTTCAGCTTGTGCGTGATGCGGTCGTCGTCGCCAGAGGGGCGTGCGTTGCCGCTTGGGTGGTTGTGAATGAGCGTTAGCGTGGTGGCGTTGGCGAGCAGTGCTTCGCGCAGGATGACGCGCACGTCGACGGCAGTCTCGGTGAGTCCACCGTGCGAGAGCCGCACCGCCTTGATGAGTCGGAAACGCTGATTCATCAGTAGCACCCATGCTTCCTCGGTGTCGAGGTCCTGCATCTTCGGGTGCATATACTCGTACACCGCCTGTGCCGACCCCATGTCAGGGCGTTCAGCAGCCTTCGCCGCCTGGCGTCGCTTGCCAAGTTCGCAGGCAGCAATGATGGTTATTGCCTTTGCTTCGCCGATACCCTTATACTGCATCAGTTCGTGCAGCGAGCGTTTGCCAAGCGTGTTGAGGTTGTTGTCGCAGGCGCTCAGTATGCGTTGCATCAGTGCTACGGCACTCTCGCTCGTGCTGCCCGAACCGATGAGAATTGCTAATAGTTCGGCATCGGAAAGTGCTTCAGTTCCGCGGTCGCGCAGCTTCTCGCGAGGGCGGTCGGCTTCGGAGAGGTCGGTTATTCGGAGTTGAGAATTATGATTAACTTTGTTGCTTATGTCGCTCATAGGTTGTAGTGTTAGTAGAAAATACGAATGTTTTAGGGGTGTTCCCTCACGGATTGCATATGTGCTGGGCGTTTTCAGGGGGTGCAGTGGTCTCCACTGCACCAACCGAGTAAGAAGTGCTCTTCCCACAGAACGCGCAGAACACACAGAATTTTTTGCTGAGATGTATTCCCACAGAACTCGCAGAACACACAGAATCTCTTGCTGAGATGTTCTCCCACAGATTGCACGGATGTGCACAGATGTTGGAAATTTCTGTGAATTCTGTGTGTTCTGTGGGAACACGACGCAGCCTAACAATCTGTGTGCATCCGTGCAATCTGTGGGAGACCCCCACAGAATCTCTTGCTGAGATGTATTCCCACAGATTGCACGGATGTGCACAGATGTTGGAAATTTCTGTGAATTCTGCGTGTTCTGTGGGAACACGACGCAGCCTAACAATCTGTGTGCATCCGTGCAATCTGTGGGAGACCCTCACAGAATCTCTTGCTGAGATGTATTCCCACAGAATGCGCAGAACACACAGAATTTCTTGCTGATATGTTCTCCCACAGATTGCATGGATGTTGGAAAGTTCTGTGAATTCTGCGTGTTCTGTGGGAACACAACGCAGCCTAACAATCTGTGTGCATCTGTGCAATCTGTGGGAGACACACCGACCAAGACAATCTGTGGGAGGTATGTGCTATTTATAGAACGTTTTCTCGAACGCAGCGAACTCCGACTTATCTCGTACGCAGCGTTTCCACCATGCCTCGATGAAGCCGAAGCCGTAGCCCATGAGCTGCACGTAGGCAGCAGCGATGCTCTGCACACCAATCTTCAAGCTGCGGTTGAGGCGAGCCGAGTCGATGCAGATGAGGAGCGAGTAAAGCGCGAGCGGCACGAGTGGCAGCCACGCCAAGGTGGGGCAGAGTGCGAGCAGCACGATGCAGAGCGCGAGCATGGAGAGTACGCCCACGGTGAACACCATAGGCAGCATGTGCACCAGTTTCAGCGACTCGGGATATTTCTTGTAAAGATTGATGCGTGCGATGCCCGAGTTGTACACCTGTCGGAAGAACTTGCGCAGGTCGGTGCGGCGCTTGTGCCACACCCATGCCTCGGGGAAGAGTCGGCAGCGCAGTCCGGCTTTGAAGATGCGTATGGAGAAGTCGATGTCCTCGCCGAAGCGCATCTTCGAGAATCCGCCCAGCTCCATGTATCGGTCGCGTCGCACGCCCATGTTGAACGAGCGTGGGTAGAACTTGTCGAGCTTCTTCTTTCCGCCGCGTATGCCACCGGTGGTGAAGAACGAGGTCATGGAGTAGGAGATAGCTTTCTGAGTGTCGGTGAACGACGGGTGAGAGCTGTCCGGACCGCCAAAGGCATCGGCAGGCTCGCGCTGCAGCTCGGCTGACACGGCAGCCAGATAGCCCTCGGGCAGTACAACGTCGGAGTCGAGGATAAGCACGTAGTCGCCCTGCGCACGCTCCACACCGTAGTTGCGTGTCTGTCCAGGTCCGGAGTTGGGTTTAGTGAAATACTGGATGTTGAGTTGCTGCGCGTACTTCTCGCACACCTCCTGACAAGGCACGGCAGAGCCGTCCTCTACCACTACCACCTCAAAGTCGGTCTCCGACTGGTGTGTGAGGCTTTCGAGCAATTCGTCCACTTCGTCCGGACGATTGTAAACGGGAATAATTATGCTGTATTTCATTTCTTTATAGTTGACGAGTTGACAAGTTGACGAGTTGACGAGTTGGCAAGAAACGAAAAAGAGTAAAAAAGTAAAGAGCACGATGAGGGCGCGTTAGCCGTTATCCCCAATGCTTTTTACTTTTTTACTCTTTACTATTTCTTATTCTGTTGCTCGATAAGGATTACTCCTTAACGCGCTGCAGGTAGCTACCGTCGCGTGTGTCAACCTGAACGAGGTCGCCTTCGTTAACGAAGAGAGGCACGCGAATCTCTACGCCTGTCTCGAGAGTTGCCGGCTTGAGAGTGTTTGTAGCAGTATCGCCCTTGATGCCCGGCTCAGAGTGAGTAACGCGGAGGTTAGTCTTAACCGGCATTTCGCCGAAGAGCACAGTCTCTGTAGAAGCGTCAGAAACGACCTCGACGATGTCGCTCTCCTTCATGAAGTCAACGCCAGTGATGAGGTTGCCAGCGATAGGAATCTGGTCGTAAGTCTCCTGGTTCATGAAGATATAGTCGTCGCCCTCCTTGTAGAGGTACTGGTACGGACGGCGCTCTACGCGTACGTCCTCAAGCTTCTCGCTGATGTCGAAGCGACGCTCCAACACGCGACCGTCAACAACGTTCTTCAACTTAACGCGCATGAAGGTGTTACCCTTACCTGGCTTTACATGAAGGAAGTCGATTACGAAGAAGAGCTTGCCGTCCATACGGATGCAAGTTCCCATCTTGATGTCTTGTGAGTTAATCATTGCTATTTTTATTTATATTATTGTATTGTTTCCCAAAAATCGTTGCAAAGTTACTGAAAATCATGCACAAAAATGCAAGCTTATCTGTTTTTTTTACTCTAACACATCTTTATTTGCTAAATCGGGCATGAAAACGAAGAAAACATACGTGTGGTATGACTTTTATGAGACATAGACGAGCTAATAAGGTGGAAAAGTGTAGAAAAAACTAAAAAATGCAGCTAAAAAACGCTCAACTCTTTGTTGTTTAAAAAAATATGAGTAATTTTGCAACCCAAAAGTGTGAATAATAACAAATAAATAAAAATAAGACAATGAAAAGAACATTTCAGCCGCACAATCGTCGCCGCGTAAACAAGCATGGTTTCCGTGAGCGTATGGCTACAAAGAATGGTCGTCGCGTATTGGCTTCTCGCCGCGCACATGGCCGCAAGAAGTTGACTGTATCTGACGAGCACCACGGAAAGTAGTCGGCTGCGCCCGTTAGGGAATGGCAGACTGCGCGTGTCGCACGCAGACTTGTGACGACAAAAGGCAGCAAGAACTCCGGAAGGAATGCTTGCTGCCTTTTAACGTTTTAAACAAAAATATTGCGAAAAATTTGGCTAATCAGCAAATAATCAGTAACTTTGCACCCGCTTTAGTGGTATAGTGCCACAGGTAATAATGTATAACTATTTAAATTAAAAGAAACAAAAATGATTATTGTACAGGTAAAAGACGGTGAGAACATCGAAAGAGCACTCAAGAAGTTTAAGAGAAAGTTTGAGAAGACAGGCGTAGTGAAGGAACTCCGCGCTCGTCAGCAGTACAACAAGCCTTCTGTACTTAAGAGACTCAAGATGGAGCACGCTATCTACGTACAGCAGCTCCGTGCTAACGAGGAGTAATCTCCCCATTTCGACTAACATTTAATATGACGCGCACGCTTTGGGGTGAGCGCAGTCGGATGAACCAGGAGGTGTACACACTCAGACATATAATCATTCAAAAATACACATGCTAACCCACTTTTGTTAAAAGTAGGGCAAGCAGATGACGGCAATAGCAGTTCGTTAATGAGCAGCTATTGCCGTTTTGTGTTTGTCGTGAGTCTCACAGTAAAATTCGTTCTCTATTAAATATGTGTGCACATCTGGCGAGGTAATATACACCCCGTGAGGCGCAAAGTGCGACGAATAGGTATCAAAACACCTCATAAAACGTGAAAAAACGAAAAAATACGAACGAAAACTTGCGAATAATAAAAATTCATCGTATATTCGTAGCGAAAAACAAAACGATATGCAAAAAGGTATTGACGGCTTTCTCGACTATCTGCGCTACGAGCGCAATCGCTCGGAGAATACAGTGGAGAGTTATCGTCGCGATCTTGAAGCATTCGAATGTTATTTCAGCACACTCGATAGCGAATTGACATTCGCAACGGTGGATACGGATATAGTGCGCGACTGGATGGAGTATATGCTCGAACAAGGCAATCGCGCCACATCAGTGGCACGCCGACTCAGTGCACTGAAGACCTACTACCGCTATCTCCTTGCAAGAGGATATGTAGAGCACGATCCGGCACACGTAGTCTATCGCCCAAAGACCGACAGACCATTGCCACAGTTCGTCAGAGAAGAGCAGATGGATCAATTGCTCGACCATACGGAGTGGGGTGACACTTACGAAGCGCAACTCGAACGCACAATAGTGCTCATGTTTTACGAAACCGGTATGCGTCTTTCAGAACTCACCTCGCTCAACGATAGCTCGGTAGACTATGCACGTAGCGAGATACGCGTACATGGCAAGGGTAATAAGCAGCGAGCCATACCATTCGGCTATGAGCTTGCCGAAGCACTCCGCTCATACACAGCATTGCGCGATGCGGAGGTGGTGCACAAAAACACCACAGCACTCTTTCGTACACAGCGAGGGGGACGCATGACTAACCCTCAGGTGCGCGAGATAGTGAGACGGCAACTCTCCACTGTGACCAATCTGAAGAAACGTTCGCCGCACGTACTGCGTCATACCTTCGCCACCGCTATGCTCAATAATGGAGCTAATATCGAGAACGTGCAAAAGCTGCTCGGGCACGAACGTTTGTCAACCACCGAAATATACACCCACACCTCGTTCGAGCAACTAAAGCAAGCGTATAGTGAGGCGCATCCACGAAGCGGTACACCGCAAGAGTGATACACCTTAATTATATATATAGTAACACAAATGACCTTAAACAAAGAAAAGGAGGACACTATGAACGTAAAAATTCAGTCAATTCACTTTGACGCTACCGAAAAACTACAGGAATTCATCGAGAAGAAAGTTGCAAAGCTTGAGAAGACATTCGAAGATATTAGCAACGCAGAAGTGCAGCTTAAAGTAGTAAAGCCAGCCACTGCGCAGAACAAGGAGACAAGTCTTGAAGTAACCGTTCCAGGACAGAAACTCTTCGTTGAGAAAACATGCGACACCTTCGAAGAAGGCATCGATCTCTGTGTAGATGCAATGAAGGTGCAACTTACTAAATTTAAGGAAAAAACACGCAAGATGTAAAAAAAAAGCCGAAAAGTTTTGGCGAATAAAAAATAAGTCGTATCTTTGCAGCCGTTTTAGAACATGTCCTAAATGCAATCTTAAACGGCTGCAAGGATTTGCCTCTTTAGCTCAGTTGGCCAGAGCACGTGATTTGTAATCTCGGGGTCGTTGGTTCGAATCCGACAAGAGGCTCAAACAAACAGAAAACCTGAACGCAGTTTTTCTTCAGTATCTAAACGATACATTTACTAAAAGGATTGGGTGGTTACCAGAGTGGCCAAATGGGGCAGACTGTAAATCTGCTGGCGATGCCTTCGGTGGTTCGAATCCATCACCACCCACTTTCACTTCTTTTTGCGGAAATAGCTCAGTTGATAGAGCACTAGCCTTCCAAGCTGGGGGTCGCGGGTTTGAGCCCCGTTTTCCGCTCTAAGTTGCTGTAATAGCTCAGTGGTAGAGCACTTCCTTGGTAAGGAAGAGGTCCTGAGTTCAACTCTCAGTTACAGCTCTGCTTCTATTCTTAAATCAAGAATCGGGGGAAAAACGAACATTCAATTTATATATAAAATAAGAAAGCTATGGCTAAAGAAACATTTGTGCGCACCAAACCGCACGTAAACATTGGTACAATTGGTCACGTTGACCATGGTAAGACTACTCTTACTGCTGCCATTTCTAAGACTCTTCACGATAGAGGCTTCGGTGGCGAGGATGTTAAGTCTTTCGACCAGATCGATAACGCTCCTGAGGAGAAAGAGCGTGGTATCACTATCAACTCAGCTCACATCGAGTACGAGACAGAAAAGCGTCACTACGCACACGTAGACTGCCCGGGTCACGCCGACTACGTTAAGAACATGGTAACTGGTGCTGCTCAGATGGACGGTGCTATTCTTGTAGTTGCTGCTACTGACGGTCCTATGCCTCAGACACGTGAGCACGTACTTCTCGCTCGTCAGGTAAACGTACCGCGCATGGTTGTTTTCTTGAACAAGTGCGATATGGTAGAGGACGAGGAGATGCTCGAGCTCGTAGAGATGGAGGTTCGCGAGATCCTCGACCAGTACGGCTATGAGGAGGAAACTCCTATCATCCGCGGTTCTGCTCTTGGTGCACTCAATGGTGTAGAGAAGTGGGCTGACAAGGTAATGGAGCTTATGGACGCTGTTGATACATGGATCCAGGAGCCTCCACGTGACCTCGACAAACCATTCTTGATGCCTATCGAGGACGTATTCTCAATCACAGGTCGTGGTACTGTTGCTACTGGTCGTATCGAGACTGGTCGCGTTAAGGTAGGCGACGAGACAGAGCTCCTTGGCCTCGGTGAGGATAAGAAGTGTGTCGTTACTGGTGTTGAGATGTTCCGTAAGATTCTCGACGAGGGTGAAGCTGGCGATAACGTAGGTCTTCTCCTCCGTGGTATCGATAAGAACGAGATCAAGCGCGGTATGGTACTCTGCCACCCGGGTCAGATCAAGCCTCACAAGCACTTCAAGGCTTCTATCTACGTTTTGAAGAAGGAAGAGGGTGGTCGTCACACACCGTTCGGCAACAAGTATCGTCCTCAGTTCTACCTCCGTACTATGGACTGTACAGGTGAGATCAAGCTTCCAGAGGGAGTTGAGATGGTAATGCCTGGTGACAACGTAGAGATCGAGGTTGAGCTCATCTACGCAGTAGCTCTGAACGAGGGCCTTCGTTTCGCTATCCGCGAGGGTGGTCGTACAGTAGGTTCTGGTCAGATCACAAAGATCCTCGAGGACTAATTCGTCGATCAACAGTCTCCTAAGAGGCTGGATTAAATAAAAATAGTTCCCGTATCGCTTCGGCATCGGGAACTATCCTACGGGAATAGCTCAGTCGGTAGAGCACTGGTCTCCAAAACCAGGTGTCGGGAGTTCGAGCCTCTCTTCCCGTGCTAAAAAGAAGATAATATGTTTAAGAAGTTTGTAAATTATTGCAAGACTTGTTACGACGAACTTGCGCATAAAACAACTTGGCCAAGTTATGCCGAACTAAACCATAGTGCAGTGATTGTATTATCTGCTTCCCTTGTCGTTGCAGCTGTGGTGTTCGCTATGGACTCTCTGTTCAAGTGGGCTATGAGCATGGTTTACCCAGGTTAATCGTTTTCAAGAAAATGGCTAAGACAGAAAAAAAATGGTACGTGCTTCGTGCTGCCAGTGGTAAGGAATTCAAAGTGAAAGAGTACCTTGACGCTGAGATTAAGCACAATCCATTACTTCAGGCGCATGTTTCGCAAGTGGTTCTGCCGCTCGAGAAACACGCATCTTTGCGTAATGGAAAAAGAGTAATCAAGGAGAAAATATCACTCCCTGGTTATGTGTTCGTAGAAGCTGCCCTCGTGGGCGATGTGGCTCACACGCTACGTTTCATGCCGAACGTTTTAGGCTTTCTTGGAGGCTTGGATAACCCCTCACCAGTTCCGCAGTCGGAAATCAATCGTATGCTCGGTTCATGCGAGGAAACGGAGATTGAAGACAACATTGACATCCCGTACGTAGTTGACGAGACTGTCAAGGTAACAGACGGACCATTCTCAGGTTTCAGTGGCATCATCGAAGAGGTGAATGTCGAGAAGCGCAAACTAAAGGTGATGGTCAAGATCTTCGGACGCAAAACTCCGTTGGAATTAGGTTTTATGCAAGTCGAAAAAGAAGGCTAACGCAAGGTTACGAATGCGTTCAGAATTCTTTTATATTAAATCAATTTAAATATTAACAGACAAAATGGCTAAAGAAGTTGCTGGATTAATCAAATTACAGATTAAAGGTGGCGCTGCGAATCCTTCTCCTCCAGTAGGACCTGCACTTGGTTCTAAGGGTATTAACATCATGGGATTCTGCAAAGAGTTCAACGCCAGAACCCAGGATAAGGCAGGTAAGGTAATTCCTGTTGTTATCACTTACTACACCGATAAATCGTTCAGCTTCGAACTTAAGACTCCTCCTGCAGCTGTACAGCTGAAAGAGGCTGCTAAAGTTAAGAGTGGCTCAGCTCAGCCTAACCGCCAGAAAGTTGGTAAAGTAACTTGGGAGCAGGTAAAAGCAATCGCTGAGGACAAACTGAAAGATTTGAACTGCTTTACAGTTGCATCGGCTATGAGACTCGTTGCTGGTACAGCAAGAAGTATGGGTATCACTGTAGAGGGAGACTTCCCTGAAAATGTTTAATAACTTCAATTTTTAAGAAATGAAACTGACAAAAAATCAAAAATCAGTAGCTGACAAGGTTGAAGCAGGGAAGATGTACACATTGAAAGAGGCTTCAGAGCTGGTAAAGGAAATTACCACTACCAAGTTCGATGCTTCTCTCGATATCGACGTACGCTTGGGCGTTGACCCACGTAAGGCTAACCAGATGGTTCGTGGCGTGGTTTCTCTTCCCAACGGTACCGGTAAGGTAACACGCGTACTCGCTCTCTGTACTCCTGACCAGGAGGCTGCTGCTAAGGAAGCAGGTGCTGACTACGTAGGTCTTGACGAGTATATCGAAAAGATCAAGGGTGGTTGGACAGACATCGACGTTATTATCACTATGCCGTCGTGCATGGGTAAGATTGGTCCTATCGGCCGTATCCTCGGTCCGCGTGGATTGATGCCTAACCCTAAGAGCGGCACCGTAACAATGGACGTTGCCAAGGCAGTTAAGGAAGTAAAGCAGGGTAAGATTGATTTCAAGGTTGACAAGGCTGGTATTATCCACACTTCAATCGGTAAGGTAAGCTTCACTCCGGAGGCAATCTATCAGAATGCTAAGGAGTTCATCGCTACCATCATCAAGCTCAAGCCTGCTGCTGCTAAAGGTACATATATCAAGAGTATCTTTATTTCAAGCACTATGAGTAAGGGTATCAAGGTTGATCCTAAATCAGTTGAGTAACTCTAAAAGTTTTGTAAAATGAAGAAAGAAGTAAAAGATACTATTATTGCCGAGCTCGGTGCGAAGCTGAAGGAGTTCCCTCACTTCTACCTCGTTGACCTCGCAGGTCTCAACGCCGAGGCTACAAGCAACCTCCGTCGCAAGTGCTTCAAGAACGATATCAAGATGATTGTCGTTAAGAACACACTTCTCCGCGAGGCTTTCCAGGCAAGCGATATTGATTTCGAGCCTCTGTACGGCGCACTCAAGGGCACTACAGCAGTTATGTTCGCTCACACAGCTAACGTTCCTGCAAAGCTCCTTAAGGAATACGCTAAGGAAGGTGTACCTGCACTTAAGGGTGCATATGCTGAGGAGACAATCTTCGGCGCAGATCAGCTCGAGGCTCTCGTAGCTATCAAGAGCAAGAACGAGGTTATTGCAGAAATTGTTGCACTGCTCCAGTCACCTGCAAAGAACGTTATCTCTGCTCTTCAGTCAGGCGCAAACACTATTCATGGTGTGCTTAAGACTTTGGGCGAGCGTCCTGAGTAATATAACTACAAGTCAAAGAACATTAACATTAAAAACAATTAAAATTTAAATACAATGGCAGATATTAAAGCTCTTGCTGAAGAATTGGTAAATCTTACAGTAAAGGAAGTAAACGAGTTGGCAACAGTCCTCAAGGACGAGTATGGTATTGAGCCTGCTGCTGCAGCTGTAGCTGTAGCAGCTGGTCCTGCAGCAGGTGGTGCTGATGCAGCTGAGGAGAAGACATCTTTCGATGTTGTCCTCGCTGAGGTAGGTGCTGCAAAGCTCCAGGTTGTAAAGGCAGTTAAGGAAGCTTGCGGTCTTGGCTTGAAGGAAGCTAAGGACCTCGTAGACGCTGCTCCTGCTAAGATCAAGGAAGGTCTCTCTAAGGAAGAGGCTGAGAACTTGAAGAAGGCTATCGAGGAGTCAGGTGCTAAGGTAGAGCTCAAGTAATAACAGCTTACAATTCAAATGTCGGGTTTAACGCTGCTAAGCAGTATTTAGGAAAGGTTAACCCGATATTTTAAAATTAGCAAATATGGTTAGGATCTTCCAAGTAGGTGGGTCCTAACCTTTTTGTGTCTTTCCGCTTATTTAGATTTTTTATCACCCATAATAACTTCTGATGGCTTCAAAAATTGTTGATAACAGAGTAAATTTTGCCAGCGTCCATAATCCGTTGCCATATCCGGATTTCCTCGATGTGCAGTTAAAGTCTTTCAAGGACTTCTTACAGTTAGACACTCCGCCTGAGGAACGCAAGAATGACGGTTTGTATAAGGTGTTCTCAGAGAACTTCCCTATCACCGACACACGTAACAATTTCGTTCTTGAGTTCTTGGATTACTATATCGACCCGCCACGCTACTCTATTGATGAGTGTCTTGAGCGCGGTCTTACATATAGCGTACCTTTAAAGGCTAAGATGAAACTCTACTGTACGGATCCCGATCACGAAGACTTCGGCACATTCATACAGGACGTATTCCTTGGCACTATCCCATACATGACCGATAACGGTACATTCGTTATCAACGGTGCAGAGCGCGTTGTTGTTTCGCAGTTGCATCGTTCGCCAGGTGTGTTCTTTGGTCAGGGTGTGCACGCCAATGGTACAGTGCTCTACTCGGCACGTATAATCCCATTCAAGGGCTCATGGATTGAGTTCGCTACCGACATCAACAACGTGATGTATGCCTACATCGACCGTAAGAAGAAGTTGCCCGTAACAACTCTTCTGCGTGCTATGGGCTTCGAGCAGGATAAGGATATCCTTCAGATATTCGACCTTGCTGAGGAAGTGAAGGTGAACAAGAAGAACATGAAGGCTGCCATCGGTCGCAAGCTCGCTGCACGTGTATTGAAGACCTGGAACGAGGACTTCGTAGACGAGGATACAGGCGAGGTTGTATCTATCGAGCGTAACGAGATGATTATGGAGCGCGAGACAGTGCTCACCGAGGAGAACATCGATGACATCCTCGAGTCGGGCAGTGCTTCTATCCTTCTCCACAAGGATGCAGAGGCAGCTACACGCTACTCAATCATCTTCAACACACTCGCTAAGGACCCGTCTAACTCTGAGAAGGAGGCAGTGCTCTACATCTACCGTCAGCTCCGCAATGCTGACCCTGCTGATGACGCATCAGCACGCGAGGTGTTCCAGAATATATTCTTCTCTGACAAGCGTTACGACCTCGGTGAGGTAGGACGCTACCGTATCAATAAGAAGCTTGGTCTCGACATCGACTCTGAGACACGTGTTCTTACAAAGGAGGATATCATTGCCATCATCCGCTATCTCATCCAGTTGGTTAACTCTAACGCAACTGTTGACGATATTGACCACCTCTCTAACCGTCGCGTACGCACCGTAGGCGAGCAGCTCAGCAACCAGTTCTCTATCGGTCTGGCACGTATGAGCCGCACTATCCGCGAGCGTATGAACGTGCGTGACAACGAGGTGTTCCAGCCGACCGACCTTATCAACGCCAAGACTATCTCAAGCGTTGTTAGCTCGTTCTTCGGAACCAACCCATTGTCGCAGTTCATGGACCAGACCAACCCGCTTGCCGAGGTTACTAACAAGCGTCGTCTCTCAGCTCTTGGTCCTGGCGGTCTTTCACGTGAGCGTGCAGGTTTCGAGGTGCGCGACGTTCACTACACACACTACGGACGTCTTTGTCCGATTGAGAGTCCTGAGGGTCCGAACATCGGTCTTATCTCGTCTCTCTGCGTTTATGCAACTATCAACGAGCTCGGCTTCATCGCCACTCCTTACCGCCGTGTAAAGGATTCGCTCGTCGACCTCAATAACGACCACGTTGTTTACCTCACCGCTGAGGAGGAGGAAGACCACGTAATCGGTCAGGGTAATGCTCCTCTGCGTGAGGACGGCTCGTTCATCCGCGACAACGTTAAGTGTCGTCAGAACGCCGAGTTCCCTGTAGTGCCGCCATCAGACGTAGACCTCATGGACGTTGCTCCGCAGCAGATTGCATCTGTATCAGCAGGTCTTATCCCGTTCTTGGAGCACGACGACGGTCACCGCGCACTCATGGGATGTAACATGATGCGCCAGGCAGTGCCATTGCTTCACAACGATGCACCTATCGTAGGTACGGGTCTTGAGAAGCAGGTGTGCGAGGACTCTCGTACAATGATTACTGCAGAGGGCGAAGGCGTTATCGAATACGTTGACGCTACAACAATCCGCATCCTCTACGACCGCACCGACGATGAAGAGTTCGTAAGCTTCGAGCCGGCTCTCAAGGAGTACCGCATACCGAAGTTCCGCCGCACCAACCAGAACATGACCATCGACTTGCGTCCTATCTGCAACAAGGGTCAGCGCGTCAAGAAGGGCGACATCCTCACCGAGGGTTATGCTACAGAGAATGGCGAGCTCGCACTCGGTCGTAACCTCCTCGTGGCTTACATGCCGTGGAAGGGTTACAACTATGAGGACGCTATCGTGCTTTCAGAGCGTATGATTCGCGACGACGTGCTTACATCTGTACACGTTGACGAGTACTCACTCGACGTTCGCGAGACAAAGCGTGGTATGGAGGAGTTCACAAGCGATATTCCTAACGTTTCAGAGGAAGCTACAAAGGACCTCGACGACAATGGTATCGTTCGCATCGGTGCACGTATCGAGCCAGGCGACATCCTTATCGGTAAGATTTCGCCGAAGGGCGAGAGCGATCCGTCGCCGGAGGAGAAACTGCTCCGCGCCATCTTCGGCGATAAGGCAGGCGACGTGAAGGACTCTTCACTCAAGGCAAACCCATCGCTCAGCGGTGTTGTTATCGACAAGAAACTCTTCTCTCGTGCCGTTAAGACACGCGAGTCGAAGAAGCAGGACAAGGTGATACTCGCTAAGATTGACGAGGAGTACGAGGCAAAGAACGACGACTTGAAGGACATCCTTGTTGACAAGCTCCTCACACTCACCGAGGACAAGGTTTCGCAGGGTGTTAAGGACTACTCAGGTGCTGAGATTATCACAAAGGGCACCAAGTTCACAGCTACAATGCTGAAGAACCTCGAGTACGACGGCATTCAGTCGAACGACTGGACCGGCGACGAGCACACCGATAAGCTCATTTCTAAGCTCATCATGAACTACATACGCAAGTACAAGCTGCTCGACGCAGAACTCAAGCGTAAGAAGTTCGCTATCACTATCGGCGACGAGCTGCCGTCAGGCATCCTCCAGATGGCTAAGGTGTACGTTGCCAAGAAGCGTAAGATCGGCGTAGGTGATAAGCTTGCAGGTCGTCACGGTAACAAGGGTATCGTATCTAAGATTACACGTATGGAGGATATGCCGTTCCTCGAGGACGGTCGTCCAGTCGACTTGGTACTGAACCCGCTTGGTGTGCCTTCACGTATGAACCTCGGTCAGATCTTCGAGGCTATCCTCGGTGCTGCAGGTCGTAAGCTCGGTGTTAAGTTCGCTACACCTATCTTCGACGGCGCTCACCTTGAGGACCTCTCTGAATGGACAGACAAGGCAGGTCTGCCGCATCTCTGCTCAACCCACCTCTACGATGGTGAGACAGGCGAGCGCTTCGACCAGCCAGCTACAGTAGGTGTGACATACTTCTTGAAACTCGGTCACATGGTTGAGGACAAGATGCACGCCCGTTCTATCGGTCCGTACTCGCTCATCACACAGCAGCCACTCGGTGGTAAGGCACAGTTCGGTGGTCAGCGTTTCGGTGAGATGGAGGTTTGGGCTATCGAGGCATTCGGTGCCAGCCACGTGCTTCAGGAAATTCTGACAATCAAGTCCGACGATACAGTGGGCCGTTCTAAGGCTTACGAGGCTATCGTTAAGGGCGACCCAATGCCTACACCAGGCATCCCAGAGTCGCTCAACGTGCTCTTGCATGAGCTCCGCGGTCTTGGTCTGAGCATCAAACTTGATTAATCCGAACATCCCAAAACTATAGAAATATATGGCTTTCAAGAAAGATATAAAAGTTAAGAATAATTTCACGAAGATTACCATCGGACTCGCCTCTCCGGAGGAAATCCTGGAAAATTCGTATGGTGAGGTTACCAAGCCAGAGACCATCAACTATCGCACCTATAAGCCCGAGCGCGACGGCTTGTTCTGCGAGCGCATCTTCGGTCCGACACGCGACTATGAGTGTGCCTGCGGCAAGTACAAGCGCATCCGTTACAAGGGTATCGTTTGCGACCGATGCGGTGTTGAGGTGACGGAGAAGAAGGTACGCCGTGAGCGTAGCGGACACATCGAGCTCGTTGTGCCAGTGGCTCACATCTGGTACTTCCGCTCGCTGCCTAACAAGATTGGTTACTTGCTCGGTATGCCGACAAAGAAGCTCGACGCTGTTATCTACTACGAGAAGTACGTAGTTATCCAGCCAGGTGCGTTCGAAGGACGCACCGACGAGCAGGGCGAGGAGTACAACGGTTCGCACAAGATGGACCTCCTCTCAGAGGAAGAGTATCTCGACATCATCGAGAACAAGCTCGGCTCTGAGAACGACCTTCTTGAGGACACCGACCCGAATAAGTTCATCGCAAAAATGGGTGCAGAGGCTGTTTACGACCTGCTTGCAGGTCTCGACCTCGACTCTCTTTCATACGAGTTGCGCGACCGTGCCAACAACGACTCTTCGCAGCAGCGTAAGACAGAGGCTTTGAAGCGTCTGCAGGTTGTAGAGGCATTCCGTGGAAGCAAGGGTGTAAACCGTCCGGAGTGGATGATCATGAAGATTATCCCCGTTACTCCGCCGGAGCTCCGTCCGCTCGTTCCGTTGGACGGTGGTCGTTTCGCAACATCCGACCTCAACGACCTCTATCGTCGTGTTATTATCCGTAACAACCGTCTGAAGCGTCTCGTAGAGATTAAGGCTCCTGAGGTAATTCTCCGCAACGAGAAGCGTATGCTTCAGGAGGCAGTGGATAGCCTCTTCGACAACTCACGCAAGTCGAGTGCCGTTAAGAGCGATGCCAACCGTCCGCTGAAGTCACTCTCCGACTCGCTGAAGGGTAAGCAGGGACGTTTCCGTCAGAACCTCCTCGGTAAGCGTGTCGACTACTCAGCACGTTCGGTTATCGTTGTAGGTCCGGAGCTGAAGATGGGCGAGTGCGGTCTGCCGAAGCTTATGGCAGCCGAGCTCTACAAGCCGTTCATCATCCGCAAACTCATCGAGCGCGGCATCGTGAAGACCGTGAAGAGCGCTAAGAAGATTGTTGACCGTCGCGAGCCGGTTATCTGGGATATCCTCGAGAACGTTATGAAGGGTCACCCCGTAATGCTCAACCGTGCGCCGACACTTCACCGTCTCGGCATTCAGGCGTTCCAGCCGAAACTCATCGAGGGTAAGGCAATCCAGCTCCACCCGTTGGCATGTACAGCGTTCAACGCCGACTTCGACGGTGACCAGATGGCTGTTCACCTTCCGTTGAGCAACGAGGCTATCCTCGAGGCTCAGGTGCTGATGCTTCAGAGCCACAACATCCTCAACCCTGCCAACGGCGCTCCTATCACAGTGCCGTCACAGGATATGGTGCTCGGTCTCTACTATATCACAAAGCTCCGCCCAGGTGCTAAGGGCGCAGGTCTTTCGTTCTACGGCGACGAGGAAGCTATCATAGCTTACAACGAGGGCAAGTGCGACCTCCACGCTCCGGTTAAGGTAATTGTGAAGGACCTCGTAGACGGTCAGCTCCAGAAGCGTATGGTGGAGACATCTGTCGGACGTGTCATCGTCAACCAGATCATCCCAGAGGAAGTAGGCTTCTTCAATGATATCATCTCTAAGAAGACACTGCGCGGACTCATCTCCGACGTTATTAAGGCTGTAGGTATGGCTCGCGCCTGCGAGTTCCTCGACGGCATCAAGAACCTCGGTTACCGCATGGCTTACGTTGCAGGTCTTTCGTTCAACCTCGACGATATCATCATCCCGCCAGAAAAGAAGGAAATCGTGGAGCGCGGTCATGAAGAGATTCGCGCCATCCAGGACAACTATAACATGGGCTTCATCACTGAGAACGAGCGTTACAACCAGGTAATCGATACTTGGACTCACGTGAACAACGACCTCGCAAGCATCCTTATGAAGGAGATGACCGAGGCAGACCAGGGCTTCAACGCCGTATTCATGATGCTCGACTCTGGTGCCCGTGGTTCTAAGGACCAGATCAAGCAGCTCTCAGGTATGCGTGGTCTTATGGCTAAGCCTATGAAGGCAGGTGCTGAGGGACATCAGATTATCGAGAACCCGATTATCTCTAACTTCAAGGAGGGTATGTCAGTGCTCGAGTACTTCATCGCTTCGCACGGTGCCCGTAAGGGTCTTGCCGATACCGCTATGAAGACAGCCGACGCCGGTTATCTTACACGTCGTCTTGTAGACGTTTCGCACGACGTAATCATCTCTGAGGAGGATTGCGGCACACTGCGCGGTCTTGTCTGCACAGCGTTGAAGAACGGCGACGAGGTGGTTTCCTCACTCGGCGAGCGCATCCTCGGTCGTGTGTCAGTACACGACGTTGTCGACCCACGCACAGGCGAGGTTATCGTCAACGCTGGCGAGGAGATTACAGAGGCTAAGGCACAGCTCATCGAGAACTCTCCAATCGAGAGCGTAGAGATTCGTTCAGTGCTCACTTGCGAGAGCAAGAAGGGCGTCTGCATGAAGTGCTACGGACGCAACCTCGCTACACAGCGCATGGTACAGCTCGGCGAGGCTGTCGGTGTCATCGCAGCTCAGGCTATCGGTGAGCCGGGTACACAGCTTACTCTCCGTACCTTCCACGCCGGTGGTGTGGCTGGTAACGCAGCAGCCAACGCTTCTATCACAGCAAAGAACGACTGCAAGCTTAAGTTCGAGGACCTCCGTGTCGTTCCGTTCGTAGAGAACAACGGCGAGAAGGATGTCAACTGCCAGATGGTAGTGAGCCGTCTTACAGAGTTGCAGTTCGTCGACCCGAATACCGACATCGCACTCGCTTCTGTCAACGTGCCTTACGGTTCTTCGCTCTACTTCAAGGAGGGTGACGTTGTCAAGAAGGGCGACCTCATCGCTAAGTGGGACCCATTCAACGCCGTTATCGTTACCGAGTACGCAGGTACTCTCCGCTTCAACGACGTTATCGAGGGCATCACATACCGCGCTGAGACCGATGAGGCAACAGGTCTTACCGAGAAGATCATCACCGACTCTAAGGACAAGTCGAAGGTTCCGACCTGCGATGTGCTCGACGCAAACGGTGAGGTAATCGGTACATACAACTTCCCGGTAGGCGGCCACGTAGTATGCGATGACGGTCAGACCGTCAAGACCGGTACCACACTCGTTAAGATTCCACGTGCAGCAGGTTCTGCAGGCGATATCACCGGTGGTCTTCCACGTGTAACCGAGCTCTTCGAGGCTCGCAACCCGTCTAACCCAGCTGTCGTATCAGAAATCGACGGTGAGGTGACAATGGGTAAGGTGAAGCGTGGCAACCGCGAGATCATCGTTACATCGAAGACTGGCGACCAGCGCAAGTACCTCGTTTCGCTCTCTAAGCAGATTCTTGTACAGGAGCACGATGCCGTACGCGCAGGCACACCGCTTTCTGACGGTATCATAACCCCGGGCGACATCCTCGCCATCAAGGGTCCTACCGCCGTTCAGGAGTACATCGTTAACGAGGTGCAGGACGTTTACCGTCTGCAGGGTGTGAAGATCAACGACAAGCACTTCGAGATTATCGTTCGCCAGATGATGCGCAAGGTGCAGATCGACGAGCCGGGCGATACAACATTCCTCGAGCAGGAGATGGTAGACAAGCTCGACTTCGCTGAGGAGAACGACCGCATCTGGGGCAAGAAGTACGTCACCGATGCCGGTGACTCTGACGTGCTCAAGGTTGGTCAGATTGTTTCGGCACGCAAGCTGCGCGATGAGAACTCAAGCCTCAAACGCCGCGACCTCCGTCTCGTTCAGGTTCGCGACACCGTGCCTGCTACATCTACACAGATTCTGCAGGGTATCACACGTGCCGCTCTCCAGACCAAGAGCTTCATCTCGGCTGCTTCGTTCCAGGAGACAACCAAGGTGCTCAACGAGGCTGCTATCCGCGGTAAGGTCGACTTCCTTGAGGGTATGAAGGAGAACGTTATCTCCGGTCACCTCATCCCGGCTGGTACCGGTCTGCGTCAGTGGGACAAGCTCATCGTGGGTTCACGCGAGGAGTACGACCGTATGCAGGCTAACCGCCGCAACGTGACCGACTACTCTAACGAGGAGTCAGCTGAATAAAGTATAAATCCCGATATCACTGTCCGGTTCTTTAGCCGGACAGCGGTATAAACCATAAACGAGAAAACGCTGCAAGCAAGTCTTCACAGACTGCTTGCAGCGTTTTTGTATATATGTGTATATGTAATTATACCCTTTCGGGTGCAATCTTAAACAATTTACTTGATATTACACCCGAAAGGGTATAAACTCGATGCTTCGAACCATCATCTTAGCATCAGCATCCTTTTCAGAATAAGTCGTTTGTACTGCCGTTTGAAGTCGTCTGGCAGGAACGATGCCTCTATAAGTTCAATCCATTTCATCAGTGCCTTGCGGAATTTCTTCGCAATGTTGTCGAGCACTTTCTCGTTCACGCCCGAAGCGATAATCGACTTCTCGAAGTCGCTGCGCCTTATGCGCGCCTTCTTGCCGTTGAGTGTCAGCGCCAGTTCTTCCTTGTCCTCTGGCATCACAATAGCCGTCGAAAGCAGGTCGTATGCCGGTGTCAGACTGTAACCCATCGACGATTTGTATAGCGAGAAATTCTTCAGATGCATGTCCGAGTTGCCCGTAATCCACGAGAACACCACCACCTCCCAAAAGTTCACGAGGTCGAGCTGCGGCACCGCCGAATACTTCTTAATATGCTTCGCAATCTGCTCGTACGAGCCCTTGTACTTGTATTCGGTCAGTCGTTCCGTCAATTGGCACATGTCTTCCATCGCAATCTTCGATCCGTCGCGTTCGCGGTCTATGCGCCGCGTTATGTAGCACAGCTCACCGTCGGCAAAGCGAATGAGCGAGTGGGGCACGACGGCTATCTTCGCAGCCTCCGCCATGTGCATCGTCAGGTCCTCTATTTCGGGCAGCGCACGGTAGGCGTCGGTCTGCGGCTTCAGAATGTAGCGTCCCCACAGCCCCACGATAGTGAATCGGTCGGGCTCGTTCTTCCCGCCCGGGTTCACGTCGAGTGACAGCTTCGCCTGCACGCCGGTCAGCGTTGTCTGCGCCCGCACCACCTGTTTTGCGAGCTCAGCAATCTCGCTGCGTCTGTAGGGCAGCGTCGGCACCTCCTTCACGCCGAACATCTTGCGTGCGCAGGCAGGGTGAAAGTCCTTCTGGCCATCCTTCAGCGGCTTGTAGCAGTAAAGGCATTTTTCCATCATAATCAAGTTTTTTTTAGTTAGCAATACCTCAGTTTGGGTTGTGCGCCGTGCCGTCGGCTTCCTCCTCCGGCACCACGCTTACCGCTCCGATGCAGTCCTTGCAGCAGGCGAGCAGCAGCGACATACGGTCGCGCTGGTTTATCTTCCAGCTGCGTTCCGCAATGTTCAGCAGCCAACCCTCCGGCACCAGTCCGTCGAAGAACGGAAAGAGCACCTTGTCCTCATACGGTTCTTCGCGCAGCGGCATCGTGAGGCTGATAGGCTCAGCACCATCCGCTGCGAGATACTCGCTGTCGTACACAAAGTGGAAGCCGTTCTCGTCCTCCGTCAGCCGACCGGCGTAGCGGTCGTACATATAAATCTTTGCACTCTTCATAGTTGGTGATGTTATGATGTGTGTGGCACTGCGCCCACTTCGTGTCCGAACAGCGCGAGCACCTGGTTTATTTTGTCTATGCGCAGCGTCTGTTTACCCTGTTCCAGTTCGCGCACGAAGCGCAGTCCTACGCCCGACTTCTCCGCCAGGTCCACCTGCGTGAGGTTGAACATACGTCGGCGTTCCTTTACAAATGCAGCTATTGATGTTTCCATATATATACAATTATACCCTTTCGGGTGCAAATATATATAATTTATTTAATATTGCACCCGAAAGGGTATAGTTTTTTGTCGTATCATGGTAAAGTTTCAGAACGTGAAAAAATCTACCATATCTTCCAGTATCGTCGTAACTTGCACATTACGAGCACGATAAAGGCTGGTAGATATGCTCCCGAGAGCGATATCTACCAGTCTATCTACCAGCCTATCTGTCACCCGATCTGCCACGCCGGTCTCATTACTCTGCTACCACAACATTATTGCCCTGCTACGGCAATATCATTGCCCTGCTACGGCAACATCATTGTCCTGCTACGGCAATGTCATTGTTCTGCTACGGCAATATCATTTTGTTGCTGTTTAACGCGTTGAGTTGACTGTTTTCGGGCTTAGTTGTAAAGCTAATTGAGCCAATTAAGGTGAAAAAATGGGTTTCAATAGTGCGATTATGTGAAATTTTTGGGTGTTTATAGTGTGGATTATGTGAAATTTTTGGTGCTTATAGTGCGGATTATGTGAAATTTGAGCTGTTTTAAGTGTGGATTATGTGAAAAACAGGGGTGTTTATGCGGTGGATTATGTGAAAAGTGCTATCTTTGCACATATAATAAATGAATCGGAATATGGATAAACTGCTCAAAAGAAAGGTAGATAACTACTTGTTGGAATGGAAGAACAATCCGGACCGTAAACCACTTATTATTAAAGGTGCCCGACAGGTTGGCAAGACTCGTTCTATTGAATGGTTTGCCAGCCAGAACTATCAATGTGTTATTCAGATTAATTTTGTAGAGCAAAAGAGGTATAGGGATATCTTTGAAGATGGGTTTGAAGTTGATGCGATTCTGAAGAATATCTCCTTGCTTAATCCTGAATTGAAGTTTATACCCGGTGACACGCTTTTCTTTTTTGATGAGTTGCAGGCATGTCCAAATTGTGCCACATCATTGAAGTTTTTCAAACTCGATGGTCGGTTTGATGTAATTTGCTCCGGCTCATTGATGGGTATCAACTATCGTGAAATAGAGTCGAACAGTGTTGGCTACAAGGAAGACTATGAGATGCATTCTATGGACTTCGAAGAATTCCTATGGGCAAAAGGGTATTCAGAGGAATTTATAGACGACCTGTACCAGAATATGTTGGAGGTCAAACCTATAAACAATTTGCAGATGGACGTTCTTTTCGGTCTTTTCCGCGATTATGTTACTATAGGCGGTATGCCAGAGGTGGTAGATTCGTATATCAAGAACAACAATTTCAGCGGTACTTTGGCTATTCAGCGTCAGTTGCTGAAAGACTATGAGGAAGATATCACCAAGTATGTAGAAGGTTTGGATAAAGCTAAGGTGAAGGCTGTCTATAACCACATCTCTACGTTCCTTGCCAAGGAGAACAAGCGTTTCCAGATAACAAAGATAGGCAAGAACGCACGTAATAGAGATTATGTGGGGTGTGTAGAGTGGCTTGCTGACGCAGGAGTCATCAATGTCTGCTATTGTCTTAATCAGCCGGAACTTCCGTTGAAGGGCAACTACGACCCTAAGCTTTATAAGATTTACTATAAGGATACTGGTCTGCTGATTGCTTCTCTTGACGAAGAAGCTCAAGAGGACTTGAGGGCTAACAAGAACCTCGGCACGTACAAGGGGGCTGTCTATGAGAATATAGTTGGAGACATGCTTGTGAAGCAGGGTTACAATCTTTATTACTACAGCAACGACAGGCCCGCACTCGAAATGGACTTCTTTGTAAGAGATGCCGATTCGTTGATTCCGGTAGAGGTGAAGGCTAATGACAACGCTACCGCCTCACTAAACAATCTGCTGAAAGAAGACAAGTATCCAGATATAAAATACGGCATCAAGTTGGGGTACAAGAATATCGGATTCAACGGCAAGTTCTATACATTCCCATACTTCCTGACGTTTCTGCTGAAGCGGTTCGTGGCGGAGAGGGGTAGGTTTTGAAAATGATTTTTTAAAAAATGATATTTTTAAAAATCATTTTTAGAAATGCGTTTTTTAGTCGCGCTGCGCTACTTTTAGTCGAAACCTTACGAAGTTTCGCCAAAAAACGGTATATTTGCAATCGAAAGAAACAAGCGGGGGCGCACGCAGAAGCGGTGCTGCCGAATAAAACTACAGACACATGGCACGATTTTATTCGCTTAAGAAGAAGGACGAGGACGACGCGAAGACAGCCGATCCGTTCGGCGTGCTGCGTCCGAAAGTGAAGAATGCAGAACAACAACAAGTAAACATATACGACATGGCAAAAGCATACGTATTTCTTGCCGACGGATTCGAGGATATCGAGGCGTTGGCTCCGGTTGACATACTCCGCCGCGGCGGAATAGACGTGAAGACAGTTAGCATCAACGCTACAGACATGGTAGCGTCGGCACACGGCGTGCAGGTGAAGGCGGACATGATGTTCGCCGATGCCGACTTCAGCGACGCCGACCTGCTCATGCTGCCCGGCGGAATGCCCGGCGCGAAGAACCTCGACGAGCATGAGGGCGTGCGCGCGGCGCTCGTTCGCCATGCCGAGCAGCAGAAGTTCATCGGTGCCATCTGCGCTGCGCCTATGGTGTTAGGCCATCTGGGTCTGCTCCGCGACAAACGCGCTACGTGCTACCCGGGCTTCGAGACAGAGCTTGAGGGTGCCACATACACCGCCGAGCCTTGCACCGCCGACGGCAACATCATCACGGGCAAGGGTCCAGGCGCATCGTTCGCCTACGCCTACCGACTGCTCGAGGAGTTCAAGGGCGCGAGTGTCGTAGCCGAGTTGAAGAAAGGAATGATGTACGAGTTTTGAACATCCTCTCACAGGACATAATGTATCTGCCGGGAGTCGGCCCCAACAAGAAGGACGTGCTCAACAAGGAGTTGGGCGTGCGTACCTGGGGCGACCTGCTGGAGTACTATCCATATAAATATGTGGATAGGAGCCGCATCTATGCCATACACGAACTGCAGAGCGACATGCCGTTCGTGCAGATACGCGGCAAGATACTCTCGTTTGAGGAGTTCGAGATGTCGGCACGCAAGAAGCGCGTCGTGGCACACTTCTCCGACGGTAGTGGAGTGGTCGACCTCGTGTGGTTCTCCGGCGCACAGTACATATACAAGACGTATAAGGTGGGCGAGGACTATATCGTGTTCGGCAGACCCACTGTCTACGGCGGACGCTTCCAGTTCTCGCATCCCGAGATAGAGCGCGCATCGGAGTTGCAGCTCTCCGAGATGGGTATGCAGCCCTACTACGTCACCACCGAGCAGATGAAGAAGCGCAACATCTCCTCGCGCGCCGTGGAGAAGATGGTGAAGGCGATGCTGCAGAAGATAGCCGAACCGATACCCGAGACGTTGCCCGACTTCATCGTGAACGCACGTCACCTCGTCTCGCGCGACACAGCCCTGCGCTGCGTCCACTATCCGAAGAACGCCATCGAGATGCAGAAGGCGCGCGAGCGACTGAAGTTCGAGGAGCTCTTCTACGTGCAGCTCAACATACTGCGCTACGCCTCCGACCATCGCCGCAAGTACCGCGGCTACGTCTTCTCGCAGGTGGGCGACGACTTCCACCGCTTCTACTCCGAGAACCTCAGGTTCGAGCTGACCGGTGCGCAGAAGCGCGTCGTGCACGAGATACGCGACGACATGCGCTCGGGCCGTCAGATGAACCGTTTGCTGCAGGGCGACGTGGGCAGCGGAAAGACCCTCGTGGCACTCATGACCATGCTCATTGCGCTCGGCAACGGCTATCAGGCGTGCATCATGGCGCCTACGGAGATACTCGCCGAGCAGCACTTCGCTACGATACAGGAGTTTCTACACGGTCTCGACATACGTGTCGAACTGCTCACGGGACAGGTGAAGGGCAAACGCAGGCAGGAAGTGCTCGACGCCCTCATCGCCGGCGAGGTGAAGATACTCGTCGGTACACACGCCGTGCTCGAAGACCCCGTGCGCTTTCAGCGGCTCGGTGTAGCCGTGATCGACGAGCAGCACCGCTTCGGCGTGGCTCAGCGTGCGCGCCTCTGGGCTAAGGGCGAGAACCCGCCACACATACTCGTGATGACCGCAACACCGATCCCGCGCACGCTCGCCATGACCATCTACGGCGACCTCGACGTGAGCATAATCGACGAGCTCCCACCCGGCAGAAAACCCGTGCAGACCATACACAAGTACGACAGCCAGATGATATCGCTCTACGCCGGCATACGTCAGCAGATACGACTCGGCAGGCAGGTGTACATCGTCTATCCGCTCATCACCGAGAGCGAGAAGAGCGACCTCAAGAACCTCGAAGAGGGCTACGCCGCACTGTGCGACATCTTCCCCGAATTCAAGATAAGCAAGGTGCACGGCAAGATGAAGTCGAAGGAGAAAGATGCCGAGATGCAGAAGTTCGTGTCGGGCGAGACGCAGATTCTCGTCGCAACAACCGTCATCGAGGTGGGCGTGAACGTGCCCAACGCCTCCGTGATGGTGATACTCGACTCGCAGCGCTTCGGACTCTCACAGCTTCACCAGCTGCGCGGACGTGTAGGACGCGGTGCCGACCAAAGCTACTGCATCCTCGTCACCACATACAAGCTCTCCGCCGAGACCAGCAAGCGCATCGACATCATGTGCGAGACCAACGACGGCTTCCGCATCGCTGAAGCAGACCTCAAGCTGCGCGGACCAGGCGACCTCGAAGGCACACAGCAGAGCGGCATCGCCTTCGACCTGAAGATAGCCGACATAGCGCGCGACGGACAAATAATGGCGATAGCCCGCGAAGAGGCGCAGAAGATAATCGATGCCGACCCCACATGCACCTCGCCAGAGTATGCAATGCTGTGGCGACGACTGCGCGAACTGCGCGATACGAACGTCAATTGGGCAGCGATTTCGTAACGACAAGCTGACAGACAGGCTGATACAACGGCGTGCCTGTCAGCTTGTTTGCTGCTTTATGGGCTGCAAATAAAATGTTAAACTTCGTTCAAAAACTGTTAACACAGAGCGCGTTTTGCAATTTTATTCAATATTTTTTCGTACTTTTGCAACGCAATGTTCAAAATGCTATGCCAACATTGCAAATTAACTACTACTGATATCGAATATACTACAATTCGATGACCATCTTTTTGAAGGAATGATATACTCATTCTATTTAAAAAAAAACTGCCTGAAGAATGAATTTGAAGAAAATCATCAAGACATTTGCAATATCGATGTTGCTCGCCGTTACTTCTACAACCGCCAACGCACAAGACCTTCTTGCACGCCAGGCACCGGTAGACCGTAAGATGGCAGCCGTCGACACAATTATGCTTCGCAACATCACTATGCGCGAAGAACTCGAATCGCCCGCAGCAGACCTCTATGCAAACTGGGACAACAAGTACGCACACCGCGCTACCGAGTTGCCTGAAACATTCAATATCGACCTTCGTCACTTCACGATGCCTACCACAAGCCGCGTCATCACCAGCAACTTCGGCTCACGTTGGGGACGCCAGCACAAAGGTCTCGACATCAAGGTGTACATCGGCGACACCATACGCGCAGCCTTCTCTGGCAAGGTGCGCATCGTGCGCTACGAGCGTGGCGGCTACGGCAAGTATATCGTGATACGCCATAACAACGGTCTGGAGACAATCTATGGTCACCTCTCTAAGCAGCTCGTAGAGGAAAACCAGGAAGTACGCTCGGGCGAAGTGATCGGACTCGGTGGTAACACCGGACGAAGCACTGGTTCGCACCTCCACTTCGAGACACGCCTCTGTGGCGTAGCACTCAACCCGGCACTTATGTTCGACTTCCGTGCGCAGGACGTAACGGGCGACTACTACGCATTCAACAAACAGACATACGACAACGAGTCGATGAACGCTACACGTCTGCGCGGTAAGCAGGACTCTTCTACATTCGCAAGAAGCGGTTCTGCAGACGACTTCGCTACAAACAAGCGCACCACATCAGGTCTGAGCGATCAGATTTCTTACCACAAGGTGAAGAAGGGCGAGACTCTATCGAGCATCGCAAGAAAGCGTGGCGTGACAGTGGATAAGATTTGCAAGCTCAATCACATCTCTAAGACGATGCGTCTGCGTCCAGGACAGATCTTGCGCTACTCTTAAGCCGGCAGAAACCAATTCATTGACGTATATTTTACGACTATAACAACATAGCAAAGCGACACCAAACAATTTGTGACACAGACATTACAAGTTGTTTGGTGTCGCTTTTTATTTCATTAAAACACATAAAGGATGACACAAGAGAGAGTTAATTTTGGAAGTAAGTTGGGCATGGTGCTTGCAACAGCAGGCTCGGCAGTAGGATTAGGCAACGTATGGCGCTTCCCGTACATGGTTGGAGAGAATGGCGGTGCAGCCTTCATTCTGATATACATAATGTGCATAATGCTTCTCGGCATACCCTGCATGATGAGCGAGTTCATCATCGGCAGACATGGAGCCGCCAACACCGCACGTGCCTATTCGCGTATGGACACACATAAGGCGTGGCACATCGTCGGACTAATGGGCGTAATCACCGGTTTCCTCATTACCGGCTACTATGCCGTAGTGTCGGGCTGGTGCTTGCAGTACATCTTTGCCTCGGGTGTAGGCGAGCTTCGTGGCGACCCACAATATATAGCCTCTTACTTTGCCGACTTCTCCGCATCGCCCCTAAGGCCCGTGTTTTGGACAGTAGTAGTGTTCCTGCTCACCCATGTCATCATAGTGCGTGGCGTGCGTGGCGGTATAGAGAAGGCTTCGAAGGCACTGATGCCCACACTCTTCCTGCTATTGCTGGTGGTAGTGGTCTGCTCGTGTCTGCTTCCAGGCGGAGCCGCAGGCATAGAGTTTCTCTTCAAGCCCGACTTCTCGAAGGTTACTGGCAGCGTCTTTCTTGCTGCCATGGGTCAGGCGTTCTATTCGTTAGGACTTAGCATGGGCTGCATTTGCACGTTTGCCAGCTACTTCTCTCGCGAAACCAATCTCCTGAAGTCGGCTGTTAACATAGCTGTCATCGACACCATCATAGCCATTCTTGCCGGTTTGATGATTTTCCCCGCAGCGTTCAGCGTTGGCGTAAGCCCCGATAGCGGTCCGTCGCTCATCTTCATCACCCTGCCCAACGTGTTTCAGCAGGCATTTGCCGGTGTGCCGCTGCTTGGCACGGTGGTCGCCGTCATGTTCTACATGCTGCTCTCGCTTGCTGCCATCACATCACTCATCTCGCTGCACGAGGTGAGCACTGCGTTCCTCTGTGAGGAGACACGCCTCGACCGCAAGAATGCGGCACGCCTCGTGACGGTGGTGTGCTCGGTGATTGGTGCATTCTGCTCGCTCTCGCTTGGCGACAGAGCGTGGCTCAATATGTTCGGAAAGACGCTGTTCGACTGGTTCGACTTCGTGACCGGACAGCTCCTGCTGCCTTTCGGTGGCATTCTCACTTGCATATTCATGGGCTGGGTGGTGCCGCGCAAGCTGATAAAGGACGAGTTCACGAACTGGGGCACACTGAGTGGCACCCTCTTCGGTGTCTACCTTCTGCTCGTACGCTACTTCTGTCCGGTATGCATTATGGCGATATTCCTCAACCAGTTAGGGTTGCTCAACATAGCCTTTTAGGTGCTGCTCGTTTGAGAGGGCGTGCATTCTATGAACATAGAGTGCACGCCCTCTCAAATTCTTTATTAAAAATAACCGATATTGTTTTGCTGTGTATTTATTAAGTGTTAATTTTGCAAAACATTTAAACTCGTACGAAATTTGAAAAATCGAACAATTGTTTTGCCATTGCTTATTGTCAATAGTTCGTTAAAATTTGAGATAATGGCTAAGCAGCTTTACGTTGCCAGCCA
>ERZ791801.557-NODE-557-length-35184-cov-4.804435_pt1 | contig 35184 bp, 27 predicted proteins | sample MGYA00510309_ERZ791801 | MGnify/ENA primary metagenome ERZ791801 (study PRJEB30046, sample SAMN00791979) | human gut metagenome | study: EMG produced TPA metagenomics assembly of the A metagenome-wide association study of gut microbiota in type 2...
TATTTCCGGTGATTTCATATCACAAGATATTCGGGAATGTATTTTCCACTTGAGCGATATTGCGGGAGAAGTGACAAATGATATGGTATTACAGAATATATTTCAACACTTTTGCATCGGCAAGTAGGATATTGTAATCAACTGCAACAAATTAGAACCAACTATAATGAAGTCGCTGATTTTCAGCGGCTTTTTTATTTGCTAAAAATCCAGCTATAAACAGTTGGATACTGTTGTTCACCATATTTTTCTACCGTATTTCTACCGCGGAACAATTAAGGGCTTTTGCCCGATGTCACACTGACGCATTTGTTGACGTGTGTTGACAATGGTTTACGTGAGTAGACAAAAAGGGAAATAATCCGAGCTGTAAAAAGCTCATGTTTCACTAAAATATGGAGAATAACAAAAATGGAAGTAAAAAGAATCTGCCAGTGGTGCGGCAAGCCTTTCATGGCAAAAAAGACCACTACCAATTATTGTAGTCCGCAATGTTCCAAAAGAGGTTATAAACACCGGATGAAGGAACGTAGAATGGAGATGCGCGAATTTCAGGAAATGATGGAGGTAAAGAACAAACTGGAGAGCCAGGAATACTTTACCTTTTCTCAAGCAGCCAAACTAATGGGCGTTTCTCGCCAGTATGTCTATAAACTGGTAAAGGAGGACAAACTTCGTGCATCAAGGCTGAGTTCAAGAATGTCGCTCATCAGAAGAACCGACATCGAACTTATGCTGAAAACAAAACCTTATGAAGCTCTCAGACCAAAAGATGAATTTGACGTTACCGAGTATTATACCGCTGAACAGATTGCGGAAAAGTACAAAGTCAACGCCAAATGGGTGTGGACCTATACACGGCAAAACAATGTTCCCAAAGTCAGAATCCGCCAGTTCAATTATTACAGTAAAAAGCACATAGATGCGGCATTTGCCAAATATAAGACGGATGACGCCTTGACCGAATGGTACACTCCGGAAGAAATCGAGAAAAACTATGGGATGACACGTGTAGCCATCCGTTCACATGTTTACCGCAACAACATCCCTTCAAAGAAAGAGCACGGCCTGATATTCTACTCAAAACTTCACTTCGATCTGTCCAAGAAGACAACCGAAGATGATTCTTCAGAATATTATACCGTGCAGGAAGCCATGAAGAAGTATAGTCTCACACGGGATTCAGTTTACGGTATTCTGCAATTCCACGAAATAAAACGGGAGAAGAAAGGACGCTTTGTGAGATTCCTGAAAGTGGAATTTGACCACATTATGGGCGCCAGATAATGAATCTGTACAGACAGATATACAGACTGGAAAATGATTTTATGCTGAATGCGGTCTGCATAAAGTCATTGTGCATCTTCACCGCAAAATTTAAGTCAACTAATAACATTTGTAACTATGTCAGAATGTAAAACTGTAACTTTGAGAACCCGCCCATTAAAAAATGGTATGCTTTCCTTCTATCTGGACTATTATCCGGGCTACCGTGACCAGGAAACAATGAAGACTATCCGTCACGAAGGTTTGAACATTTATTTCTATGCAAATCCGAAGAATCAGCGGGAACGTGACTTCAATGCAACCATGTCAGAGAAAGCAGAAGCCATCCGATGCCGTCGCTTTGAAGCTATCGTAAACGAACGATATGATTTCTTCGACAAAAGAAAATATAAGGCAGACTTTCTGGAATACTACCGTAAGCAACTTCCCAAGCACGACCAGAAATGGGAATTCGTTTATCAGCACTTCTATAACTTCGTACATGGCAAATGTACTTTCGAAGAAATTGATGTGGAGCTGTGCAACAAGTTTCGTGAATATCTGCTCAATGCCAGACAGCTAAAACGGGATGGATATATTACACGAAACTCTGCGTCCGGCTACTGGTCCACATTCAGAGGATTCCTGAAAATTCTCTATCGCAATCGTCTGATCAAGGCAAACATAAATGATTTCCTGGAAAAGATTGAACCGGAAGATGTGGTAAAGGACTATTTGAGTGTAGAGGAATTGTACTGTCTGGCCGAAACACCATGCAAGATACCAGTTCTAAAAACCGCTTCCCTCTTTTCGTGCCTGACTAGTTTGAGACTCAGTGACATACTTACTCTCTGCTGGGAGGAAATCGTTGATTTTGCAGCAGGAGGAAAATGTGTACACACCATCACACAGAAAACAAAGACGGAAGACATCATCCCCATTAGTGATGAAGCCCTGAAGCTGATAGAATACTCACCTGAGAAGAAGGGTTTGGTATTCAAAGGTTTGAAAAGGTGCTGGACCCAAGTTCCCATGAAGGAATGGATTCGTTCTGCCGGAATCACAAAGAATATAACATTCCATTCGTATCGTAGAACATTCGCAACCCTGCAAGGAGCTGCAGGGACCGACATCCGTACCATACAAAGTATGATGGCTCACAAGAGCATAACCACGACCCAAAGATACATGAAAGTAGTGGACAGCAACAAGCGTGAAGCGAGCAACAAGATTACCCTAAAAAGGAAAGGATAGCAGTCTGTATTCTAAATAAATAATAGGCCTAAAGTATGATTATAGTATGATTTAGAGTATGATTTTCGTACTTTAGGCTTATTTTTCTTAAAATCTCAACGATTATCTGTCACTAATTACAACTATTTGGAAATAGAAAATATATTTGCCATAAAAACTAATACATATAATTACGGAACATGACAAACAATATTAAATTATCGGCACGAAAGACAAGTTTCATACTTGCAGTAAGTTGTATCCTTTTTTCAGTAATTGCAACATATCTGTACATTAATCACCAGATAGATCTGACCAGGTATACAACACCTATAATATTAGGAACCGTTGTAATAATCATAACGTGCGGAGGATTACAACGTGTATTCTATATATTCCTTACGGATGAATGTCCGCAGATCTTTTCTGATAATCAAAGAAATTCTATACCTGACAAGGTTATTCCCAAACCAGATATGATAATTGAAGAATGCAGTGAACCAACTGTAGAAGTTTCAGATATAGAAATGATTGAAGTTAGCAATGCAACAGAAGTTATTTCAATGATTGAGTTACCGGAAAAGACAAAGAATACTGATACGACAGAAAATAAAGCTGTCAGCTCTGAAATCGTTACATCCATTACAATATCAGAGCAGCATGATGATTCGAAAGAAATCAAAGTTTTGGAGCAACAACCTACCTCAGAAGTTAAACCCGAAGCTTTTTCATATCTCCAGGGATTCGAAAGCCGTATGGAAGAAATCCAGAAGGAAGAATTAGAGAGAAAAATAATGATTATAAATGCTATTCATGAATATACCACCTATTCTACCGCAAAATTTCTTACCAAAGAGAATCTGCTTATACTACATGAAAACATAGACCATTTGGCAAGTGGGCAATCAGATTTGTATAAACCCATCCGTTCAAAAATGGAAACTCCTCTTACATCACCTTCATTACGACATTTTGTCTGGAATATAGGCGAACGGTTAGGCATATCATTATCAGAAAGAGCCAATTTCATAAAAACCATATTTCCTAATGAATTAAAAAATGCAACCTTGGGATACCTTGTCAAGAATCTCAAAGATACCATACACAGTCAGATTCCTATTGACAGTCCAAAATATGATGATTTTAAATTTGATTATACTCTTATAAACAAAGCGCAGTGTGAGAAAAAAATGAATTAATACAGACCGGAAAATGATTCTCGTCTCCTATTTTTCTGCATAATGTCATTGATTTAGTTTGTGGCGTATTTAAACACAACAAATAAAGACATTATGCATTTTAAAAATTTAACCTTTAACGATTTACCTACAGTTGTAGGTGAATTATGTAAGAGAATTGAAAGTCTGGAAACTGTATTGAAAAACAGTCTGGCAGTCCAAAACAAAGTCAAAGAGAACCATCACGTTCCTATGACGGTGGATGAAGTATGTACCTACCTTGGTATATCCAAATCCTCATTTTATTATAAGGTCAAGCATGGAGGCATTCCTGTAATCAAACAAGGCAAACATCTTTTTGTCTATCGTGATGAACTGGACAAATGGCTTGAGACCGGAAGAAAGGTACAGGTTCCACTGACTTTTGAAGAAGAACAGACACAGATGCTTGCTGCCACCCGTCGTAAGGCTAACCCTAAAAACGTATAAAGCCTATGGACAAGACAGACATTAGAATTCCTACTGACGAGGAATTGACCGCTTATATGGAGGAATCTGCTGTAAGTGCAAACGGAGCTTATGAACAGTCACCGGTTGTATTGATGGTAGATGATGCCGCAATCGGTACACTGGGAAACTTCAGTGCCTCTATAGGCAAGGCCAAAAGCAAGAAAACTTTTAACGTTACAGCCATTGCAGCATCGGCATTGAAAAACGGTACTGTGCTGAAATACCGTTCATCATTTCCAGAGGATAAGCGAACTGTTCTGTACATTGATACAGAACAGGGACGCCATCATTGCCAGAAAGTATTGAAAAGAATCCTGCGCCTTGCCGGACTCCCGGAGGACAAGAATCCAGATAATCTGATTATGCTGGCTTTGCGCAAGTACGCCCCTCCGATACGTCTGGCTATAGTCGAACAGGCTATCGGCACAATCCCCGATCTCGGACTGGTGATTATAGATGGCATCCGAGACTTTCTTTATGATATCAATTCCCCCAGTGAAGCGACCGATATTATTTCCAGATTCATGCAATGGACGGATGACCGCCAGATTCACATTCATACCATTCTCCATCAGAACAAGAATGACGAGAATGCCCGTGGTCACATCGGTACGGAACTGAACAACAAAGCTGAAACAGTCATGCAGGTAGAAGTGGACAAAATGGACAGGACAGTAAGTGTAGTAGAAGCCATTCATATCCGTGACCGGGAATTTGAACCGTTTGCTTTCCGTATAAACGATGAAGTCTTACCTGAACTGCTGGATTCCTATCAGCCCCAGGAAAAGAAAATCGGAAGACCTGCAAAAGAACCGTTTGATCCGTACAAGGAAATTTCCGAGAGCGTGCATCGGGCAGCTCTGGACGCAGCTTTTACAAACGTCTGTATTACCAGTTATGACGATTATCTGGAACGGCTGAAGGAAGGATATGCCCTGCAGGATATTAAGCTGGGACATAACAAAGCGGTTAAAGTTGCCACCTTCCTCAGTAACAAAAGGATGGTCATAAAAGAGGGAAAGGAATATAAAATCAACCCAGACAGCCATTATTGAATCCGGCTTTACTTTATTGGCAGGGTGTACATATTAGAATAAAGCAAAGGCATAAAGACGTTACAGGGAATATTCATCTTCTCCCCTTTTATTGGATAACCAGAATACTTATATCGTTTATGGTAGCAGTCGAAATGCCAATTTCATTTGTATATACGACACGGCTTGCCGTGCAGTTTCAACAGGTATCTGTTGCGAGATATGCCAAGGTATAACCTCCACTCCGTTATGGTTGTACATTGGCGCTCTCGCCGGCTCAGCCACTTCGCCGGTGCGGTACTCGCTGGCTCGCACCTTAACCCGTTATAATATTAGATTCTCATGGAAAAAGAAATAATAAAACAAACAGAACAGAACGAGACTCCGGACAACAGGAGAACCGTATTTATCGGGGCCAAAGTCAGCCCCCGACAGAAAGAACATATCAAGTCACTGGCCGAACAATGCGGAATGACCGTAAGCGATTATCTGCTTGCGCGGGCATATAATTATAAGCCAAAAGCAAGACTCTCCAAAGAAGAAGCTGCACTGCTGCAGAATCTGGACAACTGCCGTGCTGACCTAGTGAAATACACATCAGCCCTTCATGGTATGAGTGCAAGCCAACGGCATATGATGTTTAACCAGATTCCATTTATGGTGAACTGGCTGAAGGAGCTTGGCAATGTGGCAGAAAATGTCTGCCAGTTTCTAAATTCCGTAAAAGAACCGAACAGTATTCCAACCAATAATAAAACTGAAGAATCATGATCGCAAAGGCTAAAGCAATATCGCATGGCATAAACGACATCCGTTATATAACCGGCGAATCACATAATAAAAAACATCCGGAAAAAATCTACCGGATATTGGACAATATGATGCCATCGGAACCAGATGCAATGGGTGTCTGGAATTCCATGCAATTTACTCTTTCCCGCTTCCGTCCGGTGAAGAATTCAGTCATCAGAATTGAACTTAGTCCGTCACCCGAACATACCAAGGACTTCACCATTGAAGACTGGCAAAAACTTTGGCAGGATTTCGCAACAGAGTTTGACAAACAAGTGTTCAAAGACAAGGAAGGGAAAGTACGAAACTGTCCGACCAATCTGGCCAACAGCAAATACACAGTCTGGCTCCATATGGAATCCAATAGCGGAGTTCCTCATCTTCATGCTGCTGTCTGCCGGATGGATGAAGACGGACAGATCAACAACGACCACAATATACACCTTCGTGCCCAGTGGGCTGCAGAAAGAGTGGCAAAGAAACGTGGATGGACAACAGCAAAACAGGTAAGAAATGTCAACATGCCATTGGTTACACGAGATTGTATGAATATCCTTAAATCCATGTCATCATGGTCATGGGATGAATACAAAGCAGCATTGACAAAGAAGGGATATACCATACATGAGCGAAAGGACGATGATGGCATTCTTCACGGATATGCTATCATGAAAGGAAAGACAAAATACAAAGCTTCCGATCTGGGTATTGGTAGAAACCTGATGGTTTCAAAACTTCCTGCCACATGGGAGAAACTTCATTATAGGTCAGGCATTGCAGCGAACAACAAACCTAAAGACACTGATTCGAAACAGATTCAGAAGCCATCGGCATCCGCTGACTATACCCAATATAAGATCTACAATCCGAATACGGTTCCCTATACATTGAGTCACGAAGGTCAGGAACATCGGTTATACATTCCAGAAAAGGTTCTCAACCATTTTAACGATGAATTTGATTATCGTTTCGTCTCCAATTCACAGGAGTTAACCGATATGGCAGTAGCAATATTTGTCGGATTGCTGGAAGTTTCCAATGTACAAACTGGAGGAGGTGGTGGTTCACAAAGCGAATTGCCATGGAGAGATAAGGACGAGGATGATCTCTTATGGGCAAAAAGATGTGCCCGTACTGCCATTCATACCTTAGGAAAGAAACCGAAAACTGGATTAAAACGATGAGCTTATGAAAAAGAAATTTGATTTTACCGCTGAAATGAAGGAAGCGCAGGCTACCAAAAGTACTCCTCAAAATGAATATCTTGAAGAAGAAAAACGTCTGCTTGGTATAAACGTAAAAGAACTTGCCGAGTTGAATGACAATGTGTATGGATTGAGGACGGATCTTACCGCATTGGTGGATTTATTAGGAAAATACAAACTATCTATTACTCAGGATACGCAAGATCAGGCTGTTAAATTTGGCAATACCGTTCTTGGCCGGTTTATTGACCAAATTGAGATCAAGTGCACAGAGGCAGAGCAGAGGATTGTTCAAATGGATAACCGCATTTATCTATCATATAAGGCATTTTATATTTTGATTGTCATTCTAATTGCCCTATCCTCTTTCTTGGTCTGTATAATAGTGGCAAATGTGGAATTTTTGCATTCCTGGTTAATTTGGAGAATGGTTGCTGCATGTGGGCTTATTGTGATCTTGGGAATTACGATGGTGATGTTAGTGATGAGAATATTGGAACAGTATCGATAAGTAAAATTCATAAGTCATGAAAATACTCAGTTGGTTAGTGACACTAACCAACTGAGATAACTTTAAACGTATACTCTATAACTAGCTGATAATATAGTAAGCTAACATAGGGAGACAATTAACAACCACAATATTAGGTTGTTTGGTCCTATTCTAATAGTTATATAAGATACTTTTCTAACTCAAACCTTACTAGAGGAGACTGTTTATTCTTATATCTAATAAATACTTCATTTGCTTTTAGATTACCATTTTGGTCCCAATATAAATTATCTATCTGATTATCATCAACTATCTTTTTTACGACATTTACACCTAAACCCTGACGAACTAAATCAATTACAGTTTTATCATTTGTTCCATAGACGTATTTATTATAATAATCGTCCGTAATAATATCGAAATCATGTAAAAATTGTATCAATTTAATCAATTTGTAATTGACAAAATCTTCTTCTATCTTAAGCTTGACTATAGCAAGATTAACCAACTCGCTTTCCTTTTTTTTAGAAAGATTTACATATACCTTCGCTCCATTTACGTAATTTGAGCATTCACCATATGATGCACCTATGTACAATAAAGGTGTATTACTTTGAATATTTTTCTTAAAATGTTTAACAGTAACTGTAATCTTTTCATTAAGAGACATTTTTTGAATCTTACTCAAATAAATATTATAGTATTTAATAGAACTACTATTTTTCAATCTATGTATCTCATCATCACTTATTTGAGATTCTAGCCCCTGAATAAATATATTATAAACAATATCTACAATCTCTAGCTCTTTCGAAAAGACAAATTTATTTATATTTTGCTCTAATATGAATGATACTTTAGAGAAATCTTTATACATAGATGCGATATCATTTTCCAAAATATATTTCTCGACACGATCATATAATGTTTCTGCTGTTTTATATAAAATAGTATCTGTGGTATTAATAATGTTTTTGTCTTTTAATGTTTTTTGCGGATCTCTCTTTTTATCAACGTTGTAAGATTCTATTAAAGGATTATTGATTTCGTCAGAAAAGCTATAATCTCTCAATAATACCATCTTATTTCTCATATCATTTCTTGAATAATCTGGATGTTCGATGAAATGTATGGTTGATATTAATCTGGATAAACTTGACGAAGCACTTAAAAATACTTCATTTAATCTATTCACTCTTCCTATTAAATTTATCAACTGTTTACCTTGCATCGAATATGTTGATGCAATGAACATATTATCAATAGGATGGTTTACACCTTCCAAAACCACCTTATTAGCAATCATAAACCTTATAGCAGGTTCTTTCTTAAAAACAGCTTCTAAATATTCTTTAATTATAGTAGGCATCTTAGCATGCAAATATACAATTCCACGCTCTAGCATAGAAATCATGTAAAATGACGGATGTACTTCTTTTTTTAATGTAGTAATAACATTGCTTAATTCTTCATTAATTGTAATAGGAGAAAGTTTAGAATATAAAGCCTTGGCAAAATCTTCAATATGTTTGGGCCTATATAGATACACGAAATTCTTTTTCTTTGCATTATTGTGAATATAAGACCAAAAATCAACATTTTCCGATAAATTAATATAACAATCATTAAATCTATTATATATGTACGATTTATTATTTTTCCAATAATAAATTTCAAATGTTTTTAAATCGTGATTAATGCCCTTTGTTATAAAATTTGCATTAATACGTCTTAACTTAAGATTTTGACTATCATCCACTAAAGGAGATAAATAGATTACCCTTTGATCTTGTTTCTTACAATGATTTAACAATATTAATCTAGATAAGATTATACTTCTTGGATCGTCATTAAAAAGATTATGTGCTTCGTCTATAATCATTAAATCAAAACACACTTGGTGCTTACTTAAAAGTCGAGTAGCTCGCTCTTGAGTTAAAACTCCAATAAAACGATTATATTTATCAGAATACATTTCATCATGTAACACTAATTTATAGTCTAAGTTTAGACTTTTTATATCATTATAAATCTGTGTTAATAGTGATTTGGTTGGCACAATAATACCTATCTTATCATATCGGAAGGTTTTAATAACATCTTTTATAAGTGAACTTTTTCCATAAGATGTCGGTGCAACATATACTACGTCACTTAATTTATTAGATAATATTTCTCTACTATTTATATATTGTTCAAAAGTTTCTACATAACTATTATTATATAAATAATGCTCTGATATTGATTTATTAATTAGTTCTTCTGAAAGGCTATCTACCTGAATGATCCCATGCTTTAAAATATAATCCGAAATAGGATAAAATCCTATTTGAAGAGAAATATCATAAAGTGGTTTATAGTCTTTAAATAGAATAGAATACTTCAAAATTATGTAATATCCTATCCTAAAATAATTTTTATAGCAAGGATTTTGATTGTAGTAGTTCAAGAATAGCAAAGCACAGGATAAAATATACTCTTTATCTCTGTCGTTCCAACTATCAATTTTTGAAGACAATAGCTCATTAAAACGCTCTATAAACAAACTGTTAGAATTTTTTATTTGTATAAATAGTCGTTTTTCTTTATTTCTTGTATTTTTATCCATTAATATAATCTATAAAACTATTAATATCTTTTTTGTTTACACATATGATATGTATTTTTTTATATCTATAACCTGTTATATCCTCTTTCAATTTTTCTGTTAGACTTGAAACATTTATTTGACACCACTCATCACCTAAATAAATTGTAGAACTGGGCATGATGTTAAATTCATCAATTTTTGAATATTCTTTTTGTGAATACATTTTCGACAAGTTACTTAATGACTTAATAATTGTTTCATCATACTTAACACTCCTAATGTTAGCATGATTATATGCATTGCGCCAGGGGTTATATCCAGGATTTTTCGTATTATTTCCTTCAACTTTATTTAATAGATCATTGTATGCTTCTTTTATTCTTTTTTCGTGGGAGCTATCTTTTGTATACGATGACTTACTTTCAAATAGCCACATTTCACCGTCTTTTTTGTATAGTCCATCAAACCCTTTTTTCATAGAAGATTCTTCTAAATTTTGAAATAAGAAATGTTGATTGTATTCCAAACTCCTTAAAAAAAGGTGACATATAAATTCTGCTATTAATCCATGTTTTTTATTTTTATCTTTTTTATCCAACAAATTTTTAATTTGAGATTTCACTACATTAATATCTGATTCTTTATCTTCATCTCCATCCCAAATCTTACAGATTTCAGAATCTATTAATTGTATGAATTCATTACTGTAATTTTCAATATCTAGAAAATAAAATACTTCTGATTCAGATACATTTATTTTAGTTAGTCGAAACATTATAAAAGATAGTTAGTAATACATCTCAATATACTGATAAGCCTTATCAAAGACCTCTTGATCTTTTATTTGGTAATTAATCCAAAGAATTGAACGTAGCTTCTTTTTTATTTCTCGTTGAGCAGTAATACTTTTAAAAGCGTCCTTGAATTTACGCACAATAGCTACCACATTTTCATCAATATCAGCGACAACACGTTCCACAATAATTGGAGTATTTTCTGTTTTTATTGATTCAAACAATTCTGTAAGAGCAGCTTTTGCCTGCTCACGTTTGTCAAGTGGCTGATTAGAATTCTTTTCCTCTTCAAGTACTTCTTTGGCAAGAATCAACAAACTACGTAGGAAGTCAATACTTGTAATAAGATTTTCCTCCATGTGACGGCGAAGTTCATCCAACTTTTCTGCAAATGCCTTATATTTTGGATCTCCACGGTGCTCACCCAATCTTAAACGTAGCATTTTTTCAACTTCCAGAATCTTTTTAGGATTGTCCTTTGCCTGCTCCAGTACCATATCAATTACATCACCATCAACAACTAGATCTTCAAGTGGTGTGCCTATATCAATTGTATCTATATTACGATGAATTATTTCAATAGTTTTGGCACCTAATAATGTCCATATAAGTGAACCGCTAGTTCCGACAGGACGAACACTCTGATAAACTTGTGCCAGCCAAGTATAATCTGACTGATACGGAGTAAGCACAGTGTCGGGGCTTACAGTTTCCCAAGTCTTAGACAATCGGGCAAAATGGCGTGCAAAATCAGTTTTTGTCTTATCATCCAGCAAGCACTGCTGAGCGGCTTGAAGACCTTCCCAACCACCAATCGTACGGTCAACTCCTGGGAAGAAGTCAAGGCATTCTTGCAGGAAATTAGGTATTAAAGCTTTAACTTCATCAATATTCTTTACAACCGTTTTAACTGTCTCTTCATCGAATGCAAGACTCCTTGCCACATTATCAAATACACCTACAAAATCCACAATCAAACCGCACTTTTTATCCACGGTATATTTTCGGTTCGTACGACAAATAGCTTGTAAAAGCGTATGATCTCTCATTGGCTTGTCAAGATACATACATTGAAGTATAGGAGCATCAAAACCTGTAAGAAGTTTAGAAGTAACAATTACCATTTTTATTGGAGATAATGGATCACGGAATTGATCAAGCAGTTTTTTTTCCTGATCTCTATCTCTACGATACTCTTTATAATCATCCGACTTATCTCCGGCCGTATGCATCACTATTGTTGTGGCATCTTCTGTACCCAACAAAGCATCAATGGCTTTCTTGTATTTTACACAACAATCACGATTATACACAACTACTTGCGCTTTCATTCCACTAGGTTCCACATAAGCCTTAAAATGGTTAACGATGTAGCGGGCAACATCATTAATACGTTTTTCAGCCGTAAAGAATGCTTCTACAGAGGTTCGTTTAACCAGTTCATTCTTTTCTGCTTCTGATATCTGATCAGTCAATTCATCAAATTCCTCCTGTAACTGTTCCTCATTAAGATGCATTTCTACTGGAACAGTCTGAAAATTCAATTCAAGCGTAGCACCATCTTCCACAGAATTTTGGAATGTATATTTTGATATATAACCTCCAGTCTCCATGTCTTCATCTGCACCAAAAGCAAGGAAAGTATTTTTATCTCGCTTATTGATAGGCGTACCTGTAAGCCCAAAGAAAAATGCATTAGGCAATGCGTTTCGCATCTTCTGCCCCAAATCTTTTTCTTGTGTTCTGTGGGCTTCATCAACCAACAAGATAATATTGTCACGTTCATTAAGTACACCTTCCACATCACCAAACTTAAAGATTGTGGTAATTAAAATTTTACGTTGGTCTTGTTTGAAGAATGCGACCAACTCCTCTTTTGTTTTGGCTGATTCAATATTGGGGATTTCTGCACGAGTAAAATCACCAGTAATTTGATCTTCCAAATCAATACGGTCGTCCACAATTACAACTGTTGGAGCGTGTAATTCGTTTTGCAAACGAAGCTTTTGTGCAGCAAATACCATTAACCATGATTTACCCGAACCCTGAAAGTGCCAAATGAGACCTTTCTTCGGCCCTTGCTTCTCTCGATAGGTTTTAAGCACTCGTTGTACAATAGCCTCACCCCCTAAATATTGTTGATAGCGGCATACAATCTTTATTTTCTTACCTGATGATGTTCCTGTAAATACGCTATAATAACGATAGATATCAAGCAATCTATTAGGTTCAACTAAGCTTATTACATTACTTTTTACAGACTCAATAGTTCCATGTTGGCGCTGCTCATCCTTAAACCAAGGTCCCCACTTATCTACTGGAGTACAAATTCCAGCATATTGAAGTTCTTTACCTTCCGTCGCAAAAGTCAATACATTAGGAACAAACATCTCAGGAATACTCTTTTCATAATGTAGCATGTCTGTAGCCCCATCTGCCCATGTAACTTGAGGCCTTACAGGTGATTTCGCTTCTCCGATGCAAATAGGAATACCATTGATAAGATACACCAAATCCAATCGTTTACCTCCGTCTACAGACGGTCTTGGATATTCCCACTGATTGGTAACCACACAATAGTCTTCAGTAGGATCATCGCTAAAGAAACGAATAGGGATATATTCACCATCTTTACCAAATGGTTCTGTATTCTCGGTAAACAATAATGCCCGGAAACGGTCATTAGCAGTCACCAATTCATCGAAATTTCCGCCACAGGTAATAGCAGCACGAAGTTTATAGATAACCTGCTCGGCCTGTTGAAGCGTGATAGGATTAAGTCTGATCAACGCCTCTTGTAGCCATGATTCAACCAGAACTGAATCAGTGCTTCGTGGCACATCACTAGGCTTTACATATTGCCAGCCACTTTGAGTAGCTGCATTTATGAGCATTTGCTCTACTGTATTATCTTCGTTAAACATAACTATATAATATTTTTCGTTTATATCTATTTGACTAAGCTACTTGCCTTATACAATATCCTAATATGGATTCTAAATTTTTTAATGCTATCCGAACATAAGATTTTGATTTATCGGCCTGATTGAGTATTTTAACAAACGATATTTGGTCATCAATGTCCGGAACAGGAACTTTCATTTTTTTTATGTCTGAAAAAACGATATCAACTTGATTGGTAGAACCTGTTACATATAGTCTGTATATTTCCGCCTGTGTATCATTTAAGGACAAGTATGCTTTGAGAACCTCTGGAAGAAGTATAGATTTATCCGTAGCTAAAGCAATCACATGCCCATCATTAATATATATATTATCATTTGATGGACAATTGAATACACAACATCTTCCAAGGGTACCAGTACCTGTTGCATTCAATAAAACATCTCCTGTCTGAAGAGTTCTTTTCTTAAAGAGAATTTCCTCATTATGATATTTTATATTTTCTAAATGTTGACCATCCCATTGAATACAAGCTTGATTTACCACGGCAACAGAAGAAAAATCAACATACTTTGGTGTGATTCCTTTGCTAATAATTGCACAAACCGATTCAAGAGTTTGCGTATTATGAGTTTTATGATACATCTCGATAAATTGCGATTTGAAGTCGCCAAATTTTGATTTATCGGCCTGTTTAGCAATAGCAGCAAATTTATCTTGGATTTCAATTGCCGGGAACAAGATCTCTATTGATGAAAAGGCAGATTGATTTAATGACTTGAATGACGTCCCAATACCCTGTTTTTTTATTGTTTTCTCTGCAACTTTAAGAGCATAGTACAAATATTCAGTATTATATCCTTTCTTACATGTTGCAGTACAGATAGATTGATTCGTAGCACAATCCATTGTGTTTATTGACATTACACCAATACTCCCCCTACAAACATACAGAATACTTCCTGCAGGAACTACTTTGCAAGTTGCATATCCTTTATCTGTAATTTTCTCTAAAGTATCGTATATATATTTATTACCCATATCTTGTGCAGATACCCAGTAATGTGTTCCATTCCAATATTCTGGGTTACTTCGAGAAGGTGTTGAACCAGTTCTCACCTCAGCTATCTCTCCAATGGATTTCTTGTTTAATTCAGACCTTGTGGTCATCTCGATAAATTGCGATTTCACCATTTCATCTGTTGCTGCAAGAAGTTTCTTATAGCTTTCCCTCAAACGATAAGCTGCCCAAATCTTTTGACTATGTGAATGTTGTTCTTCAAGCGAAGGCAATTCAAATTCATAATCAGCTAATGTACTCCAATTTATGAAATAATTTACGCCACCACTTTTATGTTCCTCGCAGTAATGCCAAAAATTATCAGATTGCATTATTATTGGTAGATAATCTTGACTCAAAACGGATGGATTCATTGTTTCTAATACTAATGTCTTTTCTGAACAGATCCCGTCAAATTCTACCATTGCAGCTTTACGTAGATGCGGATTTCTTGTTACAAACAAAACCTGTCCAGCTTTAAATCCGAAATAGAACATTGGACCAATTGTAGAACCTTTAATAATTCCTCTTTCATTGATTAATAATTCATTACTATGTATATGTTCGCCTCCAACATAATAGATTTTTTCTGTATTAAATCTATCTTCTTTAGTATTAGCCCTCTTTACAACATCCTTAAATATTACTTTCATTATGAAACAATGTTATTTATTAGTAATTCATATTCTGAATGTAAACGTAAAGAAGAAATACGCCAGCTTTCTACACCATCTTCTACAGAAATATATTCAGAATTATCAATAGTAACTTTTATATATCTTTTTGTGAAAAGAGAAAAATCATTTTTTTCTATTTCATTATTATCAACTATTGCAACACGACCATCTATATTCTTTTTAGATTTATAAAATCGAACAATATCATTTATATTCTCATTAGAAAGATAACTTTCTCCATCTACACGTTGAACTAAATCTGTAGCATAGATAAACCTAATCTTGTTTTTATACTCGTTTGGCTTATTGTTATCACATAGAATGATACAAGCTTCCATAGGTGAGTTATAGAACAAATTTTTACCAATACTTATTATAGTATCTATTTTATCTATATTGACTAAGTTCTTTCTAATATCACGTTCTTCACCTAGACGATTAAGCACACCATGTGGAAGCAAGATAGCACATCTGCCATTTTCTTCGTTCATAGACGCTAAGATATGTTGTATAAATGCATAATCAGCTCTACCTTGTGGTGGTGTACCTAAGAAATTTCGTCCCCATTTATCATTCATAAACTTTTCGCGACTCCACTCTTTAATTGAATATGGTGGATTCGCAAGGACTATATCAAATTTCCGCAACTGGCTACCATCTAAAAATGCCGGATTCTCCAAGGTATCAGCACAAGCAATAGAAAAATCTTCCACGCCATTAAGATAAAGATTCATACGTGCAATAGAAGATGTCAAGCCATTGACCTCCTGACCAAAGACCTGTACTCCTTGCCATTCCTCACCTTTATTTCGTAGATAGTCCAAACATTTCACCAACATACCACCAGAACCACATGTCGGATCATAAATACTCTCATTCGGTTGCGGTTGAAGAATTTCAGCCATCAACTGAACGACTGTTCGATTGGTATAAAACTCTTGTGCTGTATTTCCTGCATCATCAGCAAACTTACCAACCAGATATTCGTAAGCCTGTCCCATTTCATCTGCTGGGCAAGCTTTCAACGAGAGCGTATATTTAGAAAAATCTTCGATTAAAGAGGTGATAATACTGTCGGGCATTTTAGCCTTATTCGTCCAACCGTCTTTAGGACCAAAGATTCCCTCCAAACCACCAATCTTTCTGCCATCCATTTCTTTGGCGGGATTAGCCTGCTCGATGGCAATAAAAGCTTCTACAAGTCGTTGGCCGACATTCTCCGTAACCTGCCGCACATCGCGCCAATGAGCTCCATCAGGAATGCGGATAGGCAATTCTTCGGCCTGCATACCGGCATATTCCACACCGCCTTCATGGAGGAATTCATCAAATTGTTCATCGTACACATCAGAAATACGCTTAAAGAACAACAACGGAAATATATACTCTTTATAACCTGCTGCATCAATCTGACCACGCAAATGAGTAGCTGCAGCCCAAAGAAAGCTTTTCAACTCTTCAAGCGTAATCGGATCATCGGGATTTCTGTAAGTCTTTATATTGTTTTCTGCCATATTATTATGCGTTAATTAATTGAGAGAATTCAAGTTCAAGACGTTTTACATCTTCATACGCCTGCTTGAACTCAGCCAGTACTTCAGAATATGGACGAATTTCTTCCTTATGATACTCCACAAATCGATTGGGAGACAAGTTATAGTCCTTTTCTCTAACTTCCTGTAAAGTAACTACCTTAGAGAAGTCTTCTACATCCTCATACTGTTTATACAATGCATATAGTTTATCAACATCTGCAGGTTCTAATACATTTTGTGCCCGACGCTGGGTAAGAATCTTGGTTCCATCAATCATAAGTATCCGACCAGAATGTGCTGCAGGTTTCATTCTTCGCAAAATCAAGAAACATGGAGATAATCCTGTTCCATAAAACAACTTGTCTCCAAGGGTTACAATTGCTTCTATCAAGTCGCTTTCTACCATTTTTTTTCTGATTTCTCCGTCTTGATTGCCACGGAACAATACACCTTGTGGCATTACGACCGCCATTCTACCATGAGCCGGAGCCATTGATGCTATCATGTGTTGAATCCATGCAAAGTCGCCACAACTATCCGAAGGAGTTCCCCAAAGATTACGCTTGTATTTATCTGAAGCCCATTCAGTAGCCCCCCAGTTTTCCAAAGAGAATGGAGGATTGGCAATTACACAATCGAACTTGGCAATATTTCCACTCTGCAATATTTTCGGGTCTCGCAATGTATCACCTTGAAGCACATTAAAATCAGATGCACCATGCAAAAATAGATTCATTTTGGCAATTGCAGCATTGACTACGTTTTTCTCCTGTCCAAAAATGCTTCCGCAACAAAGCGTATCATCGTGCATATAGCGAATGGCTTCAATCAACATACCACCACTACCACACGCGGGATCATACACCGTTTCTCCTGGTTGTGGATCAAGTATGCGAACCAATAACGAAACAACTGAACGAGGAGTATAAAACTCTCCAGCCTGAGCCTTACTGTCATCAGCAAATTTCTTCAAAAGGATCTCATAAGCATCACCCATAAGGTCGGCCGGATAATTCTTGTTACCCAATTTACGTTTTGAAAGATGCTCAATCAAGTCTCTGATTTTACCATCATTCAGAATTGCTTTATTTGTCCATTTCTGAGCAGAGAACATTGACAGAACGCCATATAGCGTATCTGGATTTGCAATCTCAATCTGTCGCATAGCTCCAACTATTGCAGCACCAAGATTTTCGCTGCGTTCGCGTACGTCCTGCCAATGACAGCCATCCGGAATAATGAATCGATGCTGTTCTGGTAGGGATGCATACTCTTTATCACCACCACTATCAATCAAAGCATCCTCCGTTTCTTCATCATAAACATCAGATATACGCTTGTAATATAGCAATGGTGTTATATAGTCTTTAAAGTTGTCCTGACTTACAGGACCTCGTATGATATTACAGGCCTCAAACAAGAAATTGTATAAATCTTGCGCCCCTGTAAGTTCTTTTTTTATTGTTTTCTTTGCCATTTTAGTCATTCATTGATTCTACAAAGGATTTACCTTTTTCAGTCAACACATACCCTCCAGTTTTTAACGATCCTTGATATTCTACCAAACCTAAAGGCTCTGATGAGAGTTGCTTGAGAATTCTCTCCAAAGTTGCCTTGGAAATATCAATGTTATCCAATAATAACTTACGCTTTATGAAAGGAGTCCTTGATATTGCCAATAACACCAATCGGGCATTATTATTTATAGCATCATTTATAGCATCATTTATAGCATCATTTATAGCATCATTTAATGGCTCAATAAAATCATCACCGATCAAGACTCTATCACCAAAACCTTCTCTACAAGGAATCTCAATCAAGAAATAACTTCTCTCTTCGTTTGTCTCAATCACAGCAGGAGCAGAGCCATTTCTTCTTAACTCGTCTTGTATGGTTGGGATACCGGTTCCTCTACCTTCGGACAACTGAAGTTCTTTGAGAAAATCACCTAGACGACGGTTACGATAACGACGTGACTTCAGTCGTTCAGCTTTTTGGATAGCATCAATACTGATGGAACGGTCTGGACCAGCATAGCTAAGAATAGAAATCTTGTCTGGCTCAATCGTAATCTCAACTGGTTCCCGTTCTTGATAATCCCTATGATACAGAGCATTAACTACAGCCTCTTCAATTGCCTGGTAAGGATAGTTGAAGAAAGTTATAGATTCAGCCTTATCTTTCTGCTTGATGATACGTTTCTTGATAACATTGGTCTTGATATAGTCCAATGCCTGTTTTATCATATCGGGCACAGGTCCGACAATCTTCGGGACCTCAATCATATTGTTGGGATTCTTGATGCAGCCTTCAGGAAAAATAACAATATCCACTTGTGTTGTCGGGAAAAATTTGGCAGGATTCTTACAGAACATCATGGCAGCTACATTCTTGACCAGTTGACGTTCTGTAGGTCCTACCAGTAGGTCCATCTGCAACAATAATTCAGATAGAGACAGTTTTTCGAAGTCGGCTACTAAACGACTATTGACTGTTTGTAGGTAATCAAGAACCAAGGCTCTTGATATATCTGTCATCTCTATACTCTCATTACCTCTTTCGTCAAATGGAGTGCGATTTGCCATTTCACGCAATTCATCCAAGACTTCACCTTTTGCCTCAATCGTATTGGTTCCACTACGGACATACCATTTACATGGCGATTGATTACTTGCCGTAACTCGTTCGCGCACACTATAAGGACGGTTCACTCCAGCTGGCACCCAAATAAGCAAAACGTATTTCCCGTCAATCTCTTGCACGTCGATTCGTGGCAAATAGAATGGCTCAATCTTATGATTGAACCCAACCATATCACGTTGTATTTTATCAAGTTCCTCTATAGGAACACCTGTCACTGGCCGTTTTGCGATGCCTGTGTTTTCTTCTTCTTGAACACCTACAATGATGTATCCTCCGCCAATGTTATCAAAATCATTAGCGAAAGCACAGATGGTACGATAAATTTTATCTGGATTCCACCCTGTCTTAAATTCAATACGGGTGGATTCTATTTTACGCTTATGAAGCAAGTCTTCTATGTTTACCGGAATAGCCATCTTGATATACTTATTTAGATTTATCCTTTTCTACATGAAGCAATTCTCTTACATCAACATCCAAAAGTTCCGCTATGCGAAATAATGTTTCCAAATCTGGTTGTGAAGCATTAGTACACCAACGGGAAACAGATGTCACATTCCTACCAACTTGCTCAGAGAGCCATTTAGCCGTTTTATTCTTTTCAACGAGGACTATTTTAATCCTATTCAATTGCTTCATAATTAAAATAATTTGTAGTTTAATGCAAATATATTAAAATTCAATGTAACAAGCTAATATTATTCAATTTATTTTAATGAAATAACAGATAACAATCAGTGAGTATCAAGAGAACAAGTAGTTTTGTAACTTCAGAGATCCATACCAGGAAGGTTAGTTCATACATGAAAAATTAATATTCATATTGCAATAAAAAGTACATAGCCCTTGCTTAAGTAATAAATAGACCAGGTAAGGGTTTTGAAACTTTCTGTTAACTATTCTTCCTAGTAGCTTTGCGGTCGCGTTTTTCTTTTATGGCAAGGTATATTGGATACATGGCCGATTTCTCAACAATACACTTAACATCAAAACGATTTTTCAGTACATCATCTACATACTTCGGATCATTTATCTTGCTTGTATCAAACATCATCATTCTCGGGACGAAGCCATCGCCAATTTGCTGAACTATAATCGATTCTCCATTACTATGTTCTATTCTTTTGTAGTATGGTAACATATGATATTGAAAACTTTTATAATTATACGCTTCGTGAATCATTGTAACATACTTTATATCGTCTGAGATTACTTTATCAGCTATCTCGTTGACTTTTCGATATGCTGTTGTTCTAATCGATGAATCAAATGGGATAGTTTTACATATGTTATTGCCATAAACAACAAATATTACAGGCATCAAGTGTCTTCCCTGTTTTTGATATATTGCAAGATGCAGTTTCGCAAGAAATTTCATAAACTCCTTAGAGTCATATGAAGGATATTTTACACCATAGCTTTCTAGCATTTTTCGGACATCAACATTATTACATGGCAATTCTGGGATAAGCCTGTCTCCTTTTTCAAAAATGTCTTTATCAGCGTAATATACATAATCATCAACAAAGATAATTTCACTCTTAAGAATCTTTCTCTCAAGTTCCTCTATCTTTATAATAAGATCATCACATAACTCAGTACAATCCCCAATGGTTGAATACATATCTTTCAGCATATTCGTCATTATAATGATAGCTGCACAAATATCATTATATAAATCCGCGTTATCATCAGCTTTTCTAAATCGAAAATCAAGTGAGAAATGTACTTCTACTGTGTTTATCTTTTTCAGTTCATCCTTTAAAGATTCGACAAGTGTTTGATATTCAACATCGTTTTCTACCGTAAAAGTCTCACTTTTGAGAATCATTGCGGATACAGGCGTATATATAGTAACATACACTTGTTTCAACAAATCAAATGGATGTTGTTTTTCCACTTCATTCCTTGTATCTACCATCCATTTACAAACACGATTTTCCTTTAAATACTTCTGTCGGAACTTATCATACAATGGTTCATATTCAGTATGTGCTAAAGCACACTGTAGAACAAAAGATGTTGATCTGAAGCTGGAGAAAAAATCATCTAAGCAAACTACATTATCTATTAGATTATTGGCCGATGCAAACTTATCGAGATTACTTAATGCCCCATAAAATCTTTGGAGTGGTGTAAACATTATTCCTTTATTATTCATAGTCTATTAATTAAGTTCACAATAAACTCACAGCAACATATTGTTATATGTACTAATTTAAATTAGGATATCAAATATCTTTAAATTTATAATTAAAGAAGATATACATATAAAAATGACCTTGGGAGTTTACCAAAGCTCCCAAGGATTTTTTTGAAGACCTTATTGATTAATGAGGTTCCTTATATCGGGTATCAAACCGATGATATCTGTTACTACTGAAATTGCCCCAAAGGGTGTAGGAGTCGCAAGAAACTACACAACATCCACAATTAGGATTACTACATTAACAATAACATTCCACGTGAGGTGAATGGTTTTGGTAGAACTTGCCTTCTTATTAAAAAGGCAAATCTACACTCCAGTTTTTTTTATTTTAAACTCTATCATAGTGTAAATAGGTTTTTTAATAAGCATCACTTAAGTTTAACGTCATTGATCCGCTTTTTTGGACGAAGACTTTATTTGGCAGTTTCCTACTCTCCCGATTTCTCAGTACCATTGGCGTAACTGTGCTTAACTTCTCTGTTCGAAAAGGGAAGAGGTGGAACCACAGCACTATTACCACCGAAAGTCTTTAATTTACAGGTTTACTTCAGTGATGATTCACACGATTACACCTGCTATATTATTAAACTTTATTCGTCAATACGTTTATAGAAGCTACCAATTTGACCATCTGGCAAAATGTCAATATCATAATAATCTCCATTATAGTAATACGCCATGGTTCCTTTACGAAAAAATCTTTTGTTTGGATATTCATCTTTATATGCTTGATACTCATCATTCAAAGCACCAAGAACATGATCCATGGTTACTTTTAAATCTTTCTCCGCCAATTGAAACTTACTTCTTTCTCCGAACTGATTGTCAACAGCTAACTCTTTTACATGACGAAGGTAAATGTGGAGGAACGATTCAAAACTCATATAAAGTAAATGCTTACCTACTATATTGTAGCGATGCTCCCTAAAATTAAGAATCCTTGAAAACAATAGAGCTGCCTTCTCCGGATATTTCTTTGCCAATTTTTCAAAACTTAACCCCATATTTTGAAGTTCTTTATTCGCTAATTCTAAACGAACTGCAATTCTATTTTGAGTTAACAGCTTTAAATCTGCTTCATTCTTCTCTGTCAGTTTACCAACCGCTTTCTTAAATAAGAACCAAAAATAGCCAACTTCCTGATTAATAATTACTCCATTCTCGTCAAATATTTCCTTTTTTTCTTTTTCTGTCAATTTCTCGCGTTCCAGTAAAATCTTATAGGCAAGGTACTCATTATGTTCTTCTGGAGTCAATCCGATTCCATCAGAAATAAAATGAGATAAGGCCCCATACATAAAAAAAATATCGAAACCGTTTCCTTCACTCTCAATGGGAATTTCCAGTACTTTAGGCTTACGCAAAAGAGAACTAGCATAGGTATTATTCTCCTCTGACGGTGGCCCCACGAGCATTTCAACAATTTCATTTGTTGGAATCCCATCTTTAAGAAGTTTAGCATGCAAAATATCGTCTAATTCCCCCAAAAGTTCTTTCGCTTTAACATTGGGAATATCATTAAGAGCTGTTTTATCTTTTTCAAGAGCGATCCTATCTTTTTGATAATAAACGAAAGTTACTGTCAATGACTCTCCATACTCCTTAGCAGATTCTTGAGTTAAAGTCAATGTTGCGACACAATCCTTTGCACCTGCATAATCGTATATTTCCTCTTGGGTAAAACCGTCTGCAGATTTGTATATCTTCATACCGAATCTTTCTGCCATTTGGCTTTCAAGAGAATCTTTTTCTTGTTTTAGCAAAGATAAAAACTCTTCAAATGTAATTTGTTTATTGCCGTCAGTATCCATTTTAAACTATTATATTTTTTCTGTAACAAAGATACCTTAAAAAACAGAAAATATAATATCAAAATACTGTTTTTATAAATAAATCATTTATTTATAATGTGTTTAAATCGAAATTTTATTTTTCATAGGTTTACTTTACTCCTGTATTCATATATACGTCTATTAAAATAAAGTCAAATAAAGGGAAAAGAGAAAATAGTTCACCTTCTTCCCTCTGTTAAGTAAAACAATATACGCGAAACTCTCTTGCATTTAGTTGACATACTTGGCGAAAAACTCACGTATTATTTGTACCTTTGTAAATAGATAGAAAACAGGTGAACTTCAGTTAGAATATTTAGATTTTCCATGGTTCTAATTTTATGTTGAAAAATAAACGTAGGAACAGTAAATTCAGGTTCAAAAACAACCCATTATGGTCTAAAAAATACTTTTCTACCGTTTAAAGTATAAGTTTTTGATTATCAATTATATCTACATGTTGCATCGGCAAAGAATCTCAATATGATTAGACAACGTTGTCAGTTCTAATATCTGAGGCATTTGTCCAGATGTCGGCTGGACTAATTGTGCAGATGCCGTCTGCACAATTACAGCCGTTTCTTGTGTTGGTTGGCTCGCTTCTATTTGTGCAGTTGTTGGCCGCACAAATTCAAGATTCAGATACTTCTCCACTGTAGCACAGAATGTTTCCGATGAATATTCATCATAGAACATCACCATATTGTAAATGCTTCTCCGGCTATATCCTTTAATATCTGGACGTTGAGAGCGGATATATTCGGACAACTGCGTTACCACCTTGCTTCCCCATTCCTCACTTTTTAATTTGGCTGATACATACCCACCTACATACCAAGCCGTGAACAACAGTTCATTGTTTACAGCTCTTGATGCACGACCTTTATGTTGGAGAATGATGTCTATGACTTCTCCAAACTGTTGCTCCATTGATATGGCTACCTTATTGTTCTCCATACGCTCAATCTTCATTTATGTTTGCGAGCAATTTTTCAAGTTCAGCTACAGCCGAACTTATCGTTTGGCTTTTATCCTTGATGTCTGCCATCAGTTCCGCCAGTGAACGGTTGTCCGCTTCACCACCTTGTTTTATCCAAGTGATGTCAAGACTTGTCTTGTCACGTACCAGTATATCTTCTATCGGGTACTTTCGCCAACGCCCTTGTGGATTATTTTCGGCATCGTAGGTCTCAACTCGATTATTATAACAAGAAATAAAATCATCCAAATGATGGCGTTCCAGCTTATTGGTGGCAAGGGTGTGCTTTACATCAGTACGGTAATCGTAAAACCATATTTCTTTAGTTGGTTGTCCTTTACTGAAAAACAACACGTTAGCTTTTACGCCTTGCGCATAGAAAATACCTGTAGGCAAGCGCAAGATAGTATGCAGATTGAAATCTTGCAACAGGCGTTTGCGGATAGTCTCACCAGCTCCGGCTTCAAAAAGGACATTGTCAGGAAGTACCACAGCAGCACGTCCTCCGGTTTTGAGCATAAGCATCATGTGCTGGAGGAAGTTCAACTGGTTATTCTTGGTCTCGACATAGAAATCTGGGCGGTTGATGTCCACAGAACCAGCCGGGCGAGTACCGAAAGGAGGATTGGCAAGTATTACATCCACAAGCGTAGAAGGCTCTTTTTCCAAAGAATCCTCACACACAATAGGACTGCGGTCTGTGCCAATGCCATGCAAATAAAGATTCATGGAAGCAAGTGTTACGACCAAAGGCGTATTGTCCACACCATGCAAAGCTTTGTCACGCAAAAAATCACGTTTTTCTTTACTTGCAGACTGCACTTTCATATAATCGTAAGCAGCAAGCAGGAAACCGCCTGTACCACAAGCTGGGTCGCAAACGGTTTCGCCCATTTGCGGATTGATGCAATCCACCATTGCCTGAATCAGTGGGCGAGGTGTGAAATATTGTCCGGCACCGCTTTTCTTATCTTGTCCGTTCTTTTCAAGAATGCTTTCGTAGATAGCACCTTTCACATCACCGTCCATGATGAGCCATTGCTCTTCATCAATCATGGTGATAACCTTTTTCAGATAAACAGGCTTGTCTATCTTATTCTGCGCCTTCGTATAAATCGTTCCTATCAGATTATCCTGCTCACTAAGCAGTTTAAGAGTTTCTTCATATTGCTTCACCAAATCCAAACCATCAAGAGCAATCAAATCATTCCATTGATAGCCTGTAGGGATAGCCGATTCCTCTCCGAACATTTCTACATTCTCTGCATCCATCTTCAAGAATAAGAGATAGGTCAGCTGGGTGATATAATCGGTGAATCCGATACCTTGCCCGGCAAGAGTTGTTGCCAGACTCCATACTTTTTTAGTGAGCGATTGCTCCGTTGTATTATTTGTTGCCATTTTCTTATGCTGCGTTTCTTAAAACTACAAATTTATAAAGTGAATGAAGTGCTTCGTCTGCTTTTTGCATATTACCAAACGCTCGAATCATTTGGGCTGCATGGGTTGCATCATCTTCACGAATATCTCTGACTGTACAAGCCCCGTTAGAAGCGATATAATCCACAATACGACTGACAACTTCACATTGCTTATCGGTTATTTCACGCTGGGTTTGCCCCAACCACAAGTTGAAATATTGTTTGGATGTGGTGACTACACTGTCCAGTCTCTCGATTTGGCGGAAAGCAAAGCGTACCAGTTGTATGATATTGGTCAAAGCATCGCTCTCTTCTTTAGTAGTAGAATGCTTTACCTTGTTTGGAGAAAGAATGGCATACGAGTTCCAAATTTGTTTAGGGCTAAAATGGTTGTTTGCCATTTTAAGTTTATTCTCCAAATCTTTCAACATTGAATAAGTTATCGGTTCACCCGTGTTGCTGTGGATAATGCGCAATGCCTCTATCTCATCGTAATACTTTTTGCAAAAATCTTCAAACGCCTCTGTTGTGTCTTTAGCCTCTTCAACGGAGAATCCTTTTGAGATAAGCGCATCTTCGCCAGGCATCAACGTATTGACAAACCCGGCAGCAAGAATGAGTAAATATCTTCGTGCGTCGGCATGGTTGGCAAGAGGGGATACCAATCCCTTACGCTCGTTATTAGAATCGTCTGTACTAACAAACGGAGGGAGGGTACCTTTTTCCAACACAGCGTATATTTTCGCTGAAAGCTCCTTCATGTCATGATGAGACAAACGGGCAAATTCTTTCTTTTGCGATTCATCAGCCTTATAGTATATTCGGGCAAGCGTGGCTGCAAGCCGTTTGAGATATTCATCAGGAATATAACCGTGGCTGATACGTTCCAACAGTTCCTTTAGAGTGATAGTCTTTGTTGTGGGACTGCCATCTATAGGCTTCACCGTCTTCATGCTTTCCGTCACACCTACCGCATCCACTAAGTAGAAACAATCTTTACTGAATGCATTGGGCGTAACATTTCGCAATTGCTCATCACCAATGGTGCGCACACCACGCCCTTTCATCTGAATATACAAAGGCAATGATTCTACATCGCGCATGAACATGACCACTTCCAGCGGTTTGACATCTGTACCTGTGGCAACCAACGTACAAGTCACGGCTATACGGAAATCTTTGTCATTTCGGAATTGCCGTATCAGTTCGTTGCTGTCGCCAGCCGAATAGGTGATTTTCTGAACAAAGCGGTCGTCTGTGCGCCCGAATACCTCTTTGGCTATCTGTACGATATTGGTGGCGTGAGTTTCATTGAGAGCGAATATCAATGTTTTGGGCAAATAATCTATATTCGGTTCTCGCTGTGGATCGTTGAACAATTCGGTATAAACCACATCACGATAAGTCGAAAGGATTAACTTTATCTGTGCCGGGTTGATGATACTTCGATTAAGCTCTTTATTGGTATAGAATTTTGTTTCTTTACTATTTTTAGTCTTAACCTCTCCGGTATATTTTGTTTCTTCTTTGAATTTCTCGCCTTCTAATATAGCTCCTCCTGATTCCGTGACTTGCGTTTTTATTCTATATACCCTGCAATCCACATTCACACCATCAACAATACTCTTTTCCAAGGTATAGTTGACAATGATATTGTAGTTGAAGAATTTCTCAGTTTCTTCAATCGGGGTTGCAGTCAAACCAACCAATCTTGCCATATCAAAATATTCCAATACCTTACGCCAGTTTCCATAAATAGAGCGGTGGCACTCGTCTATGATAATCATATCAAAGTAGTCGTGGGGCAAGTTGGGATTGGGTGGCAAGATTACTTCTTCCATCGGCTCGTTGCCGTCATCCTCCTCATTATCTTCAATAATGTCTCCTTTCAAGAATGAGAACAAACGCTGTATAGTAGAAATAACCACATTACTATCAGATGGAATAGAAGAAGAGCGAAGCCGATTAACCGTAAAGATTGTATTGAACGCATCTCCATTCTCCGTCAGGCGGAAGGTTCCAAATTCTCCCTCTGCCTGTTTCCCAAGATTATTCCGGTCAACGAGAAACAGCACTCTGCGCATAGGAGTATAAGAAAGCATCCTATAAGTTGCGAGACAAGCCGTATATGTTTTACCTGCACCAGTAGCAAGAACCATCAATGCCCGATTTCGCCCACTGCGGAAACTCTTTTCAAGTTCTGTTACCGCTTCGTATTGACAATCACGAAGCCCTTTCTTTTTCAATGTAGGTAGTCCGGCAAATGTATCTTCAATTCCCAATTTCTTGACCAACTCATGTGGCGTAGGGATTGCCATTATTTGTCTGAAATATGAATCTTGTTCACGAAAATCACAAAAGTATAGTTCTTTACCATTTGAAGTAAAGATAAAAGGCAATGGCTTTTGATACGCCTGATAGATATTAGGGACACTTCTTGCATATAAAGTTGCTTGGTCGCAAACTTTTGAAGCAAAAGCATCTGTTTCTTCTCGTTTTGCTTCAAGTATTCCCACTGCTTTCCCGTTAATAAATAGGAAATAGTCAGCTTCAAGATTCCCTTTCAACAAGCCTTCTCTTATGGCGACAGCAGTACAAGTCGGCTCGTAGTCTTCCCTATCAACCACTTCCCAACCTGCATCAGCAAACCACTGGTCTATCTTTATTCTTGCTTTTTCTTCAGGAGTCATGTTCTTAATATTGTATATTATCGGAAGTTTATCAGCACATTTGCAATAAGGTACAAATGAACTATAACCTCCTAACCTAATTAAGTTCTATTTCAACCGTTCTTTTTTATCGGTTATTAAATCTTTCAAATCCACTTGCAATATCTCTGCAATCTGTTGTAAGGTCTCTAAATTAGGCTGAATCCTATTACAAGCATAGGCATTTACCATACTGAAACTCTTATCCAGTTGTTTAGCTAACCATGTCTGAGAGATACCTTTTTCGGACAATACAGTCTTTATTCTATTCAGTTTCATTCTTTGATACGATTTTATAGTGCAAATATAGCGAATTATATTCGATAATCAGAATTATTTCGTATTTTTGTATCCTATATAAGACAAACATTAAAAAGAGCCATGATTCTAACAGAAAATAAGCTAAAGGAACTTACTCTTGCTGCTGATGTCCTCTCCGAAGCTCATCGGCAAACTAGATTTTTTTCAACTGGTCAACAAGCATCCGTATTTCTTTCCCATAAACACGATGAAATTAGCCAACTCAAACGAGTTGCCTACATTTTAGAAGAATTACATGCCAGTATCTATGTTGATTGGCTTGATAATTCTATGCCCCCAAAAACATCTGGACCCACAGCAGCCATAATCAAACAGCAAATCCAAAAATACGATAAATTTATACTAGTCGCCACAAACGGTGCTATTGATTCAAAATGGTGTAATTGGGAGTTAGGTTACGGAGATGCGCAAAAATTTGATTTAGGGAAAATAGCTTTATTCCCTATAGCTCAGAACGATAATAACTGGAAAGGTTCTGAATATATGCAAATATATCCAACTATTCAATATTATTCTGGAACAGAAAGATATTCAAACGGGAATCTAATACCTAGAGGATACTACTATTGCTACAATGATAAAGACGGGAATTATTGTATCAAAAATTTGTACGATTGGATTGTATCATAGCTACTTATAACTAACAATAATTATTATGACATATAAATACCAACTTATCTTTCTAGGAGATATTAATAATAATGCTTGCAATACAATAAAAGTTCGTTTTTTTGACAAGATTCATCGTATAGGTTTGAGAGACAATATGTTTGAGATAATCTATAATGAAACTTTTGAGAGAAAATATTCGAATAAACAGCCATCTTTCGTATTCTATTTTGGCAATTTAAATCATTCAGAAAAAGATATCGATATATTAAAAGTTCTCCTTGATAATGGGGATGCTATTTTGCCAATATATTTTGGCGATAATTTTGAAGCAGAAGTTCCTAAAATCATTCATGTAATGAATGGAAGACAATACATTGCTGATCATATTGAAAAATATATTAATTATGCATTTGAATCAATGAGGTTATTGAGAGAAAACCGGAAGCTATTTATTAGTTATCGCCGGACGGACTCTTCTGCTGTAGCCAACCAATTATTTGATGCTTTTGTCCGCAATAATTACGATGTATTTCTGGATACATATTCTATCAATCCTGCTAAAAATTTTCAAGAAGAATTACATCATCGAATGACGGATTGCGATGTATTAATCCAACTATACACCAATGATTTTAAGAACAGCAAGTGGTGCAATGAGGAAATTATATCAGCAAATCAGAAACAAATTGGAGTAGTTGAAATTATCTGGCCTGATTGCACCCCAGACATACACAATTTATTATGCGAACCTATTCAATTAACACAAAAAATGTTTATGAATGAGGACTTCCATAATGGATCTTGTTGCATTACTGAAGAATGTATTGAGAATATCGTAAATGCAGTAGAATCCGTTAGAGCTAGAAACCTTGCTGCTAGACAAGACAATCTTGTGGGAGAATTTGTTGAAGAAGCTCGCAAACAAGGGAGACAACTTATACAAGAGTATCGCTATCTTGTAGAGACTTTGAAAGATGATATAATTAGATTGTTTATTCCGGCGATAGGAATTCCACAATCTTATGACTGTTTCGATTCTCTACGCTTTAGAAAATTGCTTGATAACGAGAAAATCGAATTATTCCTTATATATGATGATTTGCGTATTCGTAAGAAATGGGTAGAACATCTAGAATGGTTAAATGAATCATTAGAGGTTAAAACTATCAAGAAAAAAGATTTTGAATTATGGCTCAAAAACAATTAAACATATTCTTGTCAGCAAGTATTCCTATGTTAGGAAGAGATGAAAGATATTTCAAAACAGCGGATACAATCGCAATACGTGATTCCGTATTAGCCTTAGCTAGTGTGGCATTGCCTAAGTATAAACTGATTTGGGGAGGCCATCCTTCAATAACGCCACTTATAGCTAGTGTTTTGCAGCATTCGGGATTAGATATACAGAGCTGTGTAACTTTGTATCAATCTACGTATTTTGAACAGTTCTTTCCTTTAGAGAATGAAAGTGTTGCTCATATTATAAAGACCAATGATATGGGTGATAAAGATTTGAGTATAGAAGAGATGAGAAAACATATGCTTGGCGATAATGAATTTTATGCTGGAATCTTTATTGGAGGTATGGAAGGTATAGAAAATGAATATGCAATGTTTACTCAGTTACATCCAGAAGCAAAAGCATTTCCTTTAGCTAGCACTGGAGGTGCCGCCAAAATCATTTATGACAAATATTTTGATGGTAAAGAACCTGAATTATGTATAAACTTGGCATATTCTTCATTATTTAAAGATTTACTTAATTTATAAATAGCTATGGGACATAAGATTTTTATATCATATAAATATGGTGATAAAGCATCTTGAAAGGACTCCTTGGTACGAATCAACTAAAGTTCGTCACTATGTTGATGAATTACAGGATAAGCTTGAAGAAGATGATCATATTAATAAAGGAGAACTAGATGGTGAAGACCTATCCAATTTTAAAGACTCCACTGTGGAGTCAAAATTAAGAAATAAAATTTTTGATAGTAGCATTACCATTGTACTCATCTCTCCTAATATGAAAGAGTTAAATAAAAGCGAAGATGAACAATGGATTCCTTGGGAAGTGTCTTATTCTCTAAGAGAGACTACTCGAAATGACAGAACTAGCAGAAGAAATGGTATACTGGCTGTTGTTCTTCCTGATATTAATGGTGGGTATGATTATATGCTCGAACCGAAGATGTGTTGTCAGTCAGGATGTACGTTATGGCATACAAATAAACTATTCAAAGTCTTACGTGCGAATATGTTTAATCAAATAGAGAAAACATATTCAAATTGTAATATTGGTGATAATGTTTACCGTGGCTATGTCAGTTATATACATATGGTTAGATGGGATAGTTTCATTAATAATATTAGCTTTTGGATTAATGAAGTTAAAAAGATTCAAGATAAAAAAGACGAATACGATATTCACATTAATGTTTAATATTGCAGAATAAAATATTTTTACTCCTATTTTTAGACAATGATTATTCCTATGAACAACCTTAATTGTATTTGAACTGACAATAACAGGAACATTATGACACCTATTTGCGCTCAATTAATATCATGCTTAATTCGAGTATCAGGTTTATATACAATCAGTTTCGGTTCAACCGTAAAGAAAACACTTTAGATTCTGTTTACAAAAGCAATTAGGATAATCATATATCATTGAACTACGGACAAATATGGAAATTATCAATCTACAGGACTTCACAGACCGCATTGAGCTGAGAGATTGGCTGGAGGCTAACCACAACCAAGCGAAATCGTGTTGGGTTATCACTTCTCGCTCTAAACAGCCTACATACAAATGTATTCCATACATTGAGGTCGTTGAAGAAGCGTTGTGTTTTGGGTGGATTGATTCAACAATAAAGAAATTACCGGACGGACGCCTTGCACAACGGATTTCACCTCGTTGCAAAAGAAGTCATTGGACTGAGTTAAACAAAGAACGCTATATAAATCTTGAAGACCGAGGGCTTATGACAGATGCCGGACGACAAGCATTTGAAAGATCCTATTCCTATGAAATAGTTCCGAAAGGCTCTCTTATGGAAGAAATTGTCAGGAAGCATGATAAGGAATTGAGACCGGATTTATATAAGTAAGTTTTCGCAATTCTAAAATGTAATAAGGATGATGAAAGAAAGTAGTATATCCCCTATCCGCTCCGATTTTGAGCAGATAAAAAAGCAGGACGAAAGCGGTTCTGAGTATTGGACTTCTCGTGATTTGTGCGTTGCGTTAGGTTATAGTACCTATCAAAAATTCACACGCACAATAAACAAAGCCATTGCGATAGTCAACCATAAAGGACTTAATACAGCAGAGCTTTTTAACCATACGGTTGAAATGGTCAGATTAGGTTCTGGCTCTTTTCGGAAAGTGGAGAATATACATCTATCACGTATAGCTTGTCTGATAATTGCGGAAAATGCTGATGGGAAGAAACCACAAGTGCAAATGGCAAGAGAATATTTCAGACAGGAAGCCCCTACTTCTGAATTTCTAAACAACAGTCTATCATCCAATATTTTACTCTATAAAACAAAGCAAGGAGAAACACGAATTGAGGTCATCTTCAACAATGAAACATTTTGGATGTCACAAAAACGTATGGCTGATTTGTTTGGAGTAGATGTGCGCACCATCAACTATCATCTTGGGCAGATTTACGAATCAGGAGAGCTTACCAAAGAGGCAACTATCCGAAAAATTGGGATAGTTCAATCAGAAGGAGAACGAGATGTAGAACGTACACCATTGTTCTATAATATGGATGCAATTATTGCCGTAGGCTATCGTGTGAACAGTTACCAAGCCACTCAATTTAGAATTTGGGCTACATCTGTTCTGAAAGAAATGATAGTCAAAGGATTCGTGTTAGATGATGAACGATTGAAACAGGGCAAGCATTTTGGCAAAGATTATTTTGATGATTTATTAGAACGCATCCGAGAAATACGGACTTCGGAACGCCGATATTATCAGAAAATCACTGATGTATATGCCGAATGTAGTGCCGATTATGACCCCGAATCCGAAACAACTCAACTGTTTTTCAAGATGGTACAGAATATGATGCATTGGGCTGTCACCCATCAAACGGCAGCCGAAATCGTATTTTCAAGAGCAGATGCCGAAATGCCCCACATGGGACTTACCACTTGGAAAAATGCACCTGATGGCAGAGTTCAAAAGTCAGACACAATTGTTGCTAAAAACTACTTGTCCGACAAGGAAGTCTCAGCCTTAAATCGTCTATCAACTGCATTCCTTGATTTTGCAGAACTTCGTGCAGAACGGCAGATTATTACTACGATGGCAGATTGGAAAAAACAATTAGACGAGTTCTTGGCTTTATACAAATATGACACCTTGAATGATGCCGGAACTATTTCCGCAGAACAAGCGAAAGAAAAAGCATACGCTGAATACGACAAATTCCGCTTGATTCAAGACACAGAGTATCTTTCTGATTTTGATAAGGAAATCAAATTGTGGAAAGAGAAGGGATTGTTTGGTAAGGATTAATTCTATCAACAGAAACATAAAATGAACCATAGCAACACGTTCTCACTATCTTTTCCCGAAGCCAAGACAATTATTGTTTCCGGTGATATTCATGGAGACTTAAATCAATTGGTGTTCAAACTCTGCATTCAATACAAGTTGAAGGACACTCTATTGATTGTAGCTGGGGATTGTGGCTTTGGCTTTGAAAAGAAAGAATACTATGAGCAAATGGTTAGACGAAATGCCAAGCGAATGAACCAAGCCAACAATTGGATTGTATTTGTGCGTGGCAATCATGATAATCCAGCTTATTTCGATGGAACAACATTCAATTACAAACGCTTCATCGCTGTTCCTGATTATACTATTCTCCAAGCCTGTAATCATACCATCCTTTGTGTAGGCGGAGCTATTTCTATTGACCGTATTTATCGCATAAATGAATGGAACAAACGGAAATATCGTGTTCACTCCAATGAGTCGCAAGAAAATGATATTCCTCGCAATTTATATTGGAAGAATGAAGCTCCTATTTACGACGCTGATAAGATGAATACCATCTGTGTAGGCAAGTAAATATCTGATTATAAAATATTAATTGATTACAATCGATTAATATGGCGCTCTTTACGGGCGCCTTTTTTGTTGCTCAAGTATCGTT
>ERZ791801.578-NODE-578-length-34122-cov-11.565973_pt1 | contig 34122 bp, 44 predicted proteins | sample MGYA00510309_ERZ791801 | MGnify/ENA primary metagenome ERZ791801 (study PRJEB30046, sample SAMN00791979) | human gut metagenome | study: EMG produced TPA metagenomics assembly of the A metagenome-wide association study of gut microbiota in type 2...
ACTGGTCGAGGTGACGGGACTTGAACCCATTTCAAATAGCCTTGGATTGCCTATTTTACGCTATTTTGTTTTATCCGTGTCACATTTTGTGTCATATATATCAGTGAAATAATCATCAATGATTTTATCAACCCTCATGCGGTCTTCGTGAAACGTCTGCTGATATACGGATTTTAGCGTGTAGGTGTTGCTCCAGCCACCACGTTCCATAGCATATATATCAGGAATTTTCAATGTTGCCATAACGCTGGCACTAATATGACGTAAATCGTGAAATGATATTTCATACCCTAACGGGTGCATTTTTTTTACAAACCGATTGTAAATCTGTTTCGTGGTGTATGTCACCACATAATCGTCAGGGGCTAGATCTAATGCGTCTATCAGGTCAATCAGTGGCTTGCCTAGACGTATTTGTCGATTGCTCTCATAGCTCTTTGCTTCGCTCTTTGTGACGATTTGGCGGTTGACAGTAACACGCACCTGCGATATAGTCAGGATATCCCCGACAATATCTTTGCGACGTATGCCGTGAATTTCTGACATTCTCAGACCACCCCACACGCCTAGCAGAACAGGGATTTCAATATCTGACCCTCTGAACGCATTAACTACCACATCAGCAGACGGCATGACCTTGAATTTTTTTACCTTTTTTGGCAAACTGATTTGGCTAAAATTGATATTGATATTGTTATATTTTAGCACCGACTTAAAAAAACCATATACATTTGCAACTGTTTTTGGTGACCTTCGTACAGCCAGTTCATTCACCCAGTCTTGCACCATTTGTGGCGTGATGTCACTTATCAGCACGTTTTCAAACTGTTGCCCGTGATTTTTTAGTATAGATAGATAGCCCTGCCCCGTTGTCGGTGATAGCACTGGGCTTTTTTTGTTTATGTAGTTTTCGGCTGCCTGCCATAGTGTCATTTCATTATCAGTATGCACTTTTTCGTTCAGCCACTCTGCCGCCATTAACTCGGCTTCTTTCTTGGTTTTGGCCGTAAAAGATTTGTACTTCCCCGTTGTCTTGTCATACGCTCTTACCCTATAGCTTCCACTTGGTAGTTTCTTCGCTGTTGCCATGTAAAATTCCTCCTATTATCTTGACAATATTTATAATTTATGATAAAATAATAGGGTACTTCCTACTATAGTATCATCTCTTGCTAGGTTTGGCTGTACACGCCCTCACAGGTCGCTCTGTGGGGGCATTTTTTATTGTGGTATGTTTATCCGCCACACACTTTGCAAGGCTTGTAGCCTGCGTTCTGTGCGTCCTGCAGGGTCATTGACGTACAGGTATCATCATAGTATCTGCAGGATTCGTTGTGGTATTTGTCACCCGAAGCCGTGATATACACGATCGTTTCGGCTGGATCCTGTGCAGTGGTTGTCACAGGGATTGCTTCGGTGGTGGTTTCAGGTTCTGCGGTGGTGGTAGTTGTTGTTGTGGTGGTAGTGGTGGCTTTTTCACCCATATCCACTGTGATTGTGATAGGGTCTGATGTCACACCGTCATATGTGGCGGTCACGTCCGCAAAGCCGTCTTTGAGGGGTATAATCTCGTATATGACCTGAGCATAATTGGAATCCTTATATTCTATCTTGCAAATATCGTTGTTTGAAATTTGTATCTCAGGCGGTGATATCTCGTTGGCTTTCTTTCCGTCTACTTTCAAATATAGATTAGGAATATAGGCTTTTGATTTGACCGAGATATCGGATCGTGTCCATTCAAGCGTAACACTGCTATCATTGCTATTCTTGTTTTTGCCTATTACAACAGCCGTTACAAGGCATATCATTATAAAAATGATACCTATGCAAGCAACAATCGTCAAACAGCCGCTTGGCTTAGCCGCACTCGTGAAACTGCCACGAGCTTTTCCGCCTTTTGCTTTCGACTTTGAATGTGACTTTTTCCTGCCACCTGACGTAGTGGTATATGATAGCCCCGTTCCAGGTATGCCGACAGATTTTGTGCGCCGTCCTGAGCTGTTGACAGTGTATCGTGCGCCCTTTCCACCGACACTAAAACCGACAGATTTTTTACCGATGTTCAACTTCGCATTTTTGCCGAGTTTGATTGATTTTCTTAAACGGAATCCCATTTTTTTACCCCTTTTCTAATATTCACGGCTCTGGTGGACATACTAGCCCTAGAGGTGATATATGTGATATACGAAACACATCTGCGTGATATACGTCGCACACAACGTTTGACACTGCGCCAGCTATCCGAACTGTCAGGCGTTAGTTTTTCTGAAATTGACCAGATAGAACGCTATAACGTTGACCCACGCATTTCAACGGCTGTGCTATTGGCAAAATCGTTAAAATGTGGGCTTGACGATTTGTTCAGTTTCAACAAATAATGTTCGATATTATAAACACGCTTGCATTTTATGTCATAAAAATGCTACAATTTACACATAGCCTATATATAGTGTGTTTCATATATATAATAGCATTTTAACGCATATTTTGCAATACCTTTTTGACATTTTTTTATTTTAGTCCGATTTTTCGGACAGTACATAAAAGGGGTATTGACAGCCGTGATAACATGGTATATAATAGGCATATCGAACATATGTTTCATAAATATAGGAGGAGAAAATAATGACGAAAGAAGAACGAACAGAATTTGAAAAAAGACTAGCCCACAAGATTTACATACTACAGCACCCCGAATTGTGGGAAAAAATAAGAGCAGAAAAAGAAAAGAGCTGCTTAAAGCAGCCCTCTCTTGAATAGGAGAAAATCGACATATTTGTCAAGGTCTTTGATTTCGCTATCTTCAAGAACCTTTAATGCGTCGATAATCTTGGCTTCCTCGTCACTTTGTGGTGGCGGGGAATTTTTTTCGCCCTCGTTTCCGCAAAGATAATCGAGAGACACGCCAAAGTATGCTGAGATCTTCAAAAGTGTCATTGCTGACGGCTCACGTTCATCACGTTCGTAGTTGCAGTAGGTTGTTTTCGGCAAGCCTAAGGCTTTTGCAACTTCCTCTTGTGTGAGGTTTTTCGCCATTCTCAGTTTTTTTAGGCGGTTGTCAAACATTCTTATCACCTCCTACTATATATATTATATACCCATTATGGGAATTTGTCAATGAAAATAGGGCACATTATTTTCAAAATGAGTATTTTGTACAAAAATGCAATCTCAAATTTGTACATATTTGTACCCAATTTGGGGTTGACAAATTCCCAAAATGAGTATATAATGATAATGTACTCAGAACGAGTACGAAAACTCAAAACGAAAACGGAGGTGTAACAAATGGCTGAAAAGACAACGATATTTGACAACATCAATGGTGAACTGAGACGCAGACATCTCACCCAGCAGGACCTTGCGAAGACTATCGAAATAGACCGCAGAACATGGTCTAAATGGCAGGATAAAAACGATATGCCAGCGTCGGTGCTTCTGCGGATAGCCAAATGGCTGAACGTTACGCTGGACTATCTTACACGTGATGTTCATGCAGAATAGTGGGGGTGAAAACAATGCCTGCAAAGAAAATAACAGCCAATGACATAATGTCCAAACGGCTGAAATCTATCAGAGCCGACAATGATATCACACAGGCAAAAATTGCAAAACGGCTGAGCATGACACAGACAGCCGTGAGCAGGTGGGAACGGCAGTTCGGCACCATGAATGCTGAACAAATCGTAACGTACTGCAAGATTATCGGGGCGAACCCCGAAGAAATCTTTGCGGAGTACTGCAAAGAAAGGAGTGCAAGAAGATGAACGAGATGATAGCAACGCTGGAGATCATCAGATTCGTGGCTGCAATAGCACTGTGTGTGGCGCTATTCGCACTGGCGGTATATGGACTATACCGCAATATTAAGGAGACAGCCGAAACCGCAATCCGTGAGGAGCTGGAGAAGGCAATGAAGGAAACCGCAAGACCAGTTGTCAAGGTCGAGATACAGGCGAAAGGAAAGTGGTAATGAACATTGTAGGAATACTGCTGATAACAGTAGCCGTGCTTGCAGGGATAGATGTAGTGATGTATCTTGTGCTGAGCGTGGTGGATAGGCATTGGGAGAAACGTTTTGAGAAAGAGGAGGACAAGAACAATGAAAGTTCTGATAGCCTGTGAAGAATCACAAGAGGTCTGCAGGGCATTTCGTGCAAAAGGGCACGAAGCATATAGCTGCGACATTCAGATGTGTTCAGGCGGTCACCCTGAATGGCATATATGCAATGATGTTTTGGATATTATCAATGGCAATACCGATTTCTTCACCTGTGACGGCAAGCAGCATACTGTTGAAACATGGGATATGATTATCGCACACCCACCGTGTACATATCTTAGCAACGCAGGAGCAGCACGCCTGCACAAAAAAATTAATGGAAAAAGCTACATTGATTTTGAAAGATTCAAAAAAGGAAAAGACGCAAAAGAATTTTTTCTGAAATTTATTCATGCACCTGTTGAGAAAATAGCTATTGAAAACCCGATACCGTCAAAGGTGTTCGAGTTGCCGAAATATACGCAGACTATACAACCATATGAATACGGACACCCATACAGTAAAAAAACGTGTTTGTGGCTGAAAAATCTGCCTAAATTGACACCGACAAATATTGTTAAACCCATATGTTCATGGGTGTCAGGCGGTAGCAAAAAGGCGGACGGCACTGCACGCACAAACTGCGGAATGTCGTTTCGTGACAGCAAGACAAAGTCCAAAACATTTTCAGGCATCGCACAAGCAATGGCTGAACAATGGGGAAATATTAAGGAGGATAACGATGATAACGAAAGAGGAGTTTGAAAAGGCGGTGGAGGTTTGCACTAATACAGATGAGACCTGTGAACACTGTCCTCTTAGCAAAAAATTTTTTTCGTGCGGCGGATATCTTGCACGATACATAAAAGAAAACGAGCCTGCACCTGCGGCAACAGGTACAAGCTCGGAGGTATCAAAAGATACCGGTTCAACATTACACCTTGATGATAGCACAAAAGAACAGATTTGTCAAGCATATGATACCGTAGACGAAGCCTGTACAGATATACTCGATATCTATGAGGGAATGTCGGCATGTGAGCGTAGAGCTTTTGATATCGGAGAAGTGTACGGAAAAATATGCAGCACAAGGGATAAGCTTGAAAATATGAGAGGAGAGAACTAAAATGTCAGTAAAAATAAACTCACTTGAATTTGAGAACGTAAAGAAAATAAAGGCGGTGCAGCTTGAGCCTGCAAAGAATGGACTTACTGTTATCGGCGGTAAGAACAGGCAGGGCAAGACCTCTGTGCTTGACGCTATCGCTTGGGCGCTTGGCGGTGACAAGTACAAGCCATCCTCTCCTCAGCGTGAGGGGTCTGTTGTCGAGCCGCATTTGAAGATCACCCTCGATAATGGTATCGTGGTGGAGCGTTCGGGTAAGAACAGCTCCCTCAAAGTCACCGACAGCACAGGCAAGAAAGGCGGTCAGCAGCTGCTCAACAGCTTTGTGGAGCAGTTCGCCCTCGACCTGCCGAAGTTCATCAATCAGTCAAGCAAGGAAAAAGCTTCAACTCTGCTGAAAATAATAGGAGTGGGTGATACGCTCTATCAGTTGGAGCATAAGGAACATTCCCTCTATGACCAGCGTACTGCTATCGGCAGGATAGCTGACCAGAAGTCTAAGTTCGCAAAGGAAATGCCTGTGTACGCAAACGTCCCTGCCGAGCCTGTTTCGGCTTCGGAGCTTATCAGACAGCAGCAGGATATACTTGCTCGCAACGGTGAAAATCAGCGTAAGCGTGACCAGAAAGAATACTACGAAAAACAGTTGGAGCTTGCTAAGTCCGCCTATGAGCGTGCAAAAGCAAGCTATGAAGCGGCAGTGAATAACTTCAAGCTTGCAAGCCTTGACGCACAAGACCTTGTGGACGAAAGCACAGCGGAGCTTGAAAAGAACATCTCAGATATTGAGGAGCTGAACAAGAAGATAAGAGCAAACCTCGACAGGGAGAAAGCTGAGATAGATGCTGAGGACTACCGTTCACAGTATACATATCTCACTGAGCAGATAGAGGACGTAAGGCAGGCTAAAACTGACCTGCTGGGCAGTGCCGACCTGCCTCTTGAGGGGCTTTCAGTTGAGGACGGAGAGCTGCTGTATAACGGGCATAAGTGGGACAGTATCAGCGGTGCTGAACAGCTTATCGTCGCTACCTCTATCGTGAGAAAGCTCAACCCTGACTGCGGTTTTGTCCTGCTGGACAAGCTTGAACAAATGGATACCGACACCCTTGAAGACTTCGGCAAGTGGCTTGAAGCACAGGGCTTGCAGGCGATTGCCACTAGAGTTTCCACAGGTGACGAGTGCAGTATCATAATCGAGGACGGCAGGTCAATGGACAACGATAAGGAAGAAAACACAGAAACAAAAACTTGGAAAGCAGGTGCATTTTAATGTATGAGATAACATCAGGAGTTGTAAGCTCCGCACAGAAAGTCGTGATATATGGTCCTGAGGGCATAGGCAAATCCACCTTTGCGGCTCAGTTCCCCGACCCTGTATTTATTGATACAGAGGGCAGCACAAAGAAGCTGAACATCAGACGTTTTCCTAAGCCGTCAAGCTGGGAAATGCTCAAAAATGAGGTAAAGGAAGCTATGAACAGCAGGCTTTGCAAGACCCTTGTCATTGATACATTTGATTGGGCTGAACAGCTTTGCATTGAAACGATCTGCTTGGCACATCAGAAAAAAGGCATTGAAGATTTCGGCTACGGCAACGGCTATGTTTACGAAAAAGAGGAGATAGGCAAGTTCCTTAATCTCTTGCAGGAGGTAGTTGACAGCGGTATCAACGTTGTGCTTACGGCTCACGCTCAGATGAGAAAGTTTGAACAGCCTGACGAGCTTGGTGCTTATGACCGTTGGGAGTTAAAGCTCGGCAAGAAAACTTCTTCTCAGATATCGCCTCTTGTGAAAGAATGGGCTGATATGGTGCTGTTTGCAAACTACAAAACATATGCAGTAGCTGTGGATAAGGACGGCAAAAAGTTCAAGGCTCAGGGCGGTGACCGTGTTATGTACACCACACATCACCCCTGCTGGGACGCTAAAAATCGTGACGGACTTCCGCCTGAAATGCCCTTTGAATACAGCGGCATAGCGTACCTGTTCGCAGACGTAAAGCCTGCCCCTGCCGTACAGCCGAAAACAGCACCGCAGCCACCTCATAAGACCTCAGACGCAGTGACACTGCAGCAGGCACAACCGACAGCTGCACCAAAGACAGAAGAACCCCTTACAGACCTCAGCGGCTTTGAGGACGTTGCACCACCTATCGTTATCCCTGATGGCATACCGAAAGCACTTGCAGACCTTATGAGAGCCAACAACGTAAGCGAATCGGATATACGTCTTGTGGTATCTCAGAGAAACTATTTCCCTTATGATACTCCTATCACAAACTATCCTGACGACTTTGTGCAGGGCTGTCTGATAGGTGCTTGGGAGCAAATGTTGCCGCTTATCAGAGAAAATCAGAAAGTACCATTTATTTAAAAGGAGGACAACGCTATGGATAATTTTATGGAATACGGCTGGGAAGATGAGATAGTCAACGAGGGTGGGGACTTTGTCCTGCTCCCTGAGGGGGACTATGACTTCACCGTTGCAAAGTACGAACGTGCAAGGCACGAGGGGTCGGCGAAAGTGCCGCCCTGCAATATGGCAAAGGTCACATTCACCATTTGGGGTGCAGAGGACAGCGTGGAGATAACAGAGAACTTCTTCCTCTGCAATAAGTTTGAGTGGAAGCTCTCAGCACTTTTCCTGGCTCTCGGACTAAAAAAGCATGGCGAACCGCTGAAAATGAACTGGAACGCTATCACAGGCAAAAAGGGCAAGTGTCACGTCTACGTTGACAACTACAAGAACAAGGACGGTGAGGACAGGCAGTCCAACAAGATTAAGAAGCTCTATGCCTATGACGAGAATGTGACTACCGTTCAGCCTGTTCAGACGCAGACACCACAGTATAGTCAGCCTGCTCAGACAGGTGGCTGGAAAGCCGGTGCGTTCTGATGATGAATTTAAGACCATATCAAAACGAGGCTAAGCTTGCTATACTCGAACAGTGGTCTGAGGGAATAAACAAAGTCCTTGCAGTTCTGCCCACAGGAACGGGAAAGACAATACTTTTCTCGGCTGTTACGGAAGAATGTGTGCGGCAGGGTAAGCGTGTGCTTATCCTTGCCCACAGGGGCGAGCTGCTCAACCAGGCGGCGGACAAGCTTATGAAGTCAACAGGGCTTGGCTGTGCCACTGAGAAAGCAGAGCAAAGCTGTTTAGGCTCTTGGTATCGTGTAGTAGTAGGCTCAGTTCAGACCCTTATGCGAGAGAAAAGGCTCAAAGGCTTTTCGGAAAATTACTTCAATACCATAATAATTGACGAGGCTCATCACGCTATCTCAGACGGCTATCAGAGAGTGCTTGACCATTTTCCTGAAGCTCAGGTACTTGGCGTGACGGCTACACCTGACAGGGGCGACATGAAGAATTTAGGCTCGGTGTTCGACAGCCTTGCATATGAATACACCCTGCCGCAGGCTATCAAAGAGGGCTATCTTTCACCTATCAAGGCTATCACCATACCGCTGAAACTTGACCTTTCAGGAGTATCAACTCAGGCAGGAGATTTCAAGGCAAGTGATATCGACACGGCACTTGACCCATATCTTTATCAGATAGCTGACGAAATGCTCAAATACTGTAAGGAACGCAAGACAGTTGTGTTCCTGCCGCTTGTCAAGACCTCTCAGAAGTTCCGTGATATCCTTATCAGCAAAGGGTTCAACGCCGCTGAGGTCAACGGAGAAAGCACAGACAGAGCGGAGATACTTGAAGCTTTCGACAAAGGCGAATACAATGTGCTGTGCAACTCAATGCTCCTTACAGAAGGCTGGGACTGTCCGTCAGTTGACTGTGTTATCGTGCTAAGACCAACAAAGGTGCGTGGGCTTTACTGTCAAATGGTAGGCAGAGGCACAAGACTTTGCGAGGGAAAGACAGAGCTTTTACTGCTTGATTTCCTATGGCACACAGAACGCCACGAGCTTTGCAGACCTGCACACCTTATCTGTCAGAATGAAGAGGTCGCTGAGAAAATGACCGAAAACCTTGCCAATGAGGCAGGCTGTGCAGTAGATATCGAAGAGGCAGAAAAACAGGCAAGCGAGGACGTTGTGGCACAGCGTGAAGAGTCTTTGGCAAAGCAGCTCAAAGAAATGAAAACACGCAAGCGAAAGCTTGTTGACCCTTTGCAGTATGAAATGTCCATACAGGCTGAGGACTTATCCTCTTATGTTCCTGCCTTTGGCTGGGAGTGTGCTCCTGCTACCGACAAGCAGAAAGCAAAGCTTGAAAAGCTTGGCATTTTCCCTGACGATATAGACAACGCAGGCAAGGCAAAGCTTATCCTTGACCGACTTGAAAAGCGCCGCAATGCAGGACTTACCACACCTAAGCAGATAAGGCTGCTTGAAAGCAAGGGTTTTGAACACGTCGGCTCTTGGAGCTTTGACAGCGCAAGCAGTATGATAGCTCGTATTTCTGCCAATGGTTGGAGAGTGCCGAGAGATATCGACCCGAAAACATACACACCTGAGAACTAAGGAGAAGTGAATGGATAACACAAATTTGCTTAAAATGCTTGAATACATAGACCCTGCAAGCTGCGATTATCAGGAGTGGGTCAACGTGGGAATGGCTCTCAAGCACGAGGGCTATTCCGTGAACGATTGGGACAGTTGGTCGAGGTCAGACAGCCGTTATCACAGCGGTGAGTGTGAACACAAGTGGCAAGGCTTTAACGGCAATGCTCAGCCCGTGACTGCAGGAACTATCGTGCAAATGGCAAAGGAAAGAGGATACAGCCCCCATGAGTTTAAGGCATACGATTGGGACGGCGAGATAGTTGCAGAAGAAAGCAGTCCCCTTGTAAACGGCGGTGAGGGCATACCGATCACCGAGCCTGCCCAATGGGATCCTGTCAAGGAGATAGTCACCTATCTTGAAACACTCTTTGAGGCAGGGGAGAACGTGGGCTATGTTACGCAAACGTGGGAAACAGAAAAGGACGGCAAGACCAAGTATCTGCCCACAAAAGGCTGCTGTGACAGGACGGCAGGGGAACTTATCAAGAGGCTTGGCGAATGTAACGGCGACATTGGTGCGGTGTTTGGCGACTACAAGGAAGAGGCAGGAGCGTGGATACGTTTCAATCCTCTTGACGGCAAGGGCGTAAAGAACGAGAATGTAACAGACTACCGCTATGCTCTTGTTGAAAGCGACAGTATGCCTATAGAACAGCAGAATGCTGTGATGAGAGAGCTTGAACTTCCTATCGCTGTGCTTGTATACAGCGGTGGAAAGAGCGTTCACGCTATCGTCAAGATAGACGCTCCAAACTATGATGAATACCGCAGGCGTGTTGATTTTCTTTACAAGGTCTGCAAGGAAAGCGGTCTTGACATAGATAAACAAAACCGCAATCCCTCACGTCTTAGCCGTATGCCTGGTGTGATGAGAAACGGCAAGAAACAGTTCATCATTGACAAAAACATAGGCAAAGAAAGCTTTTCGGAATGGAAAGATTACATAGAGAGTATCAATGATGATCTCCCCGACCCTGAGAGCCTGAGTGCTGAGTGGGATAACCTGCCTGAGCTTGCTCCGCCACTTATTGACGGTGTTCTCAGACAGGGTCACAAAATGCTCATTGCAGGTCCGTCAAAGGCAGGCAAGTCTTATGCACTTATCGAGATGTGTGTGGCGATAGCTGAGGGGGTCAAGTGGTTTGGCTGGCAATGCACCAAAGGAAAGATACTATACGTCAACCTAGAGCTTGACAGAGCATCTTGTCTGCACCGTTTCAAGGACGTGTACACCGCAATGCACTTAGAGCCTGATAACCTCAACAGCATAGACATATGGAACCTGCGAGGTCACAGCGTACCAATGGACAAGCTTGCACCAAAGCTTATACGCCGAGCAAGCAAGAAGAATTACATTGCCGTGATAATAGACCCTATCTACAAGGTCATAACAGGCGACGAGAACTCAGCAGACCAAATGGCGCACTTTTGCAACCAGTTTGACAAGGTATGCACAGAGCTTGGCTGTGCAGTCATATACTGCCACCACCACTCAAAGGGAGCGCAGGGCGGTAAGCGTTCAATGGACAGAGCCAGCGGCTCAGGAGTATTCGCCCGTGACCCTGACGCACTTCTTGACCTTTCAGAGCTTGACATTTCAGACAGCCTTTACAAACAGCAGGAGGACGAAACTGTTTGCCGTATTTGTGAGGACTGGATGAGGAGATTTTACAGAAATACTGATGATCTTTGTTCACAGGACGACCTTGTTACGCCGTCAAAAATGCTTGAGATAACACACAAGCACCTGCACCCGAACTCATACAAGCTTATGATGGCTGACATAGACAAGGCTAAGCTTGCAGTAAGAAACCGTACGGCATGGCGTATAGAGGGTACTCTGAGAGAGTTCCCGAAGTTTGCTCCCCTCGATATGTGGTTTGATTATCCTGTTCACAGAGAGGACACTGTGGGCGTGCTTAAAGACTGCGAGGTAGAGGATATCTCACCGAATTGGAAGAAGAATTTCAGCAAGAAAAAGACCAGTGAAGACCGCAGCAAGGAGCGCAAGGAGAGCATTGAAACAGCTTTCAGCGGTGTGCAGGAGAACGGTAAGTGCCGCATTTCTGAGCTGGCGGAGTATCTTGCAGTTACCGAAAAGACAGTGCGCTCAAGGTTAAAAGAGCATGGTGGTTTTTGGATAGATGACGGAGAATGCGGCTTAAAAAATGAGTGAAAGAAAGGAAAAAGTCGAGAAAATTTACTTTGAAACGGAAAGGAAAAAATCGAGTAAGTGTAAGGAAAATATCGGTGTTTTCCCTTGGGAAGAAAATGTCGGCAAAATACCGACTTTTTCCCGAGGGAAGAAAAAGTATATTATTACATAATATATATTTTCGGGCATAAGCCGCCCGAAAATCTATTCTGAAATAATAAGGCGGCTAGCACACCGACCGCACGAGAGGAGCAGATAACAATGACTGAATTTTTTATGGCGATGATACCGCCGACGGCTACGGCTCAGGAACACAAGGTGACTGTGAGAAATGGCAAGCCGATATTTTATGACCCACCCGATGTCAAGGCGGCAAAAGAAAAGCTCACGGCAAACCTAGCAAGGCACAGACCGCCTGAGAAGTACATCTGTGGGATAAGGCTGATAACAAAGTGGCTGTTTCCAAATGACGGCAAACACAAGGACGGAGAGTACAAGACCAGCAAGCCCGACACAGATAACTTGCAGAAGATGTTCAAGGACTGTATGACAAAGCTTGATTTCTGGACAGACGACCAGCTTGTGGCGAGTGAGATATGCGAAAAGTTCTGGGCGGACATACCCGGCATTTATGTGAGGATAGAGGAGCTATGACGATACACGAAGTAAAGAAAAGTCTTGGACGCAGGGTGAGCTACAACGGCTCCGATTGCTACGAGCTGACAGGGTGTATTATCCGCAAGAGCAGTAAGACAGGTCAGTTCTTCTATTAGGCAGAGATTGCTGACAAGACTTGTGGCAACACGTTGGTGTATTGTAGGCTGGAAGAGTTGAGGTGTGAGAATGAAACACGCTGACCACACCCTATGCTGGTGCTGCAAGCACGCAGTACCGACAAAGGATAAGATAGCAGGAGAATACCTCACAGGCTGTGCATGGTCCATAGACCACAGACCTGTTGAGGGTTGGAGGACGTGTCAGCACAGAATGTACGAGGCGCAAAAGGGCGGCATGATACATTCGTATACTGTGACTGAGTGTCCTGAATTTGAGGAGGATTAACATGAACAAGAAAGAAATTAACGAGATCAAGAGAATATTCAGCGACGACTGTGGGCTTTTCACAGTAAACCACGTTGTTACGGCATTTGTGGACGCTGAAAAAAATATAAAGTGCAAGACCAATCAGCTTTACAACACCATTCCGCAGGACGAGGCGGAGCTTATAATGATAAACCTGAAAAAGGTGCTCAGCGGCTCTATCGGTAAAAATCTGCTGGAATATTCGTTTCCAAAGGTCGCATATCTTGAGGGTGGCGCACAGCCTTTCATGTATGAAACATTGCAAAGCAAGCTTCTTAATGAAGAAAAGGTTGATAACTTTCTGAATGTCATTGTGGAAAAGGTGGAGTATGTGTCAACATATACCATTTTCATGGCACATTGTACATATTCTGTGTTGAAAAAGAACAAAATGGGCGAGTTTGAGGACGAAGCTGACACTGATTACAACTTTATAGTGACAGCTCTTTGTCCTGTAAATCTGCGTATTGACGGGCTTGTGTATGATGAACGGGACAACTCTATCGCTAAGAAAGAGTCATGCGACAGAATTGTTGAACTGCCAAGTGACGGTTTCCTGTTCCCTCTTTTCAATGACCGTGCACCAGATATCAACGGCGTGCTTTACTACACGAAAAACGCCAAAAAGCCGAACACTTCCATTGTGGAAGAGCTTCTTGGTTGCGAGTTCTCAATGACCTGTCAGAACGAAAAGGAAACTTTCAAGGATATCCTCACGAGCGTTGTTGGCGATGAGCTTGACTATGATCTTATCACTACTGTGAATGACAAGATTTCCACATTTGTTGACCAAAATGCTCATGAAACTGAGATACCGACAATTGACGAACATAAACTTTCGTCTATTCTGTGGGAAGCTGGAGTTAGTCAGGATAAGCTGGAAAAGTTGCATGGTGTGTATGAGAACGCTATGCACGGCAAGGTTTTCAGGGCTGTCAATCTGGTGGAGGATAAGGTAACGATATCAGGAATGGGATTCAAGATGACCGTAGACAATTATCACAAAGGTGACGTATCTACAGCAATAGGCAAGGTTATTTTCGGTGTTGCTGATACGGCTGTTGACGTGAATGGTGTCGGTATTAAAATGGGCGGTGTTGCTAATGGCTGACCCAATGACCATGTCACGCCTGAAAGCCTACCGCAGGAACGTCTCAGCCATTGAGGACATCAAGGCAGAGCTTTCAGGTAAGTACGTTGCCGACAGTATCAGCGTATGCACTCCGCCGTCCTACACGCCCCACAGTACACGCATAGACGGTTTTCTGCCAAGTGGCGATACACTTTCACTGCTGTGCGAGCAGGCACGGCTAGAGCGTGAGCAGAGGGCTGTTGAGGAGTTTATCAAGGGGATAGAGGACTATCAGACACGGCGAATGTTCGTTCTGAAATTCATCAAGGGTAAGACGTACTTGCAGATAGCTATGCAGGTGAGCGGTGGAAGAATGTCAGAGAGCTGTATCAAAATGCGTATACAAAGATATTTGCAAAAAACATGATAAATGTGACGTTTGTGACTTTTCACTATGTTATAATTTAAACTGAGGAAAGTGTAGATGTACCTCAGACTTGTACTTTCATTGAAGTCACCTCCAATTTTCTAAGCCCCGTAAGGGGCTTATGCAGAACGTGAGTGCATGAGCTTGCGTTCTGTTCCATACGGTCAGTTGGTTGCCCGGAAAAGCCAACACATAATATTTGAACCGCCGCCAAGCTTTCGGGCTTCGGGCGGTGTATGCAGGTCGAGAGCGTGCCAGCTCAACATCTGCTCCACCATTTACAAAACTCCTTATAATATATTTGTGAGAGGCACTCCTATGGGGTGCCTTTTGCGTTGGAAAACAAAAAAAGGCGGTGCTGAATTGAATAATAAACAACGCTATGAAAATTTACAGCACGGCTTTTATGCTGGTGCAGGTAAATATGATATACCTCAGCTGACAGGCTCAAAGATTACAGATTTTCCTGAACTTATTGGCTTTAATTATGCAAAGACGACAAAGAACAGGCAGAATAAGGGAGTACATTTCTTTCTTGATGATTATCAATTTCTCAGGCTTTGGAACAATCCGACCGCCTATCTTGATATTCTCAAAGGTTTCAGATGTGTCCTTACTCCTGATTTTTCACTATATGCTGATTTTCCGACAGCAATGCAGATATACAATCATTACCGCAAGCATTGGCTCGGTGCGTTTTGGGAAGATAACGGAATTGAAGTTATTCCAACTATATGTTGGAGCGACGAAAAGTCATTCAAATGGTGTTTTGACGGAGAACCTGTCGGCGGGACGGTGGCTGTATCTTCTGTGGGTACACAGAATAGCAAGGTCGCAAAGACAGCGTTTTTGACAGGTTACGAGGCTATGTGTGAAAGAATTAAACCTGAAACCGTATTGTTCTATGGCAATGTTCCAGATGAATGTAAAGGCAATATTGTACACATAAAAGCGTTTTCAGATAAATGGAAAGGAGCGAAAATAAATGGGTGGTAGAGGTAGTTCGAGCAGCTTAGGAGGCTCGAGAAATGTAACTTCAGAAGAAAGAGTCAAGGTTCTTGAAAAGAAAATCGACGACATAAAAGAAAAGTTGGCTACGATTGTATCAGAGAACGGCAGTGCAATGGGTCTTCCTGATAAATATTATGATTTGCAAAAACAAAGGGATTCTTTGGAACGTGAACGCAGCAAAGAACTTGGCAAAATCGCACAAAACAGAAAGCCGACATATGAAACGAAAGAACATCACACTTTTGTGAATGGTTGGGGCGAGGCAACAACAAGAGAAATTACAAGTTTATCATATAAACGAGCACAAGCTCGACTAGATAAAATAATAGAATCAAGATTTAAAAATCGTTAAAAGTTGAAATTCGTCCGCTTGTTAGGAGGTGGTGAAGCCTTTGAGTAAATTCCCACATTTCAAAACTCCTTAAATTATTTTCACGAAGGCGGCTGCATTTTGCGGTCGCTTTTGCGTTGAGAAGGTGACCTTATGCCAATACCAAGACCAGACCGAAGCGGTTCACACCAACAGCAGTTCCGCATCAACAAGAAGAAGATATACGCTACCCAAACAGTTTGCGGTATCTGTGGTAAGCCTGTTGATTTTTCATTGAAATATCCGCACCCACTGTCAGCTTGCATAGATCATATCATACCCATTGCCAAAGGCGGTCATCCTTCGGACATTTCAAACTTGCAGTTGGCACATTGGTGCTGTAATCGCCAGAAATCTGACAAATTGGTGGAAAAACAGGTGTTTGACCAGTCTCTTGACCTGATTTCCAACCGAATTTTACCACAATGCTACGATTGGAAGAATTTTTAACAAATTATTGACAATATGGGGGGTATGCCCCCTTTGAGGTCAAAAAAGACCTTCACCGCCGCACTGCTTATATTTCTCGCAGGATTGAAATAACTGGAAAGGATATACAAGATGAGCGAATACAAAGGCATGACATATTTGAAAAAGAAGCTTTCCTCAAAGGCTACGAGGGTCAATGTGCGCTATGACTACTATCACATGAAGAACAGCCTTGCTGACATGGGCAAAATGATACCGCCAAGCTATAACTGGATACGTCCTGTGCTAGGCTGGTGTGCAAAGGCTGTTGATACCCTTGCGGACAGAATAGTATTTGACAGTTTCGAAGACAACACTTTCTACGTCAACGAGATATTTGACAACAATAATCGTGACGTGTTCTTTGATTCTGCTATTCTCTCAGCATTGGTGTCCTCCTGCTGTTTTGTGTATATTTCGACTGACGAAACAGGTTATCCACGCTTGCAGGTCATTGACGGCAGTAATGCTACTGGCATTATCGACCCTATCACGAATATGCTCCGTGAGGGTTATGCAGTGCTTGACAGGGACAACAATTTCAACCCCACCATTGAAGCCTACTTCACTGCCGAACAGACAGAGATATATCGCAGAGGCTATGATGTTGAGATCTATGACAATCCTGCGCCTTATCCTCTGCTTGTGCCTATCATATACCGCCCTGATGCTGTTCGTCCTTTCGGTCACAGCAGGATATCAAGGGCGTGCATGGAACTTGTGCAGGAGGCTATGAGAACGCTCAGGCGGTCGGAAGTATCAGCCGAGTTTTACAGTTTCCCACAAAAATATATACTTGGTCTTTCGGATGATGCCGAAAAAATGGACAAGTGGGGTGCAACAATGTCCTCACTGCTGACTATCACCAAAGATGATGACGGCGGCAATCCTACTGTCGGACAGTTTCAGCAGCAGTCCATGTCGCCATACTCTGAACAGCTTAAATCTATAGCTTCGCTGTTTGCCGGAGAAACAGGGCTGACCCTTGATGACTTGGGCTTTGCGACATCCAATCCTGCCAGCTGTGAAGCAATCAGAGCAGCGCACGAAAATCTCAGACTTACTGCAAGAAAGGCTCAGAGAACGTTTGGTAGTGGTTTCCTTAACGTGGCTTATCTTGCCGCCTGTGTTCGCGATAACACGGCCTATATGCGCTATGCTTTCAGTGACATCAAACCGCAGTGGCTTCCCATTTTTGAACCTGATTCTGCCGCACTCTCAGGCGTGGGTGACGCTATTTTGAAAATTAATCAGGCCGTTCCTGACTATCTGGGTGCAAAGGGCATCCGTCAGCTCACAGGCATAGAGGGCGAAAACAATGGCTGATATCGGTGCAGAACTGCTTGAAAAAATTCGTGCCGAGTTTCAAAAGACGTGCAAGTCTGATAAGTACATTCAATCGGTTTTGAAGAAAATAGAGGGCGGCACTGCAAAAATGGAAGAAGTCGCCTTGCTTTCAAAACAGCTTGGTCGGCGTGCTTCGCAAGCTATCGGTGCACACGTCAACGTAGCGGCTTTGCCTGACGGCAAGATGTATTACAATATCGCCGATACCATACTCTCAGGTGTTCTGAAAGATAACTATGATATCATCAATTCTGCGGCGGCAGAGTGCCAGAAAGCTCTTGACAGCCAAGCAGGCATTAACATCAGGCCGCAGCAGGCTGAATTTCCTGCAGAGCGTGTGCAGGCGGTAGCCAATGCGGCTTCTATACCTGATATCACAGAAGAAGTTATGATACGGCGAATGACAGCTCCGGCACAGAACATCACTGAGAGTTTTTACAACGATTATGTTCAAAAAAACGTGAAGTTTCGTTCTGACGCAGGGCTTGACTGCTACATCATTCGCAACGATCACGGCGGCTGTTGTAAATGGTGCGCAAAGCTGGCAGGCAAGTATCACTATCCCGAAGACGTTCCGAAAGACGTTTACCGCAGGCATGATAACTGCGGCTGTACTGTTACATACCTCAACGGTAGAAAGGCACAAAACGTGTGGAGCAAGACCAGGTGGGACGTTTCTGACGATGAATTTGAACGTATGAAAAAAGCTGGGGCCAGAGAGCCTGTCAGAATTGTTGACAAATCGGGCAAATGTGATATAATAGAAACAAAGAAGCCAAATTATGCAAGGGCTACATATGAAATTCAGCACGAATGTGAAGTCAATAAAGTTGCTTACAACAAAGTTGAAAAACTCTCTGAGCAATTAAGCAACAGCAAGATCATAAACAGATTGGCTGGTGGAGATATGACAAAAGGCTCGTGTGCTTCACTTGGGTTTGCTTACATAGGCAATAAGAACGGACTTGACGTTCTTGATTTCAGAGGTGGAAACAGTCAGGATATATTCTCAAGAACGTCCACGATAAAGAAAGTCCTGGAACTTCCAAACGTGAAAGGTGCTGTGGTCAAAGTCAAAAAGGAAGCCGCTGAAACCGCTGCATTGCTGAAAAAGCTTGAGCATAACAAAGAATATTTTGTTGCAGCAGGAAAACACGCTGCTATTGTCAGAAACACTGAAAACGGGCTTGAGTACTTAGAGCTCCAGTCGAGAATGCAAAATGGCTGGACATCGTTCAACAAGTATGGCTCGACTGTTGCGACACTCCAAGAGCGTTTCAAGTGTCGCAAAACAGTTGACAGGTCGTTCGGAATGGTGTGGGAAAAATCAGTTATTATAATAGACACAGATTCATTTACAGATAGCGACGATTTTCAACATATACTTGGATACATAAACACCGCTGTTGATAAGCAGGAAAAGGGGTTGAGTGGTAATGTCAAATAGATGGTACAAAGAAGAAGATACTGATGTTATTTGGTGGAAAGATGATCCGAGCACTATTGGAGAGTTTGTATTCAGCTTTGACAAAACCACTGAATTTAATATGTTCCGTGATTATCCTTATAAATTAACAAAAGAGCAGAAACAGATTTTTGACAAAGAAAATCCCGAATGGGCAGATTTCTTTAAAGACAGAAAATAAATTTTTACCGCTCCGCTGCGGCGAGGCGGTATTTTTATACCCAAAATCAGAAAGGACGGATATTATGGCACTTGACCGGGATACAATATGGCAGCTGCGGAGAGCTAAGAGTGATATTGAGAACATCAGAACTGAAATTCAGAAGATAAAGGATAATGCTGATTATGTTGCGGCACTGATACGCTGTGAAAGGTCATTGAGTATAGTTTTATCCAATGCTGAAAAGGTCAAATCGACAAAGTAAATATCAAACCAAGCACCTTAACGGGTGCTTTTTTTAGTACCCGAAAAAAGGAGGTAATTCCCTATTGAGGATAAGAAAATCGGCAGGCAGACCCCCACCATATCGGTAGTGTTGCCATATGAGCAGACCAAAGGCGATGAGGCTATCACAATGTACAACAAATCGGGGCGCACCGCACAGGAATGGCAGGAGCTAATGCTTTATGACATCATGGCAGTGGACGATGAGGGATTGTGGAAACACATGAAGTTCGGCTGGTCGATACCAAGACGTAACGGCAAGTCGGAGCTGCTTATTATGCGTGCTATCTATGGTCTGCAAAATGGCGAGCGTGTTCTTTACACCGCCCACCGAACTACAACATCACATTCGGCATGGGAGAAGATAATCGACCGTATCACAAAAATGGGTTTTCTTGAAAAAGAGGACTTCAAGACCGCAAAGCAGTTTGGTCTTGAGTGCATCAAGTGGCTCAAGGGTGATGGAATTATTAATTTCCGCACACGTTCATCAAAGGGCGGACTTGGTGAAGGCTATGACCTGCTTGTCATCGACGAGGCACAGGAATACACCACTGACCAAGAAACAGCCCTAAAATATGTCGTTACAGACAGCCAAAATCCTCAGACGTTGATGTGTGGAACACCTCCAACAATGGTGTCTGCCGGCACAGTTTTCACAAAATACCGACAGAAGACGATATCGGGCAAAGGCGGTGACGACGGCTGGGCTGAATGGTCCGTACCAAAACTAACGAACGCACATGACCCTGAACTGTGGTATGCCACTAACCCGTCTTTAGGCACTATCCTCACCGAACGTAAGATACGCTCTGAGCTTGGCGACCCGAAAGACGACCAGGTTGACGATAACATTCAGCGTTTAGGTTTGTGGCTGACCTATAATCAGAAATCGGCTATCAGCAAAGGAGAGTGGCAGGCACTTTGTATCACTGGCAAGCCCAATATCAGCAGAGAACTGTTTTTCGGCATTAAGTATGCAAAGGTCACGGATAACGTATCTTTGGCTGTCGCTGCAAAAACAACCGACGGCAAGATATTTGTCGAGGCTATTGACTGCCGCCCTGTAAGAGAGGGAAACGGCTGGATAATCGCATATCTGCGCAATCCGCATATGCGTGAAACTGTCATTGACGGCGCAAACGGACAGTCTTTGCTTGCGGCAGATATGAAGAACGCAGGTATCAAGCGCAAGCCTATCCTGCCGAAAGTCGCTGATGTGATCACTTCGTCAGCAGGTTTTGAACGAGGAGTATTCGCACAGAATATTTCTCACGCAGATCAGCCGTCCCTTGAACAAGTCATTGCAAACTGTGAGCACAGAGCTATAAGCTCAGGCGGAGGTTTTGGCTATACCTCAATTCTTGAGGGTGCTGACATATCACTGCTTGAGGCGGTGGTGCTTGCTCACTGGGCGTGTGCAAATTCATCAGATAAAAAGAAAGTACAGAAAATAAGCTGGTAACAGCTTGTTATATATCACCTACACCGCAGGGTAAAGCGGGGAAAGGAAACACTATGGCAGAATTTGAAGCTATAACAACACAGGAAGCCTTCGACAATGCGATAAAGGCAAGGCTCGACCGCAACACGGACACAGTCAAGAAACAGTTTGAGGGTTACATTTCCCCTGACGACTTCAAGACAAAGACAGCCGACCTTAACAGCAAGATCACCGACCTTACAGGCAAGCTTGCGGAAAAGGACACCGCTATCGCAGACCTTACGGCTAAGAACAAGGCATACGAGACCAGCTCGGTAAAAATGAGAATCGCCCACGAAAACGGTATCCCTTATGAGCTTGCAGACAAGCTTTCAGGAGACACAGAAGAAGCTATCAAAAAGGACGCTGAAACATTTGCAAAGTTTATCGGCAAAAAGCAGACAGCACCTCTTGGCAGCACAGAACATGATCACGCAGACGGCAAGAATGCGGCATATAAGTCGCTGCTTGCAAGTCTCACAAAGTAAAGAAAGGAAGTAATATTTATGCCAGACATTCTCTCAAAGGGCTCAAAGTTCGACCCTGTACTCGTTAAAGAACTTTTCGACAAGGTAAAGGGCAAGTCCTCATTGGCAGCTCTTTGTGGTCAGACACCTATCCCGTTCAACGGGCAGAAAGAGTTCATCTTCACAATGGATGATGAAGTTGATCTTGTTGCTGAAAACGGCAAAATGACAAGGGGCAGTGTTTCGCTTGACCCTGTTATAATCGTACCTGTAAAGATCGAATACGGCGCACGAATTTCAGACGAATTTCTCTATGCAGCTGAGGAAGAGCAGATAGAAACTCTGAGAAATTTCTCCGACGGCTTTGCAAAAAAGACTGCAAGAGGTCTTGACATTATGGCTTTTCACGGAGTTAATCCGAGAGCCAAGACAGCTTCTACACTTATCGGCACGAACCATTTTGACAACGGCGTAACTGTGATAAAGCAGGACAGCAAGACGCCAAAGACACCCGACGCTCTTATTGAGGAGGCTATCGCTGCAGTGCAAGGCAACGAGTACGATATCTCAGGTCTTACAATGGCTCCGTCATTCAGAGCTGACCTTGCAAAAATGGTGGACACAAGCGGCAGAAAGATATATCCTGAACTTGCGTGGGGCAATGCGCCGTCACAGATGAACGGCATTCAGACTGTAACAAATAATACAGTTTCATTCAATTCCAGCAAAGACCTTGCTATCGTGGGCGACTTTTCAACGTTCAAGTGGGGCTACTCAAAGGAAATTCCGCTTGAGATCATTGAATACGGCGACCCTGACAATAGTGGACAGGATCTCAAGGGCTGCGGTCAGGTATACATCAGAGCCAAAGCATATATCGGCTGGGGTATCATGGACAAGTCCGCATTTGCTGTCATTCAGTCAGCTGCTGAATAAGGGGGCGGCATAAATGGCGGCAGAGTACGCAACTATCGAAGACGTTATAAAGCTTGGTCGAAAGCTCACGGCTGAGGAGCAGGAAAAGGCGGCGGCTCTGCTGCCTGTCGCCTGCGCAAAGCTTTCGACTGCCTGCAAGAAATATGGCAAAGATCTTGACATTATGATAGCTGATGAACCTGACGTAGAACTTGTGGCAAAAGATATCATAGTTCGTGCCACGCTGAGAGCTGTAGACACCATTGCGGACAGCTCTCCTGCGACTTCGCAGGCTTCACAATCGGCTATGGGCTACTCGGTATCAATGACCTATCTCAACGCAGGACAGCAGTTATACTTTCTCAGAAATGAGTTGAAAGAGCTGGGCGTTATGAGGCAGAGATACGGTGCAATGGAGGTATATGATGTATGAGATTAAATATCAAAGGCATACCTGTTAAGCTTTCTGTAAGAACGCAGACAGGTATTGACGACTTCAACAGACCTACATATGAGGTATCTCAGGAAGTTGTCGAAAACGTGCTTGTGGGCGAGCCGTCCGCAGAGGACGTTGTAAACGAGCTTAACTTATCGGGCAAACGCATAGCTTACACTCTTGCAATACCAAAAGGAGATACACACGTTTGGGAAGACACAGAGGTTGAGTTCTTCGACAGAAAATTCCGCACCATAGGGATCCCAACAGAAGGCATTGAAGAAAATTTGCCGCTCAGTTGGAACAAGAAGGTAAAGGTGGAACGCTATGAGTAAAGTTAAGATAGAACTTGACCATAACGCAGTTGCGGCGTTTCTCTGCTCTGCACCTGTTGAAAACATGGTAAAGGGCTATGCTGACAGAGCCGTTCAACGTCTTGGCACGGGGCATAAAGCGTATACTATCACATGGACAAGATACCCGAAAATGCGCCGTAAGGTCGCTATCGTCAAGGCTAAGACAAAGAAGGCTCAGCGTGCTAATCTTAGAGATAACACGCTTTTGAAGGCGGTGCTTGGCAAGTGATAGAGAAGATAATTCTTGACTGGCTGGGGGCAAAGCTTAGCGTTTCGGCTTATCTCGAAGAACCTAAAAACCCACCAAAAGAGTATGTGCTTATCGACAAACTAGGCTCGGCAGAGAATGATTTTATCACCTCTGCCACCATAGCCGTTCAGAGCTACTCAGCAAGCCTATACGGGGCGGCAGAGCTTAATGCAAAAGTTAAAAAGGCTATGTCTGAAAGCGTGTCACAGGGCAATATATGTCGCTGTGCGTGCACGTCAGACTACAACTATACAGACACAGAAACGAAGAGATACCGCTATCAGGCGGTATTCGATGTAACCTACTACGAGGAGTGATAATACTATGGCAAACAACAAAGATAACGTATCAACAGGCAAGCCAAAGGTAGGCGGAGCGGTTTTCACAGCGGTCACAGGATCTACACTGCCGACGGATGCAACAACAGCACTTGACGCAGCGTTCAAAAGTCTGGGCTACTGCTCAGAGGACGGAGTAACAAACAGTTCTGGCATTTCTACTGAGAATATAAAGGCCTGGGGTGGAGATATCGTGGACACACCGCAGACAGAAAAGACGGACACTTTCAAGGTCAAACTGATAGAGTGTACCAATACAGATGTGCTGAAAACTGTCTACAATGGCAGCAACGTTTCGGGCGACCTTGACACTGGCCTGACTATCAAGGTAAACAGCGCAGAGCATGAAGATCAGGCGTTCGTATTTGATATGATACTGAAAAATAACGTACTGAAAAGAGTGGTCGTTCCGTTCGGCAAGGTGACGGAGATATCTGATATCACCTATAAGGACAACGAGGCTATCGGCTATGAGCTGACTATCACAGCCACACCTGATGAGAACGGCAACACACACTATGAGTATATGAAGAAGGGGGAATAACCTATGCTGACAGGTAAGACAGAGAGCGGTTTTGAGTTTGAGATAGAGGAGAAGACCCTTGACGACTATGAGTTTATCGAAGCTGTCGGTAAGTGTGAACAGGGCGACCCTCTCGCATATGTCAAGGTAGTTGACGCCGCTCTAGGAAGCAAGAAAGAAAAAGCTTTTGCGAAGATAAGAGAAAAGTGCGGCTATGTATCGGCTAAAGAGATAACAAAGTTGATCGTGGAGATCTTCCAGACACCTAAGACAAAAAACTCCTAGTCCTTGCCGCTGTCATGGAGCGCTATCCTGATGAGTTTGATTGCGATATGGCGCAGTATTATCACATATACGACTTTAAGTCGCTGCCTGCACGAAAGGTGGCGACTTTTCTTTGTGGTCTTGACAGTTCATCACGGGTCAAGCGCAAGCTCAACGGAGTTGGCGGTTCGTTCTCTGAGATACTGCTTGCACTGATATTTGACCGCCTGCAATGGATATGTTGGTCGCAGACAAAGGACGGACAAAGAGGCATGAACGTACCGCAGTCCATAGCTGAAAAGCTTATAGGCAAAAACGAGAGCGACAGTGAGATAACAGCGTTCCGAAGCGGTGAGGATTATGAGGAAGCAAGAAGAAAAATCTTAGGAAAGGAGGGCTAACATGGCAGAAGAAAACGGCACACAGCTAGGCAAGGCATATGTGCAGATAGTTCCGTCTATGCAAGGGCTTGCGTCAGAACTGCGAAGAGCGTTCGGGGATAGTATGCCCGATGGTCACAAGTTTGGAAGTTCTCTTGGCGGCAAGGTCGTTTCAGGTTTTGGAAGCACTATCAAAAAGGGCTTTGCACTTGCCGCAAAAGCTGGTATAGCAACTATATCGGCAGCAAGTGCAGGCATAGGTGCTATAGTCAAAAGCTCTGCGAGCGCATATGCGGACTATGAGCAGAACATAGGTGGTGTCGAAACGCTATTCAAGGATAACGCCGATACTATCGTAAAGTACGCCAGTGAGGCATACAAGACCGCAGGAATATCGGCTAATGACTATATGCAGAACGTCACAAGCTTTTCTGCGTCACTTCTGCAAGGCTTGGGCGGTGATACAGCTCAGGCGGCTAAGATAGCCAATGAAGCAATGGTGGATATGTCGGACAATGCCAATAAAATGGGTACTGACATATCTTCTATCCAGAACGCTTATCAGGGCTTTGCAAAGCAAAATTACACCATGCTCGATAACTTAAAGCTCGGCTATGGCGGCACACAGTCGGAAATGGCAAGGCTCATCAACGATTCAGGTGTGCTCGGAGATTCAATAAAAGTCAATGAAAAGACCGTCAACAGCGTGTCATTTGACAAAATGATAGAGGCTATCCACAAGGTACAGACCGACCTTGACATCACCGGCACAACTTCAAAGGAAGCGGCAACAACAGTTTCCGGCTCTCTTGGTTCTGTGAAAGCAGCGTGGGCAAACCTTATGGCAGGAATGGGCGACAAAAACGCTGACCTGAAAAATCTTATCAAGGAAATGGTAAGTACAGTAAAAACCTTTGCAAAGAACATTCTGCCTGTCATAAAGCAGGCTCTTTCAGGGGTCACAACGCTTATAAGTGAGCTGGCTCCTGACATAGCGGCCGAGCTTCCACAGCTTGTGAGCGACCTGCTTCCGCAACTTATAGAAGCAGGCACACAGATATTTCAGGCGCTTGTGAAAGGCATTTCTGATAATATCGGCACGATAACGCAGGCGGCCATAACAGCCATTACAACTATCGCAACAGCACTTATACAGAACACAGGTCCTCTTGTGCAGTCGTTGGCAACTATCATAACCACTATAGCACAGGCTTTGCCGACGATTTTACCAGACCTTATCAATGCTATTGTTGAACAGATACCCACAGTTATACAGGCTGTTATAGATTGTATGCCTGCAATAATTGACGGCACGATACAGATAGTGACCGCTATTGCAGAAGCACTTGTGGATAACATAGATCTTATCATAGACGGCGCAGTGCAGATCATAGATGCACTTGCAATGTCACTTTCAGATAGTGATACAGCGGCAAAGCTTACTCAATCGGCGCTTGAAATAATCGGCACGCTTACGATGGAACTTCTGAAAAATCTCCCTGATATCCTTGCCGACGGCATACTTATAGCGGTCGAACTCATTAAGGGCATCGCACAAGGTATGGTGGACTATTTTGCACCTGTATCAGACGCTTTGTCTGATATGCTTATCGACCTTACAGACTGGTTTTCACGAAAGTGGAACGACTTCAAAGAATGGGGTTCAGATATGATACAGGCGTTCATAGACGGCATCAAAGAAAAGTGGCAGAGCCTTAAAGACACTGTATGTGACGTAGCCTCAAGCGTTAAGGACTTTCTCGGCTTTTCCGAACCTGACAAGGGCCCTCTTTCAAACTTCCACACTTTTGCACCTGATATGATGGACCTGTTTGCAAAGGGCATAGCGGACAACGAGGACACTATCACCATGCAGTTCAACAGGTCACTGCAACCACTTATGGATACGGATATCATATCGCCAAGCTTTTCGGCACTCCCCGAAAAGAGTGTGAATAATAGCGGTAACGATACCATGAACAAGATCATCGCCCTCCTAGAAACCTACTTCCCACAGCTTGCACAGCAAGGAAACATTTATCTTGACGGCGATAAGCTCACTTCAAAAGTGGACGGAAAACTAGGCGAGAGGATCACAAGCAACGAAAGGAGGCTTGCAAGTGTCTAATGAATATATAGAGTTTGGCGGCAGAAAGTCTACCGATTTCTATTTGGTTATCCAAAAGGACGGCGTTCAGATATCTCAGCCGGAGGAAAACAGGATAGAAGCCACTTTGCCGTTTATGAACGGCTTTTATGACTTCTCGAAAATGGCAGGCGAGCGCACTTACAAACAGCGTGATATCACGATAAAATTCAGCCTTTCTGCAAAAGATGAAAACGAACTTTACCGCCGCAAGTGTGATGTTGTCCGCTGGCTCAGTGGAGCAAAGGGTGAGCTGAGGATAAGCTTTCTGACAGACTATCACTTTGTGGGGGCAACGGCGGTGTTTGATACCTCCGCATTTGAATTCACTTCACGGCGCACCGCTGATCTGACAGTGAACTTCAAAACGTATCCTTTCCTACGTTCTGATGATTACTCAGACATCGGATTTGACGACTTCAACTTTGAAACCGACTGTCTAAATTTAACGAATATATCGCTGACGGCGGTCAAGCAGACACGATACGCCCCTCCTGCGACCCTGAAAGTCTATTCATATGCTGATAGACCCATACGCCCACGCCTTTCTTATAAGCGCTCAGAGGACGATGCAAAGAGTGTGGGCTTCACCTATTTTGCACTCAACGACCAAGAGATAAGTGCAAGTGTATACCGCAACACGGAGAAAGAATTCGACCTTGACGAGCTGACTTTACAGCCTGGTGTGAATACTCTTGCGGCTTATGGCTTCGGCACACTCACGCTCAAACTTTACGAGGAGGCACTCTGATGTTCATAGTAACGATAACAAACGGAGCTGAAAACACTATCATACACAGCGACGGCACAGACCGCATATCGGGTGGCAAGATAGCAAAGACTATCAATGCTGTTGATAGTTTCAGTTTTACCATATATCCGAACAATGCAGGGTATGACCTTTTGAAACCACTGACAACATCGGTCAAGGTCTATGATGAAAGTACTGACAAGGACATTTTTATAGGCAGGGTCTTGAAGTGTCCTGACAGCATGGACGAGAGAGGTCTGATATGCCGTAAAGTCACCTGTGAGGGGCGTTTAGGCTGGCTATATGACAGTGTTCAGCCATATGTTGAATACAAAATGGTAGGTATATCAACAGTGCTTTCTTCGTTCTTGTCAAAGCACAATTCTCAGGTGGGTGCAGATAAGCGTATAGAGCTGGGACAGGTCACTGTGACAGCAAGCAACAACTACACATATACTGCAAATTGGGACAAGACAATGAACGTCATTGCCGACAAGCTTATAGGAAAATTCGGTGGTGAGATACAGCTTCGTGATAAAGATGGCAAGGTATATCTTGACTATTTGGAGAACATAGGACACGGCACTGACACTACCATAGAACTTGCGGTCAACCTTAAAACCATATCACGAGAAGTCGATGAAACGGCGGTCATAACACGTCTTTACCCTCTCGGTGCAAAGCTGACCGACAGCGAAAAGCGGTTGACTATCGGCACTGTGAATGGTGGCAAGGACTACATAGAAGACAGTTCTTTGGTTGCAAAGTACGGCGTTATAAGCGGTACGCAGATATGGGATGACGTTACCCTTGCGAGCAATCTTCTCGGCAAGGGTAAGGAGTATCTTAAATCTGTCAATCGTGCGAAAGTGCAGTATCAAATAACAGCACTTGACCTTTCAAGAAGAGGCAAGCACATTGAGCAGTTTGAACTCGGCTGTTGGTACAGAGTAAAAAATAGCCTTATGAATATAGACGAAGACTTGCGCATCGTGGGCATATCCATAGACCTTGACAATCCGCAGCAGGCTTCACAGTTAACCTTCGGTGACCGATTTGAAACGCTTTCGGGCTTTATGACAGCGAAAACACAAAGCCTGCAATCTGCTATAGATAACTCAGAGTTTAGGAACAGACAGGTCATAGACAGCAAAATTGAAAATGCCACAAAACTGATTACGGGCGCAGAGGGCGGACACGTCATTCTTGACCCATCCGAGAAACCTGAACGCATTCTGATTATGGATACGGCTGATATAAATACCTGTAAATCCTGCATTCAATTAAACAAAAACGGACTAGGTTTTTGGAAATCATCGGACGGCGGTTCTGCAAAAGACGGACCGTACACAAATGCGTGGACCATCGACGGAAATTTGGTGGCTAGTTTTATAACCGCCCTGACCCTGACAGGGTTGAAAATCAACAACGGTAGCGGAACATTCAAAGTGGACGAGAACGGTAACGTTATCGCCAATAGGCTGTCGTCGAAATCGGCAACTATCACAGGCGGAACGATAAATATAAAAACGTCTAGCCAGAATACCAGTGTAATTCAGTTATCCCATAATGAATGGACGCTGAAAATCAGTCCGCTGGAGATACGCATTGATAACAGCACGATAGGCGGTCATATCGTCCTGCAGGCTGGTGCTATGTCAGGCTACTGGAATGACGAATTAAAATTTTCACTAGATACAAATAGTGGTAATATTTCAACGTACACAGACAGCGGAAAAAAAGTATTTACAGTTGATACCAATAACAGGGCGATGTACCTGTATAACGAAAATGAAAAAACCGCAGTGCAGTGCTACGGCAAAACAGGTGATATCATGTGTAACAGCGTTACCACAAAAAACCACACACTAGACTAGGAGGGATAAAATGGCGAATAATGTTGATTTGGCAGCAGCAATCGAAACTGTCCGAAACGCATTTTACGGCCGTGATGTCCGTCAGGCGTTGGTTGACGCACTAACGGCAACAGAACAGGCAGTAAATGACCTAAACCAGAATAAAATAAAAAGCGGTACAATTGAATACACGTTGGAAAAGGCAGCTTCAAGCGTGCAGATACCGTTGAATTTGGATTTTACGCCAAAGCAGATATGCGTGTCGCTGAGGGATATCGGCACACCTAGTCCATTTCAGAACTACTGTACCCATGTGCAGGTGTACAAGGGCGCATATTTTGCAGTAATCTGCATGGGTCCTAGCAATGGCGCAACCACGGTCAACGTGCCTGCAGGAACGTACAGCATTGACTACATAGCAATCGTATAGGGGGTGCAGAAATGGTAATCAGACTAGACGAAAATTACAACGCAATGACATCAACAGCCCTACTGGGCTATGTTGGTGAAACTAATGCTAGACCCATATCGGTCGAGGGCATGGAGATAGACGGTGCAGACCGCTATGTGCTGACTATCGACTATGGCGACGGTGTGACGTATGAGGTCGATATCACAGGCGGACAGTGGACGCCTACCGCAGATATCTTACGTTCAGCGCAGACAGTCAGCTGTCAGATAGCAGCGAAGAAGCTGTCAGAGCAGGAATATATCCTGCTGAAAAAATCACGCATATTCAGATTGCGAATAGGTGCGGCTATCGGCAATAATGCAGTACCGTCACCTGATGTGGCTATGGACGCACTAGACCGCATAGATGCCATAGGCAGGCAGGCGCACGCAGATATGCAGACAGCCGTCACCGCCGCAGACACGGCAACTACGGCGGTAGAGAACGCAAAAAAATCTGCCACAGCCGCAGAGAAATCAGCCAATACCGCAGTGCAGGCGGCAAGCCGTGCCGAAACCGCAAAGACATCTGCTGAAACGTCTGCAACGCAGGCAGAAACCGCCATGCAGGGTGCAGAAACCGCACGTCAGCAGGCGGTCACTGCACAGAACGCTGCTAAAATATCCGCAGCGCAGGCATCAGCGGCAGCACAGCAAACCGAAGCCGACAAGACCATAACGGCAGGCTACGCTAAAACCGCCAAGACCTGCGCTGACAGCACTACGGCAGACAGGCAGGCGGTGCAGGATATGGCTGAACAGGTCACAGCTGATAAGGCTACAGTGGCAGAAAACGCCACTAAGGTCGCAGAGGACCGCACAGCCGCTGAAACCGCCGCACAGACAGCACAATCCGTGGCTGACAGTTTGCCAGATGATTATGTGACTGCAGTTGCAAAGATTGCCGAGAATACAGCTGATATATCTAACATAAAGCTGACGGACAAGGAACTGACAAGGCGTGTAAATGCGTTGTATGACATGGGCAACGGCATAACACATAAATTTGAAACCGATACAGATACGGCATATGCAAAGACAGTGCCTACAGGGGCAAAGCTGATGAGCGTGAAAAATATTGGTGGCAGGTCGATCATATTTAACCAAAATTTTCAACCAAGAAAAGAAATCAACAATGGCATTACTGCAACCGCTGATTCTGACGGAACAATTACCTTGAATGGAACTACAACAGCATCATACATCAATTTTAGAGATGTCACGCCCGAGCAGAACAAGATAGGAAAATATGCATTCAAACTGCTGATTCTGAACAATCCTGACAGCATAAGTATGAAATTCGGTTTTCTGAATCGAAGCAATTCAACCCCTGCAATTACCAGTGGCTCATCAACTGCGATTTATAATCAGACACAACATGAAATTTCACTAGGCAAGGCTACTGGAGCTAGTGGTTTTGCGGTCGGCACAGTTTTCAATGATGTTAAAATTAAAATTCAGGTTTTTGATTTAACCCAAATGTTTGGTGCAGGCAACGAGCCTGCAAGCGTGGAAGAATTTGAGAAAATGTTCCCTGCGGACTACTATCCATATAATGCAGGTGAGATTATTAGTGCAGGCACGGAAGAGGTCTCTGTGGGCGATACCACTCACCAAATCCCCGAAGCTATCAAGGCACTGCCTGGCTACGGCTGGTCGGCAGGAACGGCTAAGAACTATGTTGATTATGAAAATAAACGATACGTTCAGTGCGTGAGCAGCGTTGATTTAGGAACGCTGGATTGGACAAGTGGTGAATCTGTGTCATTTAAAACACATCATTTAGCTGGGCAAAAATTGACAAAAAGCTATGGCATTGCACCAAACTTCATATGTCCAAGATATTCGACAAAAACGCAAAATGAATCGTGGGGCAAAACCAATATAACAGGCATATCAGCTACCTCGAACGTTAACGGGTATATCTATGTCAACGATACGTCCTACACCGACGCCGCAGCGTTCAAGCAGGCAATGTCAGGTGTAATGCTGTATTACGAATTGGAATCCCCAATCGTCACCGATATTTCAACCCTGATTGACGATGATTTCCTGCGAAATATTGAGGTTGAATCGGGCGGTTCAGTGACATTCAAAAACAGTAATGGCGACAGCTATCGCATACCAGTCCCGAACGAAGAAGAATATGTGGTCAAACTGTCAGAGATAGGAGGTAGCGTATGACAGAATTGCAGAAGAAAATGGCTGACAAGCTGGGGTTGACCCCTGATGATTTTCAGCCGAAGAAAGCCACAAAGGTGGACGAACTAGAAGCACAGGTGCTATACACTGCGCTGATGACCGACACTTTGATTGAGGAGGACAAGGACAATGTATAGGAAAGTCAAACGTTTGTACGATTTAGGGCTGTACACCGCTGGACAGGTCAAGGATTTTGCTGACAGGGGCAAGATAACCCCTGAGCAGTACGAGGAAATCACAGGACAGAAGTATGAAAGTGAGGTGAGTGAATGAAATACATAATCATGTTGATAATCGTGATAGGGCTTGCACTGGCTGATTTTGCCACAGGCTGGATAAAAGCCTACTGCAAGGGCGACGTCCGTTCATCGAAAATGCGAAAAGGCGGTCTGAATAAATTGGCCGAAATAGTTATAATGGGAGTGGCTATCGGTTCGGAAATAGGTTTCGAACAGCTAGGTCACTACTACGGACATAGCGAACTGGCAGGCATTGCAGGCACTATAACCGCACTAGCTGTTTTCGGCTATATTTTTGCTATGGAGATAGTTTCTATACTGGAAAACTATGGGGAGATTAACCCACAAGCCAGTTGGATAAATAAAATTGTGGCAAAGTTTGGTATTTTTAAAGATAAAGAGGATTAATTATGGCTATGACATTTGACGAATTTGTAAAGAAATACAAAGGCAAGGGCATTAATTTCGATAAGGCATATGGTGTGCAGTGTTTTGACCTGGCGAACCAGTACAACCGTGATGTTATCGGCTGCGGTATGTTCACAGGTCTGTATGCTAGGCAGATTTACGAAGATTTCGACAGGCAGGCGGTCAAGGGCTATTTTACCAGAATAAAGAACACTCTATCGTTTGTGCCGAAAAAGGGTGACATCGTGGTATGGGGCGGCAGTCTGAACGGCGGTATCGGTCACGTTGCCATAGCCACAGGCGAAGGTAACACAAAATATTTCTACAGCTACGATCAGAACTGGACAGGCAGGAACGATCCATGTACAAAAATCAAACACAATTACAACCATGTTCTTGGCGTTCTGAGACCGAAAAATCAGAACGCTATCAATCCGCCCGCACTTGACGCCAAGGGCTATAAGAAAGGCGCAAGCACAGACGGGTCGTATGCCCTGAAACAGTTGCTAATCCTTGATGGTGCAAAGCTGGACGATAATGCCGTCATTGGCAAGGGCACTGTATCCGCTATCAACGCACGTCTGAAAGGTTGGGGCTATAAACCGAACGGCATAGCAGGCAGAAAATTCATCAAGAAACTGCGTGAAAAAATCAAGAAATAGTCGCATAAATTTAGCCGCCAGAGCGTTTGCCCTGGCGGCTTTTTTTATTCTTTATACAATCCGCGCAGAGCGGATATAGTGGCTATTTTTCTTCGACTGCCTTTGCCTTTTCTGCTGTTTTTGCAGGTTGGTGAGATTATCGCCCCAGCCTATCACTGACTAGCCATACCATGTTGTACCCGATTTTCCTTTAATGGTATTTCTCTTCGCAGTGCCGAATCCGTGACAAATGCGGTCAACGAATTCTGAATCATCTGCCACATTTTCAAAGCAAAATTTCAACGTGTGCAAAGTTCGTGTCATATTTCGTGTCATATATTTATCATTTTAAATGATATTTTATCATTTTTACGCATATTTTAACATTTTAAGGCATAAAGAAAACCGCCTATCTACGCCATTTGACGTAAACAAGCGGTTTCGTACTGGTCGAGGTGACGGGACTTGAACCCA
>ERZ791801.618-NODE-618-length-32697-cov-11.533362_pt1 | contig 32697 bp, 30 predicted proteins | sample MGYA00510309_ERZ791801 | MGnify/ENA primary metagenome ERZ791801 (study PRJEB30046, sample SAMN00791979) | human gut metagenome | study: EMG produced TPA metagenomics assembly of the A metagenome-wide association study of gut microbiota in type 2...
ACAGAGGCTTATAGCCTCAGAGCAAACCACCCGTTAGACGGGTGGTGGTGATTTTCGCTTGTTTATCCTACTGTCTATGTAGGCAAGCAGCGCAATGAGAAATGTACCACCTAAAAACAACAGGTTTAATACTTCATACATATCCATTAGCACCTTCTCCGCTCCGCTTCGGTCCGCGCAAGGCCGAAGTCCCCCGGACTTCGTGCGCCCTCCCTTCTTAGTTAGAAAAATAAGCCGGGAGGCTACCACCTTGCAACACGGTTGCTTCTCAAGAAGTGTATCATGCAGAGTAGTGCGTTTCAATTCTAATATTTCGTATACAATTCCACAACAAAAAAGTGCACAATACCATATTTAGTAGTCAGAGGAATAAAAAGAAAATTAAACGGACTATATATAGCAAAATAAAACTTTGACCCGGAATAGGCTGAAAAGTTTTTTCTAAGGTAAAAATTAGATTTTGTTATTTATCCCTGGGACATTTTCACAGACTCTTCCGTCTAATAGTCATAAGACGTATACTTATGAGGAAGAAAGGACGAGGCACATGGGAGAGGTAGAACAACTGGTGCGCAGGTCGAAGAAGCGGAATCCGGATGCTTTCACGGAGCTGATGCAGCTTCATGAGAAGGACATGTACCGGACAGCCAGCGCGATCCTACCGCAGGATGCGGATATTGCGGATGCCATACAGGAGACGATTCTCACCGTTTGGGAGAAAATAGATACATTACAGAAAAACCGGTATTTCAAGACCTGGATGATCCGTATTCTGATCAATAAATGCAAGGATATCCTGCGCTCAGGGAGACGGATGATCTGTGTGGAAGAACTGCCGGAACAGGCAGCGAAGGATACAGTGGAGGCAGAGGCAAATTTGGAATGGAAGGAAGCCCTGTGGGGACTGGATGAAAAATATCGCCTGATCGTAGTACTGTTCTATGCGGAAGGACTGCGGACAGCAGAGATCGGAAAATTACTGCAGCTGCCCGACAGTACGGTGCGCACAAGGCTCGCAAGAGGGCGGGAGCAGTTGGCGAGATATTATGCGGAGACAGAGGAAGGAGGCGGAAGAAAATGAGACCGATGAATGAAATAGAGATAGAACTTCCACAGATCGTACTGGATAGGGCGGATGCAGCCTATGCACAGATCAGACAACAGGCAGCGCAGGAGAGTCCTGCAGGCAGGAGAGTCAAAAGCTTTCCCCGGGTAGCAGGCATCCTGTTGGCGGTAGTAATACTTTCCGCCACAGCTGTCTCTGCTGCTGCCGTCGGAATCGTTGGTTACCGTAGGTACATGGCGGAATGCATGACAGACATTGGTACCGAGGAGTTGGGGCATTTGGAGATGGTAGCGGAGCAGGGCAATGTCACAGCGGAATTCAGTAGAGAGTTGACAGCGAGAGAACGGAGCATTTATGAGCAGCTGACAATAGAATACGAAGCGGACGGCAAATATCCGGCGGGACAGATCCGGGAACTAGCCGAAGACGAGAACTATTCCGGCACTGGTGTGGCAGTCCGAAGTACTCCCGGAGAAGAATACGGTTGTCTGATCTATCTGCCGGATACTGTGCTCACAGAGGAAGAGTGGCTGGAGATTATAGAGTATCTGCATAAACTGGACTACAGCCTTCGGGAAAAACTATGGCAGCAGAAGTATTCCGAGGTTTCCTATTTTGACAGATATGAACAGATGACGGATGCGGAGATTGATGAATTATATGCCTTACTGGCTTCTGCACCAGTAGATGTATGGGGAACAGACAGTCGTAACCTGACAGCAGAGGAACAGAGCCGCTATGAGCAATGGACGGAAAAGTATGAAGTGGAAAATGCCTATACAGAGTCAACAATTAAGGTCATAACTGATCCGGAAGAATATGATGGACAGGAGCTTGCCTATTGCATCAGTGATGCGAGGTTCTATGAGCCGGAGCGTGAGCTGACGGATGAGGAACTGCTGCAGATGATCGATCTGGAGCACAAAAACCAATATATCTTTGAAAGGATCGGCCGGGAGATCGAGTGCGGAAAACGGGCAGGATGGCCACAGACATATCATTTGCAATAGAAAAGATACTTGACAATAGAGACCACATGTTGTAGTCTGTAGTTAGACCACAACATGTGGTCTCTCTACTTTTGCAAAAGTAAAATAAGAAGATCAAAAGAAATCTATGTAATCAGGAAAACAGTAATAGGAGGAAACAACATGGCAGAGATTCAGTTAGGTGTGGTCGAGGCGCGGTATGCGGATATCATCTGGGAGCATGAACCGGTGTCTTCTTCGGAGCTGGTGAAGCTGACGGAGGAAGCATTTCACTGGAAGCGCACCACGGCGCATAATGTGCTGCGCAGACTGTGCGATAAGGGGCTGTTTCGCAATGACAACGGAACGGTGACTTCCCTGATCTCCAGGGATGAGTTCTATGCGATGCAGAGCAGACAGTTTGTGGAAGACACCTTTGAGGGGTCATTGCCTGCGTTCCTTGCCGCATTTACGAAAGATCGTGCGCTGACCGCAGAAGAAGCTGCGAAGATCCGCAGGATGATCGATGAGGCAGAAGGGGGAAAAGAATGAGCCGCATATTTTCGGGTGTATTACAGATGAGTATTGCCGCGGCATGGATGATCCCTGTCGTAATGGTGCTCAGACTCTTGCTGAAACGGGCGCCGAAATGGGTAAATCTTGTGCTGTGGGGACTTGTGGGACTGCGGCTGGTGTGCCCTTTTGTGCCGGAGAGCCGGTTCAGTCTGATGCCGAAGCTGCCGATATTGTCGGGCTATTTGTACGGAAATATGATAGGCAATCCGGCAGGAAATGCGTTCCGGGCTGATACGCTGCAAACCGGAACTAATTTTTCCAACAATATTTCCCAGGCAGCTTTAGACGGTAGCATGGGCGCAGCCGGATCCGGCATGGGCGGAGTGTTCGGAATTACCGGAAGCGGCATCAGAGCATTTGGGACAGGAGTGTGGAGGATACCGGAACGGCTATTATCTGCATTCTCGATTCTCTGGCTGACAGGTGTGATCCTTTTTACAGGTTATGCGGTATACAGTTACGTCAGGGTGCGGAGGCAGGTAGCGGAAGCTATGTGGCTGCGGGAGAACCTGTGGATCTGTGATGAGGTAAAATCCCCCTTTATCCTGGGATTGCATAAGCCGAAGATCTATCTGTCCTCGAGTATGGACGAAGCGCAGTACCCTTACGTCATCGCTCATGAGCAGGCGCATCTGAAACGGGGCGACCAGTGGTGGAAGCCGCTCGGATTTCTGATCTTAGCGATTCACTGGTTCCATCCTTTTGTCTGGGTGGCGTACCTCCTGTTCTGCAACGATCTGGAACTGGCATGCGATGAGAGCGCGGTGAAGAAGCTGAATGCTCAGGAGCGAAAGGACTATTCCTATGCACTGCTTTCCAGCAGTATGCAAAGGCGGCTGGTGACGGTATGCCCGTTGGCCTTTGGGGAAGTAGGGGTGAAAAAGAGAGTGAAAGAGATATTGAATTATAAGAAGCCGACCTTTTGGGTGGTGCTTGCCGCTGTGGCGGTCTGTGTGATCGTAGCGGTATGTTTTCTGACGAATCCAAAGCAGGGGACGACAACCACAATCCTGCTGACGAATGAGGCCGGAAAGAGCGAAAACGGTGTGGATGCCGGGAATGTCGCAAGCGCAGACGAAGTCAATGCGCAACAGGAGACGGACGCCGCATTGCAGGAGGCGCTGGATAAACAGAGAGAACAGGCAGAGGCGGTGAAGGAAGCAAGCGCTGCAGAGCAGGAGAAACAGGCATCGGAGAATCCTGCCGGCTGGATCCCAATGCAGAATGGTAATACTACTACATGGATGAATATGCAGGACGGTGCAACCGCCGGTTTTGTAACAGGAAAGGGAAATGCAGCGTATGCGCAGGTAAAAGTCGGTGATACGACTCTGTTGTTATTATCGGACGGAATTTATCAGGACGGAGAGCATACCTATGCCATGTACTGTGATGTCTACGGTATCGGAGAGGATGCAACACCGGTGCAGATCGGCAAGCTCCTAAGTGAGGGAACCGCATATCCGATCTGCGTCGGAATGTCTGGGTTCTACGTGACCTCCGGGCACAGCATCGAAGTGTACAATCTTGATACTGCGACCGGACAGCTGGTACTGACCGGTTCCAATACAGAAAGCTTTGACGAGAACGGCAATGCAACCTATTATCGTCTGGACAGCCTGGGACAGCGTGTGGAGAGTACTGAGGAGGAGTATCTGCAGGCATGGGAGGAATACAGAAAAGATGCGCAGCCGGTAGAATTCACGACACCATAACAAAAAACTTATACACTTCTGAAAAACAAAATAAAATCATATACACTAAAAAGAATCCGAGTGATCCTTCATCCGGATTCTTTTTATGGTTCTGTAAAAAAGTACCAAAAAAACATAATAAAAATCATGAAAATCAATGAATAAATATATTTTTTATGACAAAAACAGATACACAACTTCTTTTGACGAAATGTTCGGAAAATGATAGATTGCATATTGTATAGAGTGTATAATTTTCTTTGGATATACACATAGATGCAAGCGTTGAAAAGGAGATGCACCCTATGAAATCAAACAAAGAAAAGGTATATGACTTTATCAGACTCCATGCAGATGAAAAGGCAGACAGAGGAATATCCACTGCATACATAGCGGATGCCATGGAACTGCAGCGAACGAATGTAAGCAGCATACTGAATCTTCTGGTACAGGAAGGCAGGATACAAAAATGTAACGGCAGACCGGTTCTCTATAAGGTTGGAAGAGAAGAAAGCACATTGGAAGAATGCTTTTCTGATTTGATCGGAGCGGACGGAAGTCTGAGGCAGATCATTCAGTTGGCAAAGGCAGCAGTACTCTATCCACAACGAAGTCTCAATACGTTATTGGTGGGAGCCCGTGGAACCGGTAAGAGCCGCTTGGCACAAAGAATGTACCGTTTTGCGGTGGAACAGAAAATTCTGCCGGAAAATGCTCCGTTTCTTCACATCGATTGCCACGATTATGCAGCAGGCGGAGAAGTCAGTGCTGAGTCGGATGACAGCTGGAAACAGTCGGAGCAGGGCTTTGTATTTTTCGATAATATTCAGTTTTTAAGTCCGAGAGCCAGAAAAAGGGTGCTGGAGTATCTGCAGTCACCATCCCGAAAATATGCGGTGGCGGTAAGCTGCACGGACAAAGAACAGCTGTCGGATGAGTTCCTGGCAGAATTTTCAGTACAGTTACAGCTGCCGACATTATCGGAGCGGCCGCTGAGGGAACGGATGGAAATGATAAAACACCTTTTTTCCAAAGAGGCTGTGCGGATACAGAGACCGCTGATCGTCAGAGGAGATCTGATGACATGTCTGCTTTTCTATGAGTGTGAAGCGAATTATTATCAGCTCAAAGGAGATATCAAGATCGGCTGCGCCAATGCCTATGTGAGAGAATATGGAAAAACAGGAGATATTTCATTATTTATCAGCGATTTTTCCAATAATGTGCGCAAAGGCATGTTAAAGTACCGGAGAGAAGCAGAGGAGTTGATCGATTTTGAACAGAGATTCACGTTCAGCGGAAAAGAAATCCGGGTCAGCAGGCCGGAAGACGGAACACTATATGACAGAATCAGCCGGAAGGCAGCAGCATTAAAGGAGACAGGAATAGAGGAGGAAGAGATCAACCTTTTGCTGAGCATGGAGGTAGAAAGGACTTTTGATAAATATCGGAAAGCCCTGATACGGGATGTGACGGATAAAAAACAGTTGGAAATCCTGGTGGAAGAAAAGCTGATCAATATTGTGGAAGCATTTTTGCAAAAGGCAAAGGAACAGCTGAAACGTAATTTCTCTCCGTCTGTACTATATGGGCTGTGCCTTCATCTCAATGCAGTGATTACGGGAAAAAGAGAAAAAAGTGCTCCGGACAAAGAAAGTATTGCAGAAATACTGGTATATCACAGAGCAGAATATCTGCTAAGCGAAGAACTTGCAGAACAGATCAAAGCAGAATACGCAGTGGAATTGTCCATGGAAGAAATCTTACTTCTCACAATGTTTTTGTGCTATCAAAATGAGGAAAAGACGGAAAATGCAAGACCGGTATTGATATTTGCATTCTACGGTGTGGGAATAGCTTCCTCCATAGCACAGACGGTCAGTAACATGACAAAGCTGGATAATATTTTTTCTTATGAAATTACCAGTGAGAGAGCCTCCGCAGAGGTATATGGGACACTGAGAAATTTTCTGAAAAAAGTGCAGCAGGGCAAGGGAATTCTGGTCATCTATGATAGTAGTTTTTTGGGAGAAATGCTTCTGGAGATAGAAAATGAACTGGAAATTCCAATCCGGCAGGTCAGAGTTCCGGTAACTACACTTGGAATTGAGCTTGCAAGGCGGACCCTTACAGAAAATGATCCCGACAAGATATTGCAAAGCACAGTGGAGAGTATAGATGGTCTGGACTGTTACAGAAAATACATTGTAACGCTCTGTACCACCGGGAAAGGCGGGGCAGAGGAACTGAAACGTTACATCGAAAAATATGGACAGTTGGAAGATACAGAGGTGATCCCGATGTCGGTTACAGACAAAGAACTGTTGCGTGATAACCTGAAACACCTGATGACCACGGGAGTGGTTCAGTGCATTGTGGGAACCTATGATCCGGGAATGTTTGCAATTCCCTTCCTGCCGATCAGTGAAGTATTCGGAGCCAGAAAAGAGAGTCTTCCAAGATTGCTCCGACTGGAAAAAGAGGCAAAAGCAAAGATAGATTATGATGCAATGTTTGCATATCTGGGAGAACAGCTGACACACACCGATATTGAAAAGCTGAGAAAAATACTGCCGGATATTATGAAAGAAATCAATTCGGCGTTTATGGAGTTATCTTTGGATGCGGAAGCCGGCTTGCTGATTCATATTTCCTGTTGTATTGACAGGCTGCTTGCAAAACAGGAAGTTGCCACAAATCCCAGAAAAGCAGCAATATTGCTTCAATATGACAAGGAATTTAAAAAACTGCTTAAAATAGTAAAACCGTTGGAAAAGACATTTCATGTCATTATCAATGATGATGAGATAGCAAATATTCTGACGATCATATATCAGCTCTAAGAACAGGAGGTTACAAAATGGAAGAAAATATGCAGGAAAAGCTGGAAGAAATCGCGATGATGATCATAGCCAATTCCGGACAGGCAAGATCAGATGCCTTCGCTGCACTGCAGGAGGCGAAAAAAGGAAATTTCGAAGACGCAGAGAAACTTCTGAAGGAGGCAGAAGAGAGTCTTCAAACAGCACATGAATCTCACAGAGAACTGTTGAAAATGGATGCGTCCGGAGAAGTGACGCAGGTAAGTATTTTATTGTGTCATGCGCAGGATCATCTGATGGGAAGTGCACTGGCACTGGATTTGATCCGGGAAATGATCGTTTTATATCAAAAGTAGGGAAAAGCAAGGAGGAATCGTATGGAACGAAAAGTATTATTGATCTGCGCAGGTGGGATGTCTACCGGAATTCTGATGCGTAAGATGGAAAAATATGCAGAGGAACAGGGAATTTCTCTGAAGATCGAAGCAGTGGGAATGTCAGCATATGAAGATGTGTACAAAAATTATGATGTCATTCTGTTGGGACCGCAGGTATCTTATAAAAAGGGTGAGATCGAGCAAAATACGCAAAAACCTATTGCGGTGATTCCGGCATATGATTATGCAATCGGTAATGTGGCCAATATTATGAAGCAGGTGGAAGACTTGTATCAATAAGTCTGCAAAACGTAAAAAGAAGGTATTTCAACAGGGAAGGAGTAAAGGTATGGCAAATTTTTATGAAAGCAAGCCCATGCAATGGGTGAAAAAAGCAGGGGAAAAAGTAGTGGGAAATAAGGGAATACAGGCGATTTCCTCCGGTATGATGATGGTAATGGGTGTAATATTGTTGGGAGCGGTATTCCAATTACTGGCAGTCATATTACAGACGATCGGTATTATCGATCAGAGTTCCGGAATCTATAGTGCACTTATGGTGCCATATAAGGTGTCTATGGGATTTATTTCGCTGTATGTAGCTTTTACCATTGCCTATTCTTATGCAAAGTCTTTAAAAATGCAGGCGCTGATGGCAGGACTGAATTCGATTCTGATCTTTTTGATTGCAGCCGCGCCGATCAAAACAGTAGATCTGGCCGGGGAAGCGGGCGGAACTTTTACCGGAATGGATACCATGGCGCTTGATGCGAAGGGTATGTTTGTAGCCATTATTGTAGCGCTGACCAGCGTACAATTGACACATTTTTTTGAAAAGCATCATCTGGTTATCAAGATGCCGGATGCGGTTCCGGAATTCCTGCAGGATACCTTCCGTTCACTGATTCCTCTGGTAGTAAATGCGATTATCTGGACGGTATTGGGGTATGGCTGTGTGGCATTGACACAGACAGCGCTTCCGGTACTTATTACCGGTCTGCTGGGAATGCCGCTGGCAGCACTGACAAGTGTTCCCGGAATTATTATTATCGTAATCATTGCCAGTCTGTTATGGACAATGGGTGTACATGGAACAGTGGCGGTATATGCGGCAATCGCAGCACCGTTAATGCAGTATTATGCAACCAACTATGCCAATCATGAGGCCGGTCAGGCGCTTGTATTTATGCCAATCGCGTTATTCGGTATTATCAATTGCTGTGGCGGAACCGGCAATACACTGGCGCTCTGCGTGATGGGACTGTTCTCGAAATCCGAACAGCTGAAAGCAGTCAGCAAGGCAGCAATCGTGCCCGGTCTGTTTAATATTAACGAGCCTGTGATCTTCGGTTATCCTATTATGTATAATCCGATCATGTGCATTCCCTTTATCCTGAACCCTGTAATTACCATGATCATCTGTTATTTTGGATATATGATAGGATTTTTCAAACCGGCTTACATATCCATTACGGCGACCCTTCCGGTTGGATTTGCACAGTATCTGACGACTTTGTCCTGGACTAATATCTTTATTCCGGTGATTGCTTTTGCAGTGGCGTTTGCATGTTATTGGCCGTTCTTCAAAGTATATGAAAAGGAACTGGTAGCAAAAGAAGCACAGGCAAAGGAAGAAAAATAATGGAAGAAAAGCAGAAAACATTTCCACCCGGATTTCTATGGGGCGGTGCCGTGGCAGCCAATCAGGCAGAAGGCGCCTGGCAGGCGGATGGAAAAGGAGATTCTGTAGCGGATCATATTACTGCGGGGACAAAAACGTCCCCACGGCGATTCACGGAACAGATTCGTCCTGAGGAGAATTATCCAAGTCACGAAGCCATAGATTTCTATCACAGATATGAGGAGGACATTGCTCTATTTGCGGAAATGGGGTTCAAAGTATTCCGAATTTCGATTGCCTGGACCCGTATTTTTCCCAAAGGAGATGAGATATCGCCCAATCGTGCCGGAATTGCGTATTACAGGAAAGTATTTGAAACCTGTAAAAAATACGGAATAGAACCGTTGGTTACCTTGTCTCATTATGAAATGCCTTATTACCTGTGTGAACATTACGGCGGCTGGACCAACCGGCAGACGATTGCATTTTTCCTGCGGTATTGTGAGACGGTATTCAGAGAATATCAGGATCTGGTTCATTACTGGCTGACATTTAATGAAATGAATACCCTGGTCAGCCGTTTCGGAACGCTTCTTGCGGGAGGCATTTTACCCGAGGACGGAGAAGACCTATTCGGGACAAAACGACTGGGATCCCCCGAGACCGCGGCAGAAAAGAGTCGCAGATTCACTGCATTGCATCATCAGTTTCTGGCCGGTGCACAGGCAGTAAAAATAGCACACGAGATCAATCCCGAAAATAAAGTGGGATGTATGCTGTCTGCAGCCGGTGTGTATCCATATACCTGTAGTCCGGAAGATGTATTGGAAGCACAGGCCCAGATGGAACGCAGCAACTGGTTGTGCGGAGATGTGTGCGTAAGAGGAGCATATCCTTATTTTGCGGAACGCTTTTTTAGGGAAAATGGGGTACAGATCCGAAAAGAGACCGGGGATGATGAAATATTGAAGAATGGAAAAGTGGATTTCTTAAGCTTCAGCTATTACAGTTCCCGTTGTGCCACGGCAGACCCGAAAGTGATACAGACAGCAGGGAATATGATGCTTGGTGTGCCCAATCCCTATCTGGAAGCAAGTGAATGGGGATGGATCATTGATCCCAAGGGATTACGTTACCTCCTGAATGAACTGTACGGCAGATATCAGATTCCGCTCATGGTCGTAGAGAACGGACTGGGAGCGGTGGATCGTGTGACAGAAGACGGACAGATTCATGATGATTACCGGATTGCTTATTTAAGCGAACATATCAGACAGATGTGGGAAGCAGTAAATGATGGTGTGGAGTTACTGGGATACACTCCGTGGGGATGTATCGATTTGATCAGTGCAAGCACCGGTGAAATGAAAAAACGCTATGGCTTTATCTATGTGGACAAAGACGATAAAGGAAAAGGAACCTTGGAACGAAAGAAAAAAGATTCCTTTGCCTGGTATCGGGAGTGCATCAGGACGAACGGAGCCAGCGTACTTTCCACGAATAAAAAAGAGGATAAATTATGACAAAAAAACAGGTTGAGATTGTGAATAAGACAGGACTGCATGCCAGACCGGCTTCTGATTTTGTACTGGAAGCCAAAAAATATGAAAGCAAGATTACGATTTGCAGGGAAAACGGAGTACCGGTGAATGCAAAATCCGTTGTACGGATTCTGGCGGAAGGAATCGGACAGGGAACCAAAATAGAGATTGCTGCGGAAGGCACAGATGAAGAGCAGGCGGCAGCGTCTCTTGCAGCCTTGGTGGAAAGCGGATTTGGAGAATAAAGGCGGTAAATGTGTATGGAAGAAAGATTACAGGGAAATCCGGTATCTGAGGGAATTGCTTATGCGAAATCTTATATCTACATTCCCGGTACACTGACAAAGGCTCCGGAATTTTTTCCCAAGGGTCAGGAAGAGGAAAAATATCGGGAATTCAGGGAATCCTGTGAAAAGGCAGACAGTGAACTGGTGACATTGTACAACGGTATGTGTAAAGAGGATCCGGATAAGGCAAAAATCTTCAGTGCACATCGGGAATTACTTCAGGATGAAGAAATCCTTGATGAGATCCGGGAGACAATCTGTGAGGAAAACATGAATCCGGACAGTGCGGTCAGTAAGGTGTATACAGAATTTGCAGAATTGTTGGCCGGTGTGGAGGATCCGTTGATTGCCGAGCGCGCGGCGGATCTTAGAGATGTCAGAGACCGGTTGCTCCGGATTCTGTCGGGGCAGGAAACGTCTAAGCTGTCTTCGTTTTCGGAAGATGTAATTCTGGTAGCCCATGACCTATTACCCAGTGATACGGCCACCATGGACAGAAAACATATCAAAGGAATCCTGACGGAGGTTGGCGGAGTGAATTCACATTCCGCAATCCTGGCAAGAAGTTACGGAATTCCTGCAATTCTGGGAGTTCCGAATGTTACGGAAAAAATTCCTACAGATACTATGCTTGCCATGGATGGTTTGACCGGAGAAATATTTGTCACACCGGGAGAAGAATGTATTCGCGATATCATGGAAAAACAGGTCTCTTTTTTCCGCAAAAAAGAGACAGAAAAGAATTTTTTGAACAAACCTGCGATTATGAAGGACGGAACAGAAATAAAGATAGGAATCAATATCGGCTCTCAGGAATTTGATGTTCCGACAGACCGGTACGATTTCATCGGCTTGTTCCGTACAGAATTTCTTTATATGGAGGGGAAGGAACTTCCGGGGGAAGAAACACAATTTGAAGCCTATAGACAGGTTGTGCAAAAAGCAAAAGGACATCCGGTTACTTTGCGGACACTGGATATCGGCGGAGATAAGACATTGCCTTACATGGAATTGCCAAAAGAGGACAATCCTTTTTTAGGGAAAAGAGCAATCAGGCTTTGTTTTGCGGAAAAAGAGTTATTTTTAACGCAACTGCGTGCGGCACTGCGTGCTTCTGTCTACGGACCTCTGCAAATCATGTTTCCGATGGTCGGGAGTCTGGAAGATATTCGCAAGGCAAAAGAGTACCTGAATCTGGCAAAAGAGCAGCTGAAGGAGAGAAAGCAGCAGTTTGATGAACAGATCCGAATCGGTATTATGATAGAGATTCCCGCGATTGCCTTGATTGCAGATCTGGCGGCGGAAGAGGTGGATTTTGCAAGCATAGGATCCAATGACCTGACGCAGTATTTGTCGGCTGCGGATCGGATGAATCCGGAGGTGGCCGCTTATTACAAAAGCGATTCTACGGCAATGCTTCGGCTACTTGGGTTTGTATTCCGGGAGTTTTCCAAACGGGAAAAGGAGATATCTGTCTGCGGAGAAATGGCAGGAAATCCGGAGACCGCCCAATTGCTGGTGGGACTGGGAGCGAGAAAGCTGTCTATGAGTAGTGGAAATATCGCCGGTGTAAAGGCAAAACTGGCTGAATGTACGTTGCAGGAGCTGACAGCTTTGGCAGAGAAAAAACTATGATCCCTCTTGACAAAAAAATGAAATGTGTTTATATTCATAACAGTGTTATATAACGCTGTTATGAATATTTTTTTTGGAGGAAAAAGTGACAAAACCAATCGAAGGAGTTTCAGAGAGAATTCTCGTCTGTGCCAGAGAAGAATTCCTGGAGAAGGGCTATTCCGAAGCGTCGCTTCGTACGATCGCAGCCAAGGCAGACACTACTACCGGATCCATCTATTCCCGGTTTGGGGACAAGGAAGGATTGTTTTGTGCGATTGTGGAACCGGCTGCGGAAGGGCTGACGCAGATATTCCTTAAGACCCAGGAGGCGTTTCATGCCAGAGAGGCAGAGGAACAGCCGAAGGTAATGGAGGATTATGTGGTAGGCGGTATGGATGAAATGCTTGACTATGTCTATGACCGGTTCGATGATTTCCGGTTACTGCTGGATGCCTCTTACGGTACCAAGTATCAGGATTTCGTGGAGCATCTGGTGGACATTGAGACGGAGTATACCTACAAGTATATGGAAGCTACGAAATTCCTACAGGAAGGCAGCATGATCACTGAGGAGTTCCTACATATCATGGCGAGAGCCATGTTTGACAGCATGTTCGAAGTCGTCAGACACCGCATGGACAGGGATACTGCCAGAAAATATCTGCATATGCTGGAGAAATATCACTATGGCGGATGGGGAGCCATCATCAAGCTGGGGTGAATCATAAGATAAGACTGCTATGGAAGATTACGGTAGCAGTCTATCTTAAAAACCGACGGTTAGTTGAAACTAATTATCAATAAGCGGTGTTAGATAGGAAAGACAATAGAGCCTCAAATGTCCGGAAAAGAGAAATGATGAAAAGCAGGGCAAAATGAAAAGAAATTCTAGAAATTAAAGAGTTACATTAAATCCAAAAAATTAATTTAAATCAAAGGGAAAGAGGGAAAGATCACATGAAAAAAGAAAGCTCTATGCAGAAGCTGTTCGCTTATGCGGGCAACTACAAGTACCTGACCATTGCGTCATGGATTCTGTCCGCGGTCAGTGCACTGATTGCATTACTGCCGTTTTATGATATCTGGCGGATCATGCAGGAAGTCGTACTGGCGGCACCGGATTACAGCAAAGCGCAGAATCTGTCCGGCTTGGGCTGGCGTGCGGTGGGATTTGCATTGTTATCCATGTTCATCTATATCTGCGGACTGCTGTGTTCCCATATTGCCGCATTCCATGTACAGGCCAATATGCGAAGCACCCTGATGCGGCACATTCTGACGCTTCCGATGGGTTTCATGGACAGTGAAGGCAGTGGCAAGATCCGCAAGATCGTCAACGAATCCACTGCGGCCACGGAGACCTACTTGGCACATCAACTGCCGGATAAAGCAGGAGCAGTGGCAACGCCTGTGGGACTGTTGCTTTTGCTGGTAGTATTTGACTGGAAACTGGGCTTATTAAGTCTGGTGCCTGTAGTATTTGCATTTCTCATCATGGGAGCCATGACCGGTCATCGCATGAAGATCAAAATGGAAGAGTACCAGAATGCGCTGGAAGAAATGTCCAGCGAGGCGGTGGAGTACGTCCGCGGTATCCCGGTGGTCAAGACCTTCGGACAGTCGGTCTTTTCCTTCAAGCGTTTCCAGACTTCGATTAAGAAATATGAAAAATGGACCATCGCATATACGAAAGATCTGATGTGGCCCATGGTCGGTTTCACTACATTGATCAATGCCATTTTTGCGATTCTCATTGGTGCTGCCTATTGGTTCGGCGGAGCAAACGGTGATCCGGAAATACTAATCAATCTGCTGTTTTACATCATCATTACCCCCGTGCTGACTGTGACCCTCGGTAAGATCATGTACGGCGGCGAGAATCAGATGATCGTGGAGGATGCTCTGAAGAGAACGGACGGCATCTTAAACAGAAAACCTCTGCCGGAGGCAACGACGAAGCAGGAGATTCCGGAATATTCCGTTGCGTTGCAGAACGTATCCTTCCGTTATGAAAATGCCGAATGCGATGCCCTGCATCAGATCAATCTGGATATCAAAGAAGGAGAGCATGTCGCTTTCGTAGGACCTTCCGGCGGCGGTAAGACGACGCTAGCCAGTCTGATCGCCCGTTTCTATGATGTCACCGAAGGGAAGATCAGCATCGGCGGTGTGGACGTAAAGGATATTCCTTCCGCACAGCTGATGGATATGGTATCTTTCGTGTTCCAGGACAGCAAACTGTTGAAAATGTCGATCTATGATAACGCCCGCATGGGGAAAAAAGATGCCACCAGGGAAGAAGTGATGGAAGCTCTGAAAAATGCCCAGTGCGAGGACATCATTGCCAAAATGCCGGACGGTGTGGATACGGTCATCGGCAGTCAGGGTACTTATGTCTCAGGTGGTGAGGCACAGCGTCTGTCGATTGCCAGAGCAATGCTTAAAAATGCACCAATCCTGATCCTTGACGAGGCTACCGCTTTTGCCGATCCCGATAATGAAGCCAAAGTGCAGAAAGCGTTCACCGGACTTTCCAAAGGCAAGACCGTGATCATGATCGCCCACAGATTGTCTTCCGTGGTGGATGCAGACCGCATCTGCGTCCTGAAAAACGGCGAGATCGCAGAACAGGGAACACATGAAGAACTGCTTGCACAGAACGGACTGTATGCCCATATGTGGGAAGAATACAACAAGTCCGTGAGCTGGAAGGTCGGCGCTTAAGGGGGCTGATAGTTTAAAGTTTTGCAGGCTTTGAATAACGTAGAACAATCAGAAGAAAAGAGTTATGCAGAGGTTTTTACGATGCAGAGTTTGCAATGTGTATTTAATACGAGGCGGGAGAAGTGTGAAAAATATGCTTGATAGCAAATTTTTTCACAAGCCATATAAATATGGCTTTGGCTATATTGTGGCGCCTGCGGAATGGAGATTAGAATGAGTATTTTACAGGAAAAATTGCAACATAGATACGCACTTTCGGAAAAAGGTGCACAAGATATGATGAAAGCATTCGTATCCGTTACGATTTCAGATCTGGTATTGATGTTCCCGGTGTGGATGTTATATTTTCTGGTGAGAGACTATCTGCAGGGGACGATGGCAGGCAGGGGTGTATTCTACCTGATCGGGTGCCTCTTGTGTCTGGCACTGATCGCCATTACTACATTGATCCAGTATCGTGCCACATTCCTGGCAACTTATGTGGAGAGCGGTGTGCGGAGAATCGCCCTGGCGGAACAGCTGCGCAAGATTCCGTTGTCCTTTTTCGGGAAAAAAGATCTGTCTGATCTGACCAGCGCCATTATGTCGGACTGTGCCACCATGGAGACAGCATCTTCCCATTATGTACCGGAGCTGGTGGGTTCCTGCATTTCCACGACATTAATCGCAATCGGAACATTTTTCATGAACTGGAAAATGGCAATCGCAGCGCTGTGGGTGCTGCCGGTATCTTTTCTCATTGTAGGCTGTTCCAGAAAAGTACAGAAGAGCCTGAGTAAGAAGCAGATGAAGTTAAAAATGGATTGCGCGGACGGGATTCAGGAGTGCCTGGAAACGGTGCGTGACCTCAGAGCCAACAATGCACAGGCAGAATACATGGAAGGCCTGGAGGGCAAGATTCGCGCGGTGGAGAAGCATGCGCTGACAACGGAACTTGGAACAGCAGTCTTTGTTGGCGGGGCGCAGATGATCTTAAAGCTGGGAATCGCTACGGTGGCATTGACAGGTGGAATTTTGCTGGTGAGAGGCGAAATTGATGTATTAACCTTTTTTGTGTTCCTGCTGTTAGTGTCAAGAATGTACGATCCCCTGCAGGTGGCATTGCAGAATCTGGCAGCCATTATCAGTACCGGCGTGCAGAGTGAACGACTGGATGAGATTCTGTCTGCACAGATCCAGACCGGTGCGGATACCATGGATCCGGCAGGTTATGATATCGAATTTTCCCATGTGGGATTCTCTTATGACAATCAGGATACTGTCTTAAAAGATGTGACTTTTACGGCAAAACAGGGAGAGGTGACCGCCCTGATCGGTCCTTCCGGCGGTGGCAAGACCACTGTGTCCAGACTGGCTTCCCGGTTCTGGGATATCCATAAAGGTAAGATCACCGTGGGCGGCATGGACATCTCCACCATTGATCCGGAGACATTGATGTCCCTGTACGCCATTGTATTCCAGGATGTGACATTGTTTAATAATACGGTGATGGAAAACATCCGTATCGGCAGGCAGGATGCTACGGACGAAGAAGTGCTGGCTGCGGCAAAACTGGCGCATTGCGATGAGTTCGCGGAGAAGCTTCCGAACGGCTGGCAGACCATGATCGGTGAGAACGGTTCGGAACTATCCGGCGGTGAGAGACAGCGTATCTCCATAGCCAGAGCATTCCTGAAGGATGCGCCCATTATCCTGTTGGATGAAGCGACGGCTTCCCTGGATGTGGATAACGAGACGATGATTCAGGAATCCCTGTCCAAGCTGATCCGTAACAAGACCGTCATGATCATTGCGCACCGCATGCGTACCGTGGCGGATGCGGATAAGATCGTGGTATTGAAAGACGGCGTGGTGGCAGAACAGGGAACACCTGCAGAACTCGAAGCTGCGAACGGCATCTACAGCCACATGAAGGCAACCCAGATGGAAGCCGTAGGGTGGAAACTGTAGACATAAGCTCACCCATAAATTTCAAAGCAAGAATACCGCCTATACAGCCTTTTCCTGCTCTTCCTGTATCTCAGGGAACACAGACAGTATCGGTTTTACATCTTCCTTCTTAATAATACGCGCTACATAGTTTCTGGTAATCTTGACCACTACGGGCGACAATGCAATGACACCAATCAGGTTGGGAATCGCCATCAGTCCGTTGAAGGTATCCGACAGATCCCAGGCAAGTCCCAGATTCATGGTACAGCCGATAAAGATCATCAGCACGAAAGCTACCTTATAGATAATCGTTGATTTGGTGCCGAATAAATATTCCCATGCCTTGGAACCGTAATGACTCCAGCCAAGTACCGTGGAAAAAGCAAACAGCAGGATCGCAATCGCAATGAAAGCAGGACCGAAGCTGCCGAAAACCGTTGCAAAAGCCTGACCTACCAGAGCGGAACCTGAAGAATCAACGAGCACAGCACCAGTGTCTAAGTCGATCAGTCCGGAGGACAGAACCGCGAAAGCTGTCAGCGTACATACAACCATGGTGTCGGCAAATACTTCGAAGATACCCCACATACCCTGACGCACGGGCTCCTTTACATTGGAACTGGAATGTACCATGACGGAGGAACCGAGGCCGGCTTCGTTAGAGAAGACGCCGCGCTTCATGCCCCAGGTCAGCGCCAGCTTCACACCGGAACCCACGATACCGCCGCCTACGGCTTTCAGACCGAAAGCACCTTTGAAAATAGCGGTAAATACAGCACCGATGTGACTGATGTTGGCGAAGAAGATTACGAGAGCACCGAGGACATAAGCAATTGCCATAAAAGGCACCAGCTTCTCAGTCACGGAAGCGATTCTTTTTAATCCACCGACGATAACGAGGGCACCTACGAGTACCAGAACAATACCGGTCACGGTTGCGGGAATCGAAAAGGCGGAAGTCATATTGGCAGCGATGGAATTCACCTGACTCATGTTACCGATACCGAAGGAAGCCAGCAGACAGAAAGCGGAGAACAGCGTTGCCAGTATCGCGCCGATATGTTTACATCCCTTATAGGAACCGAGCCCGTCCTTCAGATAATACATGGCGCCGCCGCTCCATTCTCCTATGGAATTCCTGCGGCGATAGTAAATGCCCAGTACATTTTCCGAATAGTTTGTCATCATGCCGAAGAAAGCTACGATCCACATCCAGAAGATGGCGCCGGGACCGCCGGCCACCAGAGCACTTGCCACACCTACGATATTACCGGTACCGATGGTGGCTGCCAGTGCGGTGCACAGAGACTGGAACTGGGAAATGGACTGATCTCCGGCTTCTGTATGTTTCGTCACATGTTTGTCTTTAAAAATGCCGCCCACCGTATTTTTAAACCAGTGTCCGATATGGGATAACTGGAAAAACTTCGTCAGAACGGTCATCAGGATACCGGTACCCACCAAGAGTACCAGCATGGGAACGCCCCATACGAAACCGTTGACGGCGCTGTTCACATTTGTAATGAGCTCTACCATAACATTCTCCTCCTTTTGTCGTATCAGGCAAAAGAAAAAGCGCGGGCATCCGAAGATGTCCACGCTGACATTGCTACCTGATTCTTGTTAAATTTATTTTTACAGTATAACATACGATTTTCTGTGATGCAATCAAAAATTTATGGCTATGCAGTCAGCTTGTATAAATTGTGAACATTTCTAAATAAGAGCCTTGTCCATTTTCGAGGTTGCAGTCAAAAAAATTATCAACATAGTAAAAAAAGTATTGATCTAAAGCTAGCTTTAGGCATTATGATAAAGCTGTCCGGAAATAGAAATGTATCAGAAGGTATTAACTTTAAATAATGGTGTGAAGATTCCATTATCTGCCACATGATGATATCCGTAGATGGCAGAATTACAAGAATGAGGAACGGATATGTAGCTATGATTATGTATCTGTCTTTTAATATTATCACAAAAATTCATAGAAAATTTGGTTGCTTCCATAAGAAGCCCCGCTTATAATGAACTTCAGAAACATTAAGTCAGGGAGAACGTTAAAAACAGAGGAGGAAAGCAGGCAATCTGCTTTCCTCCTCTGACGTTGTACGGATTAATCGGGATATTTGATCAAATCGTATAATTTTCCGTAGTTTCCTAAATCCCTGATGCCTTCAAGATGCATCCCGAGGTGTATGTATTTATCGCATTTTGACTTTGCATCTGTCTCCAGAATCACCGGAACCTTCAGACGGTTACCTTCTGCATAGGCAAGTTCCATCACGCTCCTCATATAGCCCTGCCCCTGAAATTCTTCCGGTACACAGACCATACCGATAAAGATACAAGGCTTTTTTTCTTTTTTCATCCGATCCTCCAAAGAAGTTCCGCCCTTCGAGATAGCGGTTCCCATACGAAAGATTTCTTTGAGACTCATAGAATGGAAAAGAGCCTTTATAAGCTCCATACCCGCCTGAAAGCCCAACTTTTGTCCCGGCAGCTTATAGGCAATATAGCCCTTGCCCGGCTCGTTGATGGTATAAAGCATACCGCCTGCAAAGGCCATCCGCACATATCCGGCAATATAATCTGCTACTACGTCTTTATTGCGGAAAAAAGAATCCATGCCGATTTCCTTTCCGTAATCATAATATCCAAAGGCGTGCCCGATTCTGCCAGGCACCTGTGCATCTAAATTTGTTACCTTCATAATATTTCTCCCTCTGAATTGTCATTAAATATATAGTTATGTAGAAAAAAGTTAGCCATCACTAACTAAGGACATCTTACCACATCACATTCCATATGGAAATACGTTTCAGAAGAATTTTGCATTTAGGAAATTTTGAAAGTAAAATATGAGGAATTTCCAGTGTATATTTGCATATAATAAAATTAGCTATTGACGTACGCTAAAGCGTACGCTATACTATAGGCAATGACATAAGAATCTCGTCAAAACAAATAAAATTTAGTTTATGCGAATTTTGATATTATAGCTATATTTTAGAAAAGATCAGAATTATACCAATTATTTTATTATATCAATCGTTATATCAATTACTATATGAACTGATTATTATACTGACGAGACTACTATGATACAACACACGGTTGTGTGAATGATTACTCTGATAATTATGATAAATTTCATAATTTCAATACTTTACATTATACGAGGAGATTTATTATGTCAACAATCAATATTACTAACGCAAGAAAGGATCTTTATAATCTTGTAGAGAATGTAAGCATATATCATGAACCAACATTGATTGTTGGGAAAAAAGGGAATGCTGTGCTTATCTCTGAAGATGATTGGAACGCAATACAAGAGACTTTATATCTGGACTCCATTCCCAATATGACGGCATCCATTATTGCCGGGGCTCGGGAACCGCTTGAGGATTGCGTATCAGAAGATATGGTAAAATGGTGATGTACAAAATTGTTTTTACAAAACAGGCTTTAAAAGATCTGGAAAAGCTGAAGATGGCAGGGATTTCGGAAAAAGCGAAATGCCTGGTTGATATTATCCGGGAAAATCCTTATCAGAATCCTCCGGGATATGAAAAACTGGTGGGAAATCTGGAAGGTATTCTTTCACGCAGAATCAATATACAACACCGGCTTGTGTATCAGGTAAATGAAGGAAAATTCACAGAAAATGCTATAGAATACCAAGGCACCATAAAAATCATTCGTATGTGGACACATTATGATCTATAATTATTTTTGCTCATTATTATAATGAAAAGATGAAAATCCCATCTTACTCCGGAAACAGGGCGAGACGGGATTTTTCTTTCATGTATTATCGGTCGTGGCTGTTGTCATACAGTACCTGGATCTCCGCAGGAAGCTTATCCGGCAGCATGGCGTGAATTTCGTCTTCGTTGCCGTCCTCCATGGCCTTTTCGTAATACCAGCATTTGAATTTCAGCATATCCAGGGTTTTTTCCAACTGCTTCATTTCTTCTTCCACAGCTTTTTTTCTGGCTTCGAACATTGCCTTGCGGTTCGGATAAGTGGAAGGCCCTTCCTCTACCCATTCAAAAAACTGTCGTATGTCCTTGATCTCCAGACCGGAGCGCTTCAGATATTCGATCATACGGATGGCATCCAGTTCTGCCTGACTGAACCGCCGGATCCCGGACTGCTTCTCCAGATTCGGGAAAAATCCCTCTTTATCATAATATCTTAAAGTGGAAATCGGTAAATTTGTCATTGCGGAAACTTGTCCGATGCTGTACATATATAATCCTCCTTGTTTTTGCAAAGCAAAAATCCGAGCTTCATGTCGAGGAGAGGATTTCGTCTCCCTGCATAAAATTATCTAAAGCTGACTTTAGGTATTACTACTGCTATTATAAAGTGGCAATATGCAAAAAACAGCAAAAAACAAGAGTTTTGTACTATAAAGTTTCCCCCGGGCTGTGTCGATATTATTTATATAGGAAAATACAGACACCATGGATGGAGAAAAAGCTACGGATGGCGGCCTTGAGAGAGGCAGCCATCCGTTTTTTGCGGCAGTAATCGCTGTCGGAGAGGGAGATATTATGGCAATTACAGGAATCGGCTATGGAAGGACTTTCGTGTATAAGACACAGAAGAGAGTGAATGAGGGAGTTTTGCAGAGTACGTCAGATGCGGAAAATCGTTTTGCGGAAAACCTGGAGGCTGCGGAGGAAAATGACAAGGCACTGGCGCCGGTGACGCGGGGGGTGCGGCTGAACCGTCGTATCGAAGGCAAGGATAAGGTGCCTTATGGGGAGATGGCGGAGAACGGTGTTATTGAATATAATGGGGTGGTCTTCGTCTGCGATTATGATCATAACCGTCTGACGCTGGGAGATACCTCTAATGAGAAAGATTGTATCAACATTCCGCTGTCCGGCGGTGGAAGCCTGCTGGTTAACCGGAATAACATCGATGCCCTGTCCAAGGCCATCGGTATGTTCAGTCCGGAGGATGTGAACCGGATCCTGCGTGCACTGGCACAGGATAAGAAGATACGGGAGATGGAGAAAGAACTGGATGATATGGAGAACGGTGACAATGTAGACAGCAACGAGGAAACTTCGGAGACGCCCGATGCGGACAAAGCAGCGGAAACGGACCCGGCCGGAACCGCCGGAGAACCGGAAAAAGAGGATCTGAGTCTCATGGAGCAGATCCGCGAGAAAATGCAGGAGATCTACGACAAGCTTCAGAACGGCGATACAGAGACGAAATTCATGATCGGCAATCAGGAATTCAGCATCAAAGAATGGGACAGTTTTCTGGAGAAGTTCGACAGCGTACAGGATGCAATCCGGGAGGCACTGGAAGAGAAAATCGAAAAACAGACGGAAGAACATTTCGAAGAGGAAGACTTAGAGGAGACTGCCGATAAGAAACCCGATGTCAATCCGGATTTTTCCGATATTCCCGAGGAGACTTTCCGTAAACTTTTTTGAACAGATCCTTGAAATAATTGCTGTCGTTGAAGCCGTATTCCAGAGCAATATCCGTGATGGAACTGTTGGTGGTAAGAAGCGCCGTCTGGGCGTGTTTGAGCCGTACATAGTTTAAATATTCCTTGAAGCCCATGCCGGTGATCAATTTGAATTTCTTGCTGAAATAAGTGGGGCTTAGGGAAGCCACGGAGGAGACTTCCTCCAGTGTCAGGGGCTTGCGGAAGTTGTTGTAAATGTATCTTGTGGCAAGCAGGATGTCCGCATCCCGGGAGTTCAGCAGATCCGGTTCCTTTTCATTCATGACGGAATGCCGCATCAGCATGAGCAGAAGCTCTTCCAGATAGCAACGCTCAAAATGTTCGGAGTATTGGTCGAAGCGGGAATTCTCGGTGAGCATCCGGGTCAGCAGAGAGTGCAGATATTCCTGGTATACCGTAGGAACGCTGCCCATGAAGGAATGCAGCTGTAGCCCCTGCCCGGATATGGAAGTGAGGCTGTCGGCAGACCGGTCCGATAAATGCAGATATTCTTCTTTGAAATAGATCATTACGATCTCGCAGACCTCTCCGGCGGAATACAGAGAGTGATGCAGTTCTCCCGGAGCGATGAAGACCAGATCTCCGGCTTCCATCTGATAGACCGTATCTTTTAACAGGAAACGGCAGCTTCCCGACCAGAGATAAAAAATTTCATAAAAGCTGTGATAATGATCGGGCTGCAGGGGAGAAAAATCACCTCTGCGGCCTTTTTCCACGATGATCCGGTCAATATCCTTTCTGCCGCGTCTGCCTTTTTTCGTTGTGATATCCATAGCTGCTCCTTCACTTTTTAAATCTACTGACATTGATACAGTCAGAATACCACAAAAAAACAGTGTTTTCAACACAAACAAGCTATAAAAACAGCAGTAAATATAAATAAATTACGCTATTATAATAACTGAAAAAGGAACCCGCCTCTTTCAAAAATACTTTTCTCTCTATCCCCCTCGGTACACTCCCCCCTCGCCGAGGGGAATTTTTTGCGCAAAAATCACAGAAAACAGGCAGTCTCGTTACAATGGATTGCGCATTTTCCAAAGGATTGTTACCATAAGGGTACAGATAGGCCGGCATACGGTGCTAAAGCAAAGGTGCTAAAGCAAAGGTGCTAAAGCAAAGGTGCTAAAGCAAAGGTGCTAAAGCAAAGGTGCTAAAGCACCTAGAGTTTGCAGAGTACAGAAAGGTATAGGGATTAGTATGGATAAAAAGAAAACGGGCAATCTGATCCGGGAAGCCAGACAATGCAAAAATTATACCCAGAGTGAACTGGGAAGGATGTTAGGGGTGACCAACAAAGCGGTATCCCGGTGGGAGAATGGAGAAAGTTTTCCGGATATCGGCGTATTGGAGTCCCTGTCTCATCTGTTGGAACTGCCGATTCAGGACATTGTGACCGGAGAGCGGGCGGGAGACCGGGAGGAGGCTGTGACGGAAGTCGTGAGACTGGCAAAGCTCCAGGAGCAGCGGAAACGTGAAAAGAGGATCCTGTATCTGATCGTGCTGGGGCTTTTGATCTATCACTGTGTCATCGGGATCCGTTTATTTTCCGGAAGAGGGTTGTTTGGGGGAAGAGATATTGCCTGCCTGGTGGCCGGAATCTCCATGGCGGGGACGCTGACGATGCTGGGGCTTGTATACCGGTATTTCGGAAAGGAAGAGGATGTGAAAATGATTCCCTCCAGTCAATTAAGCAGAGGACTTGGAATAGCATCCCTTGCGATGCTATTATGGAGTGTTGGAATCATGTATTTAAGCTTCGGAATGGTCCGGGCAGGAAGTGTTCCCCTTGGTATGGAACTCAGCTCCCTGGGACCGTTTTTGAACAATCAGCTTTGTGCGGGCTATGCCCTGAATGTAATATTTCTGGCAGTGGAAATGTACCGTCTGCTCATGGAGCGGACGGTACTGCATCCGGGATGTGTGATCTCACCGGCGGTCATCTATCTGGATTTCTTTTACATAGACATCCTGGGCCGGATGGATACCCTGGACAGCGTCTGGAAGGCACTGGACAGAGGGACGGTACTCATTTTGCTGGAGGCAGTGTTGGGAATTGTATTTCTGTTTATACAGTCCCACCGTTCTCGTTCTCACGCATCCGATAGCCCACACCAATCTCAGTGAAGACATACTGGGGCTGGGCAGGATTCTGTTCCAGCTTCCTGCGGATGTTGGCCATGTTGACTCTAAGGATCTGGTTGTTATTGTCCATGTAGGGGCCCCAGATGGCATTCATGATGTAACTGTAGGTCAGGACTCTGCCGGAATTCTCTGCTAAAAGTGTGAGCAGCTGGTACTCAATCTGGGTCAGATGCACCTCTTCACCCCGCAGGCGGATCAGTCGTTTCTCGAAATCAATCTCCAGATCCAGTGCCTTATATACATGACCGGGAGTCTGGGCGTGGCTGTGCCGCAGAGAAGTGCGGATCCTTGCCATGAGCTCGCCGGTGCCGAAAGGTTTTGTGATATAATCATCCGCCCCCAGATCCAGAGCGGAGACCTTCTCCTGCTCCTTGGTGCGGGCAGATATGATGATCACCGGAACATCGCTCCAGGAACGGAGTTTCTGTAATACCTCCAGCCCGTCCATGTCCGGCAGCCCTAAATCTAACAGGATCACATTGGGGCAGAAAGAAGTGCTGAGACTCAGTCCCTCTCTGCCGTTTAAGGCGTGCATGATCTTGTAGCCTTCTCGGTCCATGGTAGCGGTAATGAAATTACTGATACTTCTATCATCTTCGATTAAGAGAACTTTGATCTTATTCATATCTGTGATCCATATCCTTTCCGGTATTTTCAACAGTTCTATCGTATGTGGCTGAGTATACTTATTTTTCCGTAGCGCTAGCTCCAGCCTTGGGAAGTGTGAAACAGAATTCCGCGCCATCCGCATGATTCCTGCCACTCAGCGTTCCGTGATGGGCGGTGATGATGGTCTTGCAGATGGACAGACCGATACCCATGCCTTTGCGGGAATCCGAGCTCCGGGAATTGTTGTAGGTACCCGTCTCGAACAGATTCTGTAATTTTTCTTCCGACAGTCCTTTTCCGTAGTCTCTCACAATAAAAGAGACATGCTCCGGATGATCCTCCACGATGAAATCAATGGGCAGGATACTTCCGGAATGAACGATGGCATTTTCCAGCAGATTGATGGTGACCTGCTCAATCAGCACCGCATCCATGGGTATCATCAGAAATTCCTCGGGGATCTTGACCCGGATGGCGGCATCGGGATAGCGTTTTTTCAGCTTCTCCAAAGCTTCTCCCACCACTTCCTCCACCGGCTCCTCTGTGGTATTGATGCTTAAGCTGTCTCCCTGGATACGGGTGACGGACAGCAGATTTTCCACCATATTCAACAGCCAGTTGGAATCCTCGTAGATATTGGTCATGATCGTACGCTGCTCGGTGGAGCTTAGATCGTTCTGACTTTCCAAAAACAGGGAGCTGTTGCCGATGATGCCGGTGAGCGGCGTGCGCAGATCGTGGGAGATGGCGCGCAGAAGATTCGCACGCATCTTTTCCATTTCGGCCTCTGCCAGCCGCTTTTCCCGCTCTGCGATCATCTCGGACTGGATGGTCATATGAGAGGTCATGGTACACAGGATCAGAGTGATCCCACTCATCAGCAGGAAGGTGATAGGGTAGCCGGTCAGTGTGAAATTAAGCTTATAATACGGATAGGTGAACAGATAATTGATCGCTATTACGGAAAAAAGGGTGCAGACAATGCCGTAGCCGTAGCCCACCGTCCATCTGGCGATGATCACCAGTGCCAGAATGTAGAACAGTGCTACATTGGCATGGTTGTCCGGTACTATATGCTGATATAAAAAAGAGGCAAGAGTGGCGAACAGCATGCAGGCGGCACAGATCAGGATACTGATGGCATGTCTGGTAAAGGGTGGTTTTAAGCGGAAGCTTTTCCGCGGTGATTTTTTATCGGAAAATGATCGGAACACGGTGTGATCCTCCATGAAATATTGTTAGTTGTTTTGTAAATATATTATAACTATAGTACCATTACTTTGCAATGCAAGGTGTAAAGAAGTAGTTAAGGATATATGAAAGCCGGTATATTTTCCCCTAAAGCGGAGGCAAAAGGCAGGCAGGTATCCTCCGGAAAAGCCAAGACACAAAAAATAGAAACATATACTTTCGTTAGGTTGACATCAGGAAAAACATTAGATTAAAATGTAGTATGGCGGCGGTCCTGAAAGGGCGGACCGTCTATGTGGACAGGAGAGGAATAGGTTATGTTTCTGACAGGATTGGCACTATTGCCGGCCATCGCACTGGTGGTATGGATTTATAGACAGGATAAGGTGGAGAAGGAGCCGAGGGGATTATTGTGGAAAATATTCCTGTTCGGTGTATTGTCTGTGATCCCCGCCATGATACTGGAAATCATTCTGGATGAAGTATTTCTGGTATTTATGGATGCAGATACGCTGTGCTACGTGATCCTGGATAATTTTATCGGGGTGGCACTGATCGAGGAACTTTGCAAGATGAAGGCGGCCAAATGGGCGGCATGGAAGCATCCGGCATTCAATTATAAATTCGATGCCATCGTGTACTGCGTGACTTCGGCATTGGGATTTGCAGCCATTGAAAATGTTCTGTATTGTCTGGGCGGTGACTTTGGGACGGCAGTGACCAGAGCCCTGTTGTCCGTGCCTTCCCATGCCATCGATGGCGTGATCATGGGATATTTCTTCGGTGTGGCGAAGGAGGCAGAACTTGCAGGCGATAAAAAACGCAGGAAACGCTACCTGAAGCTCAGCGTGTTCATGCCGATGATCGAACACGGTATCTATGATTCCGCATTGTCTCTGGATGCGGACTGGATCTTCGTTTTCTTTTTCCTGTTTGTGATCGTGGTGGATGTCTGGGCCTATAAATTTGTGAAAAAGCAGTCTGGGCAGGACCGGGAGCTGTCTGCATAAAGATTGCGTTAAGAACCCGTGAAAATTTTATAAATTCACGAAAAACGGTAGGATCGGGTCTTTGCTTCATGTTAAGATAAAGAAAACCTAAAGAAAGGAAAGACCAATATTGAAGTTATTGAATCCAAAGATCCGGCAAAAATTTGCAGAATCCTTGAAGGCGGTCCTGCCGGTAGTAGGGATCGTGATCGTATTAAGCTTTACCATAGCCCCCATTACCTCCAGTATCCTGCTGTGTTTTCTGGTGGGAGCGGTGATGGTCATGGCCGGCATGATGTTTTTTACTCTGGGTGCGGAGATGTCTATGACACCCATGGGAGAAAAAGTGGGTGCCAGAATGACCCAGAGTAAAAACATTCTGCTGATCGTAGTGTTATCTTTTCTGTTGGGAGTGGTGATCACCATTTCTGAGCCTGACTTACAGGTGCTGGCGACGCAGGTGCCTTCGGTACCGAATAGGACACTGATCCTGGCGGTGGCCGTGGGTGTGGGATTGTTTTTGGTCATTGCGCTGCTGCGTATGCTGATCGGTGTGGCATTGCCGCCGTTGTTAACTTTTTTCTACATAGCAGTGTTCGTTCTTGCATTTCTCGTACCGGAGAACTTCCGGGCAGTGGCGTTTGATTCCGGAGGTGTGACCACGGGACCCATGACAGTTCCTTTTATCATGGCTCTAGGTGTCGGTATTGCGTCCATCCGTAATGACCACCATGCGGCGGACGACAGTTTCGGTCTGGTAGCACTGTGCTCCATCGGCCCGATCCTGGCGGTCATGGTGTTGGGGCTGATCTATAAGCCGACCAATGCGGATTACCAGCCGGTGGCGATCCCGGAGATCTCTGATTCCGTAGAACTGGCGCAGCTTTTTGCTCATGGGATTCCGGATTATATGAAAGAGATCGCACTCTCATTACTTCCCATTGTATTGTTTTTCGGTCTGTTCCAGATATTTGCCCTGCGGCTGTCGGGGAAGACACTGGCGAAGATCCTGATCGGTCTGGTGTATACTTATATCGGTCTGGTACTGTTCCTGACCGGCGCAAATGTGGGCTTTATGCCTGCCGGTAATTACCTCGGTCAGGTCATGGCAGCCAGATCCTACCGGTGGGTACTGGTGCCGGTGGGAGCACTGATCGGTTACTTTATCGTAAAAGCGGAGCCCGCGGTCTATGTACTGAATCATCAGGTAGAGGAGCTGACGGACGGTGCAATCTCAGCCCGCTCTATGGGCGTGAGCCTTTCCGTGGGTGTCTCCTTATCCGTAGCACTGGCGATGATCCGAGTGCTGACGGGGATCCCGATTCTATGGTTTTTGATCCCGGGCTATGGTGTGGCAATCGGACTATCCTTTTTTGTACCGAAGATATTCACAGCGATTGCCTTCGACTCCGGCGGTGTGGCGAGCGGTCCCATGACAGCTACCTTTTTACTGCCGTTAGCGCAGGGCGCCTGTGTGGCGGTGGGCGGCAATTTAGTCGCAGATGCTTTCGGTGTGGTAGCAATGGTAGCCATGACACCGCTGATCACGATCCAGATATTGGGAATGGTATATCAGTTAAAGCAGCAAAAGAGCGGTGCAGGCGTATTTGCCGGTGCGGCGGATGCATTTGGTGCTTTGGATGAGAATGCCATCATTGAACTGTAGGAGGTGTGCCCATGAGTGAATTATATATGATGGTCACCATCACCAATCGTCAGCTGACGAGGAAATTCGTGGAATGCTATAAAGAAAAAGGCGCACAGGTCGGCAGTGTTACCGTCGGCATGGGAACCGCGGCGAATGAGATCTTAGATTATTTTGGACTGGACGGCATGGAGAAGAGCGTATTGTTTCATCTTGTCACAGATGCTTCCTGGCGGCAGATCAAGGCTGCTCTGCGTAAGAAAATGCAGATCGATCTCCCGGGAATGGGAATCGCATTTATCATTCCCGTGAGCAGTGTCGGTGGTAAGAAAGCATTGAATTACCTGACCTGCGGGCAGGAATTCGTAAAAGGAGAGGAGTCCACATTGAAAGAGACGAAGAATGAGCTTCTGGTAGTGATAGCCAATCATGGATATACGGAACTGGTCATGGATGCAGCGAGAGAAGTACATGCGGCAGGCGGCACAGTCATCCATGCCAAGGGCACCGGAACAGAGAATGCACAGCAGTTTCTGGGCGTGACACTGGTGCCGGAAAAAGAAATGTTGTTCATTGTGGTAAAAAGTGAGCAGAAAAATTCCATCATGCGTGCTATAATGGAAAAAGCAGGACTGGAGAGTAAAGCACAAAGCATAGTATTCTCCCTTCCTGTGACAGATACTGCAGGCATGCGCCTGATGGAGGAGATGGGAGAGACATGACAAACGGCTTATCCGGACCCAGGAAGCAGTTCCTGGACGTGCTCCGGGTACTGGCAACCTGTGCAGTGGTGCTGATGCATGTACTGACAGGTGCGACAGATGTGACAGATGCGTCGATAGTGCCGGAATACCGGTCATTATTGCTGTCAGTTATGGATCTGGTGACCTGGTGTGTTCCTATATTTTTATTGATCTCGGGATATTTGTTCCTGAATCCGGAACGTACATTGACTTATCCGGTCATGATTAAAAAATATTGCAGGAGGATTGCACTGGCGATCCTCCTATTCGGCGTTCCGTATGCAGCTTCTGAGCTGGTAGTGGCGGAGCGGTCCTTCCGGGTCATGATGATCCCGGAGGCACTGAAGATGACTCTGACGGGACATACCTGGTCCCATATGTGGTATCTGTATTTGATCTTGTTTTTATATCTGATCACGCCGCTTCTGAAAAAAGTGCTGCGGGTGCTGCCGGTGTGGGGTGTTGCGGCAGTGATGGCAGTGATCTTCTTAGGAAGCAGTGTGGCACCGTTTCTGAATAAGGTACTGGATGTCAACAGTATTCCGGTATTGCCGGATGGCGGTGTGTATTTCCTGTATTATCTGTGTGGATATTTCTTCGCGGTGAGAGAAGTATGTGTGGACAATGGAAGAAACGCAGGCGGGCAGATGATGGAGTCCGGAAGTGGTAGAAGAGCCGGAGAAAATACGGAATGGTGCGGAGAAACACAAAATGTGGAAAGTCGGGCATGGAATGTATGGCTGACAGCTGCAGTAGCGGTTCTGGCTCTGGGAATGATCCTGGGCAGAACACTTGCGGGATTCTCCATTCAGATGGCATACAATTATCCGTTTACAGTACTGCTTGCAGTGCTTCTGTTCGCTGCAGGATGGAATGGGAGTATTAAAAAATACCGGATCCCCTGGCAGGAGGCGGGAGCCTTGAGCTTTGCCGTATACCTGGTACATCCGGTGTATGTGAACCTACTGTATAAATTTGTGAAGATCACACCCTTTACGGTGTTGGAACAATGCGGTGTGCAGTCTGTAGCCGCGGGACATGTGTTACTGCTTTTCCTGTTGCTCGTCTTCTGGCTGCTGGTGCTGGTGCTGGCAACGGTCACCGCATGGGTACTTCGGAAGATTCCGGTGCTCAGAAAATTCGTGTTGTGATCAGAGGTGAAATATAGGCGGCAAATCTGGTTTTGCATTACAAATATTTGATAATAGCATACCCCTTGCCAGCAGAAGACTTCTATGCTAGAATGTGCACAAAGCATAGAAGTTTTCTATTTCCACAGATATCTTGTGAAGTTCTGAATAGCGAGTCGGAATTATTCCAAATTTACAACATTCTAAAATAACAGCGGGGGTTTGATCGCGATATACGTACTTTGTATGGGACATAGGTATGTCTGTTTTTGTTACTATAATCTCATAAACATGGAATGTCTGATCCTGCGGTTATAACGAACACAGGAAGGAATTCTATGGGAAAGGCATTCCAAACATAATGGCAAGGTACGGTATCGGGATATCGTGTAAATGTTATAGGGAGAATTTATGATGGAAATTAAACCAGAAGCGAAAAAGACGGATGGTATTACAAATGATTTAGTTGAAATCACTCGACCGTCGATTGAAAAAATGATTTATGTTATTAGAGATAAGCAAGTCATGCTGGATAGTGATCTTGCCATTCTTTATCAGGTAGAGACAGGGGCATTGAATAGAGCAGTAAAAAGAAATATTAGTAGATTTCCAGAAGATTTTCGTTTTCAGCTCACGAAAGAGGAGTATCAGAACTTGAGATGCCAAACTGGCATTTCAAGTTTTGCGCAGGGCGAAAATAATTATGGTGGTCGTAGGACTCTTCCTTATGTATTTACAGAGCAGGGAATCTCTATGTTGGCGAGTGTTCTACATAGCGAAGTGGCAATTAAGGTAAGTATTGGTATTATGCGCGCATTCGTGGAAATGAGGCGATTTATTGCTAATAACGCCTTGCTTTTTGAGCGTATCAGTAATGTGGAGTTAAAACAACTGGAATATCAAAAGCAAACGGATGAAAAATTGGATCAGATATTTGAATATATATCGGACCATGAGGAATCAAATCAGAAAGTCTTTTTTGATGGACAGATATATGATGCTTTTAGCCTAATTGTTAGCCTGATTCAAAAAGCGGAAAAGGAAATCGTTTTAATTGATGGCTATGTGGATATAGGAACGCTGAATCTTCTCACAAAAAAGAATGAAAATGTGACTGTTGTGATGTATACATTGAAAAGAACCAAGTTATCTCAAGAAGATGTTAATAATTTCAACAGCCAGTATCCTTTACTGGAAGTGCGGTACACGAAAGTATTTCATGATCGCTTTTTAATCTTGGATAAGAAAAATGTTTATCATATAGGAGCCTCCTTAAAAGATGCAGGAAAAAAGTGTTTTGGAATTTCTCTGATTGAGGATGCTGGTATTGTGAGAGACATTCTTCAGAGATTGGAGATTGAAACAGAGGAGTAAAAACGCACCATATTTGGAATTCAATCATCAGGCGATAGTTGCTGACTTTGGCTGTGATCAAGAAGGAGCCTCGACCAGAGGCTCCTTTTTGATTATGGGCTTTAGCCTGTTGAGTGCATCGGAGTTTCTCCAAACGGAGAAATGGA
>ERZ791801.627-NODE-627-length-32151-cov-3.246729_pt1 | contig 32151 bp, 33 predicted proteins | sample MGYA00510309_ERZ791801 | MGnify/ENA primary metagenome ERZ791801 (study PRJEB30046, sample SAMN00791979) | human gut metagenome | study: EMG produced TPA metagenomics assembly of the A metagenome-wide association study of gut microbiota in type 2...
ATAATTCCGATCAAAAAAACGGTCATAATCCTTAACCTGGCGTGAAAGTCTTGCGTAGGTGTCTGCATCGCTTTTGATTTCAATTCCTACCAGTTCTTCTTCCAAAACCATCACAACGTCCGCTCTGGATTTTCCCATCGTTTTTTCCTCTATAATCCGAGTTTTCCTGTACTGTTCCTCCAAAAAGTCAAATAGCGGTTCCCTGATATCTTTATCTTTTAACATCGTATTCCTCCGCCTCCAAAAGTTCAAATTCATTTTTATAGAAAGAAAGGATTCCTTCTTCCCGCATAAGTCCCAGTTCTTTTGACAGCGCACTCCTGTCTAAATTCAGGTAATCCGCCATCTGCTGCCTGTTAAACGGAATCTTGAATTTCCGGCAGCCGCTTCTCACCCTCTGCATGGAAAGATAGGTGTATACACGATCCCTGATTTTTTTCGGAGTTGTACAGAAAATACGATTTGACAATACCAGATTTTTCTTGCTGAGCATACGAATTATGTTAGCCTGCATTTTACCGTACCACGAATATCCTGCATTTTTTTCATGCATAAGCTGTTTCATAGGAAGAAACAAAATAACCGTCTCGCTCGTAGCCACTGCATCTACCGCCATTGCCTCGCCACAGAGTGCATACGTCTCCGCAAATACATCCCCGGCTTCCGCATTTCCTAGCAGACTTACATTGCCGGAGACATCCACACTTTCTATATTTACATTTCCTTTTATGACAATTCCCATCTCCTCTGTAATGTCACCCTGATGAAAAATAATCGTATTTTTTTTGAATTTTTTCTCTCGCAGACACAAAAGACGAACCATCTCATCCCATTCTGCGTCCGTTATTTCCATAAAAATCGGTATTTGTGGTTTTTGCATTTTCGCTCCTCAATTTCAAAAAAATGATTTTCGTTGTTATAACAACATAATTTTAGCACAGCCTTTTCTATAATACAACCAGAAACAACAATTACCCGAAAGGAAGGATAAACTATGATACGAAGAATTATTCAGATTGATGAAGATAAATGTAACGGATGCGGTGCCTGTGCCAATGCCTGCCACGAAGGTGCCATCGGTATGGTAAACGGAAAAGCAAAATTGCTGCGCGACGACTACTGCGACGGACTTGGCGACTGTCTGCCAACCTGCCCGACCGGTGCTATTACTTTTGTGGAACGGGAAGCTGCTGCTTACGACGAAGAAGCTGTGAAAGAAAATATGAAAAAGAAAGCAAAAGAGAAAAAATCTCCAGCATTCAGTGGATGTCCCGGACAGAGAATGCGCCAGTTTGACCGCCGCAATTCAGCACCTGCTGTATCCGCAGACAATTCTCTTACGTCCGAATTAAGACAATGGCCGGTTCAGATTAAACTCGTACCGACAAAGGCTCCTTACTTTGATGGTGCAAAACTTTTGATTGCTGCGGACTGCACCGCCTATGCGTATGCTAATTTCCATCATGATTTTATCAAAGGAAAAATCACCGTTGTCGGCTGTCCAAAACTGGATGACATCGATTATTCAGAAAAACTAACCGAAATCATCCGGAACAATGACATCCAGAGTGTAACCGTTGTCCGCATGGAAGTACCGTGCTGTGGCGGACTTGAGCATGCAGCAAAGACAGCACTGCAAAACAGTGGAAAATTTATTCCATGGCAGGTTGCCACAATTTCTACGGATGGACAGATTTTAGATTAATTACAACACACAATACATGATGTGTATGTCTTCATAATCCCCGCTGCGGTTTTCAAAGCCGCCGGGGATTATTTCTCCATTTTCTTCTGATATTCTTCGCCCCACGTCCACATAGCGTCTAAAATCGGTTTCAAACTGTATCCCACGTCCGTCAATGAATATTCAACTTTTGGCGGCACCTCGGCATATACTTTTCGATTCACAAGTCCGCTCTGCTCCATCTGTCGAAGCTGTGCTGTCAACACTTTCTGTGAGACATGTCCGATTGATTTCCTTAACTCCCCAAACCGTTTTGTCCCCGGAAGTAAGTCTCTTAAAATTAACACTTTCCATTTATCACTAATTAAAGTAAGTGTCGTTTCCACCGGACAGGCAGGAAGTTTTTCTGCTGTTGATATATTTTCCATAGCAAAACCCTCCTTTTTTCGCAATTGTTTCCTTTTGGTAACTACAGCACAAAATAGTGCTTACTTTACGAAAGGTCTCTATAGAGATATTATAATAGCATCAACAGGAAAACACAATATTTTTCCAAAAAAAATTCTAGGAGGTTTTATTATGAACAAAGTAATTGAATTTTTAAAAGAGAATCCGGTACAGTATCTCGCTACCGTAGGACGCGATCGAAAAGCAAAGTGCCGCCCATTTATGTTTGCCGGAGAAATGGACGGAAAACTGTGGTTCTGCACAAATAACACAAAAGATGTTTATCTGGATATGCAGAGCAATCCGGAAATTGAAATTTCTGTTTCCAGCCCATCTTATGCATGGATTCGCCTGCATGGAAAAGCCGTATTTGAAAACAACATGGCTGCAAAAGAAATGTGTATTGCCAATCCGATTGTCAAAGGACAGTATGAGACTGCGGATAATCCAATTTTTGAGGTATTTTACCTGGATGAGCCGCATGGTGTAATTGCTGATTTCTCCGGGAATCCGCCGTATACATTTTAAGAAGTAACCCATTTTGCCGCCAGAAAGGAGAACATATATGACAATGACAAAAAAGCAGTATCTTAATTTGTTGGTAAACGAATTTCATTCCGCCACCATGGCAACGATTGGCGCAGACGGTCATCCGGTAACCCGCATCATTGATTTGATGCTTTGGGATGAATCCGGTGTTTATTTCTTGACGGCAAAAGGGAAATCCCTTTATACTCAGCTTATGGAGCAGAAATTTATCGCCCTGTCTGCAACCGCAGAGAAACGGGCGATTTCCCTTCGCGGTAAAATTAAAAATATTCACTCCGAAAAATTAGAAGAAATATTTGAAAGAAATCCTTATATGAAGGGAATTTATCCCGGCGATACCAAAACTGCCCTTGAAGTATTTTGCATTTATGAAGCGGAGGGCGAATATTTTGATATCCGTACGCCATCCCGTATTATAAGAGATTCTTTTATTATCGGAAATCCTAAGCATAAGGAACACGGATATTTTGTTCAGGCAGGCTGTATCAGGTGTAAACTCTGCTACTCTGTCTGCCCGCAAAAATGCATCGACATAACCAAAATCCCGGTTGTGATTGAACAAAATCGATGTCTGCACTGTGGTCGATGTAAGGAAGTCTGCCCAAAACAAGCGATTGAAAAGAGGTGACATGTTCGTATGACGCAGATAGAACGACTTATTTTTCTTATCCGGTCATTGCTGAAAGAAAGCCCGGAATACCACGATTATAAAATTCCTAAAAGTGTACCGGAACAACATATGCTTTTGCGTGCACTCATGAATGTCCGCGCACCAAAGCCAATGAGTGATCATTTTTTACAGATACAAGATGAGTATCTACGAGAAGAACTCGCCGAAAAAGGAGTGACAAATCTTGATGATTTGGCACCGACAAAAGACAATTTGTACGTCTGGCAAGGGGATATCACCACACTTCGTTGTGATGCTATCGTAAATGCAGCCAATTCTCAGATGACTGGCTGCTACATTCCAAATCACACTTGCATTGACAACTGCATTCACAGTTATGCCGGTATTCAATTACGCTACAAGTGTTTTCAGATTATGCAAAACCAAGAGCACGAAGAACCAACCGGGCAAGCCAAAAAAACCCCCGCTTATACCCTGCCATGCCACTATGTTCTCCACACGGTCGGCCCGATTGTGGGGGGACACCTGACAAAAAGAGACTGTGATTTGCTGGCAAACTGTTACACTTCCTGCATGCAGCTCGCTACGGAATACAATTTAGAAAGTATTGCTTTTTGCTGCATTTCCACGGGTGTTTTTCATTTTCCAAACGAGAAAGCAGCCGAAATCGCTATTGATACAGTAAGAAACTTTATGAACAACAATGACACAACAATACAGAAGGTGGTATTTAATGTTTTCAAAGAAAATGATAAAGAAATCTACGAACGCCTGCTCGGCTCAAATTAAACGTTTAAAAGAAAAACTGGAAAAGGCAGATGCCGTTATCATTGGCGCCGGTGCCGGTCTGTCAACATCTGCCGGATTTACCTATTCCGGCGAAAGATTTACCAAATATTTTGCTGACTTTATTGCTAAATACAATTTTTCGGATATGTACTCCGGCGGCTTTTATCCTTTTGAGTCGTTAAACGAGCATTGGGCATACTGGAGCCGTTATATCTATATTAACCGCTATCAGGATGCACCAAAACCGGTCTATGAACATCTGCATAATCTGGTAAAAGATAAGGATTATTTTGTCCTTACTACAAATGTAGACCACTGTTTTCAAAAGGCTGGATTTGATAAAAAGCGACTTTTTTACACACAGGGAGATTATGGTCTTTTTCAGTGTTCAAAGCCTTGTTGCAACGAAACCTTTGATAACAAAATCCCGATTCACCAAATGATTGAACAGCAGGAAAATATGCAGATTCCTGACAAATTAATTCCCCGTTGTCCGCACTGTGGTGCCCCTCTTTCCATGAATCTGAGAGCAGATTCTACTTTCGTAGAAGACAAAGGATGGCACGTCGCTGCAAACTGCTATGATGATTTTTTGCGCAGACATAAAAATTCAAACGTTCTTTTTCTTGAACTCGGCACCGGATATAACACACCGGGTATTATTAAATATCCATTTTGGCAGATGACCGCTGCCTGGCCGAATGCCTTTTACGCCTGTATCAACCTTTCACAAGCGGATGTTCCACATGAAATTCGGGACAAATCGATTGGCATCTCGGCAGATATCGGTGAGGTATTAGATATTTTATGGAATGACAAATGATTTCTATATAAGGTATCGTTTTCAATTGAAAGCCTAAAAAACACCGCTCACAAAAATTTCAATACCGATTGCAATCAGAATTGCACCCCCAAGAATCGTTGCTTTATTTGAAAATTTTTTTCCAAATTTTTTACCGACAATTAAACCGCTAAAGCTGATTATAAAGGTCACAGCAGCAATAATCAATGAACAAACAAGTGCCATGACAAAATCGTATTCGGCAATCGTAAAGCCAACAGACAACGCGTCAATCGAGGTTGCAATTCCCTGTATCAAAAGAGCGAGTGCACCAACTTTCGCTTTTTCCACTTTTTCCACTTCTTCGGCTCGATCCTGAATACCTTCCTTCACCATTTTCCCTCCGATCAAAAGAAGCAGTATCAGCGCAATCCATGGAATGAATTTCTCAAACATTTTAAAACATTCAATAATGGTATGAACACATACCCATCCGGTCATCGGCATCAACGCCTGAAAAAATCCAAATGTACCCGCAATGGCACACATTTTTTTCTTCCGCATCGCCGGCTCGTTCAGACCATTTGCCAAAGAAACTGAAAATGCATCCATCGCCAGTCCTACACCAAGTAATACACTGTTAAATACAAAAAACAAACTCCATTCCATTTCACAATCCTCCATCATTTTTCTATTTCGTTGTGGCTTGCACCAAAAAACCGGGCACAGCGGAAATCGCTATACCCGGTTAAAATTCTAAAATAGATAGACTTCACGTATAGGAATCCGCTATACATGAGTCTCGCAATTTAAAACAAGCCAGACCATTCAGTCAGTATGTTGACTTGCTACGTGTCGGACACGCTCGCTACTCCCTCATGGGAATTAATTGATAACAGAATATCATTAAAGTGGGAGGTTGTCAACTTTTGATTTTTTGGGGCTCCGTAATTTAGCAGAAACGCTTTGCGTCTCGTGGGCGCTCTCGCTAATTGAGTGCGTAACGGTATGGGCGCTGAAACTACCAGCGCCGCATACCGACGTACTCAAAACCCACGAGTCACAAAGTGTTTCTGCTAAATTACTGGAGCCCAAAGAAATCAAAACACATACTTTTTCTGCAACGCCACCGGTGTTCCAATCTTTAATTCTTTTGCCGTCATATTCCGGTTGATTCGAATATCTTTCTTCTTAAGAATAAACGAAAGTTTCTTTTCCTTATCAGCATATAGGAAAGAATTACGCTGACTACCTGTGCGGCAACCGTCCTTTGTAAAAATTTGCAACATTCTATCCTTTTCACTCGTTATATATATGAAAACATGATAAAATGATATTATTGATTGGAGGAATGTATCATGAAAAAAACAATTTTATTTGCCGTTTTCGCTTTTTTGTGCCTGGGAACCGCACTCCCTGTCCACGCAAAAACAATCCGAAAAAATTATGTGGTCATGCAGGGCGGCACACGGGGAATTAAAGTAAAGAGCAATTTGGTAAAAAAGAAAGTGAGTAATAAAAAAATATCAGCTAAATTTAACAGCCATTATATGTCACTTGTCATTACCGGAAAAAAGGCCGGCAAGTCAACTCTGACCTACTGGTATGGAAAAGGCAAAACAAAATATCGTTATACCGTTACTGTTTTAAGTAAAAACAAGGTAAAAGCACTGGCAAAGAAAAAACTGAAAAAATATGTAACCGCACTTCCGGAAGGAACCAATTACTCTTATGTGGATTTAAACAATGACGGTGTATCCGAAGTATTTTCAGACAATGGGATTACCTATTACAATTACGCAGCAAAAAAATGCGTAACAAAGGATTATAAAATCGGAAATCTTTACGCCGGCAAAAACAGCAAAACTCTTTTGATAACCCGGCCACAGGAAGAAATCCGTAAAACTGAATTTTTTGAATATTTTTCTTCCCTTTATGAGATAAATCCAACAAAAGTATTTGACCTTGTTGATACCGCAACAGGCTACCGCAAATATACTGCCGCCGGATTAAAAGAATATGGAATTAAAGATGCAAATGCCATTTATTCTTTCTACGATGACCACTATGATCAGGACGATTATGACTATGAAGGATATACGAAAGATGAATTAACTACAAAAATCGGAGAACTGATTCCTAATGCCACAGAAATCACAAAAACAACCATTCGATAAAACAGGAAAAAGTTCAATTTGTTAGAGACGATAACGCAAAGGTTATTCCGTCTCTAACGGATTGAGCTTCTTTTTTTATCACGGAAAAATCCCCTTAATTTCTTCCGCATAAATTAATTTCTTCAGAGCTACCACATAAGCTGCCATACGATAGGTACAGTCATACTTTTCTTTTGCTTCCGTAATCTCGGCAAACGATTTCGACATCAGATTTTCCAGCATTTCATTGACGCGTTCACGCTCCCAAGTAAGTTCCTGAATATTCTGAACCCACTCAAAGTAGGAAACGATAACACCACCGCCATTGGCAAATATATCCGGAATTACCGGGATGCCCCGCTTTTCCAAAATAGCATCTGCCTCTTTGGATGTCGGACCATTCGCAGCTTCCACAATATAGGAGCACTGCAATTTATCCGCATTTTCTTCTGTAATCTGGTTTTCTAACGCGGCTGGTACAAGTACATCACATGGTGTCGTTAATACCTCTGCATTGGAAATGTGTGCAACCCCTTCCTCTTCATAACTATTCAAAAGAGTTCCCGGTGTTTCCAAATAATCAGCAATTTTGTCTACATCCAAACCGTCTTCTTTATATAAACCACCCGACACATCACTGATTGCCACTACTTTGCTTCCGCGGTGATGGAAAATCTTTGCCGCATTACTTCCGACATTTCCCATTCCCTGAATGACAACTTTTATCTCGTCTAACTTTTTTCCCTCTTTGGCAAGAAGCAATTTGGTACTTATCACAACGCCACGTCCGGTTGCCGAATTTCTTCCACGTGAACCGCCAAGTTCAATTGGCTTTCCGGTAACAACGCCCGGACACGGCTTTCCCTGCAGCTGACTGTAAGTATCTAAAACCCATGCCATCGTCTGTGCATTCGTATTTACATCCGGTGCCGGAATATCCGAATCTGCACCGATAATTGGTGCAATTGCAAATGTATAACGTCTGGTAAGTGCACGAAGCTCCCGTTTCGATAATTTATGCGGATCAACCTTGATACCACCTTTGGCGCCACCATATGGGATATTCGCAATCGCACATTTTAATGACATCCACGTAGCCAGTGCGCGAACCTCATTTAATGTAATATCCTGATGATATCGAATACCACCTTTGAATGGTCCGCGGATATTCGAGTGCTGAACACGATATCCTTCAAACACATGAACCGAACCATCATCCATTTCAACCGGCAGGTAAACCTTTGTCTCACGCTGAGGACATTTGATAATTTCCATATAAGGACTATCGATTCCCGCCATCTTTGCCGCATCACTCATTACATTTCTTACATTTTCATAGGGATCATAACTGTGTGCCATAATATCCTCTCTTTCTGCTTTCGCAACTTCACATTTTCTGCTCCTTGCCTTCTGCGCATCGGCTTTACGTCTAATACCTTATTCCTCATTTTTTTGAAAGTCAAGGTTTTTAGAATTTTCAAATTTATTTAATAAAATTAACTGTTCGCACTTAATCGAACAAACTATTCTGTGTTTTTACAAAATAAAATTAAGCGTGTTCTTGACTCGCTCTTGTAAAAGGAGTATGCTGAGTTCATAACAATTCAGATTGGAGTAGCACAATGAAAAAGAACGAACTTGACCATGTGGACTGTGAAATTTTGAATTTACTCAGTAAAAACGGGCGAATGAGTGTAAAGGATTTGGCAAATGAAGTTTTCCTCTCTTCTCCTGCTGCCTCGGCGAGAGTGGAGCGGCTTGAAAAAGAGGGTTACATTACCGGTTATCACGCCACATTAAATCCCGAACTTCTCGGCTTTCACATCCGAGCTTTTATAAACCTTGAGGTTGAGCCAAATCAGAAAGCGGAATTTTATCCTTATATCCGTTCCTGTCTTAATGTGATCGAATGCAATTGCGTGACCGGCGATTATTCGATGCTTTTAGAAGTTCTTTTTCACAGCACAACCGATTTGGATACTTTTATTGGTGAATTGCAAAAATACGGACGCACCAAAACATTGATTGTATTTTCAACTTCTGTAGACCACAGAGAAGTAACGATTCAGAATATACCAAAGGAGAAGTCAGATGAGTAATTTTATGACGAAAAATTTTTATAAACAGCGGGAAGACTTTGAAAAATCGGCAGCTGTTCGCGACAAAAAATTTTCTTTCCCGGATGGCGTAGTCGAGAGCCGTGATATTTCCTATATCGCTGACGGTCAGAAAGAACATCTCATGGATGTGTACCACCCACAGGGAAAAGAAAATGAAACACTTCCTGTCATCATCAACATCCACGGCGGCGGTCTGTTAATCGGCAATAAAGAATTCAACCGCTATTTTTGTGCCAGATTATGTCTTTTAGGCTATGTTGTATTCAGCGTTGAATATCGTCTTGTCCCGGACTGCAACGTTTACGACCAGTTTTCAGATGTCTCAACCGCCATGACATTTATCCGTGACAATTTATCCTCCTATCAGGGAAATCCGGGCAAAATCTATGGGGTTGCCGACAGCGGTGGTGCTTATCTTTTAACAAATGTAGCCGCAATGACAAAAAACAAGAAATTTGCCAAAGCTGCCCACACAAAGGCACCTGATTTTTCCTTGAATGCCCTTGGACTTATCAGTGGCATGTTTTACACAACCCGCTTTGACAAAATCGGTCTTTTCCTCCCTTCTTATTTGTATGGAAAGGGCTACAAAAAGAAAGCAATTGCACCGTATGTAAACATTGAAAATCCGGAAATTGTTTCGGCACTTCCACCATGCTTTTTAGTTACCAGCCACAGCGATAACTTAGAGCATTATACCGTAAAATTTGAAAAGGCATTGAAAGCAAACCGGGTATCACACAAGCTGCTCCGGTTTGGGAAAAATAAAAAACTCACGCACGCCTTTAGTGTATTCGAGCCATTCTATGAAGAAAGCACAAAAACACTAAAATCCATGCATGAGTATTTCCAGTCTTTTTAGAAGGTCCGGACTTTTATAATCCTAAATCCTCATAATCCTCCGGTAAAAACCGATGGTAAATAATATGACAGCCTTCGTCTTTGAAACAATAGAGATATTTATCTTTGGAATCCACAAAATGAATCATGTAGTCAAATTCTCCATGATTCATTTTTTCTATTTCATAAGCATCTTTCTGTTTCGCAAACAATGCCTCTACTTCTTCCATGACCGTGCCATGCTTTGCCAAAAGCGCTACCAGGTCAAATATAAATTGGTTCTGTCCACCGTTTTCGTGAACATACTCAGTTGCACGCTCAGATAAAAAGAAGCAAAAGCGCTCTCCTTTGTGTGTTATTTCTACTTCACCGAATTTATCATAAGCAAAGGATTTAAACTTTGAAAGTTTTTCCTGCATCTCATCAGCGGAAACGTCTCCTCCAAAAAAATGATTTAACGAACTCAAAGGATAATACAAACGGATTGGCTCTTTCATGTAACCAAGTTTCGCCTGCTCCTCTGCCACAATGTCACATAAATTATCCATTAATTTCTGATATGCCTCATTCTGCATGCTAATAATCTCCTTTGATGTACTATTTTTACTCTACATCGGGCATTATATAACGAGGGGAAATAAAAAGCAAGTAGAGGGTTGCCAGTTAGGGTTTTATTCTTTATGATTATAAGTATCAATATAAATGGAGGGATTAGATGAATTACTATAAACGTGCGTTGGAATTAAAAGAGGAAACAATTGCGAACCGCCGCTATCTGCATGAACATGCAGAGACAGGGCTGCATCTTGAAAATACGGTGGAGTTTGTGATGAAGCGGCTTACGGAATATGGTCTTAATCCGGAAAGATGCGGGGAAGGCGTGACGGCTTTGATTGGACAAGGTGAGCCGGTTCTTTTGCTTCGTGCCGATATGGATGCACTTCCTCTGACAGAAGAAAGCGGAGAAAGTTTTTCATGTAAAACCGGAAAAATGCACGCCTGCGGACATGATTTTCACGCCGCCATGCTCCTTAGTGCGGCTAAGATGCTAAAGGAAAATGAATTTCATTTATGCGGACGCGTGAAGTTTATGTTCCAGCCGGCAGAGGAAACTTTTGAGGGGGCTGACAACATGATCGAACACGGCATTTTAGAAAATCCAAAGCCGGATGCCGCGCTTGCTTTCCATGTAACGACCGGCAGAAGTCCGGTTGGCACTTTTATGTACAATAGCAAAAATACCATGATGAACTCGGTGGATGGCTTTCAAATTACCATCCACGGAAAAGGTTCCCACGGTGCCTGCCCGCATCAGGGCATTGACCCGATTAACATTGGTGTCCACATTTATCTTGCCCTGCAGGAACTAATAGCCAGAGAAAGTAATCCTGCCGATTCCTGTGTTCTCACAATCGGCCGGTTTTGTGCCGGTGAAGTTGCCAATATTATTCCGGATACCGCCATTTTACAGGGAACGTTGCGCACAAATAAGGAATCAGCAAGAGAAATTTTAGTAAAACGAATCCGTGAGGTAAGTGAGCGCACCGCTGCCGTGTATAACGGAACCATTGAATACACTACGCTCTCCGCCGTTCCTCCACTTGTATGCAACCCGGAACTGACAGAGGAATTTGTCTCTGCCATGAAAGAGCTTGCAATTCCGTCCCTTAACGGTTATCCGGATATCACCGCACCTGCTTCGGAAGATTTTGCCTCGATTGCAAACAAAATTCCAAGTACGTATATGTATTTGTCTGCCGGCTTTGAAGATGAGCGCGGCGATTACCCGGTGCACCATCCAAAGGCTCTGTTTAATGAGGACGTGTGCCCTATTGGGGCTGCCTGCTACGCACAGTGTGCGGAAACATTTCTAAAAAACCGAGGGAAGATTTAATCCCTCGGTTTTCTTATCAGAACGGAAATTCAAAACAATGCCAGAAGCGAAGAACTAATTTTTTAATGCAGGAAGATTCCTGCCACATCGTATTCTGAATTTCATTTCCATATTCTCTTAATTGTGATAACTCTTTCTCCGTTATTTCACCGTTCTCATCAAACCAAAAACGTTCCATGCCCTCTCGTATCTCCCGTGGCAAATCTTCTTCGGAAAGTTTTAAATAGGCAAATAACGTGGTCAAATATGAAATTATAAATCGGTAATCCGCTGCCGTATCTGCCTGCATAAGTGTTTTTCTACGCTTGTAGACTATAGCCTTTCTGCGAATTGCAAGCACTCCTGCGAAAAGAAAACTTACAGCAAAAATGCAAATTACGATCCATAAAATGATTTGCTGCCACGATAAGTATTTGTTCGGTGCCTCATTTTGTTTTGGTTTTTCTTTCTTTTTCGTAACCTTCTGCGAAATTGAGGTCTGCTGTTTTTCTATTTTCTTCTGCTGTTTTGCTTTCACCGTAATCTTATCATAATGTCCCGGTGTCACATCCACGGGAAGCCACCCCACACCATCACAGTAAATTTCCACCCATGCATGCGCATTTTGCCCGGTCACGTCCGCACGGTAATTTCCATTAGCATCTTTTTCATCGGAAGTAACTGCCTCATATCCCTCCACATATCTCGCCGGGATATTCGCCGCACGAAATGCAAGCGTACCAAGAGAAGCATACTGCAGGGCATCCCAGTCACCTTTCTCTTTTCCCGCATTTTTTAAAGAGCTTCTAATTTTTTCAATAAACGAAATCAAATTATCTTTCTTTTGAGGAACATACGGTGCAACCTCTTCTTTGGCCTTTTTTGAAAGGGCAAGATAATGTTTTTTTACAAACTTTCGATAATCCATTTCCATATCCGCATAGGCGCGCACCTTTTCGTCTGTAATCGTCTGTTTCTGCCAGTCAACTCCCGCTGTTTTCAAAAGAGAATCTTCATCTATCATGCAAATTTTGTATGTATTTTTTTCATCTTCACGATTGCTCCAGAATTTTTTTTGCAAATTCAAATCCCGGTAAAGGGTATCCAAGCACTGAATACTCGAAAAATCCACACCGTAAGGCAAATACTGATACCTCTCATAAGCCCCTGTATTTTCAACTACAATCGTTCCTTCTTTCTCCTCTTTTTCCAATCCGTTTTGCTGGCGTCCTGCCGCCTCACAGTAACTGTACAACTGAGCAAGCGGATGAAATCCATCCGCCCGGTACCGATTAAATATTCCCTCGTATTTTTCCCCGTATTCTTTTCCTTCTAATGGTTCCCACCGGTTTTCATGATATTCACTTCCTACATATCCCTTCAAATAATACTTGCCCTTTTCGCTTACAAAGACAGTCAGGCGTTTTTCCTCGCTCGAGGCAATTCCCTCTTTAATTTTTCCCTCCGGCAAATCTTTTTCCCCATATCGTATCGCATTCGCTTCCTCTGTTATATTTTCCTTCAAATCTTCTATGATTTCATTTTTGTGATAAAGCTGCCGGTTCCATGTAAAACAGATAAAAACAGCCACTATAACAGCCATTTTGCAAAATGCTGCCAAATAATTTTTTTCTTCATCCACTTTCGTATGCGAGTGGGCATATATCCCTGCTAATGACAAAAAAGCCATTGCACCAACACACCATGCAGACGGCATTTCAAAAAATACAGCCAAAGATACAAGCGCTGCCCAGAAAACAAGGACAGGAACCCAGTGTTTTCCTTTGATTGCAATTGTCAAATATCCGGATAAAAACCACGCCGTAAGACAAAAGAATACCACCGTAGCAAGTTCTCTGTTCATATAATTCGGTACAACAAAATAGAAAACTGATTCTCCGGTCACAGCATTAAATCCGGCAGTCACCTGATTTACAAAATCCAGTGCGCCGGAAATCCATATCGTGCGAAATGCAAAAAGCAAAAGGATTCCCAACCCAAAATAAACCAACACAATTTTTGTGCTTTTTGTGGAAAATATAACGAGACAACAAAGAACGGACACAACCATCGAAATAAACCACCATTTTGTATCCACAAACATTTGCTGCACACAAAAAAGAATGCCCGCCACGGTAAATATCGATAAAATTAGGGCAAAAAAACTTTTTTTCTGTTTTTTCTCTTCTACCAGTCGAAATCCTTGATTCTCCACTTTCTTTCCTCTTCCCAATTAAGATGCCGAAACCATAATCTGTCTGACATTGGAATTTTCCATGCACCAGTCCGTTATTTCGTCATCCGTAATCAAAATTATATGTGAATATTTATGCAATACATTGTGATGCATCAGATACTCATCCACAAACGACTGCATAAAACTTATATTTCCATCTAAAATTGTTCTCTCATATCGTTCTCTTGTGCAGCCCTCTTCTACACTAAATGTCATATGAGACAACCCTTTTTTCTCAAAAACTACACTATCAAAAAATTGATCATTTTCCAATAAATTCTTTGACACCTGACTAATCATTTTCACTAACGAATCCCGATACCAAGGCTTATCTATATTTCTATCCGATAGTGCAAACAAAACTATTGTTTCCTGATTTGCCGGCGTATCCAATTCGCGGACAATCTTATGCCCCATTTTTTTCGATAATTTCCAATGAATCGTCTTAATGCTGTCACCCTTTTGATAGTCTCTTAAATCGAGTATTTCTGTGATATCATTACCTTTCCTGCGCAGATAACGATTTTCCATATTCTGCGCTGCCGGTGTCATTTCTTCTAAATGATATTCACCTTCATCCTCCCCATCCGGATACACATAATAAACCAACACTTCGTGATTTTTTACGAGGCACCCAAAGATACCAAAAAAATCTCGAACAATAAATTCCTCTGTTTCCACTTCAATTCTTCCACAATAGAAGCTTTCAACAGCAAATTCCACCTTTTTTTCCTGCTTCGGTGCTACTGATAACTCCTGATTAAAACAAAAGGAAGAATCTGTCAGGCAGTTTGCAATCGTTCCTTTCATTGACACCCGGAAGCAGGGAATAATTCCTGTATTTTTTACACAAATCAATATCGTGCTTACCTGATTCAAATCTTGCTTCACCTGCAAATGCATTGTCAAATGTCTCGCTGCATACCAATTAAGCAAAAAAGACAAAACGGCAAACAACAAAAGTCCAAAGAACAGATAAAATGTCACGGCCACATTAGTCCATAAATAGAGAAAGCCCATTAAGACAAGAATTGCCATGTACCCGATTTTTGCTCTCATAATCTCTTCCTTTCCTTGTTGTCTGCCATTTATGTTTTTTGCTATTTTCTCAGCAGTTTCGGCTTTTCAGTCTGCTGTGCAATTTCTTCCAAAATCTCATATGCTGTTACATTTTCCCTGCGTGCCTTTGTATTTAAAATTAAACGGTGTGCACATACATCCGGAAAAATCGCAAGGACATCATCCGGTACAACATACGTTCTTCCCTCACACAATGCGAATGATTTTGCCATCTCTGCAAGTGCCCCAACGCCACGCGGGCTAATGCCAAGTTCCACATGCTCATGTTCTCTCGTTTTCTCACATAAGCAGATGATATACCGAAGGATTTCATCATTTACCTGCATATTTTTCACATAAGATTTGGCCTGTTTTACATCTTCAATCGTCATAACCGGCTGCACCTTTTCTATTAAATCTCTGTCAGACACATTTTTTAAAATAGCTAACTGACTCTCAGCGTCCGGATATCCCATAGACAAACAAATCATAAATCGGTCTAACTGCGAATCAGGCAGTGCCTGCGTTCCGCCGCTGGTAACCGGATTCTGAGTTGCCATAACAACAAATGGCTCAAGGAGCTGGTGTGTCACACCATCCACTGTGACACACCCCTCTGCCATTGCCTCTAACAATGCAGACTGTGTTTTTGACGAAGTACGGTTAATCTCATCTCCCAATAGAAGATTGCAATTCACCGCTGCTCCCTCAACATATTCAAAAGCATTTGTCTGCTCATTATAAATTGACATTCCTACAATATCACTCGGCATCGTATCCGGTGTAAACTGGATTCGTTTGTTTGCAAATCCAAGTGCTTTGGAAAATGCTTTCGCAAGCGTTGTTTTTCCAAGCCCCGGAACATCTTCCAACAACACATGACCGGAAGCTAAAATCGCCATTATCACCTTTCGAATGACCTCATCTTTTCCCTTGATAACAGTCGAAACTTCCTTTTGAAGAATATCAATTTTTTCTTGAATTTCCTTTGCGTCCATATTTACCCCTTATTCTAATTCAACGTCTCCATCTTCATTGCCATCTCCTCCATCGTCTCCATCTTCATTGCCGTCTTCGCCATCGTCGGAATCATCGGGAACAATATAAATTATACTCTCATCCACTCCGGTAATTCCGGTCTTCTGGCTCTCTGTACAACTAACCTGTTTCAAGTTTGTATTCGCTGATAAATCCAACGCAGAAATTCCTGTGCCGGCAATATTTAATGTTTCCAGCCCTAACTGTTTCTCAAGATTCACAATCTGTGTAACCGCACTGTCTGAAACGGAAAGATTTGCAACGATGTCATTTTCCGGCAAAGTAAGTACATTTACATTAACCATTGACATATCAACTTCTTTCAATTTAGCATTTGACTTCAAATCAATATCAATATTTGGTAAATCTTCATTATCTGTTGTAGCATCAGGATTACCAAAACCTGTATTCATTGCATTTAACACCTGCAAATCCGGACAGATTGAAAAATCAAGCTCCGGCACATAAGAATCCGATACATCCAATGACTCTAACTTTGTTAATACTGCAAAATTAATTGTTTCAATTCCTAAACTTTCACTGCAATCAAGTGTTTTGATTTCATTTGTCTCAGGAATATGCAAATCCGTAATTTCGTTGCAGTTAATATTCAATGATGAAAGTTTTACCGCTCCATCCAATGTGATTTCGGATAAATTACATCCGGAAGCATCAATTGTTTCAAGATTTGACAAATTTGAAACATCCAATGTTTCAATCGGACAATATGAGCAATTCAAAGTCTTCAGACCGGTACATGCCAAGATGTCAAATTCCATCGTATCATCTGCCGAAGTACCACCATCTTCCGGCTGCTCAGAACAGTTCAGGGATTCCAGTTTTGTAAAACCTGCTAAGTTCAAATTAATAAAATCATAATTCGTACCGTTTAATGAGCAATCCAAATTAATAAGTCCGATACTTCCTGTCAAAATTAAGTTGTCATCTTTTAACATATTGCGGCTGCAATTCAAACTCTTTAATGAAGGCAAATCAGAAACATTCAAGCTGCTCATAAGATTGTTACTGCAGTCCACATCCTGCAGTTTATCACAGCCGGACACATCAAGTTCTGTTATTTTGTTATTCGAACAATAAAGGCGTTCCAGATTCTTGCTGTCATTTAAGCGTATCGTATTCGAAATCTGATTATTATGGCAGTCAAGCTCCTGTAAATTTTTATTTGTGTCCAAAACTAACTTATCAATCTTATTTCCGTAACATTTTAATTCCTTCAAATTTGCCAAATCTCCGACATAAAAGGTCCCGGAAATATTATTGTTATTGATATCCAGAATTTCGAGTGCTGTAAACTCATTAAAGTCCGCCATTTCCGCACCGATAATTTCCTTTTCGCCCCAGTAGATTTCCGTCAGACGTCCTTCTTTATTCCAATGATAAACGGATTCGTCATCTAAATTAGCCGAAATATCGGCGCCCTTTTGATTCAAAGTCTGAATCAATGCCTGTAATTTTTTCACATCCTGTTCATTTTTCTTTGGCACATCCGGATCAGCCGCCGGTGTAGCTGTCGGATTCGCAGGATTATCCTTTGATGGGTTGTTTGTTGGCTGCGTAGCTGCATTATTTTGTCCGTTCGAAGGATTGTTTGTTGGCTGCGTAGCTGCATTATTCTGTCCGTTCGAAGGATTGTTCGTGGCATTTTTTGTATCTGCCGGCTTATTTGTTGTTTTAGTGCCTGCTGATGTACCATTCTTAACTGTTTTTGCTTTTACAACAACCTTGCATACGTACTTCTTTTTACCAACCTTTGCCTGTACTTTTGCTGATCCTGCTTTTTTTGCAGCGACAACAACACTTGCTTTCTTTTTCTTTTGTAATTTAATTTTATTTTTGCCCGATTTAATCGACCATTTCGCTTTTTTCTTTGCATTTTTAATCTTTAGTGTCTTCTTTTTTCCTACGGTAAGTGACAATTTTTTTACATTAAACTTCACTTTTTTTGCTGCTGCAGCCGGCTCCGCCGGTGAAAGCAGACTAACCGCCATTGCTGCCGTCAATGCAGTAACAAATAACTGATTTCTTTTTCTCTTCATTTTCATGAATCCATCCTCTCTTTCTTTCTATCAAAAATACGTGTGCTAATTAGACAACACATATATTTTGGTCATTCGAATTCCATAAAAGAACCTCTCTTTTACAAGATATGGTGTGGTTTTTTTTGCATAATTACCACTTGGATCTGCCTCTTCCATCTCCACTGATTTGAGAACATATTTTTTACTATTATACATCGTATCTTTATCCTGCAAATCATCTTTTCGAAAAGCATTTAAACTTACTCTCTCATCTGAGTAATAATCATAATTTCCCGCATATGAATAACTTCCTGCCAAATCAGTAAGCGACTCATCGCGATAATAGTAGCAGCGAATCCTCATACTTCTCATATGAAATGTACAGGTTCCGGTAGCAGTAAATGTTTTGTCAATTACTTTATCTTTATATGTAATCGTGAACGTCTGCTGCTTGTCAAATAATTTTTCATTATATCCGGTAATTTCATATTTGGTGATTTCCTGTTTGGTTCCATCTGCCATCAAAACCTGAACGGTAAGCGCTCCATCCGAAAAATCTTCTTCTGCATAACACTCATCTTTTGTCGGCCATGAATAGGTCAAAGATTTCGTATAATTGTTAATTGTATAAGAAATCCGGCACTCTGCTCCACCGCTTGAAATTGTCATGTTATGCTTTCCAACAGAGTTATTGTTCAACCCGCGAACCACATAAGCTCCTTTAGCCAGCCGGCTCGTTTTCCCGGACTCATATTTAGCAGTCACCTTCATACCATCCATGAAAATATCCTTACCATAAAGAAGATTATCCTTTTCACTCCACTCGCAGGAAAGGGAAATAATACGGTCTGTCTCCTCAGGCTTCTCCGTATTTTTCGGATTATCATCCGGCTCTGCGGAAGGTTTTGGTGTTTGCGTCGCCTTGGCATCATCTACCGTTTCTTCCGGCTGCTGTCCTCCATCACCTTCTGTCACCTGTTGATCCGGCAAATCCGGCACACCACTTCCGCCGTCTTTTCCCCCGGGAACAGACTCATCCCCCGTTCCATCCGTTTGCTTTTTATCTGCCTTTGATGTATTTTGTTTTTTTATGGAATTATCTTTTTTCTCCTGACGCTTCCACTGCTTTTTCGGCTCTTTTCTTGTCTTGGATTCTGCATCCTCTTCCTTTGACGCCTGACGGTTCGCATCTGCTGCTTTTATTTCTTTCGCCAGACTTTTTTTGTCATACTCATACAGATGCGGTGTCCGCTCCCAATTTGCCAAGCCGGCATAAATAAGCATCCCGGTAATAAAGAGCGCTGCAAACAGTAAAACCGACTCTTTTTTTCTTCTTTTCAATCGATACCCTCTTCTCATACAGTCTAATACAATTATATTACAATATTTATATAGAAAATTATAGGCAAATCTGTGGCAGATTCTCTTTTACTAATCTCTTTTGAATAATTTCCTCCTTTGCAGCAAACACTAACGAAAAGCAACCGCAAAGGAGGTATTTTTATGGAAGACGATTCGGTTAAATTATTACGGGAATGCAATGCCGGCATCAAAATGGGCATTTCCTCAATTGATGATGTTATGGACCATGTGCAAAACGATGGCCTGCGCGGTGTCCTCAAAGACAGCCACGACATTCACTGCCGTCTCGGCGACGACACCCACAAAATGCTAATCAATTACCATGACGAGGGCAAAGAACCTGCTCCGATGGCAAAAGCAATGGCAAAAATGAAAAGTAATTTCAAAACCATGGGCGAAAACCCGGACTGCGGCATCGCCAGTCTGATTACCGATGGCTGCAACATGGGAATCAAATCCCTGTACCGCTACTTAAACCAGTATCCGGCAGCAGATGATAAAGTAAAACATCTTACACAAGAAATTATTGATACCGAAGAAAAATTGCAGCAATCCATGCGGCCGTATTTGTAAAAAATGAGACTGTATTGATATTTAACCTGTCTGCTTGGCAGATGGGATATCAATACGGTCTCATTTTTTCGTTATTTTCCCTTTTGTCATCTAAGCACAAATATATAAATACCAGGAATAATTCCACCCAAAATCATCGATACTAAAAAACTATATAGATAGCGTTTTTGTTTATATAAGAAAAATAATATAGGCGCAAAAACCATGATATATAAAATGCAGCCTAGTAATCCAAATATGCGCATCGACTCCCCTTCAGCGACATAGTCCAATGAACCTGGTTCTTCCATAAAGTTTCCTAGTGTTAATATACTATACCCCAGCCAAAGGAAACTAACTACTCCCCAGGCTAAGCCTAGTATTATAATTATAATTTGTTTCATAATTTCTTCTCGCAATCGTCTTTCAATATCATTATTTATTTACATTTACTACAACAAGATTTTCCATGAGCCACCATTATCCGGTCCTATACGGTCTATAATATTATGTTCCTTTAGCTCGGATATATATCTGGCAATTGTTCTATCTGTCACATCCAACTCGATTCTCATTTCACCAATGGATACTTTGGGATTATCTGAAATCATTTTTACAATTTCAAATGCTCTAGCAGCTTTTTTCTTTGAGTAGCTTGGTATACACTCTCGAATTCGTTTTTCTGAAATGTCTATGACATTTTCTATGACATTTTCTATGACATTTTTGTCTTCTTCCAAAAACGTCGGATGAATCGGAATCCTAATCCTCATAGCTCGTCTATCTTCATCCGTAAAGAATTCTGCCCGTGGAGAACCGTTCTTTTCCAGTTCTTCTTGTATTGTCGGAATACCGGAGGAATGACCTTCTGACAAATCCAACTCTTTCAAAAATTCTCCCAATCTTCTGTTACGATAGTGTCTTGAAACAAATCTTTTACCTTCTGCTATCGTCTTTTCGGAAATGGACCGGTCGATTCCGGGGAAATTCATAATATTAATGCAATCCGGCTCTATCTCTATTGTAACAGGCTCACAAGACATATAATCTCTGTGGTAAAAAGCATTAACCACAGCCTCCTCAATTGCCTGATACGGATAATTCTTAATCCGCAAAGCTTCCATCTGATTTGGAACCTTGATTACTTTTTCTCGTATAAAAAGATTTCTAAATCGTTCCATTGTTGCCTGAATCATCTGTGGTACGGAACCTGTAATATTAGGAAAATCCTCGCTTACACTTGGATTTTCTACACTCCCCTGCGGAAATGACGTCATCTGAACATAAGTGTATGGGAAAAACCGGTCCGGATGCTCACAAAACATCATGATTGCCACATTTTGAATATAACGTAGTTCCGGCGGTCCTACCAGTAACTGCATATCTTCTAATATTTCCTCTACGCCCCGTTCCTTAACCTGTTTTGCTAATTTACTACCTGTTTTTCTCAAATGATCTTCCAAAAGGACAGGTGAAATGTCATCAAAAGCAGCCTTATGATTCGCTCTGCAATCATAAGGAGTCTGGTCCGACATGTTAATCAATTCCCTTTCCTGCTCAGCATTTGCCTTAACAGAACTAGTTAGATGACGAATATAATAATTATACTTCTTGTCCTTTTTACCGGTAACATGTTCTGGTGATTTGTAAGGACGCTGCTGTCCCGTTCTCACCACAATAACAAGAATCCATTTTCCATCAACTTCCAACGGAATCGCTTTAGGAAAATATGGTGGAGAAATCATATTGTTGTAGCTAAGCATTTCTTTTTGAATCTCGTCCAACATGTATTCCGAAATTCCCTTTACCGGACGTACTGCTACTCCGTTTTTTTCTTCAACACCGACAACAATATATCCACCACCATCATTGTTGTAATCATTTGCAAATGCACAAACACTATGATAGATGTCATCCGGGTTCCATCCTGCTTTAAACTCTATGCGGTCTGATTCAATTTTTCTTTTGTTTAACAAATCTTCTACGCTTATTTCAAGTTCCATAGTGCCCTCACTTTTCCTTTACCGATTTTCCTATAAAATCTCTACAATTTCAATCTGGAAATTTAACTCTTTGCCAGCCATCTCATGGTTGGCATCAAATGTTATCGTGCTTTCATCTTTGGCTGTAACTTTTACAGGGAACGGCTGTCCGTACATATTTTGGAGATATACCTGCTGTCCGGCCTCCAACGCCTCTGCCCCCGGCATTTTATCAACTTCCACAGTAAATATTGCATCCGGGTCCGCTTCGCCATACGCTTCCGACGGCTCCAAATGAACATCCGCAATCTGTCCAACTTCCATATTTGCCACTGCTTTATCAAATCCTAAAATCATCATTCCCGCACCGCAAACGAACTCCAGCGGCTCACCACGGTCGTAGGAAGAATCAAACTGCGTTCCATCATTAAATGTACCTTTGTAATGTACCCTCATCGTCTTTCCGACATTCTTGCCCTCAAAAGGCGGTTTACTGTGACAGCCACCACAGCCGCCTCCGCATGCAGAACCACATCCGCCATCTTCGTGTCCGCCGCAGGAACCTTCTTCACCGTGATGATCACAATTGGCACCGGTAGAAGTAAGTTCCCCTTCGATATATTTTTCTACTGCCTCATCTGCCTGTCCACTGACACCGGCAAACAGCTCAATTCCCTGTTCTGTGAGTGCCGCCTGTGCACCCTCGCCAATGCCTCCGCAAATCACTGTAGAAACCGCCTGTTCATGCAAAAAATCTGCCAGAGCACTGTGACCTTGTCCATTTGTTTCTATAATTTCAGATGACACAACTTTACCATCCTCTATTTCATACACTTTGAATTGTTTGGTATGACCAAAGTGCTGAAAAACTTCTCCATTTTCATAAGCTGCTGCTACTTTCATTTTTTGTCCTCCAATTTTACATTTTGCCCTTGCCGTTCGGAAAGGGTTTCTCTCATCTTTACATGAATTGATGGTTTTGTCAATGGGGGCGTTGCTCTCTTTTAATTGGTTTTCTCAAGTATCAAATGATGAAAAAAAGCAATATCCTGATACTCTTTCATGTCGGATACACGCATCTCTATCTCTATCATTTTTTCCTGCCAGCCAACATCTTTGTGGATCTCCTGATTCTGCTGCATGTCCCAAAACGTCCTGATACCGCGTGTCTGCGTAATTGTAAGCTCCGGACACCAATTTTCTATATCCACATCTTCATAATAATGAATCGCTCCATACTTTGATGCCATTCCATCATTTCCTGACAACAAACTATTTGCCTTTTCAAAATCATTTAAAAGCACTATCATCTGCATTACCCTCCCTGCCCGATTGTGCTTTACAATTGAAATTTTCCCATGTGGTTTCAAAACTCTAGCAAACTCTCTGACAATATCTGCTCTATCTTCTGTATACTCTAATACATTGTGACAGATAATAAAATCAAAGGTTTCATCCGCAAATTCACACAGTCTATCCACGCTTCCAATCATTTGCGTGTATTGATTATTTGTCCACCGTGCCGCCACACTTTCCTCATTTGGTTCAATAGCAATAACATCATTGTTTTTCCCTAAGTAATCCGCTGTTACTCCTATGCCACTGCCAAAGTCAAGTATTTTTTTGTTTCGAATATCTCCTAATTGCTTCCATACAATTCGTTTTAGCATAGAATCCCAGGGGGATAAGGCTGTTGATTTTTTGTTCATTTTATTTATCTCCTTTGAAGGTTAAACATCTCTTATGGCATATGCATTCTGCATATTTTTATCATACATAAATTATTTAATGTAAAACAAAACACAACTTATATTCGTTGCTATTTGCAAAAGCAACGTTTCTGTGTTGCTTTTTGTTGTGGTCAAGCTTTTTTGTAACACTATGACCTAATTTCTGCCACAGGGGTTATGTAACCCCGTGGCGTGCCTCATAAGGCGTTTTGTAATTGTTATAAGAATGCGGACGTACATGGTTATATTGCACATACGCAAATTCTTCGACTGCTATGTAGAGTTCATCCTCTGTACGATAATAATGCTGATATATAAGATCATTTTTCAATGTATTGAAGTATCTTTCCATAGGGGCATTATCATATGGATATCCAGCCTTGCTCGTGCTTTGCTCAATACCAAGCTTCTCACAGAATTCTGTAAACTCTTTTGATGTGTACTGACTTCCTTGATCGGAATGCAGCAAAAGTTTACCCAATTCTATTCCCGGTTGTGAATGAATTGCTTTTTCAAACGTTCTTTTCGCTAAATCAGCTGTTATGCTTTTATCCGTTATACTTGCAATAACACTTCGGTCATGAAGATCAATAATAGTGCAATTATAACGCTTGCTGCCATCTGTTAAAAATAAATAGGTAAAATCAGTACACCATTTTTGATTTATTGCATTTGCATGAAAATCCTGATTCAGTTTGTTTTCGTAAACCCTGTGAGTAATACCATGTTCATATGCTGGTTTCTTTTTTCTGGATATTGAAAACAGCTGCATTTCAGTATTCATATATTTGTGAACCGTTAAATAACTGATGTCGTATCCTTTACGAATAAGATACGCATGCACAGTTCTGTCCCCATCCACTCCGCCATGAGAGTGATAGATTTCTCGAATAGAGTTTTTGATCTCAGCTTTTTGACGATGATAATCAGCCTTTCGATTTTTAAGATAATTGTAATAAGCATTTGGATATATATTAAACTTTCTGAGGAGCCATCTAAATCCAAATTTATTGTTGAATTTCTGAATGAATCGATAAGCCTCTAATCGATTTCCTTCGCAAAGAATGCCGCCGCTTTTTTTAAGAAGTCGTTTTCCTTTTGGAGTTCTGCAAGCTGTCTTTTCAATTTAAGGTTCTCCTTCATGAAATCATAATCGGCTTGGACTTCTTCATTTTTCTGGCATTCTTCACGAAATTGTTTTGTCCAGTTGGATATACTTGCTTTTGATACTCCATATTCAGCTGCAAGTCCTTTCAGGGATCGTCCCTCCTCAAGATGAAGGCGGACAATCTTCTTCTTGAATTCTGGTTCATAATGTTGATTCATCTGTAACATACCTCGTTTCCTCCTAAGATTATATCTTATTGGGTCGGTGTGTTACAACTATAGTTTATCACAACATTTTTCCTTAATAATATTCTCCCAAAACATTTTCTCTTCTCTAAATTCTAGAAATTACTCTCCACACACTCATACATATCATCCAATACATTTTCGTAACTTAAAAGATTCTTTCTTAATTGATCACATAATTCTTGATCAAATTCAACCGTTCGACCATCTATCTCACCAATAATTACTCCACGTTCAGCGGAAGGTAAACTTTTTACATGTGCCAAAGCATTTCTATATTTTATTATATCATCATTGTAAAGTTCGAAAAATTTAATTTGTTCTTGTCCACTATTCAATTTCAAAAACTTCTTAAATATCTCTTGAAGTTTGTTCTTCAGTTCCTCATTTGATTCAATGCACCAGCTCAATAGTCTTGCTTGTCTAGTTGCCGAAAAATCTCTCTCATTTAACAAATCGTCAATATTATCTGCCGTTATCTCTGAATACTTTTCAGCAAGTTTTTCAGCAGTCTTAATATTGTCTTTCAATATTTTTTTCTTAATATCGCTTGAGATTTTATTTTCCCCATCTCCTAGAATTGGCCAAATAATATTAATCAAATCTCGGATTTTATTATCGAAATCGCTAGTTGTATCCATGACAACACCTCTGATATTAATAAGATTATCAGCTCGTCTAACTGCCTTATCAATTAACAACTTAACCTTTTCTATAAATTCACCATTATTACGATCTGCAATAAAAACCCCTTGCAATCCTTTTTGTTTCATTACTTCATTAATAACATCAAAACCATGGCTTGAATAAAACAAAATATCATTTACAAAATTACCTTCTCTGATCGTTCGTATTATCTCGGACCCATAAATACTCGTTACACCGTCTTGCCCATAGATTTTTTCCAGTTCATAGTCAACTATGAGCAAATCATAATTTTGAAGTTGATGTTCTTTTAAATCAAAATCAGATGCTTTGTCTATACGCATTATTTCAACTTTGTAATTTTTATTCTTAATATATCTAGCCACTCTTCTCGAGGTAGTATTAAACCACTCCTCAACATCTTCAAACCATATAATTCTAAAAGTCAAATCCATAATCAAAACCTCATCTGTAATTCAAATCCATCCTTATATTTCTCATTGACAGTTACTATTGCTTTCATTTTTTCAGCATATTTCTTGACGGTATATAATCCTATCCCTGTTCCCTTCGTAGTCGTAAATCCTTGTTGAAATATCTTTGAGTTATCAACATCCATTTGCAAACCATAACCATCATCTATCCATCTAATGCAATGACAATCCTCCTCATCTACAAATATAATTTGCAATTTTGTAGAGTTTGATTTTTTTGCATTATCTGCTATATTATCAATAATAATGCTAAATTCTAATGGATTAAACATAAGATTCATATGTGCAACTCCCTTTATCTCTACTGGCAACTTATGGTTCCATTGCTTTTCAGTATACGTTTTAGTAAATTTCACAATATCCATTTCCTTATTACCAGTATCTGCATTATATTCAGTATTGATAACCAAATTATAAGTATTTAAAATCTTTGAACAAGTCTGTCTTATTTCATGAAATATCGGTAAAATATCTTCTATCTCATCCCCATTTCTTACCATATCCGTAATTTCCGCTATATTAGAATCAATAGAATCTGCATACGTTTTCATAATATGCATTGCATCAATAGCATTATCAACGGATATATCTGCTCGAGATTGCAAAACACCAATCTGTTTCTGTGTTACTTCGAGCTCTTTTTTAGTTTTTTCATGCTCTATTACTTCTTGTTGGAGCTCTTTTCGATTTGCCGATACTTCCCTCTTTAATTTTTTTGTTTCTTTTTCAACTCTATCTGCCTGCTCTAGCAATTCAGTATCTGCTTTTTCTCTTGCAATTTTCTTAAGTTCGTCAATTTCAGAATTTTTTTTCTTTTCTGTATGCCCCAAAATCACGTCTGTTAGTTCTTCATTATATTTTGCACTTAGCAATAATTCCGGCTTAAACTTGGACTTGATTTTCTTCAAAACGGCTTCAAGATCATCATACCCATCCATGGTAGTTGCCAAACTTTCACTATCTATAACTTCCTCACCCCAATGAATAATATTAACAACATATTTTTCAAGAGGCTTTAACATATATTCATAGAAAAAATCTTCTAATTCACTTGTTTCATAAGAAGAAATAAAACCATTATTTCTGCTAGAGGTTTCAACAAATCCTTTATTATCACCAAAAATATCAATTCTACCCGATATCTCACGAGTACCCAAATATCGGTTATAACCTTGGGCTTTTCTTCTATCAATGTTCATAAAATCTTTTTCTGGTTCACCGTATGGATAAACTCTAAATCCATTTTTATAAATAAACACACTACCATAATTTACAAATTCTATTCCCATCATTCTTGTAAAATTTACTTTTGCAGCCCTATTCAAACTATAAACAGTACCTTTTATATTTTTAATACTATATTTATTCTTTTCCTCTATCTCAAATAACTGTATTCCTCTGTCATTTAAAGTTGTTGTGATTTTTTTTCCATCTTCAGATATTGCCGCAGTAATTTTGGTTGTTTTTATGTTTAACACATCAAAAACATGATTTACTATTTTACCGTTTACAATATCTTTGTCAAAAACTTTCTCCTTTTCTTTTTCCTTACGATCATTTTCTTCTTCTTCTTCAACATCAAGAATAATGTCAAACTTATCATAGTTTTCGTTTGCTTCTGGGTTAACCAACTGTGTTAAAGATTTCTTCAATTGCAATAATTCTTCTCTATTCCATCTTTCTCTTAAATCAGAAATTTTAATTATAGTTCCCTTTGGATGAATCATATCACTTTGAATTTCATCATATAAAACTTCTATATTCTGAAATTCCTGTGTATCTGAATCTTCAAATTCACTCCAATTTATTGCAACACAATTAACCCTAGTATCATCAAGTGTTTTAGACAATAACTCAACCGTTTCACCTAATCGATCGCACGAAAATCTGCCGACACCTTTAGCGCCAGCATAATTTCTCCTAAACTTAATATTGTCTCTGTATGTACTATTTTTCTTCTCTGAATAAGCAACAAACAACCATTTATCAATTATCTCTTGCTTTGACATACCCTTTCCATCATCGATAATATATATTGTTGAATCATTTGAATATATATTTTCGAATTTAATAGTTACATTTTTAGCGCCAGCATCATAAGAATTCTTTACCAGTTCGAAAATAGCAATATACTTATCATTAATTAATTCTTTACCAATAATATTCTTTAACCCAGCACTAACTTTGAAATGAAGTTTTTCACTCATTATGAATCATCTCCTGTAAAACCAATCCAACTTGTTCCGCAAATAACGGTGGCACTGCATTTGCTACCTGCGTATACCTCGGGACATCATATTTTCTTCTTTTTCCGCCTGTTGTATACTTCCCTAAAAACACGTAATCATCCGGAAAACTTTGAATTCTTGCACATTCCCTCACCGTCATAATTCTTGGTTCAGAATAATGAATAAAATCATCTGGAATAGATGTAATAGTTGAGCAAACACAATCACTTTTTAAAGGTGTTACCCCTCTTTTTTTCAAACCATCTACCAAGTCCATTTTAGGCGTTATTCTAATTGCATCATCAGAAGCGTTCATTAAACGCACAAACAATTCTATCGTTTCTTGTTTAGGCTTTGCAAATCTATGACTATTTGGTACTGCATCAGCATTTATCTCTGCTCTCATCAAGGCTTGATATGTTGATGAAATTTCTCCATATAATCCATTCATGAATCTAGGTGAATCAACGCTCTGCACTTGACCATGTCGTCTTTCTAAATCTCCGATCGCTTCACTTACTGTAACTGGAAACTGTATATCCCTATCCCCCAAGAATTCTTCTTTTCTCTGAGACAGTCTACCAAAAAAGGACTTTGCTTCTCCCTTTTTTGTTGCAAACAGAATAAAACGTTTACGTTTTTGAGGGACCCCATAATCAGACATCAAAACGACATCATGCTTTACATCATACCCTAATTTCTTCAGCTGTTTTATCAATTTCTGAGAATATGGTTCTCCCTTTATCGTTTTACCTTTATACTTCCTATTAAATCCCACCGTAAATCCATGGACATTTTCAAAAAACAACATTTCCGGTTCAATAATTTCAACAAACTTAATATAAGAATTATATAAACGATTTCTAACATCATTGCCTGTTCTTTTACCTGCCATTGAAAATCCTTGACATGGAGGACCACCAACTAATAGTTGTACCTGCCCTTTTAACCGCTTAAGTTCTTCCTCATAATCCTTCAACAATTCATTGATATCTAGATTTGTTTGTGGCAACCATTCCGGCCACTGAAAATGATTCCTATTTACAATCAAATTTTGCTGTAATGTTGAAAATGCATCTTCATTTTTTTCCACAGCAAATAAACCAGTCCATCCGGCTTTCTGAAGCCCTAATGAAAGTCCTCCGCATCCTGCGAATAAATCGATATACATACCTCACCTCCTCAATGTGTAAAATAGATCCAATTTATATTATATCAAAGTTAATAATCCCCGTCAATTTTCTAATCTCATTGCTACAAATTTTGCATAAGGATATCCATCTGCCATTACTATCATTGATTTATCATCCGTGAGCAACTCAATACAATACCAAATTCCTTTTTCTTTTTTCATCATTGCTAAATTATCAATCACATATTGATTATCACTCTTTATGTTTTCAAAACAGTATATTGCATCGTGTTCTTCTACCCTTATACTTTTTACAATTTCAGCTCTGCGTTTATTTATAGATTTTTTTCTACACGCTTCATCTGTTTTTTCTTTTAATTCATCATAATTTGATACATTCCGAAAAAAATACAATTTCAATATATTTTCACTCCTTTATATCTAGTTTATACAAGACAATAAAAAGTAATACTAAAGTTAAATTTTTTTATTCATATTTAAACATATCAAATATTGCTTCTTCAACAACCTTAACACACTAATCCTTATGCTTCTAAATATCATGATTCCAAAATTTGGTAACAATCCATCCTTCAAGCAGCAATCTTTTGTTTATTTCATCACATATAATCCAATTATCCTCTTTTGAGAGTAATGGATTATTCTCCTTTCTCCCAACATCTTGGGTTTTATTGAATATTCCATTATAATACTTAAAGCACTATGGATCTGTATCTATTACATCTTTAACTGTTTTGAGGTGACTCAGACCACAGTTTTTCATCTATTACTGGTAATTAGTTTGTTAACGCTTGACGTTTCTATTTACGTGATTACACAGCCGAATACTCTATGGAAGCCAACAGTGCTAAATAATATTTCAGGAGGTAAATCCCTATGTCCATGTACTTTGTTGAAATTGATATTTCCAAGTACAAACACGATTGCTGCATTATTTCGGCAGCCAGCAGATTGTTTCTAAATTTACCTTTACCAATAATATACAAGGCTTTCAACATCTACTTACTGCTTTTAGCTCTCTCTCCAATCCTAAGGATATAAAATAGGGTTTGAATCAACTACCCATTATGCCCTCAATCTTGAACTCTTCCCCGAAAAGACCAACCACAGCTTTATGGAAGTTAATCCAGTTCTTATCAAGGAATATAAAAAGTCTACATCTTTAAGGCGAACCAAAACCGATTCTGTTGACTGCGAACCAATCGCTTGATGGTTAATGACTGTCGAGTACAAATCCCATTCAAAAGGATTTTACCATGCTTATTCCTTAAAGTCACTAACTCGTATGCGAGACCGCTTAATTCGGCAGCGTTCTTTTTATCTTGTTAAGATAAAAAATGTTTTAGAGCTTACCTTTCCGGAATTTAAACCTTTTTTCAATGAGAGGCTTTCTAAAACAGCTTTGTATCTTCTTGAAAACTATGGCTCTGCCGCAAAAATGGCTCATATGAATTCTGCTTCCTATGACAAGCTCCGTTGTGTTTCAAGAGATAAGTTTTCTATACAACAGTTTCTTCATTTAAAAGAATTAGCTGCTAACACCGTCGGCGTTAATAATTCTATCTTTGACATTGAATTAAACAGTTTGCTAACCTTGTACAATTCTCTCTACTGAGAAATAAAAATACTTGAAGCCGAAATTATCAGACTTATTCAGGAAGTAAATCCTCACTATATGTCTATCCCTGATATCGGTCCAATTTCAGCAGCTGTTATTTACGCTGAATACGGTGACATATCAAACTTTTCAAATCCCGGTCAGATGCTTATATTTGCAGGAATGAGCCCGGTATTAACGATTCCGGAACAGAATCTCATGGCGGCAGAATGATAAAACATGGTTCTTCCCAACTGCGCTAATATCCCCCTTACATATATTTTTCTATTCCATCTAAAATACGATATTTTCAGATGTTCTATTAAAGTTACCCTTTTTGTCACACAATCTTTTTTCAAAAAAACACTTGACTATTTATAGTTTGTCTCCTCCAATTTATCTACATCCATCGAATAAAATTAAATTTCAATTTTATGCATAAAGACTAATATATAGACTAGATGCAATTTTTATGACTCTGCTGTTTCTTCATTAATTGATTTTAAACTTTCAGCCAATCGTATCATCATATTGCCTGCTTTATGCGCTTAGACAGATTCATCTTTGGATAAATCTGTCTAATGTCCATTTCACGCATATATCTGCCTGCATTACGGCGGCCAACCTGATATCCGCGCAGTTTAAGCTGAGCAGACATCTGACGGGCTCCCCAGATAGGATTATCCGTATGCAGATGGTCACTGATAGCTTTGCATTCCAATTCTTTCTGAGAAACAAGGAGTCCACCGTAATACACACTGGTACGATTGATTCCAAGCAGCTTTGCACCGGTAGAAACTGGTAATTCTTTAG
>ERZ791801.637-NODE-637-length-31633-cov-3.248622_pt1 | contig 31633 bp, 29 predicted proteins | sample MGYA00510309_ERZ791801 | MGnify/ENA primary metagenome ERZ791801 (study PRJEB30046, sample SAMN00791979) | human gut metagenome | study: EMG produced TPA metagenomics assembly of the A metagenome-wide association study of gut microbiota in type 2...
TTACAAGTATAATTTTTTTCAAAAACCTCTTGACTATTTATAGTTTGTCACCTCAATACTATTTCTTCTTTATCCGGCAAGTGTTCTTCCTCACAAAAACAATATAAAAAATCACATTCAAAACAATTCCAAAACATGTCGCAACAGGGGCCGCCAATCCTATTTTAGTAAGACTTGCATGTGGCTGTATACTCATAATATAGGCAAGAGGCAGTCTCACTAACAATGTCTGAATCAGTCCCTGAATCATTACCCATACCGTTTTTTCATTTCCATTAAAAAATCCTACCATACTAAATAAAATGGCTGTAACAATCGTCTCCGGTGCAAACCCTCTCAAATATTCTGCACCCTTTTGAATTACAGCCGAATCGGTTGTAAAAATAGATGTTAAGTAATCGCCAAAATTCCATACACAAATAAATACTACCGCACCGACAACCAAACCAACTCCCATGCCGGTAAACATAGACTTTCTTGCTCGTTCATTTTTTCCGGCACCAACATTCTGTGATACAAACGATGCCATAGACTGCATAAGCGCACTTGGAACAAGCATTGCAAAATTGACAATTTTACAAGCAACTCCGTACCCGGAGGAAGCTTCCAGTCCAAGCTTATTGATAAAGGCACAAAGTGCCAAAAAAGACATCTGTGTCAAAAATTCCTGAAGCGCCAATGGCAATCCCACACGAACAAATCTCTTACACTGTTTATTAATTTTAAAATCCCGTTTTTTAATATGAAAACCATAATTTTTCTTCTTTAGAATAATAATGGCAAGAATGACACTTACCGCCTGAGCCGCAACTGTTGCAATCGCGGCACCGGCCGTATCAAGATGAAAACCAGCTACAAGAATCAAATCTCCGATAATATTTACAACGCATGCAACCGCCACAAAAATAAGCGGTGATTTGCTATCACCAAAGCCTCTGAAAATGGCTGCTAACACATTATAGGCAACAATAAAAAATATTCCGCCTCCGCATATTCTTACATAAACGGATGTAAGGGCAAGCGCCTCTTCTGGTGCCTGCATCAATACCGCTAATGGATTCGCAAAAAATACCATCACAACAAATAATATAATACATATGATTGTAAATACCGTCACGGCTCCTCCTAACAATTCGCCGATTTGTTCCACTTTCTTTGCCCCAATATACCGTGCAATAAGCACCGTAATTCCCATTGCAAACTGCGTGATTACAAAGGTAACAAGATTCAATATCTGACTGCCTGTAGATACCGCCGACAACCCAACCGTCGTTCCAAATCTTCCTACAACAAGCAAATCTACTGCACCATATGCCGCCTGTAATACAAGTGCACCTAAAACAGGCATCATAAATGGAATTAATTTATTTAAAATACTTCCCTGTGTAAAATCCGCTTTTTCTCTCTGATTCATTTCATTTTCTTCCCTTCATAACTTCATATAATTTTTCTATCGTCTCTATCATGTTATCCGCATCCGCGTCAGAAATATCATCAAGTTCTGCACTAAGTTCACCAAAATACTGGTCTACATATTTATCCACTAAGTCTTTTCCTGACGCAGTAATTTTAATAAACACAACTCTTCCATCTGTTTTTGCTGCCTTCTTTTCAACAAGTCCAAGTTTTTCCATATCTTTTGTAATTTTGGTAACACCCGGTCTTGGCAGCCCCAATTCATCGCTGATATCACTTACTTTTATATTAGTTGTTTTTAATTCTAATTTCCGTATTGTATCCAAATAATGAATGTGAGTGGATGTGACTCCATTCGGCAGTTTAGGAAGTAAATCCCTTACACGTTTCGCCAGATAACAAGCATCCATTACTTTCTTAATCTTATCTCTCTGCATAATAAAATACTCCTTTCGCAATTTGATTACCTAATGTAATTACTTTACATAATCAATATACCTGCATTTTCCCTTTTTGTCAACAGCATATTTTTTAAGATACACACAAAAAAGGGACACCCCTTAAATCAAGGTGTCCCCGTCACATTTTCCTATTTCTTTTGTTTTCTCAAAACTGTTCTTTTACTCCACTTACTGTAATATTTTTTGCCGTTAACAATCTTGTATGCACGAATTCTGGCATAATATGCCTTTTTCTTTCCTTTGAGACGAATCCACTTATTGGTGTGCTTGGCTTTAATTTGTTTCGTCGTCTTTTTGGTAAATTTTTTAGATGTAGAATACTGAATCTCGTATCCACTTACATCTGTCACTTTCTTCCAGTAAATTTTGACCCGCTTTCTGTTTTTCTTCAAATGTTTTTTGCTGATGTATGGTCTTTTTACTGTAATCTTTTCCTTTACGATATTATCTTTCGGTGTTTCTTTTTTATCCGTTGTGTCCGTGTTGTTTGTGTTTGTATTTCCGTTACCTTTAGTACCTGTATTAGAACCGCCATTATCACCGGTTCCACCATTTTCCTTGTTTGGGTCCTTTATTTCTCCGCCACCTGTTTCACCGCCGCCTGGGTTATCCGGTTCATTCTTTTTCGCCACAATACCGTAAAGACTTAGATGCATTGTGTTAAAAATCACACAACCATCTTCCACGGTGCATTTAAAACGCTCCATTATTTTACCATCTTTTACATATACAACTTCATAGGAATCATAATCCTTCAACTCGTCCGGAAGTATAAGTTTCACTCGCATCGGACAGCCATTCACCTGTACAATTTCTTGATTTTTCATCAAATTAATATCCAGCAGATATTTTAAATTTTCTTTTGCCAAGGTCTCCGGAATCGTCATATTAGCCATTTCAAGAGAATATTTTTCATCCTTTGGCAGTTCCAGTTCCACACTTCCTCCGGTACACGAAACAACCGTAACTTCGTCTTCCTCCGGTACATTAGGTGTATTGGGCTCTTTTTCCCAGAGTGCATACAAGGTTACATATTTGTAATAGCTCTCATTGTCCAGCAACTCATCTTTTTCCAGGTCATCCCCATTATCCTTACGCCAGCTTTCGCTAGATATCAACTGATATGTTTTCCCACTGCCGTCTTTTTTACTATTCCATCCCTTAAATCTGTACCCACTTCTTTGTGGAATATAGTGAAAAACAGGCATAGCCATATCATCATCCGCACCGAGATAATCGTACTTTTTCACAAATTCGTCTTCTATCATACCTCCGTTGGCATCCAGATTTAATACATACGATGTTCCCTCAAACGTTGTCTTTTTATAAAGGGCATAAATCACCAATGAATCACCACTTTTAAAATACGACTTATCCAGTGCACTTGTTAAAAATTCACCATTGCAGCCCCATCCACAGAAAGTGCAGCCTTCGCGCTCTGCCGCATACTTGGACATATCTAGTGATTTAAGCTCGTCTTCCTTATATGTTAATAGAATCTTGGTCTGACCGGGCAAAGCACTGCCGGTAATTTCTCCGCCATTCCCATTCAAAAGCACACGATACTCTTCCTGTTGTTCTATTTCGTCACCTAAGAATAATGCGTATAAACTGCAGCCATTTGTAAATTGCACACCGCCCATGCTTCCTGAACTATTAAAATCATCGATGCTTAACTCTTCTATAGTATCTACAGCAGCCGAACCTTTTGCCCATCCTGAGAACTTTCTAATCTCATTATAAGCAACAACACCATTTGTAAGTTCAGACACGTTTAATACCGTTTCGCCCTCATCTACGTTAAACTTAATTACCTTGCCGGACTGACCGTCAATATTTGCTACCTCCTTATCTGACCCCTTTAGATTCAATACCAATGCATACTTTCCATCCTCCGCAATCGTAAACGCACCGGCCTCTTTCGTTCCAAACCACATTGCCGCCACGGTAAGCACAAACATGGCAAGCATGCAAAACTTCATTTTCCCTTTCATAATCATACATATCCTCCTTTAGATGTTTTATGGTTGAATTGTATACTATCCGGGAAAATTTTGCAATTATTTCCAAAAAAAGAGTGGCTTTTCCATTAAATTTTCACTATTTTTCACTAATATTTCTTGTAATACCGAAACAATAGAAAATTATTTTCTCACCTTTAATTCTACCAGTGCGGCATAATGTTTAATGTCAAATTCCTCTAGTGCAATTTCTGAAAGCAATTTCAAATGTTTGGTTTCACATGATTGCAGTTCTTCTTCATTAACAGAAGCACCTACTCCACGGCAGGCTTTCATTCGCCCATGCCACGAATCTCTGGAAAAATGTACATCCAGCTTGTATTCTTCGTGATGAATCAAATCAAAACGTGTTTTATAACAGTCTGGAATCCGGATTGGATGCATCGTTTCTCCCGCCCCACTCCATGCAGGACTATATTTTAGTACAAGTTCTTCGCTTCTGCCGGCAATTTCATCCTCGTAAGGAAGCCACGCCATATACAAAACCAGGAGTTTTCCGCCGGGTTTTAACATCCGGTATAGATTTGGCATAACGCTTTCATGATTGAAATACCAAAAACACTGACAAGCAGTAATGACATCAAAGGATTCTGCAGGAAGATCTATCTTTTCCGCTGCAACTGCTTTGTAATCAATATTCATACCAACAGACAAGTGTTTTGCCTGTTCAATTTGTTCTTCCGATATATCTGTACCGATCCATTTTCCACCGTAGGAATACATATTTCTTGGTAAAACACCCGTCCCAGTTCCTAAATCCAATATCTTCTGACCATCCTTGCATAAACCTAAAGCCAAAATTTTCTGATAAAATATCTTAGGATAAATATCACGATATTTTGCATACTCGGAGGAAACTTTTCCCCAGTCAAAACCTTTACCGCCATCAATTGTTTTATCTTTGATAATCAATGTTATTACCTCCGTAATCTTGTTATTAAATTCTCTGCAAATCCTTGAAAACAGTATAACACAAAACAAAATGGCATGGTGAACTGATTGAAACTATTCACGCTAAAAATTCCTGATTTTTCACGTAAGAATCTTTTTGGAATTGCGGCATAATTAAACGATAGTCTGTATTCTTTTCAAAAACAGATTGGGCATTGTATTTACCAGACAAAAATCCATTTGCCAGTGGTGAAAACGCCACAAATCCTACTGCTGAAACTTCCAAGTCTGTTCCTAAAATCTTTTTTCTCATCTTCAAAACTCCTTATACATGATACTGGTTCGCTTTTTCCAAGAATTCTGTCACTGCTTTTCCGGTATTTCGTGCGGTTGCATAGGTATGTCCGGTATCCAATGATGTGATTTGCTCCATTTCATCTTCTGATAAAGCAAAATCAAAAATATCCAGATTTTCCCTCATCCTTATAGGATTTGCAGACTTTACAACCGGGACAATTCCTCTTTGTACAAGCCATCTTAAAATAATCTGTGCCACTGATTTTTGATGCTTCTGTGCAATTTCACATAATATTTCATTCGTAAAAAGATCTTCTTTTCCGGCAGCAAGAGGTGACCATGCCTGCATCAGAATGTTTTGTTCCTTCAAATAGTTACATTCATCTTCACGCTGGAAATACGCATTGCACTCAATCATATTTACAGCCGGTTTTACCTTGTTAAAGAACAAAAAATCCGCCATTCTGTCCTGCGTAAAATTATCCACTCCAATAGATTTTACCTTTCCCTCTTCATACAATTCTTCTAACGCACGCCATGCCCCGTAATAATCATTGTATGGCTGGTGGATCAGATATAAATCCACATAATCCAGCCCCAGACGATCAAGGGAACGCTGGAATCCTTCTTTTGCTTTTTCGTAATTAGTATCCGTTATCCAAAGCTTTGTTGTCACAAATAAGTCTTCTCTTTTAACAATTCCTTCTGCAATCACACGTTTGATTGCTTTTCCAACAGCAGTTTCATTTTCGTAAGCAGCCGCAGTATCAATCAGGCGGTAACCTGTTTTAACTGCCTGCACAACAGCACTTTCACATTCTTCCAGATTCGTCATACGGAATACTCCGTAACCGATTGGAGGCATCGTTACTCCGTTATTTAATACAATATCTTTTCTTTCCATAATTACATTTCTCCTTTATTTGTATGAAATCTTTTCGATGGATGATAAATTACTAATACTATAAAAATCAGTAATGCCGTCACCGAAAGGCTGACCGGATAAGCAGTTAATATTCCGGCAAACGTTTTGTGTGAAGGGAATACTGCCATTATCCAGAAAATTCTCACTCCGCATATTCCCAGCGTTGTCACGATAGCCGGTATCAGAGAAAAGCCAAAGCCTCTCATATAACCAGACATATTTTCATACAACATACTGATCGTATATGCAGAAAATACCATAATCATCCTTGTATATCCTACAGAGATAACCTGTGGGTCATTATTAAAAATGGATAGTAATTCCCTTCCTGCCAGTAAAATCAAAACAATGGCACACGCAGTTGCAACCGCATCCTCAACAATACATAAAATCAAAACTTTTCTGCACCTTCTGATCTGTCCTGCGCCATAATTTTGTCCCACAAAAGTCGTACACGCCTGACTGAAAGAGTTCAATATATCATACACAAAAATCTCAATATTGTAAGCTGCTGACGATGCTGCCATAACAACCGTTCCAAGGCTGTTGATAGCCGATTGGATCACGATATTGGCTGCTGCAAATACCGCACTCTGGATTCCAGCAGGTAAACCGATTCTCATGATCTGCCCTAATATTTTCCGGTCAATTCTCAGTTCCTTCCATTCTACATGAATCAGTTCTTTTGTTTTTACAAGGCCATAAAACAGTAAAGCAGAACTTACCGCATTGGAAACAACTGTTGCAATGGCAACTCCATTTACTGTCATCTGTAAGACAGCTACAAAGAACAGATTCAGCAATACATTCAGGATTCCTGATATTGTCAATATGACAAGCGGCGTTTTCGTGTCTCCGGTACTTCTAAAAATAGCTGCTTCAAAGTTATAGAGCAATATGACCGGCATTCCAATCAGGTAGATTCTTAGATAAAGCAGAACTTCCGGAAAGACATCCCCCGGCACCTGAAGGGATGACAGTAAGGGATTCGCAACCAATTCCCCGGCAATGGCGACGCCGATTCCTGCCAGTATTGCAATAAAAATCGAAGTATGAACCGACTGCAGCCACTGGAAGTGCAAATAGCGGCAGCTTATTCCAGATGGAGCCGTGTAACATATCCAACGATTTTCGTTTTTGCTTTTCCATCATTTTTCTCAATCCTCTTATCTATGTTCTATCAGTGAAAAGTATAATCTTCTCTGATTAAAATAACAAATACTTATATAGAATGATTTATCATAATTGACAGGAATGATAAGAAAGGCTACACTAAATTTGAGGTGATGATAATGGAATTACGAACATTACAATATTTTCTTGCCGTAACCAAAGAAGAGAATATCACAAGAGCTGCCGAGAGCCTGCACATTTCGCAGCCTTATCTTTCCAAGCAGCTCATGGAACTGGAAAATGAATTCGGAAAACAATTGCTGATTCGTGGCAAGCGCAAAATTACATTGACGGAAGACGGAATTATCCTTAGGAAACGGGCAGAAGAAATCCTATCCTTAGTGGAAAAGACCGAATATGATTTAAGCTCTAACAACTCACAAATTGGCGGAGAAATTATTATTGGTGGCAATCCAACGATAACAGTATTAAATACAGCCGCACGTCTTCGTTCCAAATACCCAGATGTGCATTTTCAATTTTACAGCAGCGATGCGATTGATGTATTAGAACGTCTGGAGCATGGAAGCATCGATTTTGCTGTATTTTTGGAACCGATTGACATTTCAGAATATAATTACATTTCACTACCGGAATCATCCCGTTGGGGAGTTTTAATGCCTTCTGACTGCAAGCTTGCAGAAAATGATTTTATAGAGAAGAAAGATATTTTGAAAATACCTCTGATTTTTCATCGGAGAGCCGGTCTGCAACAGTTGATTTCTCATTGGGCTGATACTGATATAAAAAACTTCAATATCGCTGCCACATATAATGTAGTCAATGGCTCTCCAACAAAATTTATCAAAAGTGGATTAGGGTTTTATCTGACCACTGAGGATTTACTTCCGACGATTTTAGAACAGGATGTTTGTTTCCGTCCTCTAAATCCACCATTAGAAATACATTATGCATTGATCTGGAAAAGAACTGCATTTCAATCAAAGGCTGCTGAAATATTTCTGCAAAAATTAAAGCAATCTACAGCCTAGAGAAATGACAATTGCTGGCATAAAAGATGGCAGGCAGTCTCGTTATAAGACCACCTGCCTATTGATTATTCCTATGTAGTTTTCTGTATCTCGTCAGTCCGACAAACTGCCTAATCAAGCGGATAACTTATTTCGTCTCCCCAACTTAATACAAGTTCAAAATAATCATCTACTTGTAATAATCCATACGACCATAAAAAAGCCCTATCTTTTTCACTAAGTTCATTAAGCTTTTTCCAACATACATTTTTGATAGATTATTCTTCTCCTACTGGAACTTCTGGGTCTATTCCCACAATCGCCTCTTGTTCTTCCGAAACATCAACTAAAAATACATATTCTATACTTCCATCTTTGCAATGTAATGTGTTTAGAGGTCTATTAATTACTCCTTCTAAACCACATTCTTCTTTCAATTCCCTTATAGCAGCTTCTTCTGCGGTTTCACCTATCTCAATTCCACCACCTGGAAGTTTCCAAATATATCTATTAAATCGAAATGTTTTTATCATCAAAATCTTGTCATTCCTAACAACCAAAGCCATACTTCTATTTCGCACTGATATTCCTCCTAAAATTACGATTTGTACCCACTACATTTCAGGCGGGTTGTTCATTTTCTTCTATCGTAATTCTTCCTGTTGATACCGTACTAAATCCTCCACTCATCTTACACCCAATCACTTTCAACTACATCCAGTTTCTTTACCAGCATATCCCTAAGAACAATAAAAGCCGGAATAAAACTGTCACGTATCAGCATAATCATTTCATCAATTTCATCTTCATTATAAATATGAACAGAAGTATTGCGTTTTTTCAGCATAAGCAGCCATACCTCAGAATCATTGATAAATCCAATTTTATAACCAAGCTGCAAGATTTCACGAGGCGAACCGGTAGCAGTACCTTCCACACTATGCAGTCTCATAATTTCCTGCAATGCTTTCCATGCAAGTTCAAAAGTTAGATTAAATTGTCCAATAATCCCTGTTCGATATATATCATTTTCTTCTGCAAGTTTAAAATCCGCCTCTGCCAATATAGACAGACTATTTGTAAAGTTTTCAAGTTTTTTCATAAATTATAACACCATCCCTTTCTATTTCTTGTTTCAATTCATCTGAAATTTTTACATCTGCTCGTACGACATCAAACATAAGAAGAGAATGCATATTTTCCTTGACATCCCAATAAAAATGTTCAAAATCTCCACCATATACTGCGATATCTATATCACTTCTTTCTGTATTTGTGCCTCGTGCACGGGAACCAAACAGTATAATTTTTGTGACAGAATACTTCTTCGCAAAAAAAGAAAGTTCCCTCAATATTCGATCTGGAAGATTATATTTCATATTTATCATCATATAAAAATCTCCTTGCAAATAAAATCAACACTCTATATAATGTATCGTCATAATTTCAGAAAACTAAACAGAGCATTTCGTCATTTCTCCTACTATCTTACACATTTTTCCTATTTCTTGCAATCGCAATCGAATTAAAAATAATACTTGACTTCATTTAATTGCGTGCTCGGCGTATATCATGGATATGGTTTTACAGAAAATTTCATACCGGATTATCTCATGACATACTGCAAAAATTTTGTTATGGCATTTCCGTTGCAGCTTATTCTTGTTGGTCCACTTGCAAGATTGATATTTCGAACACTATTTATTAAAAACAAACGGGCAGGAAGCACAAATGAAATTCAAAAAGAATACGAGCAAATTGTGAAAAGTACGATGTAAATTCATATTGGGTTCTTCTGCTGCCTTTTGCGGAAAGCCCGCTTTCAATGTCCACTTTTACTTCATTCAAACATCCAGCCGATACACATCACTTTTCCCGTTTCTTCCAGCTAATAAAGCCATACAAATCAAAGCTTCCCGATGAAACATTGGATATCACAATGATTAGCAGGGAACCAATCCATACTCCCCCATTCTTTTTTTGTTAAACTTTTAATTGGATTACTCATAATAGTGCCTAAGCTCCTTCCTATTTTCAAAAAAATAAAGCGCCAGCATTTCCTATCTTCTAAGACCTAACGATAGAAAATCTGACGCTTAACTTTCCTACCCGGTGGCAGGAAAGTGTCGTGTTTTATTTCATTGTTATTCTAGTTATAGCATAAAAGAAAAAGCTTGTCTAGAATTTTTTAGGACAATTACTCCCACTTTCCTTATCAATTATTCACAATATGGTCTGCCACATACACGCCGCTTGCCGAAGCATGCGAAAGCGAATGTGTTACACCACTGCCATCACCAATCACATAAAGACCTTTATGTTTCGTTTCCAAATTTTCATCAATATCCACTTCCATATTATAAAATTTAACTTCCACTCCGTATAAAAGAGTGTCATCATTTGCTGTACCGGGTGCCACAGCATCAAGTGCATAAATCATTTCAATAATACCATCCATAATACGTTTTGGAAGCACCAGACTTAAATCACCGGGCGTTGCCGCAAGAGTCGGACGCACTGTACTTTCCTCAATACGATTTACCGTACTTCTCCTTCCCCTCACAAGGTCTCCAAATCTCTGAACAATCACACCACCGCCCAGCATATTGGATAGTTTTGCAATACTTTCACCATAACCATTGCTGTCTTTAAATGGCTCAGAAAAGTGCTTCGCCACAAGCAGCGCAAAATTAGTGTTTTCTGTTCTCTTTTCCGGGTCTTCAAAACTGTGTCCATTTACCGTAATAATTCCGTTTGTGTTCTCGTTCACAACCTGCCCATAAGGATTCATACAAAATGTGCGGACACGGTCCTCAAATTTCTTTGTGCGGTAAACAATTTTACTCTCATATAATTCATCGGTAAGGTGTGAAAAAATAACCGCAGGAAGTTCCACGCGAACTCCAATATCTACTCGATTTGATTTTGTGGAAATATCAAGATCTTCACAAATTGACTGCATCCATTTACTTCCACTTCGTCCAACTGAAATAATACACTCTGTACATTCTGCCTCCCCATCTTTATATAAAACCTTATAACCCTCTTGTTTTTTTTCGATTTTATCTACCGGCGTCTGGAAATAAAAATCTACTTTATCCTTTAGTTTTGCAAATAAATTTTCAAGAACTACATAGTTAATATCGGTTCCTAAATGTCTTACGGATGCATCCAAAAGTGTAAGTTTATTCTGCATACAAATCTTCTTAAACTTCGTGTTTGCCGTTGAATACATATGCGTTTTTGCACCACCATAAGCACAATTAATCTCGTCGACATATTTCATTAGCGAAATTGCCTTTTCCCTTCCAATATACTCATAAAGTGTCCCACCAAAATCATTCGTAATATTATATTTTCCATCCGAAAAAGCGCCTGCGCCGCCAAAGCCACTCATAATTGCACAGGATTTACAATTAATACAAGACTTTACTTTATCTCCATCAATCGGACATTTGCGTTTCTCTAAAGAATATCCCTTTTCAAATACGGCAACTTTCAGAGACGGATTCTTCTTCGTCAACTCGTACGCTGAAAAAATACCTCCCGGTCCGGCACCTACAATAATTACATCATATTTCATATTCGTGTCCTCCATTTCATAACATATAAAAAACTACCATAATTGTTATAGTAAACTATTACGGTAGTTCGTAGAAACGTTTGACCAATTACAAACCTATATAACACTGAAATCATATCATAGATTGTGGGCAGCTGCAAGTGTTTCGCACTTTTTTGTGGAATCGGCAATGCAAATTTTCAATAAATTTCGATATTCCTGCTCTTCAAAAGTACCCCTAAAGGAGGATTTTTATGAGTGATTTTGATAAAATACAATCTCTTTTACAAGAAAGAGCAGACTGTAATGCTAGAATAAATTTAATTCCATACGAAGGAGAAGATATAAATGTAATTAGCAATTTTCTAAAGGAAAAGTGCTGGAAAACCTTTTAATCTCTAGACGGTCTCATCACCCGAACCGTTTACCCGGAAGTTCCTCCTCATGTGGAATATGCTCTGAGCGAAACGGGCGAATCCATGAGACCGATTCTTATGGCAATGCAAAGCTGGGGCACAAATTACAAGAAAACTTTAAAATGATTTTATCTATTTTTCTCCCTTATCACCAAAATAATTCATATACACATCCTCTAAATTATTTCCATCAACGGCATGAACCAAATGTTCCGGCGTATCATCTGCCACCAGTTCTCCCGCATTCATGATGAGAATCCGGTCTGCAATACTTTCGACATCACTTACCACATGAGTTGCTAATAAAATTATTTTATTCTGAGACAACTGATGAATATAGTTTCTCAAATTGACACGTTCTTTCGGATCAAGTCCTGCTGTCGGTTCATCCAAAATTAGAAGTTTGGGATTGCCTAATAATGCCTGAGCCAGCAAAACACGCTGTTTCATTCCCCCGGAAAACCCGCCAATTTTTTTATCCGCCACATGTGACAAGTGAACAATTTCTAAAAGATTTTCAATCTGCTTTTTTGCTTCTTTTTTTCGGAGTCCTTTCAATTCCGCCATATAAACCAAAAACATCCGAGCAGAAAAATTTTCATAAAATCCCTGCTGCTGTGGCATATATCCTACTTTTTCCAGATAACTTCCCCCCATCTTTAATATCTCTTTTCCATCATACAAAATTTCACCGGAATCCCTTTTTACATTATCCGTAAGCAAATTCATTAGTGTACTCTTCCCGGCTCCATTCGCTCCGAGCATACCATAAATACCATCTTCAAATGTATAAGAAAAACTTTTCAATGCCACCTTTTTCCCATATGTCTTTCGCAAATTTTTTATTTCAATCATTTACATTCCTCCATCTTCGATATGTAACAAAAATGCTTATACAGAGACACAACAATACAAAGATACCAACAAAAATGGTTTTCCTGCCCCTCTGCGTTCCAAGTACCATATATTCTGAAACACCGGAAATCACTGTAAAAATTAACAATGACAGCGAAATCATCTGTGCTTTTTCTACCCGTTCTGTCGTAGATGATATCATCAGGCACAGATTGGCAACCATCATATAAATTAAAAAGCGCATAAAAATCCAGATACACAAAAACTGTCCGATGCTAATGGAAAAAGGCACATTTTGTAAAAATGATATATTTTGAACCGGTGCACTCAAACCATCTAAATTATATAAACGCCCTGCTTCATAAATCTCCGCTCCAACAGTCAGACCACAGGTAAATACCGCCGTAATTACCGCACAGACTTCCTTTCGTAAGAAAAAGCTCTTCCTGCCTTTTTTTGTACACCGCAGAATAAAGCGGACACCGGACTGCCTCTCCATAGCATAACATCCGGACAACATAAATATCATGGCAAGTATTGCCAGTGCACCGTGAACCATTCGGTCAGATACATTTCCTTTACCAAACAGCCAACGATACCCGGTTTCATTCAGCCACCAGCCATCAATTCCCTGTTTTTCCAGTTTTTCTGCATAATTTAACCGCTCTTCAAGTTTCAAAGCCATTGCCCTTGTTGCCTCGTAGGACTCATAAATATCATCTGCTTCTTTTAATGATTTCCCCGATGCTTTGGCACGGTTCTCTTCAACCTTTTTCAATTCTTTTGTTATTTTTTCATATGGCTGCATCGTCTCTTTTGTAATATGTCCGGTATTTTGTTCATAAAAATGATTTAATTGTTCCCGTGCCGGACTAACCATTAAATCCTCCATGGAAATGCCGCTTACAATCAAATACGCAAAAATAATAGCGGCAAAGATTCCCTTTCCGTAGAATAATGTTTTATATAATTCAAATCCAATCCCATGACAATGACACAAAATCTTTTTCCACCATTCATTCACCCGCTCCAGTATACGCTCCACAATTCCTGCCGCATAAAACGGTCTCGTCCTCTTATTAATATAACAGGCAGCAATCCCTGCAGCAGCACAAAATACGATAGCAGTTCCCTGCACAAATTCCCGCAGATTAACCAGTACACCGCCTATCCGGAAATTAACATATTCTAAAAATGTTTCTTTTGGACTTGCAAAAAACCATAAATTGAAATAGCGCAAGACACAAAGCGGATGCTGTTGCGGAATAAGATGATACAAAGCAAATGCCGTTCCATAAATTAAAACCACCAAAACCAGTCCCAAATTTCGGTTATGTACCAGTGAGAGGAACGCCCACACAAACAATCCCGTAAACATCATTAAAAGTGTACAAATCACCCAATAATATATCAAAAAACCAGATACAGAAAGGGGAAGGGTAAAATCTTTTAGCGCAATAACCGACTGTGCCGGCGAAGATAGGATTCCACTGCCTCCGTAGTCAAAAAAAGCCATCCACAATGTTTCAGAAAAAATAAAAAAGCTAAATAGCAGCGTTAAAAACAAAAAGATACCTAATCGTTTTCCTGCCAATTTCATTCTTCCCGCTTTACAGCTATAAGTAATCTGCCAGAGCCCCGACTTCCTTTCATCAAAAAAATTTAGAACCGTTACAATAATAAACAAAAGGAAAACATAAAAAATTTCATCATATTCCAAAAATTCGAACATCGCCTTTTCAGAATGTGAAACATCTATATTGACTCCTTTTATCCTTGCAAAATCTTTTTTTGTCCGCTGGATATTTTGATTAACAAATGAGTTTTCATCCGAAAAAATACTAATCTCGGACAAAGTTTCCGACTGTGCATCCATCTCCTTTATTTTACTAACAAACTCTTCTTTTGCCGTTTCCTGATCTTCCTGCCACACATCAAGGGTATCCTGTCTCGTTTCTTTGTCTCTTAACGCCTGCAAATTATCCATTTGATAATATTGAAACAAAAACAAATTTGCAATTAATAATACAAATACGGCAAGCAGATATTTTTTTTGACAAACAATTCTTCTTAATTCTCCCATAATAACTCCCCTCTATTTCAAAGTAGAAATCTCCTTTAAATTCAGTATTTGATAAGTTTCTTTTTCTATATTTTGAAGCAGTACTTGTTTGGAATCAGACCAGATAATTTCCGGACTATTTTCTGTCATGTTTTTTCTCTCACAAATCACATTTCCATCATAATCCACAACCATAATCCTCCGCTCTGATACCGAGTCTGCACATGGTTCATTATCAAAATATATATACTTTTCGTCCCGGCATACACTGCAGATTTCATATTGCCACTCAAACAGTTTCTTTTCATTTTTACCATTCTCATCATATGAACGAAGTCCTTTTCCATCTTGGTAGCAAAAATAGCGTTCTCCCCTGACAGCCAGTAGAGCCTCGCCCTTAGGAATATTTAATTTTTTACTAGAACCCTCTAAAATGTTCCATTCGTAATTCAATAATTCTTCCTCTGTCCCATCCTTATCCAAATAACAGCTTGTCGTAAAATAAATATGATTTCCCCTTGTTTCATTAACATGAATAAGCGGCACATATCCTGTCACCTGAGCAACTTCCTTTTTTTCATCCGAGGAATCCAAAAGAATCTGATACAATGTCTGTGTCTTCTTTTCTCTGTCTTTCTGCATCCAGTTCACTGCCATATAGCCATAGCCTCTATGTATCGTAAAATCTAGCGAGCAGCCGGAATCACCACTATCATAGCGAAACAGTACTTTCAATTCTTCTCTCTGGCTTCCATCCAGGCTGATTCGATACAAAGAACAGGTTAATTCTTCCGAACCTCCGGCTACTACATAAAGATTTCCGGCATATGCCTGAATATTCTCCGGATGAGTAAAATGGGCATTACATGAATTATCTTTGTGTTTGCAATTTGGTTTTCCACATAACGGAACTGCTTTTTTCGATTTTTTATCAATGAAATAAACATATTGATCTTGTAACACATAAAATCCATTTTCTGTTGCTGCTGCATTTCTTATCATGGAAAAATTCTGTGCATCCTGTTCCTGATTATAGTTCTCACCATAATCCTTCTGATTGGTTCCACCGCAGCCGGTAAGACAAATACATAAAAGAATATACGCTGCAATAATAATTTTTTTCATTTGAAACTACTCCCTTCTCTTATTATTTAAATCTAGTTTTTCTTTCAACTTTAGATTTGTTATTTCTTTTTTAGAATAACATCGCATATGGTAAATGTCAAATACTATTTATTAAAAAGTATTGATGTTATATAATAAAGTTGACAACATGATTTATATAAGATAAAATAAAACTCAGAAAATTTTATGGTGATACATATATAAAGGTGTGAAAAAATGGCAAAACAAACTAGAAAAGTAAACACAATAAAAAATGGCACCATTGAATTGGTTTTGTTACTATTATTGCAAACGAACAAAAAATATGGATATCAACTGGCACAGGAAATGTCCGAATTAAGCAATGGTAAATATGAATTAAAAGAAGCGACTATGTATCCAACTCTTTATCGTTTAAATCAAAATGGCTATTTGGATTTTGAACAGGTTAAAGTTGGCGTTCGTCGGACACGTGTTTACTATTCTATCACGGAAAGTGGCAGATTAAGATTAAAAAATCTTTTACAAGAATATGATACCATTACTTCAGCAATTGATACCATCATTTCTTGTGTCTCGCAAGTGGATAATAAAAACGGGGAGGATTAACATGCAACGAAATATCACAAAAAAATACCTAAGACAAATTCGAAGACTCTATAAGGGAAAACACAAAATAAAAAAACAATTTCTAGATGAGTTAGAACAAGACTTATTACATTATCAAAAAACTCATCCAAATGCAGATTACAATGATTTGCTGACGCAATTTGGAGAGCCATCAGAAATTCAAAACATGGTCTCCTATCACTCACTCACAAAACTCCATCCAAGAAATATGATTTTATATTGGTGCAGTTTTTCTGTCTTTTTTATAATACTCATTATTCTTATATGGCTTACAATTCAGCATGTATGTGCTATGCGTGAATACGCTGATGGATATTATGTGGAATACTTTGAAGAAGACAATAAAAATATACAAAACATAAATCCTATAAATGGAAAACCAGACCCAACACCAGTGCAAGAAATCACATTTGATTAGGAGGTTAAAATCCATGCTCAAAAAACATCAAATCAAAAAAATCATAAAGCAAATGGTTCCTTCCTCTGTTTATTCAAATCCTCAACGGAAAATGCTGAGAGAAACTGCAAAAACAGAGTTGTATGATTATATAACTAAATATCCAGATGCAACCTATGCAAATTTACAACAACAATTTTGTGACAACGAAATAATTAATTCCAAGCAAATGCAAACAAGCAAAAAAATCATGAAATTAATGATAGGTATCGGCGGACTATTATTTATTGCCTGCCTTATTGCTTATTTTATTGCAGACAATTTGGAGCCGCCGACCTATGTTTTTTAATTTCTTTATAATCCCCTACTTAAACATCACCGGCTCCTCATTTCCCCCGCGATAATCAAAAACACCTTCATTCTTTTCTTCTAACGCCTTAATCATATGATAGGTATACTCATTATACGGTGTCGGAATGCCAAGTTCTTTTCCCATGCGTATAAGCGCACCGGAAAACATCTCAATTTCCGTCTGTCTCCCTGCATCCAAATCCTGCAAAGTAGAATATCTCGCACTTGGCGGCACGGCACTTCTTTGTGTCGAAGTATTTTCCACCTTTGACATATCGATTCCCTTTGCCAGCGCAATTGCCTCAAGTTCTTCCTTAAGTTTATCACTGATTTTTTTCATGTGAACACTATCCCGGTAACAGCCAACACCGGCTCCCAAAATTGCCTGTGGCAGGTTGTTGCACACATTTAACCGGTATTTACTCCACACCTCTTCACGAATATACTTAGTCTCACGAAAGTGAATTTTTGTTCTTCCAAGCAATTCTTTTACCGCCTGCACCCGCTCACTGTCATAGGGTGTCTTCAATTCTCCAAAAATAATTCCTATCGTTGTTTCCGGATTGAAATAAAAGCCCGTTTTCTCTTTATGAGAAGCAATCTTAATGACAGAATATAATACGTGTGGCTCTCCCACTTCCTTTGCAATAATTTCCTCACTATCAACGCCATTCATCAGACTCATAACAATTGTATTTTCTCCCACAGCCTCTTTGATACTTGGCAGAGCCTTTAAAAGTGCATTGTATTTGAGAGCAACCACTAATAAATCTGCTTTCTTTGCTTCCTTTGGCGCCCACACCTGCGGGCGATAAACCTTATCATTGATAAGACATCCCTCCCTCCGAATGCGCTCCGCTCTTTCTCCCTCTGCGATGACACCAAGTTCTACATCATCCAAAGCAGAAATCCCCCAGATAAGATATGACCCCACAGCTCCTGCACCCAATACAGCCACTGAATTTATCAATCGTTTTCTCATCCAAAGGTGCGGGCAGCCTTCGTCCTCATCTTCTATGCCATATGCGCAAAATCCTAGTTTTTCATAAAACTTTTTCACGCGGCACTGTGCATGCAATGAAATAAATGTGCCACCTTTTTTGCGAACAATCTCTTCCGCTTTTTGTATCAATTGAGACCCCAGATTCATACCACGGCACTCAGAAACCACAGCCAATCTTCCAAAGATAAATTCTCCTCGTTTTTTACTTTCATAAATTCTACAGGTTGCAGCCGGTTTATGCGAATGTTCACCAAACATCACAAGATGAATCGCTTTCTCATCAATTTCATCAAATTCTTTTTCAAATCCCTGCTCTTTCACAAATACATTTTCCCGGATTTCTACCGCCTCATCCGGCAAAGAATCATAAACACAAATTGACACAGCAAATCTCCTTCTTTCGTAACTTTTGTTTTCAGTCAAAAAATATTATACCACAAAAGTTTTTCCGATACGATAGGAAATGCTGTGCCAGTTCATACATTTCTATTCTATGCAGTTTTTTCGTATTCTGCCTCTACAGTGCCCAGTCCGCAGCAAGGTTCTGCGTCTTCACCATATTGGCATAAATACCGTCTTTCGCATCCAGCTCAGATGGTGTTCCACTCTCTGCTACCACACCATCTTTTAATACTACTATTTTATCCGCATTTGCAACCGTTCTCATACGGTGAGCAATAATCATGACCGTCTTGTCTTTAATTAAACGAGACAAAGATTCCTGAATCATCGTCTCATTGTCTACATCCAGCGAAGCCGTCGCCTCATCTAAAAGAATAATCGGTGCATCCTTTAAAAAGGCTCTGGCAATCGAAATTCTCTGTCTTTCTCCACCGGAAAGTTCCGAACCGTTTTCTCCGATTACCGTATTCCAGCCGTCGGAAAGTTTTTCTGCGAACTCATCGCAGTGGGCAAGTTTTGCCGCCGCAATCACTTCTTCATCCGTCGCATCCATTTTACCGATTCGTATATTTTCAAGAATTGTATTATTAAACAATGTAACATCCTGAAATACAATCGAATACAGTGACATCAAAGTCTCCGGGTCTACTTTGGAAATATCCATGCCGCCGACTGTTATGCTGCCGCGGTTTGCATCCCAGAAACGGGAGGCAAGACGGGAAACTGTCGTTTTACCGCCACCGGATGGTCCAATCAATGCTGTAACCTCTCCCTGCTTTGCCACAAAGGAAACATCTTTCAACACCACATCACCGGTCTCGTAAGAAAATCCCACATTGGAAAATTCAATGTTATAACCGTCATTCTTCATTGTGTTTGTACCGTCCTGTACTTCATGTGACAAGATTTCATCTAACCGGTCACTCTGAACACCGGAAGCAATAACTGCTGCCAGATTTTGCAGAGAAACCTGCATTGGGTCATAAATTCTTGATACTACCATCAAGAACATGAAAAAGGTAAGAATATCTAATTCCCCTTTTGCTAACAATACACCACCAACAAGTGCAACGGTAGCAATTCCAAGTTTCAAAATCATCTGTGAACTTCCGACAAATACAGCTGTTCCAAGCTCTGTTACAATCGCATGCTTTTCAACCGCCTTAATTTTTGCAGTCAGTCCTTTCATGTAATCTTCCTGCGTATTATAAGCCTGCAAATCTCTTACATTTTCCAGGCACTCCTGAATACCGTCTGCACATGCCATTTTCAATACCATCTGTTTTCTATTCAAACTCTTCTGTACTTTTCCCGAACATCCGACAATGAGAAATGAAACCGGAAGTACCCAGAGTGCTGCAATCGCCATACGCCAGTCAAAGAAAAATAAACCAACCGCAATCAAAGCTGTCGAAATGCACGCACCAAAAAGTTCCGGAATGAAATGAGAAGATGCTGTCTCCATCTGTGCGCAGTCATTCATAATTGTGCTTGTTAAGTCTGACAAGTCTTTTTTCCCGAAGAAAGAAAGCGGAATTTTTCTTAATTTCTCAGCTAATGTTACTCTTCGGACACCACTTTCAACGTAGGTCGATAAAAACGTGGCATTGTACTGAATGTATGTTGAAATACCAATCAATACAAATGTAATCAAACACCCTGCCACATAAAAGAGAACTTTATCCCCTAAATTTCCTGCCATATAGTCTCTTACTAAATAATACAAAAGGGCAACCGGCACCATAAGTATAATATTCGAAATGGTAGCGGAAATAATTGCTTTTATCATATCCGATGCTCCCTGTTTGGAAAGAGCATATTTATGCATCAATTTTTCTATCATATTACACACCTACCTTCCAGCTTACAGATTGATTGTATGCTTTCCACATGTGTGCATACAGCCCTTCTGCATCTTTTAATTCTTCATGTTTTCCTGCCTGTCTGATTTCGCCATCCTGCAAAACAAAGATACGGTCAACACCGGTAACAGAAGAAAGTCTGTGTGCAATCATAATCACGGTTTTTCCTTTTGAGAGTTTTGCAAATGCTGCCTGAACTTTCACCTCATTATCCGGGTCAGCAAACGCTGTCGCCTCATCCAAAATCAGAATCGGTGCATTTTTCAGCATTGCTCTTGCGATGGAAATACGCTGTGCCTCTCCACCGGATAAATAAGTTCCTTTGGAACCGATTACGGTATCAATACCATTTGGCAGTTTTTCGATAATATCTTCACACTGTGCATTTTTTAATGCCTCCATGACTTCCTCACGGGTCGCATCTTTTTTACCCATGCGCACGTTGTCATAGATGGACATTTTCAAAAGTTTGCTGTCCTGGAACACAAACGATACGGTATCCATCAGCTTTTTCTGCTCAATATCCTTTACATCCACGCCGCCGATTTTTATGCTGCCCTTTGTCACATCAGAAAACCGCGCAATCAGACGCGCAATCGTTGTCTTTCCACCACCGGATGGTCCGACAAACGCAACCTGCTCACCGGCATGAATTTCAAGATTGATATTTTTCAGTGCATCCTTTGAAGCACCTTCATATCGGAACGAAACGCCATCAAAGCAAATGGAAGTGTCGTTTGACGTCTTTTTAGCCGTGCTCTGTGTAAGTGGTTTTTTATTGAGAATTCCATCAATTCTCGTAAGTGCATCTTCAACAATCATCGTATTTTCACCGGCGTACATCATCTTTGTTAAGGTAACCGTGATAATTGGTGTGATAATTATATAAAACAGTAAATTTAAAAGAAATGTGTTGTCCACTGCTCCACTATTTACCCCGCCAAAGAAAAATGCTGCTGCAATCAAAATAGCAAATACTGCATTAATTGATACCGTGTATACCGTCATCGGAATGCGCATATCTTTTGTGTAAGAAATCGTCCATTTTTCGTAATTTTTAATTGCCTCACGAAATCTCTTGAACGAAAAGACAGACTGACCAAATGTCTTTACGACGGGGATACCACGAACGTATTCTACAGCTTCACTTGACATTTCTTCGAGTGCATTCTGGTATTCTGCCATTTTCTTTTTCATATTTTCGCCCATCATGCTTCCCATCACAAGAAAAGCTACCCCAACCGGAATCAGACACAAAAGTCCAAGCCGCCAGTCAAATACGAAAAGAAGAATCGCAAGACCAATCGGCGTAGCAGCTGCCACGCATTTATCCGGCAGCTGGTGAGCTAAATAGGTCTCGGTTGCTGCACTGGATTCATTCACAACTTTTCTTACTTTTCCACTTCCCTCTTCATCCATAAAACCAAGTGGCAGCGTTAAAATATGTTTCATCAGCCCAACTCTTATATTTGCCTGTACGCGAAATGCGGACAAATGCGAACAAATCAAAGCTCCGATATAGATAATCATGGACAATATCGCAAATCCAACCGCACTCCATCCATAAGCCGACAGATTTTCTGCATCTGCATAATTTGGTGCCACGTAGAGCACCTCTTTGATTATGCGCCAGATAAAATAGAATGGAACAAGTGCAACAAACGCACTTATCGCAGCAAGAATCCAGGATGCAATGGTAAGATATTTATACTTTCCGGCATAAACAAATAACCGCTGCATCGGACTTTGCTTTGTTTCTTTCTTCTTTGCCATCTAAGAAAGCCTCCTTCAAATACTATTCGTGTCACATAACTAGTGTAAGTTATAACTAACCAAAGATTTAAAAGAGGGGCTGCTTTCACTCCATGCAGCCTTCCTTTTTATATTCAATCTTTTTCATAAATAACACGCCATCCGGCACAGTGATATTTTGCAAGCATATCAATATATCGGAGTGCCTCATCCTTTGGCATGTTGTGCCTAACCACTTCAAAAAAACTTTCAAAAAGGGCCTTATTCATAATATGTGAAAATTCACCGGTAATAGGACTTTCCTTTTGGGGGTCAATCCCCGCTGTCTCCATGTATTTGACCGTATACTCTGTCTCAATCTCCACTAAATGTTCCACAAAATTTTGAAATTTTGTTCCATAAGAACCATCCACCAAAAGTTGAAACTCCTGTAAATGCTCATACATGAATAAAACCATCTGGCGCATACCATCTCTCGTTAAATCATCCATAATTTCCGGCTGCTTCTCCGGGTCCGTCTGATGAAACTTTTCCTGTATGCCACGGAACATCCGGACAAATTCTTCTGCTTCCGTCTCAACAATTGCACTAAAAAGTCCTTCTTTTCCACCATACCGGGAATAAATTGAACCCGTCGTAGTTCCGGCTTTTGCAGCAATATTCCGAAAGGATGCATCCACATACCCTTTTTCAAGAAATTCCTTCTTTGCACATGTTTCTATTTTCTCAGAAACACCTTCCAATGGTTTTGACACCTGTACCTCCAATCCATAACACCGTTATATAACACTGTTATGAGTATAATCTTGCGTCTTTCTTTTGTCAATGCCTTACCACTTATTGCGACATTTTATCATTTTATCTGTGCGATTGCCTGAGACAGCCGTTTTAATCCATCCATCATCCGCTCTCTTGGGCACGCTAAGTTCATTCGGAAAAAGTGTTTTCCATCCCCGCCAAAGACATTGCCATCGGATAAATATAATCCGGTTTTCTCGCGAATCTTTTGTACCAGCTCTTTCGCATTCTGTGAAACCTCCTCACAATTAACCCATAAAAGATAGGTTGCATCGGACAAAATCACCGTCAATTCCGGAATTTTCTCCTGAATATATGACGTAGCGACACGTTTATTTTCCGAAATATAGGCACGCAATTCGCCAAGCCACACTTCTCCTTTTGTAAATGCTGCTACTGCCGCATCAATGGCAAATGCATTTGGCTCCGCCACCTCATCGGTATTCAGTCCCCGCCATACTTTGTGACGAATCACCGGATTTGGAACCGAAACTGCCGCCGTCTGCAAACCGGCAATATTAAACGCTTTCGTCGGCGCAATGCACGTAACGCTGTTGTCACGGCACGCCTCGGAAACAGAAGCAAAGGGAACATATTCACACTCGGGCTCCGTTAAATCACAATGAATTTCATCGGACACAACAATCACATGATATTTTTGACACAGCTCGCCAATTCTTGAGAGCGTCGCACGGTCCCATATCTTGCCCCCCGGATTATGAGGGTTACAGAGAATCATAAGGGTTGTCTGAGGATCCGCCAGTTTTTGCTCCAAATCTTCAAAATCCACCCGGTAATTTCCATCTTCCAGCACAAGCGGACTTTCCAACACCTGACGTCCGTTGTTTAGAATTGAATTGAAAAAGATGTTGTACACCGGTGTCTGAATCAGCACTTTTTCTGCCGGCGTTGTCAGTTTTCTGACAATGGAAGAAATGGCAGGCACCACACCTGTACAGAAAACAAGCCAATCCTTTTCCATTTCAAAATGATGTCTTTTTTTCCACCAGCCAACATATGCCTCATACCATTGTTCCGGAATCACGGTATAACCAAAAATCCCATGATTCAAGCGTTTTTTCATTGCTTCCAGAACACACGGTGCGGTCGCAAAATCCATGTCCGCCACCCACATCGGCAATTCATTTTCCTCCACATCCCACTTCAGCGATGCGGTGTTTCTACGGTCAATCATTTCATCAAAATTGCTTGCCATGAAAATTTTCCTCCTTATACTGTCTCCTCACAAATAATTTTTGTCTTCGACGGGTCTATTTTATCTTTTTCCAAAATGAGTTTTCCAATGCTTTTCGCACGGATTTCTCCACTTGTCGGATTCAATACACTGTCAATTTTGTTAGTAATCTGTGCATCCACCGTCGAATACTCAAATGCCAGCGTCGTATTAATTAATTTGCAGTCTTTCATCACCAAATGATCAATGTAACACATACCCTGAAGGCTCTCAATCGTACAGCCAATCAGTGTCAGTTTTTTTGCATTCCATCCAAGATATTCACCCGAAATAAAGGAATCGTAAACGGTTACATTTTCACTGTTCCAAAATGCGTCCTTGGACAACAATTTGGAATTTTTGATTTCTACATTTTTTACGCCATCAAACGAATAATTTCCATAAAGTGTCAGACCGTCAATCTTCATATCTTTGCTATTCATGGCAAAATAATCGCCTTTTGCCATCACATCATTCAAAACAACATCCTGACAGTTCCACAATGTTTCCTCTGCATTTGGAATAGACACGTGGGAAAGTGTTAAATCCTCGCATCGGCGGAAATTTTTAGGTGCCTCAATCGCACAATCTTCAACAACCATATGGTTCGTATACCACACACCGGCACGCGCCATGTCAAACCACGTGCAGTCTTTTACAGAAATGGAGTCCGAATACCACAGCGGATATTTCCACTTAAACATACTGTTTCTTAATTCAATATTATGACTTTCTTTCAATGGAGATTCTCCATCGTCAAATATCGTATCGTATATTTTCAAATCCGCACCTTCAAATAAGGCACGCTCACCAGTCAAAAACTGTTGTCTGATTTCTTTCATCACAAGCACCTCCTGTATCTGGGCTAAAAATAATTGGTAGCACCAATAACATACTATTTCCTATTATAGTTTCTTGCTTTAAAATGTCAAATGGTTGTTGGGGGGTTTTTGGTTTTCCGTAATTCTGTAGTAAAGCTTTATAGAAACTCTGAAAAGGAACGAAACACATCCATAAGATGAACTGAGTTTGGCTGGTTTTGTTTATTTCAAGTTTCCGAGATTGGTTTCTTTGGCTGCCCATAATTCCGTAGAAAAATTTTGTGACTCGTGGGTTTTGAGTACGTCGGTATGCGGCACTGGTAGTTTCAGTGCCCATACCGCTACGCACTCAACAAGTGGGAGCGCCCACGAGGTTCAAAACTTTTCTACGAAATTATGGAAACCAAAAAAAGTGCCCTCGAAAACTTGAAACAATCCCCACCATTCCCACCAAATCAGCGAGTCCCCACCCGATTGGTATCGCCGCCCAGATTCCTATCACACCGGTGTGGAAAAGTCCGGTGAGTGCATAGGCAAGAAGCACTCTCGTTCCCAGTGAGATTATCGTAAGAACCACCGAGACAACCGGCTTGTCCACCGCGCGGTAATATCCATAGAGCAAAAACAAAATACCGATTCCAACATAGAAAGCGCCTTCTACCCGGAGATATTCGGCGCCGGCAGCTGATATGGCACTGCCCTCGTTTGTAAAAAATCCCATCAGCGTGTCAGCAAATCCAAAGACAGCTACACTGATTACAAGGCAAAAAATCAATACGCTGACGAGTGCCAGCAGAAATCCTTTCCGGATGCGGGCATACTTCTTTGCCCCGTAATTCTGTGCCACAAAAAAGGAAAAGGCATTTCCAAAATCCTGCACAGGCATATACGCAATCGTGTCAATTTTGACCGCCACGGAAAACGCTGCCATAATCGTTGTACCAAAAGAATTGACTAATCCCTGTATCATCAGGATGCCAAAGTTCATAACGGACTGCTGCAAACACGTAAATCCGGACAAAGAAAGAATCTGCCGGAAGTTCTTTTTTTCCCATGTGAAATCTTTTTTCGCAGGGCACAAATCAGAATACCGGAAGAGAAAATAAAGCATAAGACCGATACCTGCTATATATTGGGAAATAACGGTTGCCACGGCAGCACCCGCAATACCAAATGAGAATGTCACAACAAACAAAAGGTCAAGTCCGATATTAAGTGCGACTGAAATCCCAAGAAAAACAAGTGGCAGCACCGAATTTCCAATACTCCTGAGAACACTTGCAAAATAGTTATACAAAAAAATAGCAAAGAATCCGGCAAACACATATATGAGATACGTTACCATATCCTCTACGGTTTCTGCCGGAACCTGCAAAAGATAAGTAAGTGGTCTTACGAATCCATACAACAGTATTGTCAAAACGATCGAAAGACTACCAATTGCCGTAAAGGACATAAAAATCCCATTTCGGAAAGTCTCTTTTTCTCTCCTACCGTATGCCATCGAAAAAAAGGCACCTGCTCCCAGACACAGACCAATAACAACCGAAGTCAAAAATGTCATCAACGTATACGATGCGCCAACTGCCGCCAGTGCCCTTTTGCCAAGATAACGCCCGACCACCCATGTATCGACCAGGTTATAAAACTGCTGCAGCACATTGCCAAGCATGAGAGGAAGTGCAAAAAGCCAGAGGCTCTTTACAATTGCTCCCTTCGTTAAATCTCGTTCCTGTCTCATCCTGTGTTCTCCTTACATCCGCTTCTCAATCAAATCATAATGAAAATCGATTGCATCGTTGAAATCCTTTTCATCCCCTTTTATAAGAGTTTCATAAATCCGCGTGTGACTCGCTAACAGACAATCTTTACTGTCATATTCAACGCATTCCGTATACACAATGCTGACCGCCTGCATAATTGTAATCAGCAGATTATTTTTCGTAGCAAAAACAAGTGTGTCATGAAATTCCTTATCCTTTTTTGCCAAAGGTTCCCCGGTTAATTCAGCCATTGTATGTAATAAATCCGAAAGTTTTTGTTTGATTTTTTCATCGATACCATTTTCCAAAAGAAGATTGCCAGCCATTTTCTCCATGGCACGGCGAAACTCACAGATTTCACTTTTCGTTACCCCATTTAAAAGAAGAAGCATTTGAATCATGCTGCCAAAAGACTGCCCGATATTCTCCGCAACATAATTCCCGGAGCCCTGCTTCCTTTCAACAACGCCCATGCCATGTAGAACACAGATGGCTTCTCTGGCAGAATTTCTTCCAATTCCTAACTGCTCTGCAATCTTTCTCTCCGTCGGCAGTTTACTTCCCCAAGTCAAAGTACCATCTTTTACCAAATCGTAAAAATATGAAAGCACCTTTTGATATTCCTGACACCCGGTTTGTTTCATAACCTTTTCCTTTCCTATGTAAATGAAATTTCTTAAATAAACTTCATAAATAATGGGGAAAATACTACGGTCAAAATTCCCGTAACTGCAATCGCAAGACTGCTCATTGCCCCTTCGATTTCGCCAAGTTCCATTGCTTTCGCCGTTCCAATCGCGTGCGAGGAAGATCCAAATGCGAGTCCCTTCGCAATCGGATGAGTAATACGGAACAACTTGCAGACAAGCTCACCAAACATATTGCCAACCACACCGGTAACAACAATCACTGCTACCGTAATGGTAACATAACCGCCTAACTCTTCGGAAAGCCCCATGCCAATTGCCGTCGTAATCGACTTTGGCAAAAGCGTCACATATTCCGTGTGCGACAGACTCATAAATTTTGCTAACATAAAAACTGTTACACCACTGGTAAGTGTACCAGCTAAAATACATAACTGCTTTCCAATTCTTTTTAAGAAGCTGCCACTGCTCATACAAAGGAATCGCAAGACATACCGTAGCCGGAGTCAAAAACCAGCTCAAATAAGAAGCCCCTGCATTGTACACATCATAATCAATATCTGCGGTCACTAATACAACAATTGATAAAATAATTGATATTAAAAGTGGATTTAATAGCGCAATTTTAAATTTCTTTTTCAGAAATGCCCCTGCCATATACGCAAGCAGACTAATGGTAACTCCTGCAAAAAGTGAGTTCTCTAAAAATTCATTCATGGTCTTTCCCCTCATCTTTCTTAATCATCCACTGAGCCGTTTTTCCCGTTGCCACAGCTACCGCAACAAAACTAACAAACGTAATAATTCCCACGGGAATTAAAAGAGGTTTTAACACATTCCACGATACCATCAGACCAACGCCCGCCGGAATAAACATCACCGGCATAATTTCAATCAAAAACTTCCCTACCTCCTTCACTGAAGACAGTTTAATATGTCCCGTCATCAAACCCACAAATAAAATCACCATACCGTAAATACTTGCCGGAATTGGCAGCGGCAGAACATATTTGACAAGTTCGCCAACAAATGTGATACATAGAATAAGTAAAAACTGCTTTAAATATTTCATAATCCTCTTCCTTAACGTAATATAATAAATTGGTAGTACCAATTTGGCACCACCAACTATTATACAACGGATATACTTCTTGTCAAGAATTTCTTCTTTTTTCCAGCTCAGCAATATTTTCATTTACCTTTTTTTTCGAAAGCGGATAGATAAAAAGCAAAATCATCGCCACAATAAAAAGTCCGATTGCCGGTATCAGACATGACATCTGAAAAATCCGGTCAAGAATCACTGCACGCCTTGCTATCTGCTCTGCTCCCTGCGGATTATGCATAAGCTGTGCCTGATATCCAACCGCCGCTAAAATCGTTCCCACAAGGCCCGACGACAAAGCCTGACCTAACTTTCTTGCAAACGAATATAAGGAATACACCGTTCCATCTTCGCGCACCTTATTTTTCACCTCGGCATCATCAATCACATCTGTTATCATTGCCCAAATAACTGTGTTAAAAAAGCCGATTCCGATATAAGCAAGGACAAAAAAGCCAACGTAAACCCATTCATTTTTCGGATATATTACCATACACAAAAACAAAATCACTGCTCCAAATAGGCAGGAAAAAGCCGACAATTCCCGTTTTCCATAACGCACGGACAGCCGTGTAGCAAGCGGTGCACACACACCTAACACCGCTAGACTGGTGAGAAGCGAAAACATTGACTGTGCCTTAGCGCTATTATACACTTCCGGAAATACATAGGCAGAAATTCCCTGCATGCCAAGTAAGGCAAGCAGCAAAAACATCGCCGCCGCAATAATGCCAAGCAATGCCCGGTTTTTCATTAGATTTTTTAACTGACTTGTGAACTGGATTTTCCCTTCACTCGCCGGCACCTCGACACGCTCTGCCGTGAGTCTTACACACAGCAGATAACACAAAAAGGATAGCACAGAAAAAACACCGGCAATTACCGTCATACGAAATCCTGACAAAACCGTCTGACCTTCCACCGTAACATAAGCAAGCATCGGTGTTCCTGCTCCAATTACAAGCCCGGCAAGAGTTGCTCCGACCGTCCGCCAGGTTGATAGCTGCGCCCGGTCCTTTGCCTCGGCAGAAATTGCCGAAGCCATCGAACCATACGGAATATTAACCGCGGTATAAAAAATCGACCCCCACAAAATATACGTGACAACCATCCAGCCTACCTTAAACCAATATGGCATACCGGCAAATGCTGACTGGTAAATCAAAAAACTGGAAATCGCAACCGGACCACACATCCGCCTTATCCATGGGCGAAATTTTCCGTCCTTCCCCGGTTTACTCCGATCCACAATCTGTCCCATTGTAATGTCCGTGAATGCATCTAAAAAACGAGCAGCCATCATTAACATTCCCACCACACCGGCACCAATTCCCATAACGTCTGTATAAAATTTCAACATGAAAGCCGATGATAAGATAAAAGTAAAATCATTTCCGAAATCGCCAAACATATACCCGATTTTATCACGCATACCAAAGGGTCTGACTTGTTTATCCATTTAAATTCTCCTTTTTAATTTCGTTTAATTTCATATTCAGACTTTCTAAAAAGCCATCCGGTGCCATCGCCCCAAGCATTTCCTTCATACTTTCCAACTTCATTTTTTTCATCATATCCCACATGCCTTCTTCTTTTGCAAGTGTCATACCGGTAATCAATTTCATCGCTTTCGTGACAAGTTCCATCGCCTCATCATTTTCACTGATTTCCTCTAACGTACAGCGGATATGATAACGGTCCTCCGGATATTTCATTTCCTCTGAAAGATTTAGCGAACCAATCTCCTGAAACCAGTTTGCCACGCCTTCTTCCCTCTCACTGGCTTCCGGGAATACATAGCTTTCCGGCTCTTTTTCCACCCTATCAATCGTCACAGCATCCCATACATCTCCTGCCTTTACAAGAATTGCATTTTTTCCTCCACTAAGAGAAATCGGGAAAGATGCCACATGACGTTTTACCTCATTTACCGCCATTTCTTCCCCATTCACAAAAAGTGTCACTCTTTCCTGATTTGTATACACGCGGATTTGGGTATTTTCCTCAGAGCGGAGCGAATACCGCTTATCACAGATATGAACCATCGGTTCTGGATTCCAGTACGCCTTGTATAGGTAAAAACTATCCTTTTTAATTTTTCTGTCCATCGTTACAAGGCCTTTGTTATTTCTTCCCGTCACACCGCCTTCTGAACGTGCGGCACACCCAAAATCAAACATATTCCATACATATGAGCAGAAAATCCAAGGGCGTCTCTCTAACATATGTGCCATATATTCGTGGTATCCTGCCTGATATGCCTCGCTGTAATCTTTACACTTTGGATTTCCTCCCTGATAGGTAATGATTCCCTCACAGCCATACTCCGACAATCCGATGCAGCGGTTTGGATATTTTTCATGATACTCATCCATCCATGGACCATTGTCCTCTGTCTTTCCGCCATACCAGCCAAAATAATGGTTATAACTTTCCACATCGGTAATTTCATGCATCGGACCGTCTTTCGGCGTCATCGTCACATGAGCAATCGTCGTGAGACGGTATGGGTCAATCTTTTTAGCAAGTGCATTTAACTCCCTGTGATTCTCCACAAGCTTTTCAGAAATACCCCCAATCAAAATTTCATTGGAAATGCCCCAGAAACAAATGCTTGGATGATGGTCATTCTGATAAATAAGTTCCTTTAACTGGGTTATACAGTTCTCATGTGCTAAAGGGTCTTCATTCATCACGCTGATAAAAGGAATTTC
>ERZ791801.641-NODE-641-length-31510-cov-5.664123_pt1 | contig 31510 bp, 28 predicted proteins | sample MGYA00510309_ERZ791801 | MGnify/ENA primary metagenome ERZ791801 (study PRJEB30046, sample SAMN00791979) | human gut metagenome | study: EMG produced TPA metagenomics assembly of the A metagenome-wide association study of gut microbiota in type 2...
ATAGCAAATCGGGAAACAAAAGAATATATAGCACTTGTTGTCATGCCAAACTTTTCAGTTAGATCTTCTACTGAATACCATTCCGTAATGTTGGAGTCCGGTGCTTTAGATGCAAAATATTTATCAAAATGCTTAGCACTCCAGTATGTTTTTCCTCTTTTGAAAACTTTGGGTATATTTTGTTCTTTCCCTACTTTAAATATCCACGATTCGTTTACTCCATATTTACTTGCAACTTCAGCGGTAGTATAAAAATCAGTAATAGGAGTGTGAGAGATTCTGTTTCGTTTTACATAAGGGGTAGAACTCATCATTGAGTCTATGTCAGACTTATGTATAATGGTAAGTCTTGTACTCAATTTTATTGCCTTCAGTTGTCCACTATAAATATAATTATATACTGCTCTTGATGTGATTCCTAGAAGTATTCCAACTTCTTTTATTGAAAGATATTCTTTTTGATTAATTACACTAAAGGTATGTTCTTGAGATACTGTTAGATTTTCTGATTCTGCCTTTTTAACAGTATTGACTCTCTGTCTCATTTTATACGCCCTATCATTACATGATTTTGAACAAAAGCGTGTAGATGTTTTCAAGGCATAAAATTCTTGTCCGCAGTATTCGCAGATTTTTCTAATTCTAATTTTGCTTGCTGCCATTTTACATTCATTTTTTTATGTTAAACACTATATTTATTACTCCAATTATGGACGCAAATAGTTGTATCATATTGAACTATATTGTACCATATTGAAATCTCTCTACTACCTTGCAAATCTCAAAATACCCAAATCAGCCCATGCGGTACAAAATCGACACAAAAAATGAATGAAAAACCATTAGAAACCATTATTATATGGTAGATGGCAAAAAGAAAAGGCGCTCTAAATGAACGCCTTACTAATTAAATATGATAGATGTTTATGGTTTGTAATACTACCTTATTTCCCGACGCAGCATATTAGACCGGTTGATTACCAATATTTTATAAATAAAATGGTAGAAAAGTCCGTTTTGCACTTTTTTTCTTCGCTGAACGAGTACAAAATTAGCGCATTTTTTTGGATTATGAAAGCAAGTGAAAAACTTTGTGCAAAATCATTTTTGAGGGGCTGATTTGAGGTGTATTTTGGAATGTATGAAATATATTGCATCGCATTTTGTCGGTGATGATGTTTGCGGTTATTTCGCTGGTTGTTTCTCCAAGGTTGAAGATGATGTTGTGTATTATAACGGTGCTAACCAAAAGAAAAATCGTTTGCTTGCCGAATGTTTTTCTTTCTCCCTCTTTTTGACTTTACTTTAATGGATGTATATATGAATACGGGGATAAAGTAAAGTTGATGATTTAAGAAAAGTGTTTAAAGGGACTCTGATTCGCTGGAAAAAGTGTGATGAAGTCGTATTTATTCCTTTGAAAAAGTGTAATGGCAGACTGGAGTGTATTTGTAATTTTTGCTTGATGGGTTCGTTTGAGACGACTCCCTTTGCTGTGTGTTCGAATATGCTATATATAGGGTGGTTTGAGCCCACCCTCTTGGAAATACTTTACTTGGTATATAGCAGTCATTAAAGTCAAGTTGGAAATGTGGTTACTCCTTTTTTTGGCCGGCAAAGTGGTTCTTTGATATGATGCGTGAACGAGGGACAGATTGCATCTATATAACAAACAATATTTTGTTCGTTAATAGGCATATATAGCTACAATAAACAATATAATAGCACTTGGTTTTTGGTGTTTTCTACTCAAAATGGATTATATGCATGGTTAATTATGCAATGATGTGTGTTTTTTATGTGTAATGCATCATTAAATAAATAAAAAGTATTAACTTTGCATGTTATATGATAGGTTGATTATGACAAAAAATACAATGGGTACTAAGTTGCCCAGAAAATTGGAGCAGAAAATGCAAATAGTGGGGGAGCAGATTAAGTTGGCTCGCCTACGAAGGAATCTGAGTGTGGCTCAGGTTGCGGAACGTGCTACCTGTTCTCCGCTGACCGTATCCCGAATAGAGAAAGGTGTGCCGACTGTGGCAATAGGAATTTACTTGCGTGTGCTGTATGCTTTGCAGCTTGATGATGATATTCTGTGGCTGGCCAAAGAAGATAAATTGGGGAAAGCTTTGCAGGATTTGAGTTTGAAGACAAGGGAACGTGCATCTAAAAAAGAATAGGGATGAAGAAACTGTATGTATATGCCGATTTTGACTGGCTGAATGAGATAGAACTCATTGGCGAGTTGGGCTACGAATCACTTCGTGGCTCTGACAGTTATTGCTTTACATTCAGCGATGATTGGTTGAAAAAGCATGGAGATTTGTTTTTGAGTGATGACTTGAATAATTATCCGGGGCAGCAATATACGCAGCCAGGAAAAGATATATTCGGATGTTTTTCGGATGCATTGCCAGACCGTTGGGGGCGAACTCTATTGTTGCGGCGTGAGCAGCTTGCAGCAATGGAAGAAAAGCGGCCAGTACGAAGATTGTCTTCATTCGATTTCCTAACTGGTATTGATGACTTCTCCCGAATGGGTGCTTTCCGCTTCAAGGAAAACCCGGATGGCGATTTTATAAATGTGAGTGAATCGTTGAAAATCCCACCTTTGACGGATATTAGGGAATTGATTGCAGCCAGTGCGGAGATTGAGAGAAGCGAAGAAGATAACGTGCTGCCTGATCGAAAGTGGATTGTACAACTTGTGCAACCGGGTTCTTCATTGGGTGGAGCAAGACCGAAAGCCAGTGTGATAGACACGGATAAAACGCTTTATGTCGCCAAGTTCCCTTCTCGTAAGGATGATTACGATGCCGGACTTTGGGAGCATTTCAGCCATTTGCTTGCAGCAAAAGCTGGTATAAATGCAGCGAAAACAAAAGTTATTGCCACAGGCGAAAAATATCACACCTTGCTTTCAGAGCGTTTTGACAGAACCAAAGATGGAAAACGGATTCATTTTGCTTCCGCAATGACTCTGTTGGGACTGAATGATGGAGATAATGCGACTACAGGGTATGGTTATCTGGAAATAGTTGATTTCATCATTCAGAACTGTACGGATGTAGATCGTAATTTGCAGGAACTCTATCGTCGTGTGGCTTTCAATATCTGCATTGGCAACAGCGATGACCATTTCCGCAATCATGGTTTTCTTTTGACTGCAAAAGGCTGGTCGCTATCACCTGCATACGATATGAATCCTACTTTGAATGCGTATCAAAGTCTGCTTATTTCTGCAACCTCCAACAAGGCAGACCTCGGCATTTTGCTTGATGCTTGTGGGGATTATATGCTTAATTGTAAAATAGCGGAGAAGATTATTTCAGAGGTTACTGAAGCGGTGAAAGGATGGCGAGAGTTGGCTGTACGATTGAGCGTGTCTAAGCGTGAGATGGATTTGTTTGCGGGAGTGTTGGATGAACGTCGAATGAATAATTTAAGGTAAGGTCTTTTATGAATATCGATATATTATGAAATTTGTGCACTACATAAATAGTCCGTTACTTTGGAAAGATAGTACCAATACGGCTTTTGCTATACTTGCAGGTATAGAAACATTATTTGCAGTTTCTGCAATTTCTCTGGAGAAATTTTGGGGAGATTATAGTTGGATTATTAAATTATTATTTGTCATAGTTATCTTTTTGATTATAGATGTTGTTATTTTTATCATTAAACACAGTCTTGCAAAAGATGGAATATCGTTAAATATTCGTGGTATAAAAGTTAATATAAGAAAAGGTGATATTTTTAAGGCAAATGGCTGGAAAGTTATTGCTTTTAATGAATATTTTGACACACAGGTCGATGATATAATAATTGCGCATAATACATTGAATGGCAAATTTATAGATAATTATGTCGCTGATATAAATGAACTAAACAAAATTATTTCATCAGAGAACGATGATAACACCTCTTTTAAGAGGCGAACTCGGAATAATAGGTCAATTTTTCCACTTGGGCGAATTATTAGATATAAAGATTATATGTTATTGGCATTTACTCATTTTGATAATAATCAAGCTCATCTTACACAAAAAGATTATGAGAATTGTTTGCGAGTAATGTGGGCGGAAATAAGTCGTACCTATGCGAATAAGCCCATATTTATTCCTCTTTTAGGCTCTGGTATAACACGATTCGACGGGACACCACATAAATCAAATTTTGATCTTTTAAGATGTATGTTGTGTACCTTACGAACTAGTGGAGTAAATATAAATCAAACAATAACAATTCTACTGACTGAAGAAGCGATGCAAAGTATTAATATTTATGAAATAAAAGGAGTAAAATAATGGCGTACAGAACAAAAACTTACATTGCCGCAGATTGGGATGGCGATAAAAATGCTGTAGAACAACTCTACAAATGGAAAAAAAGTAATTATTGGAGCTTGGATTTTCATGATGCACATGATTTAACACAAGCACGTGATAGCAGCCTAAATTGTAGTATTAAAAGTTCTCTTGCTACAAGGCTTGATGTATCTAAGACGTTCGTATTGATTGTAGGTAATACCACAAAAACAGTGAGAAGTGGTAGCTGTCAATATTGCGGTAGTTATAATAGTTGGACACAGAGTTGTGCTAGAGGTCATAGTGTTGATTATCGTAGCTATATCGAATATGAGTGTGAAAAAGCTATCCGTGATGGATTAAAAATAGTTGTTTTATATAATGCTGGTTCTGTGAATAAATCCAAATGTCCCGATTCTATAAAATATCATGGAACTCATGTCGCTATGTGGAAATGGGAGAATGGGCAATATTATTGGGATTATCAATCTGTAAAGCGTGCGTTAGAATAATATCATATGTAATCGAATTGTAGAATCTTATATTGTCCATTATCAAAAACGCTTTTTGCAATATAAAAGCATTGAATGTCAAGGTACTGAATAGCAATATAAAAATAAAGTAACCACTCATAACAAGGCAAGAATATGTCAACACAAAGCGAAGCGGCGTTGGAAGCCGGACTGATAGCCACACTCCGACAAATGGACTATGAGTATGTCCAGATTGTCGAGGAAGATAATCTTTATGTTAATTTCAAACGTCAGTTGGAGATTCATAACAAGAAACAACTGGCGGAAGTTGGTCGTACTTCATTTACGGATGAAGAGTTTGAGAAGATATTAATTTATCTTGAAGGTGGAACTCGCTTTGAAAAGGCCAAGAAACTTCGTGACCTCTATCCGCTTGATACGGTAAATGGACAACGGATTTGGGTGGAATTTCTCAATCGTACCCAATGGTGTCAGAATGAGTTTCAGGTCTCGAATCAGATTACTGTTGAAGGACGGAAAAAATGCCGCTATGATGTGACTATACTTATCAATGGTTTACCATTGGTTCAGATAGAGTTAAAGCGCAGGGGAGTAGAACTCAAACAGGCATATAATCAGATACAACGCTATCATAAGACTTCGTTCCACGGATTGTTCGACTATATCCAATTGTTTGTTATATCAAATGGTGTCAATACCCGCTATTTTGCCAACAATCCTAATAGCGGTTATAAGTTTACATTCAATTGGACGGATGCTGCCAATCATCCGTTTAATGAATTGGATAAGTTTGCCGTATTCTTCTTGGAAAAATGTACGCTTGGCAAAATAATAGGGAAATATATCGTGCTGCACGAGGGCGACAAATGTTTGATGGTGCTTCGTCCTTATCAGTTCTATGCCGTAGAGAAAATTCTAGATCGTGTGCAGAACTCCAACGATAACGGCTATATATGGCATACAACAGGAGCCGGAAAGACATTGACTTCGTTCAAGGCTGCCCAACTTGTGTCAGAGTTGGATGATGTGGATAAGGTTATGTTTGTTGTTGACCGACATGACCTTGATACTCAGACTCAATCGGAATATGAAGCGTTTGAGCCGGGAGCTGTGGATAGTACTGATAATACGGATGAACTTGTGAAGCGACTTCAAAGCAATTCTAAGATTATCATCACTACCATTCAGAAACTCAATGCCGCAGTCAGCAAGACGTGGTATAGCAACAAGATTGAAACTATTCGCCACTCACGTATCGTGATGATATTTGATGAGTGTCATCGTAGCCACTTTGGGGATAGTCATAAGAAGATTATGAAGTTCTTTGACAATGCTCAAATCTTTGGCTTCACGGGAACACCTATTTTTACTGAAAATGCGGTAGATGGGCATACCACTAAGGAGATATTCGGAAATTGTCTTCATAAATATCTTATTAAGGATGCCATAGCCGATGAAAACGTGCTTGGATTCCTTGTGGAGTATTATCACGGCAACGAAGTTGTTGACAACGACAATCAAGCTCGTATGGAGGAAATCGCCAAGTTTATCCTTAACAATTTCAACAAATCCACATTCGACGGAGAGTTTGATGCCTTGTTTGCTGTGCAATCCGTGTCGATGCTCATACGATATTACAAGATATTCAAATCGTTGAATCCGAAAATCCGTATAGGTGCTGTGTTTACTTACGCTGCCAACAATAGTCTGGATGATGAACAGACCGGCATGGGTACAGGGCAGTATGCAAAAGAGGGTGTGGGTGAGGCTGATGAACTGCAAACAATTATGGACGATTATAACAATATGTTCGGCACTGCCTTTACTACAGAAAACTTCCGTGCCTACTATGATGACATCAATCTGCGCATGAAAAAGAAGAAAGCGGATATGAAACCGCTTGACCTTTGTCTTGTCGTGGGTATGTTCCTTACCGGTTTCGACAGTAAAAAACTGAATACGCTCTATGTAGATAAGAATATGGAATATCACGGTTTGCTGCAAGCATTCAGTCGTACCAACCGAGTATTGAACGAGAAGAAACGTTTCGGTAAAATCGTTTGCTTCCGTGACTTGAAAAATAATGTTGATACGTCTATTAAATTGTTCAGCAACTCTGATAATTCTGAAGATATAGTACGTCCACCGTTTGAGGATGTAAAAAAGGAATATAAATGCTTGGCAACAGAGTTCCTGAAAAAATATCCTACACCCAGCAGTATAGATTTTCTGCAAAGCGAAAATGACAAGAAAAATTTTGTTCTGGCATTTCGTGATATTATCCGTAAACATGCGGAAATCCAGATATACGAAGATTATAGCGAGGATGCGGAAGATCTTGGTATGACCGAGCAGCAATTCAACGACTATAAGAGTAAGTATCTTGACATTACAGTCGGGTTTATAGAACCGCCTGTAATTCCATCTGTAGTTGCAGAAGACCCTGTTCCGTATGGGAACAGTCAGGGATTAGAGGATATAGATTTCTGTCTTGAACTTCTACATAGCGACATTATCAATGTGGCTTACATTCTTGAACTCATTGCAGAACTTGACCCATATAGCAATGATTATTCAGAGAAAAGGCAACATATCATTGACACAATGATTAAGGATGCCGGGATGCGAGGCAAAGCCAAACTCATTGATGGCTTTATTCGGAAAAATGTTGATGAAGATAAGGAAAACTTCATGAGCGGACGTAGTAAGGCTGATGGTACAAGTGAATTGGAAGAGCGTTTGAATCAATATATTGTATCTGAACGCAATAAGGCTGTAAAAGATTTGTCGGATGATGAACAAATTCCTACCGAGGTGCTGAATCTATACATAAAGGAGTATGACTATTTGCAAAAGGAACAGCCGGAAATCATACAAAAGGCATTGAAAGAAAAACATCTTGGTCTTATAAAAACAAGAAAGGCGTTGACGAGAATCATGGAGAGATTGCGTAATATAATAAGAACATTTAATTGGGAGTAAATACGTATATGGTAAAAACAAATGAACCCGGATATGTGTATATCTTGACTAATCCAAGTTTTCGTGAGGATTGGGTCAAAATCGGTAAAAGTGCGCGGCCTGTAGATATACGTTCCAAGGAACTTGACAACACGGCTGTTCCGTTGCCTTTTGAGATTTATGCAACCATTCAGACGGTCAAATATAACGATGTTGAAAAGCATGTACACAAGACTATTGATCGGTTGACGGATTTGCGTATTCGTCAGAATCGGGAGTTTTTCAATGTGCCGCCGCAAATAGCTTTGGATATATTCAATGACATAGCCAAGATGATTGATGATGCGGTTGTTACGGTCTATGTAGATAATAAACCGGTTTGCCATAACGAAAAAGATTCATTGCCTGTCGTGCAGAAGCGAACCGTAAAGCGAGGGCGTTTCAAATTCAGCATGGTCGGTATTAAAATAGGGGAATGTGTTACCTTCATGCCTACGAATACAGAAGTCAAGGTGGCAAGCGATGATTCCGTTGAATATCAAGGTCGTATTTATAAATTGTCCCCTTTTGTCGGTACGTTTATGCCGGAAGAGAAACGGAATACATCGGGTGCATATCAAGGGGCAAAATATTTCTCATATAAAGGGAAAGTGCTAGATGACCTGAGAAGTATAATAGAGAGCAATATACCATTGCCGGAAAGTGATGTAAACAAGATAATATAGAGCAATAAAGATATGAGCGAAGAACTGCAACAGAAACTCCGTGACCAGCTTTGGGAGGTCGCAAATCGTTTGCGTGGCAATATGTCGGCGAGCGACTTTATGTATTTCACATTGGGTTTTATTTTCTATAAATACTTATCTGAGAAAATAGAAAAGTATGCCAACAATGCCTTGGTGGATGATGAAATAACCTTTAAGGAATTGTGGGAAATGGATGATACCGATGTAGTCGAGTTACAAGAGGAAGTAAAGAATCAATGCTTGGAAAATATAGGTTACTTCATTGAACCGAAATTCTTGTTTTCGTCCGTAATAGAGGCCATCAAGCGGAAAGAGAACATTTTACCTATACTTGAACGTTCATTGAAGCGTATCGAAGACAGCACTCTTGGACAGGACAGCGAAGAGGATTTCGGAGGATTGTTTTCAGATATAGACTTGGCTTCACCTAAATTGGGTAAAACAGCCAATGATAAAAATACACTCGTCAGCAATGTGCTTCTTGCATTGGACGATATAGACTTTAGCGTAGAGGCATCACAGGAAATTGACATCTTGGGTGATGCTTACGAATATATGATTTCGCAGTTTGCGGCAGGAGCCGGGAAAAAAGCCGGGGAATTCTATACTCCGCAGGAAGTTAGCCGTATTTTGGCAGAGATTGTTTCCATTGGACACCAGCGTTTGCGCAATGTATATGACCCTACTTGCGGTAGTGGCTCATTGCTTCTTCGTGCTGCAAGTATTGGAAATGCGGTTGATATTTACGGACAGGAAAAGAATCCGACGACCTACAACCTCGCCAGAATGAATATGTTGCTTCACGGTATCAGATTCAGCAATTTCAAGATTGAAAACGGCGATACGCTTGAATGGGATGTCTTTGGCGACACTCAGTTTGATGCGGTAGTCGCAAATCCTCCATTCTCTGCCGAATGGAGTGCTGCCGACAAATTTAATACCGATGACCGTTTCAGCAAAGCAGGGCGACTTGCGCCAAAGAAGACAGCAGATTATGCTTTTATCCTACACATGATTTATCACTTGAACGAAGGTGGTACGATGGCTTGTGTCGCTCCACACGGTGTTTTGTTCCGTGGTAATGCAGAAGGGGTAATACGCCGTTTCCTGATAGAGAAGAAAAACTATATCGATGCCATTATCGGTTTGCCGGCTAATATATTCTATGGTACAAGTATTCCGACCTGTATTCTTGTGATGAAGAAATGCCGTAAGGAAGATGATAATATTCTGTTCATAGATGCGAGCAAGGAGTTTGAGAAAGTCAAGACACAAAACAAACTGCGTAAAGAGCATATTGACAAGATTGTTGATACCTATCGCGAGCGAAAAGAAATAGAAAAGTACAGCCATCTTGCCACTTTACAGGAGGTTGCCGATAACGACTATAATCTGAATATTCCTCGTTATGTCGATACTTTTGAAGAGGAAGAACCTATTGACATTAAAGCTGTAATGGCAGAAATCAAGGAGTTGGAAGCCAAACGTGCCGAACTAGATAAGGAGATTGAAGTATATCTTAAAGAATTGGGACTGGTTGAATAATAGTGTTATGGCAGAGATAGATAACATCCCGGAAATGCGTCCTTCATTCGACAATATCCGCCGTCACGATGAGAGCGAAAATGAATATTGGAGTTCACGTGACCTATGCGCTGCTATGGGTTATTCGGCTTATTGGAAATTCCAAAAAGTCATAGACAAAGCAATCAAAGTCGCAGGCATAAAAGGAATGAATATTGATGAGCATTTCAACCAAGCGGTTGATATGGTGAAGATAGGCAGTGGCTCGTTCCGTAAAGTCAGTATCTTCCGCTTGTCACGTATGGCGTGTATGATTATTGCTGAAAATGCTGATGCAAAAAAAGTATTGGTACAACAGGCAAGAGATTACTTTTCTCAAACCATATCTACTAACGAATTGGTGCTTAACTCATATAGTTCCAATCTGTTACTGTATAAAACCGCACAAGGAGAAGTTCGAGTAGAGGTAATATTCAATAGTGAAACATTCTGGATGTCGCAAAAGCGCATGGCGGACTTGTTTGGGGTGGATGTACGAACCATCAACTATCATCTTGGACAGATTTATGAATCCGGTGAACTTACCAAAGAGGCAACTATCCGAAAAATTGGGATAGTTCAATCCGAGGGAGAACGAGACGTGGAGCGTACACCGTTGTTCTATAATTTGGATGCTATCATAGCGGTAGGTTATCGTGTCAATAGCTATCAAGCCACTCAGTTTCGTATTTGGGCTACGTCTGTTTTGAAGGAATTTGTCATTAAAGGGTATGCTCTTGATGATGAAAGACTAAAACAGGGAAAGCATTTTGGCAAAGATTATTTTGATGATTTGCTGGAGCGTATTCGTGAGATACGCACATCGGAACGCAGATACTACCAGAAGATAACAGACATCTATGCGGAATGCAGTGCTGATTACGACCCGAAATCGGATTGTACTAAATTGTTCTTCAAAATGGTGCAAAATATGATGCATTTGGCTGTGACTAATCGTACCGCTGCTGAAATAGTGTATGAACGTGCCGACTCTGAAATGCCCCATATGGGATTGACCACTTGGAAGAAAGCTCCCGATGGTAGAGTCCAGAAGTCCGATACGATTGTGGCAAAGAACTATTTGTCAGACAAAGAGATTTCCGAACTTAACGGCGTAACTAACGCATTCCTTGAATTTGCAGAGCTTCGTGCCCAACGTCACATTATAACAACGATGGAAGATTGGAAGCAACGTCTTGAACAGTTTCTTGGCACTATGGATTATAAGGCACAAGATACTGCCGGTAAAGTTTCACAAGAAGCAGCACGAGAGAAGGCGTATGGCGAGTACGAGAAATATAAAGTGATTCAAGACCGTTCTTTTATCTCTGATTTCGACCGGTTTAATAATGGCGACAAATTGTTGCCGTTTGATATTAACCCTGATAAAGAATAATGATTATGGCAAATAATAACGAAAATAAAATCCTCAATGTTCCAAATCTGAGATTCCCGGAGTTCTGTGGGGAGTGGGAAACGATAAAAGTTTCAGAGCTTTTAGATTTCTACTCAACCAACTCTCTGTCATGGGAACAATTAGATTATAGTAACGGTAAAATCAAGAATTTGCATTACGGTTTAATTCATAAAGGAGTACCTACCATGGTAGATGTTGCTTGTGATTCTCTTCCTTACATCAAAGAGGAATCTATGCTCAAATCATTTACCCTATTCAAAGAAGGAGATGTAGCATTTGCTGATGCGTCTGAAGATACAAACGATGTAGCTAAAGCCATAGAAGTTGTTAATTGTGATAACCAACAAATCGTTTCTGGCTTACACACAATACATGGACGTGATAATTCTAATCGGACTGTTATTGGTTATAAAGGTTATGCTTTTGCTTCTGATTCATTCCACAAGCAGATTAGAAGAATTGCTCAAGGTACAAAGGTTTTTTCTATCAGTGTTCGCAATTTTGATGAAGCATATATCGGAATCCCTTCAAAAGAAGAACAAACCCAAATTGCAAAACTGTTAATAACCATAGACAAGCGCATTGCTACCCAAAACAAAATCATTGAGAAACTGCAATCCTTAATTAAAGGGCTTGCAGTTGCGCTAACTACCAAAGAAAAGGCTAACATTGCAATTTCTCAGTGTTTAGAGTGTCATAGCTCAACACTTCAAGAGAGCGAGGTTTTGTCTAGTGGACTATGCAAAGTGTTTGGTGCAAATGGATTGGTTGGTTATAAAGATGTGCCACAAATGAACGGTGATGCGATACTGGTAATCAAGGATGGTTCGGGTGTTGGTACAGTTTCCTATGCACAGGGCAAATTTTCGGTAATTGGCACACTCAACTATCTTACTGTCATAGGCAACAATGATTTGCGGTATCTGTACTTTGCGCTGTCAGTGTTCAACTTTCAACCGTACAAAACTGGTATGGCGATACCACATATCTACTTCAAAGATTATGGTAAAGCGAAAATATATTGTCCTTCACTTGCTGAACAAAAGCGTGTCGCAAACGTGCTTGACAAATTGGAGAGCAAACTTTTTGTTGAGCAAGAACTTCTTGCGTCATTCAATCAACAAAAACTGTATTTGTTGGGGAAGATGTTTATATGAACATCTTCCTTAATAGATATTGTTTCTGTATTTGATATTTCTGTAATAGTTGCCTTTCAACATCCTCTTTAAGCGATAACACTGAAAGAAGATGACTAATTTCTTTTTGCCTATCTAAATCTGGTATTGGGCATTTTATGTGATTTATATCCTTTAGGTAGGCTGTTTTCATCGTACCTTCAGTTACAACACGTTCAACTTCTTTTTGAAAATATGAAGATTGCATAAAGTAATAAAGAAATTCAACATCAATATTTGTATTAGGGACAATACCTAAAATTCCTTGTTTGGTACAGACTGGATATTTGTTTATAGAAATAGCACCGATTGTTGCTCCATTAGAGTATATAATGGAGTGCGTAGGAATCAGCCATGCTGAAGATTTTTTGAGTCCTAACTCTGTAATATAGTCTTTGTTAGCCGATAAATATTTATTGCTCAAATCGTCTATTTTTATGAAAGGAATGCTGCCGTTATCATAAAATTCTGTATTTGACGTAGTGGGTGTTCCACCCTCACCTGCTTTACTATATAATGTTTCAAATGCCACTAACTGCCCACATTTCAGAGTTATTATATCATCTATAAGCCCTTTAATTAAGGATTGCTGTACAGTAATGTCCGCAATTATTCATCGGTGCTATTCTTCACAAACAAATATGATTCCACTGTCCGAATTACTCAAACAATGTTCTGATAGAAATCGCAGTGGCTCTGATTTGCAAGTTCTTTCGGTTAGTAACAAATACGGATTTATAGCTCAATCAGACCAATTTGAGGACAGAGAAGTAGCAAGCGATGATACCTCAAATTATAAGGTTGTGAAGAAAGGTATGTTTGCATACAATCCTGCTCGTATAAATGTTGGCTCAATAGCATTGTACGAAATGGACAGTAATGGTATTGTTAGTCCCATGTATGTTTGCTTTACTACAAAATCAGAATTATTACCCAGTTATCTAAAGTACTATTTTGCATCACAAACATTCAAACATGAAATGTATAAACGCCTGGAAGGCAGTGTTCGCTTATGTCTTACTTTTGAGGAGTTGTGCAATATAGAAATTCATTTGCCAAGTATTGAGCAACAAAAGAATATCAGTAAGTACATTTCAAAAATCGAAAACAATCTTTCATTAGTGGATAGCATATTTTCTAAATATCAGCAGCAACGAAGATACCTGCTCTCGCAAATGTTTATATGAACATCTGCGAGAGCAAAAATTGCTTCAATTCTTGTAAAATAGAAATGCCCCTTTGTTCGACTTCAAGTTTAGTATAAAAAGCATCAATAATTTTACATATATGCTGTTGCTTTGGTATAGGAGGTAGTCTAATTTCTACCTTTTGAAATATATCCATTCTCAAAGATGGTACAGTAGAACCAACTGAATTTCTAACAAAATAAGAATTTAATGTATTCATAAAATGGTAACAATACTTTGGTATAATACATGAAGCGAAATCCGTTATGGCGTAACACCTTTGGTGTAAAGCAAATTTCCCATTATAATATCGAGGATAAAAACTTTGTCCTTCGCCAGCATAAATAACAGCTTCTTTGTCAAACGAATAAGTTGGAAACCATTTTAATTCTTCTGAACGGTCAAAGAAAGGATACCAATCTTCTTGATGTTCTGTATTAGCATCTTGCACGTCACCAGCACCATTCGTAATATGTGCAATTTCGCCTAAACGTATGGTATGAGCATCTGCTATTGAATGAAAGAGTAAATCTGTTATTGCGGACTTTAGTTTTTTCAAATCCTCAATGATTTTGTTTTGAGTAGCAATACGCTCATCTATCAACGACAATAACTCTGCTATCTTTTGTTGCTCAACATCAGATGGAACTGACACTTGAATTTTACGAACTTCATTTGCCGAAATTTCTAAAAAGGTTGACCCACAAGACTTCCTGATTAGATCTTTCTTCTTTGTTTGTATCAGATAATAGAGAAAATCAACATTGCATTTTTTAGATACAAGACATTGAAAACCTTGGTTTGTAGCACATTCTCTGAGAGATAATGAGCATTCTCCAATGGTGGCACGAGAACTTAAAAGTATCGTATTGGGAGGCAAAAGTTTTGCGCTGGAATTGTTTAACCCCACTTCTGTTATGGTACGCAAACTTGAATCAACATATTTATTTTTACCTATTTCAGAAGGGGTAAACCATTGTATTTCTCCATCCCAATATGATTTTACAGTAGTATCAGGCGTTCCACCGCCAATAACAACCGCTAAATCGTTTATTGATTTTGTTACCCACTCCCCACTAAACTCAGGAAATCTCAAATTTGGAACATTGCCCATTATATTTCTCTAATTATAGGAAACCCCTAAAAAAGCAATTATGACAAAGAAATCAATTAGAGAAATTGCGATGGCTTGGCGAGAAGACAAGCGTCCGTATGTGAAGCAATCAACATTTGCAGCTTATATGTTGATTCTGGAAAACCATCTTTTACCATATTTTGGTGAAAGTGATGCGTTAAGCGAGAAAGCGGTACAAGATTTTGTACTACAAAAACTCAATGGTGGTATGAGTGTAAAATCGGTAAAGGACATTCTTATTGTGCTCAAAATGGTGATGAAGTTCGGAGTAAAACACGAATGGATGAATTATTCAGAATGGGACATAAAATATCCTACAACAGAAAAGAACAAGGAGCTGGAGGTGTTGACTGTAGCCCATCACAAGAAAATATTGGACTACATTCGTCAAAATTTCACATTCCGTAATTTAGGCATCTATATAAGCCTAAGCACCGGACTTCGTATTGGTGAAGTTTGTGCTTTACGCTGGAGTGACATTGATGTGGATAGCGGAACTATCAGCGTTCAGCGTACCATAGAGCGTATTTATATTATCGAAGGTGAAATGAAACATACTGAGCTGGTTATCAATACGCCTAAAACAAAGAACTCCTGCCGTGAAATTCCTATGAGCAAGGAGTTGCTTGCATTGGTGAAACCACTGAAAAAAGTGGTAAATGCGGATTACTACATACTCACCAATGAACCATTGCCCACAGAACCACGAACATATCGCAATTATTACAAACGGTTGATGGAGCACCTTGGTATCCCCAAATTGAAATTTCATGGGCTTAGGCATAGCTTTGCGACTCGCTGTATAGAAAGCAATTGTGACTATAAAACAGTCAGTGTATTGCTGGGACACTCAAATATCAGTACCACGCTCAATCTTTATGTCCATCCAAATATGGAACAAAAGAAACGTTGTATCGCCAAGATGTTCAAGTCGCTTGGCAAATAGCATTTTACTGGTATGTAACTTCTGTGCGATCATTTGGAGAAAAACGGTCTAAGTTAGCAAGTCCAAGTGAAAATGCACTAAGCTCAGTCATTGTTAAATAAAACGTAGAAGATGCCCGACATGTACCCGACAAGTTCAAAGAAAATAGCTATGTTGATTGAAGTATAGCTTGTATGCACTTTTAGTTCAAATGTCAAATCGCAGAACTATACAACAATTCCGTAACCACCGTAACAGTTACGGCGGTTACAGGATTGTTATAGCCTATGATACGACCAAACAAATGCCAATGATAGTTGCTTTCTAAAGATTCGTAAACTTTCAATTACGTCCATTTATCCAAAATCTTCGGTACGATTATAGCCATGGCAATCCCCAAAATTGCAATAAGAATATAGATAACGACTGCTTTCCATATCAACGCTGAATGCAATATTTCTGCATTGGCCACTATCATGCTGACGAAAAAAGAAGATAGGGCTACCAGTATTATAATGGTGATATAAAATGTGGTAGCCGGAATATGGATGGCATTGTCGGCTTTCTTTATTCTCCGCTCGGCTTCCTTGCATTTGCTTTCAATCTGACTGAGAAAATCACATAGAAGCCTTGCGCCAAATTCTACTGCCATCTTCTGCATTTCTTCAGAAATGATAGGTTTACACTCTCGTATAGAGTCGGACAGATTTTTAACATCCGTTCTCAACTTGAACACGTTGTCATTCAGCTTGACAAGTTCTTGTGCATTGATATCGAGTAGGCGATTTTCTTCCTCCTGATATTCATTCTTAGGATTGGACTTTATGGATTCCGCTTCTGCCATTTCTGCGGAAAAATCAAATTTCTTCTTCATGCGCTTATCGTTTTAATCCTATTATCGTTTTCTTTCCTAACGAACGACTGGCAGCACGAGCGCATCTGCGAGCCCATTGCAAATCGTCTTCGTCTTTATCTCTCCATGGAAGCTCGCTTTGCGAACCTCCGCCACCTCCGCCGGTTGCTACATTCGGCGTATCAAGCAGTCCGACAAAAATAGCCACGGCCATATCAGCCAGTTCATGCGAGTTGGAAACGAACCTGTAATTAAATTCGTCGTTGAAACAGTCAAGCACTTTTTCCGGAATATAGAACTTGTGTTCCTTATCTTTATGGGTAAGGGTGTAGGGAATCATATCCGAATGGTCTGGGCGATATTGGGTGTAGTCAATAGGTGCAGCCTTATGTTCTGCTATTTGTTGAACCTCTAAGGGTGTATTGTTTCTAATGGCAATTGCTGGCTGATGGTACAGTTTCTCCCATGTCGCAGGAAGTTTCGAGACCATTAGGTTCCTGCCGACTCCCAATTCGGAAGCCTTGTATTTGGTATTCCCATGCACGAGTGCATATCCACGAAGAATACCCTTCTTGTCCTCTCTTTCATGGACGGTATAACCTTTCCGTATAAGAGCACTCTTGTATTCATCCCATGACCATGATGGCATTGCTTTCAACACCTCCATACAGTCCCGGTTCACTTGTGGAATGTTCCAATTTCGGATTTGCGCTGCAGTTGTCCAGCCTCGTTTCTTTGCCACTCGCTCGGCTGCACGTTGTGCACGAAGATGAATGTTATGGTCGTTGTTGATATTGCCATCTTCATCCAAACGGCAAATCGCAGCATGGAGGTGAGGGACTTCGCCTTTGGATTCCGTATGCAACCAAACTGAGTATTTGCTGCCCGCCAAATTGGTCGGACAGGAACGGACTTTTCCGTTCTTGCCAGTAATCACTTGTCTGTCGAACTCCTCGGCGAATTCCTGCCAAAGTGTTTGCCAATCTTCAATGTCATAGAATTGGGTATGTTCGGGCGATGGGCTCAACTCGATTCTGATTACAGAATTCTTTATAGGCCGATATTGGGATAAGGTCAACTGCATGGAGTTCCATATCCCCATAGCGTCTGGTTGAGAGGGTAACAGATTGTCCAGTACTCGATAGATTTTCTCCGGATGTTTCTTGTGCTGTGATTCTCCGGTAATATAACGGAGGTCGTTTATTCCGTGCGATATTGCTTTGGCTTTTGCAATCATTCTTCTTTGGATTTAGGGTTAGACGGAATGTTGTTCTTCTCTTTTGCAGCATTCAAGAACTGGCAGACATTTTCGGCTACATTGCCAAGCTCCTTAAGCCAACCGACCATGAACGGAATCTGATTGAACATTATCATGCGTTGCTTTGTGGACATTCCATGAAGTGCAGATGTATATTTTACGAGGTCTGACCGACAATCGTCCAGATTCTGCAACAGAGCAGCTTCTTTTCTCGTGAGTCTTGCTTTGGGTTTGAAGTTATACGCGCGTGATAATATGTAGTCACTTACGGTCATGCCGCATTGTTCGGCCAGTGATTTTATATGTTCTTTCTGGCTGGGAGTGACTTTAGCTCCGATAAAGACGCTTCTTGTCTCGTCAGAGGAACTGGATGAATTTTCAATATTTTCTTTCATATAAATAGTTCTATAATGGTGAATAGGTGCGAGCTTGCGAGTACCGCACCGGCGGAGTCTATGAGCCGGCGAGAGTGCCAATGTACAACCGTAACGTAGTGAGGTTATACCTTGGCATATCTCGCAACAGTTACCTGTTGATGCTTTCCGGCAAACCATATCGGATGTACATAGCGAACTGGCATCCGGATGGTATAAGATACATCTCTAAAAGAGGGGAGAGAATGAATGTTTTCAACTACTATCTTCACAACTTTGCTTTATCCTTATATGTATGCCCCGATAATAAAGTAAAGTCAAACTTAGTAATGGTATTCGGGGTTGATTTGATACTCTTTCCCCACTTTTATTACCATGCGTTTGTTTCTGAGAAAAGTAGCGACCTTGACCGCTTTGTTGTGACCGAGATTTACGTCTTGCAATCCATACCCTATTTTCAGTCGTTCCAGATAGTCATTGTAGTTGCTGATGTTGCCGTTTGCAAAGGCGGCATCCAACGCTGCCTGATGTACATTCTCAGGGATTTCCTTGTACGGTTCAAACGGCTCTTTGGTTGGTCGTCCGATCTTTTTCTCTTTGGGCAGATAGGACTCTACCAGTTCGGGTATGGCTTCCTCGTTTATGCGGAAAGCGAAAGGCTCAAACTCACGGTCACGGATATGGACGGCTTCGACCACGCTTACAGTTTTGTCCTCTTTGTCTACTTCGACCTGCATGATGGTTTCCGCTTTGTTGTTGAGTTCCGTGCCGATGTGACCACGGGCATGTTCATCATTCTTGTTCTGATGCAAGACGGTATGAATATGGATTTGCCTGTCATCCGTCCACTGCATGAATTTGGAGATTATATTGGTGGCTTCATTCGGAGAATTGATGTCATACATAAAATCCCTGATGCCATCTATAATGACCAGACCCAAATTCGGAATTGTGCCAATGGCCTGTTCGACTATTGCAAGCCTCATTTCGGGAGAATATTTGCGCAGACCTAACATAATCAGATTGTCAGAATCGGCATCCTTTGGTAATCCGGCCAAACATAGAATGCGTTGTAGCACCTTTTGGCAATGAGGTTCTCCTTGTTCGGTGTCGATATACAATATCGTCCGTTTATTTTCCGGGAACGATGAACGGTAATGGAGTACTGTGCCATTGGCCAATGCGGAAGCGGCAATGGCTGAAACATTGAAAGTCTTCTTGCTTTTGGCTTTACCGATGGATGCACTGAAGTTGCCCAATGTTCCGATAATGGAGTCATCCACCATCAACACCACAGGCGACTGTTCATATGTGTTGGTTACGCTCACGGTAGCCTCCTTTATGTAAATAGCCAGTTCCTCGGCTGTCGGAATGTTATTGTTCGTCTTCTCCATAGCTTACCAATTTTTATTGTTTGGTTTACGACGATGGGAAGCGAGCAGCGCATCATTCTCTTCCTCGAAACTTTGCGGAATAGCGGTCTTACGGGACGACTCCAACCATTTATCCAGCTCATCACGATAGATGTAGAGGTGCTTGCCTTGTTTTATAACCGGAATATCGTCCTTTTTAACTTTGTAATAAAAGGTCGATAGCGGCATTTTGAGATAGGCGCAAGCCTCCTGCACGGTCATGGGGACGTGCGTGTTCTCCTTGACCTCGTTCTGCTTGGAAAGTTTCTCTGTCAGCAGACTTTCCATACTTGCGATTCGGTCGCATAACTCTCCCAGCACTTCGGGAAGGTCATTGAATGTGAATTGATTCTTAGACATGATTCAAATGTTTTATTTGTTAAACATGCTGCAAACCAACACAATGATACTATGCAGACCTTCGTCAGCAGAGGGTAATTTTCCCGTCAGCGACGGAATCATTTCAGTCGGTCAGAACCAGCTGTCTCATCGTCTGCTTTTTTGAGGCAATTGAAATAATACTCTCCTTTTAGGGGAATATCAAGTGGGATTTTACAAATACCTGTAGTCCGTAGATTTTTTGATAAATAAAACAGAGTAGCATTTTTCAATTCGTGTGGGAATATGGTTTTTATGAATTCTGCGCATTTTTCCACCGAGATATTCAACCTTATACCGATATTCCATACAAAATGCCGTATATCGAGAGTGTTTAATGGGTTGTCGAATTTGGAACGTATGGACTTGTATAAATCACATTGCCCATGGGCAAAGCACTCTATGTTTTCGTGAAGTGTAATAAGGTCGTCTTTTGAAAGGAACTCAGCCATACTATATGTGGTATATTCATGCATAACACGCATAATGTCAGCTTGCTGCTCTGCCTTTTCTCGTTCTATTTCAGCTATGCGTTCGTCATAACCATTTGTGTAATCATTCCTTGCTGTCGGCACTTCTATAACTTCTACTTCCGCGGTAATGGTATCAGATGGCTGCGTGATTTCAGGTGGGATGGATTCTTTTTGCTTGCCAAAAGAAATACATACGTTATTCTTGATAAGGTAGCGATAGAAAAATCTTTGAGAGAACGCACATGAAAGAGTTAAGATCACGATACTCAATATAATAGGTGTGGTATATTCCATTAGGTTTATTTGATGGCAGTTGTAAAGATAAGTGGCGATTACCGAGTATGAAGTAACGCTTACCGCAAGTATGAAACTTGCCTTTTTTCTGTGAATTTGAATACTATCTGTCATAATCTATTGTTGTTTAGATGAAATGATAGTGCAAAGTTATAAGCACATTTCCAGATAGTTATAAATAAGTGCAGTAAATCGGTCAATTTTTAAGAAAATATAGGCTTAGAGTATGATAATCTCTCGAAAATCATACTCTAAGCCTATGTAATGGGGCAAAATAGGGGAGTTCAACCCTTGCGTGTCAAAGTGATTTTCTTGCTGGCTTCACGCTTGTTGCTGTCCACGACTTTCATGTAACGCATCGTGGTGGTGATGCTTTTGTGCGCCATCAAGCTTTGTATGGTACGGATGTCTGTACCGGCAGCACCTTGGAGGGTTGCGAATGTTCTCCGATATGAATGGAATGTTATGTTCTTGGTTATTCCGGCAGAATGAATCCACTCTTTCATTGGTACTTGTGTCCAACTACGCATAAGTCCCTTGAATACCAGACCTTTCTTCTCAGAACTGTATCCTATCAGCCCTAATGCCTCCTCGCTGATGGGAATGATGTCTTCCGCTTTGTTTTTCTGTGTGATGATATGCACACATTTCCCTCCGGCAGAGTAGTCCACTATATCTTCCCAACGTAGGACGAGGATATCGCTGATGCGCAAGCTGGTCATACAGGAAAACAGCGATGCGATTTTCACAATAGGCTTTTTACATGGCGTTTCAGCTAACTGGTACAATTCTTCAACAGATAAAGCTTCTTTCATAGTGTCTTCTGTTTCAATCTTTTCCAAGAAGTCATTGACATTGGTCTTTATCATCCCATTACGATATAGTATTTTCAAGAATCCTCTGAAAGTAGACCAGTATCCTGATGCAGAGTTTCGTGTGATACGTCCGTTGCGTCTTAGTTTTTTGGCGCTCAGAAGGTATTCCCGAAACTTGTTGCACAGGTCGATGTCTATTTCTTCAAAGGTGCATTTGCCGTGTACGAAGTTCTTGAAATGGAGATAAACGAACTCCCATTTCTGGTCGTGCTTGCGGAGCTGCTGGCGATAGTACTCCAAGAAATCACCCTTGAGTTTGTACCTGTCGAAGAAGTCATACCGTTCATTTACAATCGATTCAAATCTGCGACAACGGATGGCTTCGGCTTTCTCGGTCATTACATCGTTGAAATTCTGCTCCCGTTTGTTCTTCGGATTGGCATAGATATAAATGCCAAGCGATTCGTGACGGATTACTTTCATCGTTTCCTTGTCTCTATATCCCGGATAATAATCCAGATAGAACGACAACATTTTGTTCTTTAGAGGTCTTGTCCTCAATGTTACAGTTTTACATTCGTGCATACTCTACTATATTATATTATTGTTACTAATTTGCTGCAAACCAACGAAATGGTTCAATGCAGACCTATAATCGTCAGGAGTAATTTTCCTGTCTGTATGGAATAATTTTCAGGTGACGGATTTTTCAGCCATCACCTTGTCAAAATCCTCTTTCAGCAGGAACATGGATTTGCCGTGGTGCATTTTTCGGATGTTGTTATAGCGTGCATAGTTATAGACATCATCCCTGCGCAAACCATATTTTTCCATGGCTTCAGCTACGCTGTAATACTTTTCGCGTTGGTCGAAACCGCCGTTCTTGATAATGTCGATATGGTCTTTGGAGTATTGGACTTTACCGTAAACTACACGTGAGGGGATTTTGTGGCGATGTACAAACGAGCATCTGGCATCTTTACTCATACCGTATATTGCTTCCATCTGTTCTGCGCCAATCCATTCTTTGATATTGTCAGCAGCCTTGTATTTGGCGAAGAAACGGTTTACTGCCAGTTGTTCGTAATAGTTGAATCCTCCGTGACTGATTTTCGGGATGTCGTTTTCACGGCACAGCCTACAAATGGTTTTCTTGGTCATCTGATATGTGACTGCAATCTGTTCTGACGAATAATATCCGTCGGGAATTGTAAAAGACTCTTTCTGTATCTGCTGATCGGATTTGCTTTCGCGCTTCTTGGGTGTATATGTACCGTCCCGGTGCTCACGATATACCTTGTCAAATTCGGTGCGCAACACCATAGTCCGGCTTCCTTGCTTGAACCTCGTTATATCGTATTTGTTGACATAATAGCTGATGTTTATCTTGGTAAGCCCGTATTTCTCGGTGATTTCCGAATAGGTATAATAGTCAGGATTCAGCTTGTCCTGTTTCTCTTTGATAGCATCTATATGAGCACGGGAATAATACACCTCGTGGTGACGGTTGATTCGGGGGATATTGTGCCGCAGGGCAAAGGTGACAACGGCATTACGGCTCATGGCGTATTTTTCCATGACCTGCTCCGGGGTATAATAACAGTCCGGATTGATTTCTTCGGCAAGGTCGGCAAAATACTTGTCTATGAGGGTGCGGTTGTAGAATACACGGTTACCTTCTTCAACCTTTGGAATGTTGTATAGTTTGCAGCGACGATACAGGGTTTTCTTCTGGATTTGGTATTTCTCCAAAATCTCATTCGTGGTGTAATAGAGGACGGTCTGTTTCCGTCCATAGCTGCGTTTCTTGTAGTCGGGCGCATTGTCGAACATCTTTTCAATGTCGGATTTGCGTATGATGGTGCGCCCACGAAGTTGCAACGCCCGAATGATACCGGCAGCCATGTGCCGATAGATGGTGGCACGACTGATGCCTAAAAGGGTAGCGGCTTCGGCAGGGGAGAGGAACGGTTTGCCTCCCACAATGCCGACTTCCTGCATTGGTTGCTCGTTTTGCTTCGCCTCGTACTCCTGCAATTTCTGCTTGCGCTTCTTGTCCTTATACGCTTTTTCTGTACACGATTTGCTACAAAACCGTGTTACCATCGTGTGTGCTATAAATGGTTTGCCGCACCACTGGCATTTTCTCTGTACCTCCATGTATTAGTCGCCTTTAATTTCGTCGATTTCGTCTCAACGCGTCTCACAATTTCTCACAGCGTCTCACGCTGTGTCTTCTATAGCGGTTCCGCTCATTCTCATAGCGTCTCACATCGTGCCTAAGATGTCGCTATGATGAGTGCGAGAAGCCCGCTTATTTGTTCGGCGGTAGAATTATGGTACAAAAAGATGCTGAAAATCGGCAGTCTGTCAGAATTGACAGGAATAGACACAAAAATAAAAGTCGCTGGATTTCAGCGACTTTATTCTAAATGGTTATGGTTGCTTATGGCTGTTTACAAGCCATCATTTGCCGATGCAGAAGTGTTTAAATATATTCCCCAACACCTCATCGTTAGTGATTTCTCCACCAACAATTTCAGCCAGATGGAAAAGACATTCACGTAAATCCTGACTTACCAAATCACCAGAAAGTTGCATGGTCAGTCCATCTTGTACGCGATGAATCGCTTCCAGTGCACGACTTAGTGCTTCATAGTGACGAATGTTGCTGACTACCACATCATTTTGTGAAAGGTCGGGTAGGGCAGCGAAGTCTACCAACTGCTTCTGAAGTAGAGAAAGGCCCTCTTTCTGCTTGGCTGAAAGGGAAATGACACAAGCATCTTCAGGCAAATCAGGAAGAATAGCTTTCAGATCATCTATTGGCTTATGCATCGATGCCGTAGTATCGGTTACTGAACAAGATAAACTTTTTTCTGTTAACGGAAGCAGATCCGTCTTGTTGAGTACAATTACCAGGTGCTTGCCTTGGCAGCGTGGTAGAATCTTTTCGGCCAATTGGTGGTATTGTTCTTTTGCACAGGTTGCATCGATAACCCATAGTACAATATTTGCCTGTTCCAGTTTCTGGAAACTTCGTTCAATACCTAAACTTTCGATGGTATCAGTCGTTTCACGGATACCGGCTGTATCGATGAAGCGGAAAGTGACACCACCTAAATTCATAGTGTCCTCGATAACATCACGTGTTGTACCGTGGATGTCGCTCACGATAGCACGCTCTTCATTCAGGAGAGCATTCAATAGGGTAGACTTTCCTGCATTGGTTTCTCCTACGATGGCAACCGGTACACCATTTTTCAGAGCATTACCGACACTAAATGTATCTACCAGATGGCTGATAACTTGTTCAATTTGTTGAGCTATTTCTTCCAGTTCCGAACGATCTGCAAATTCCAGTTCTTCGTGGTCGCTAAAGTCCAACTCCAACTCCATGAGTGAAGTCAGATGGAGCAGTTTCTCTCTTAAAGCAGATAATTCACGACTGAATCCTCCACGCATCTGATTCATTGCCATACGATGTGTAGCGGCAGAAGTCGAGGCAATCAGGTCTGCAACTGCTTCAGCCTGACTCAAGTCCATTTTACCATTCAAAAAGGCACGCTGAGTATATTCACCTGGTCCCGCAGCACGACATCCATTCTTAATAAGGAGCTGCATTACTTGTTGCAGAATATATGATGATCCATGGCAAGATATTTCTACAGAATCTTCACCTGTATAAGAATGAGGAGCACGGAAAAGGCTTACCAATACTTCGTCTATTATCTCACCTGCAGGCGAAAGAATATGTCCGAATGTCAGGGTATATGGCTTACGTTCTGTCAGAGGTTTTCCCGATATTGGAGTAAAAATACGGTCGGTTATGGCTATAGCCTGGGCACCCGAAACACGGATCGTACCGATTGCTCCGCCTTGTGCGGTAGCAATGGCACAAATAGTATCTTCTGTTTGTTGTATATTCACGATGTCTTTTGCTTTTAAATCATACAAAGATACGGCTTTTCAGCTTATATCCGGAAAAGTTTGGGTGATAATTATTCTTGAGTGTAAAGTTCTCTGATAAGAAGGTCTACTACTTTTTCAAGGTAAACCCGGTCAGTTTCATCGAACGTAAAAAGCTGATCACTGTCGATATCCAATACTCCTTTTACTTCTCCATTCACTATGATCGGAACGACAATTTCCGAACGGGAAAGCGAACTACAGGCGATATGTCCTGGGAATTGATCTACATCGGGTACAACTTGTGTACGGGCTTCCGACCATGCCGTGCCGCATACTCCACGTCCTTTTTTAATACGATAACAGGCTATACTGCCCTGAAAAGGCCCCAAATGAAGCTCACCGTCATGTACCAGATAGAAACCTACCCAGAAAAAGCCGAAAGCTTCCTTTAAGGCCGCACTGGTATTCGCCAATACACTGATTTCGTTTCTTTCACCTTCTATAAGGGATGTAAGTTGTGTAAGAAAAAATTGATATCTTTCTGCTTTGTTTAGTTTGCTATCTTGTTTAAAACTTGCTTCCATAAATATTCTAAATAGCTGTTGTTTTTTTGACAAAACAGGTTCCTCTGCAATAAACAGAGGAACCTGTATATATAAAAAAAAGAAGAATTATAAATATCAGATTCGCTCAAGCACTGTCTTTATCAGGTCGTCTATTTTGTTTTTATATCCTGTATTGGCTTCTTTGGCTACGCGATTGGCTATAACCATGCAGACAGTGGTAGCTTTATGTCCTTGCAGACGTGCAAGCCCTGCAAGTGCTGAACTTTCCATTTCGAAGTTGGTTATGCGATGACCCTGATATTCGAAACTTTCAATCTTTTCATTCTGGTGAGGGTCGGCAAGTGGAATGCGGAGCTGTCTGCCTTGTGGACCGAAGAAACCTCCACAAGCTACTGTAACGCCGCGTACCATATCTGTTCCGGCAATACGCTCAACCAGTTCCTTGTTGGCATGGATAACGTAAGGAGCCGGTGCACAGAGGTTTCCGCTCCATCCCAAGTGATTTAAAAGGGCACGTTCCATCGGAAGGTCGCAAACTGCATTCCTTCCTTCGTAGAAGTTTAGCAGTCCGTCGAACCCTACAGAGATTTCAGAGCATATATAAGTTCCCACGGGAGTATAAGGTTGCAATCCTCCACAAGTACCGATACGTACGATTTCCAGTTGCCGGAAGTTGTCATTTTCTTCACGAGTCTGAAAGTTGATATTAGCCAATGCATCCAGTTCGTTCATAACAATATCTACGTTGTCGCATCCGATACCGGTAGAAGTGACTGTAATACGTTTCCCTTTATATGTTCCGGTTATGGTACGGAATTCACGGCTTTCTACCTCACATTCCTTTGTTTCGAAATGCGATGCTACTAGAGCTACTCGTCCGGGGTCTCCCACAAGGATAACTTTATCGGCCAGATGTTCCGGCTTTACGTGAAGATGAAATACCGAACCATCTTCATTTATAATCAGTTCTGAGGGTGGAAAGTACTTTTTCATAATATTCTTTTTTATTTAGTTGAGTTTTTGCTATTATATGATAATGATTATTTACCTATCGGTTCATGTCCTGCAGGATTTGCATCCGGGCGGGCGATACTGCTTCTCATATCTGTATCTGCCTGAATATTTTTCATCCGGTAATAATCCATGATTCCCAAATTGCCGGTACGGAAAGCTTCTGCCATAGCCTTTGGAACTTCGGCTTCAGCCTGTATTACATTGGCACGGGCTTCTTCTGCTTTTGCTTTCATTTCCTGTTCCAAAGCAACAGCCATTGCACGGCGTTCCTCAGCTTTGGCTTGTGCAATATTTTTATCAGCATTGGCCTGATCTATCTGTAAAGATGCTCCAATATTACGACCTATATCGATATCGGCAATATCAATAGATAAAATTTCGAATGCAGTCCCTGCATCCAGTCCTTTTCGTAGTACAAGTTTGGAAATAGAATCCGGATTTTCAAGTACCGATTTATGATTTTCCGATGAACCGATAGATGAAACAATACCTTCGCCTACGCGTGCCAGGACTGTATCCTCACCAGCTCCACCTACCAACTGGCGGATATTGGCACGTACAGTTACACGTGCTTTCGCAATAAGCTGGATACCATCTTTGGCAACGGCGGTGACAGGAGGCGTATCAATAACTTTCGGATTGACAGACATCTGTACGGCTTCAAACACATCACGTCCTGCAAGGTCGATACCGGTAGCCATCTGGAACGACAAATCGATATTGGCTTTTGATGCTGAAACCAGTGCATGAACTACCTTTTCCACATGACCGCCTGCCATATAATGAGCTTCCAGTTCATCGCGTGTAATAGTGCTTAAACCAGCTTTGTGGGCTTCAATCATTGCAGGTACGATAACATATGGCGGAACATTACGAATACGCATCAGAAAAAGCTGAACCAGCGAAATACGTACACCTGATACTTTGGCAGAAAGCCAAAGAAAGAAAGGCACGTAATGGAAGAAGACTGCCAGTAAGACAACTCCTCCAGCCGCTAAAATGAACGGAAGATAGTTAGGGTCAATCATAGGTAATTGATATTTTAAGGTTTAAAAAAATTACTGTTGTATGTAGCGTGTCACATATACAGTTCCATTATTTATACGAGTTACTTGTATGGGAGTACGCTCTTCGATAAATCCATCAGCTGATTGCACTTCGATGATATGGCCGTTTATCTCGGCATTTCCTATCAAGGTAAGGCGTGTCAATGACATGCCTGTATCACCAGCCTGAATATTGATTCCTTTCAGCGGTTCTGGTTTATAGTCGAGTGTCTGTTTGAGCGAAAGACGGTCTACTGTCTTGGAGCGCATGAACCAAATGGTTATACCGATTATTCCAACGGCTTCAACGGCAAGCGTAATAAATCCGGCCTGTGTTCCTACGGAATGAAAAGCATAACAAATGGCATAAAGCAGACTGATTCCCGATGCTATTCCTGCAAGGGTAATGCCGGGGACTAGAAATACTTCCACAGCAAAAAGTAAAAGTCCCGCCAAAATAAGTGCAATAATAATCAGTGTTTCCATATCTGCTCGTATAAAAATGGTGTCTATTTTTTTACTGTTTCAATGCTTTAAGCTCTGCATTGCGCACAGATAAAGTCAGTTGTTCCAGCTCATGTTGTAACTCGTTGGTACGTTTTTCTTTATCTAATATACCGGGAGCCATTTTTTCTTTTCCTGCTTTGTTCGATTGCTGATAGGCAGCACGAAGATTTGTCAATGATTCTTCCAATGATGCAAGATCTTTCTCTTTCTGCAAGAATGAAGCATACATCTGCCGTGCTTCTTTAGAACGAAAATCTGATAATGTATGATAAACAGCATTATCGTCTACGACAAAACGGAAGTCACTCTTTTTCTTTTCTGTACTTCCGCCATACAATACCTGAGCCAGATGTTGTCTGGCAATACGTACTTTATCGGGATCACTCCATGTCTTCTTTATTTCTTTTAGTGTAGCAGCATCAATAATAGCTTGCGGGTCAGCTGTTTCGTAGTCGTATACCTGTTTTGTCGAGTTAGGAACGAAAACATATACACAAACTTTTCCTTCCGGCTGATAACGATCAGAAGCAAACCACCCTAAATTGTTCAAGTCATCTAATGCATACATATAATCATTGTATGGAGAGTTAAACGGCATACCGATGTTATCCGGACGGAGATACGTATTGTCATCCGAATCATAACGGGTTACGAAGATATCGTATCCTCCCATACTTTCATCTCCTTCGGCTCCAAAATAAAGTGTGATACCATCTGATGCCATAAACGGATAATTTTGGTTATGTCCTGATTCGTCCAGACCGCTTAATGGCTTGGCATCTTCCCACTTGTCTATCAACTTGAAGCGTGAGTATAAACTCGTTTCTCCGTCTTCAGACGCTTGTGTAAAAATCATTTTATCACCCAGCTCATTTGTAAATGAAGTTCCTGAGCCATCTTCGGTAAGAGAAATGTTTCCCGACTCCTTACTTAATTTATATGCCGAAAGAAAATTATTTTTATCTACTACAAAGCTGTCAATTACAGCTACATTCTCAGTTCCTCTTAACATGCGTGCAGCCTGACGGCAACGGTCTAATTCTTTCTCTGCTGCAGAAGTATCACGCTTCTTTTTTTCCAGCCATTGGATATGCTCTTCAATATTTTCGGTCGCTTCATCAAAGCTATACATTGCATAATATAGTTTTCCCAAATATAGATAAGCATTTATTACTTTGCGTGCAGCACTTTTTTCAAGGTAGGGTTGTGATTCCTGTAATTCACCGGTTTCATAGCAGCATGCTCCGTACCAGAAATTGTAATTTGCATTCGATGGAGCCTGTTTTACTAATTTCTGGAAAACGGGTTTGGCTTCGGCAAACTTGCCTTCTTCAAACCATTGTTTTGCCTGAGTGAGTGATTGGGCGAAAGTTCCTCCCATGCTGCATAAAGCGATAAGTGCTAGCGTATATTTCTTATTCATAATTTTTCGTGTTGTTTCGATGATGTTATTTTCAAAAATACAAAGTTTCTTTGAAATTTTGATTATTTCGGCATTCTAATTTTTCAAAATCTTTCGAGAATCGTTCTTTTGGTGTAATTTTACCCCGTTTTTAAGATTATCGGAAGAAATGGGAAAATTGACAGAAGAAGATAAATTGATGCGACGCATAGAAAAACGCTTTAACAAAGGTGTAGTGCAATATGGACTAATAGAAGATGGTGATAAGATACTGGTAGGGTTGTCGGGAGGAAAAGATTCACTTGCTTTACTGGAACTACTTGCCCGCCGTTCGCGTATTTACAAGCCTCGTTTTTCAGTCGTTGCTGCACATGTCGTGATGACGAATATAGCTTACGAATCGGACATGGATTACCTTCGTTCCTTTGCCGAAAATCTGGGAGTGCCGTTCGTACGCTACGAAACGTCTTTCGATCCTTCTACTGATACCCGCAAGTCGCCATGCTTCCTCTGTTCGTGGAATCGCCGTAAAGCTCTTTTTACAGTAGCAAAAGAACAGGGATGTAATAAGATAGCCTTGGGACACCACATGGATGATATACTGGAAACGTTGCTTATGAATATGGCATTTCAGGGAGCATTCAGTACGATGCCTCCGCGTCTGGTAATGCGAAAGTTTGATATGACCATTATCCGTCCGATGTGTCTGGTACATGAGGCCGATCTGATAGAAATGGCTCAGGCGAAAGGTTATCGTAAACAGATCAAAAATTGCCCGTACGAAAAAGATTCTCATCGCTCGGATATGAAAGAAGTGCTCCGTACGCTGGAACGCATGAATCCTGAAGCTCGGTATAGTTTATGGGGAAGCATGAATAATATTCAGACTGATCTTCTTCCGGAAGAGGTTGATTTATAGCATCTTAATTGGATTTATCTTCCAAAGGCTAAATGATTATGATATGTCGTCAAAAAATTCAGCATATTTCTGAAAAAATATCATCATCTTTTTTAAAAAATTGTACAAAAAAACAAGTAAATATCTTGATGTTTTTTTGAGAAGATTCTTTATGATTCATCAATCCTGCTGATATCTACTTTTAAGGCGGAATTATACAGCTTTATAGAACATTTTATATTCGTTTTTTGTTTATTTTAGTATAACCATTTTTAATTGGAATATGGGGGATAATTCCCTATATCATGTGTTAGCTTTAATATCCAAGAACCATAAATATAATAACTTAAGTTTCGCAAGTGAATTTTAGCCCCGTTAGGCGGCGACCGCCAGCT
>ERZ791801.650-NODE-650-length-31123-cov-30.229883_pt1 | contig 31123 bp, 19 predicted proteins | sample MGYA00510309_ERZ791801 | MGnify/ENA primary metagenome ERZ791801 (study PRJEB30046, sample SAMN00791979) | human gut metagenome | study: EMG produced TPA metagenomics assembly of the A metagenome-wide association study of gut microbiota in type 2...
CAACGAGTTTTTTGTTATTTATATCGGGAGTTTTGACACGCCCTCCACGCACCCTGAAATATTCAAGAGGAGGGTGTGCATATAAACATAGAATGCACACCCTCTAACCAAATACTAATATTTTTTAAAACTGTTCTATTATGAAAACTAAACTTTTACACCCGATTGCTCGTCTGGTACTTGCAATCTTGATGTGCCTGCCCATCTATGGTAGCCATGCATTTGCCCAAGAGGCAGAGTCTTATGCCGTGTTCGACGAAGCCACGAACACACTGACATTCAAGCACGACACCAACAAACCCGATGGAGCGTTTGCACTGAATGAGGGCGACAATGCCCCAGGTTGGTATAAATCCAATGACGATGGATCGAATGCAAATATCATCAAGAAAGTTGTCTTCGATGCTTCATTTGCTAATGCACGTCCAACAAATTGCCACTTGTGGTTCTATGGTTGTAAGAACCTTACAACCATAGAAGGCATTGAATACCTAAACACAGAAAACGTGACGAGTATGTCTCTCATGTTCAGTGGCTGTTCCGCTCTCACAACACTCAACTTATCAAATTTCGACACACAAAGTGTGACGAACATGACCGGCATGTTCAGTGACTGTCGTGCTCTCACGACACTTGATGTTTCAAACTTCAACACACAGAACGTGACGGACATGAGCTTCATGTTCTTTAACTGCTCGGCTATCACTACACTTGACATCGCAAAATTCGACACTAAGAACGTGACGGATATGAGTTTGATGTTCTGCTCCGATCCAGCTCTCACCACCATCTATGCAAGCGACAAGTTCGTGACAACAGCATGTGAAGAAGACGAGAATATGTTTGCAGAGTGCGTTAATCTTGTGGGTGCCGTACCTTACAACGAAAATAAGTTAGGTAAGGAAATGGCGAACTACACCACTGGCTACTTCACAGATATAGCCTCAAAAGTCGCAGAGTCGTATGCCGTGTTCGACGAAGCCACGAACACGCTGACATTCAAGCACGACACAAAAAAACCCGCTGGGGCGTTTGCGCTGAATGAAGGCGAAAACCTCCCAGGTTGGTATAAATTCGATGATAATAATCATTCTCATAATGCAAATATCATCAAAAAGGTTATCTTCGATACATCATTTGCCAACGCACGCCCAACGAGTTGCTACAATTGGTTCTATGGTTGCACAGACTTAACGACCATAGAGGGTATTGAATATCTGAACACAGAGAACGTGACGAACATGAGTTGGATGTTCAGTGAATGTTCTGCTCTCACAACACTCGACGTATCAAACTTCGACACTAAGAACGTAATGGAGATGAGCTACATGTTCGGTAGCTGTACTAAACTCAAAACGCTCGATGTATCAAGTTTCAACACACAGAATGTAACGGACATGAATTGGATGTTCAGTTACTGTTCTGTTCTCACAACACTCGACCTTTCAAACTTCGACACTAAGAACGTGACGGACATGAACGGCATGTTCAGTAACTGTTCTGCTCTCACAACACTCGACCTTTCAAGCTTCAAGACACAAAACGTGACGGACATGAGCAGAATGTTCAAAGACTGTTCTGCTCTCACAACACTCGATGTTTCAAACTTCGACACACAAAACGTGACGGACATGAGCAGAATGTTCAATGACTGTTCTGCTCTCACAACACTCGATGTTTCAAACTTCGACACACAAAACGTGACGGACATGAGCAGAATGTTCAAAGACTGTTCTGCTCTCACCACCATCTATGCAAGCGACAAGTTCGTGACAACAGCATGTGAAGAAGACGAGAATATGTTTGCAGAGTGCGCTAACCTTGTGGGTGCCATACCTTACGACGAAAATAAGATGGGCAAGGAAATGGCGAACTACACCACTGGCTACTTCACAGATAAAGCAGCTACTGGTATTGATGCGCCGACGGTGTCGGACGACACGGCAGCGGAGTATTACGACCTGCAAGGTCGCCGTCTGAACGCACCACAAAAGGGTGTGAACATCGTGAAGCGTGGCAAGAAAACAACAAAGATGCTCGTGAAATAAACATCAGGGGGTGCAGCGGTCTCCGCTGCACCAACCAGAAAATATTTAGGAGGGTATGGCATCCTGCCATACCCACGCAGCCAGAAAATATCTAAGAGGGTATGGCATCCGTGCCATACCCTCTTTCTTTATCCCTTACCGATGGGTGCGTGGGTATGGCAAGATGCCATACCCTCCTATTTATCCCTTACCGATGGGTGCATGGGTATGGCAGGATGCCATACCCTCCTATTTACAATTTACAACCAAAATCACGATAAAACTTACACATCGAAACCACGACAAACCCAATCAAAAACAATCTTTTCAGTGTGCACGAACACACACTGTTTGATTTATATCAATAAAAGCGCATTTTCCGACACATTTATACATAATAAGTTTGCAGATTGAGCTAAAGTGCGTACCTTTGCATCGTCAAAAGGTTAATAGATTGTTTAGGTTAGTAGTAATAGATTTAGGTTTTTAGTTATTAGGTTTAAGGTAAATTGTTTAACAGGTAGCTATGAAGGATCGTGAGACTCTTCATTAATTACGAAAAAGGATTTTTAGTTAAACATAGGATTACGGCGCTGCTCGATGAGAGTAGCGCCGTATTTCTTTTATATACTAACATCAAGAATAATATCCTAATCAGCGTACCACAACCTTCATGCCTTTCACTATGTAGACACCAGCAGGTAGGGTAATATGCTTTTCTACACCTGCCTCTACGCTCTCGCGACTGACCATTCTTCCGTCAATGCCGAATACAGCAAGCTGCTCTGACTTGTCGGAGCCAACGACAAGTTCTCCAATGCCTCCAAAAACATTGAAGCCATCGGTTGCTTTGCAAGCGTCCAAGCCTGTAGACTTACCTGCTACATAGAGGATTTGTATGTTAGCCGGAACAGTAAGACCTTTAGTCTCATCCTCTACCAAAGCCAAATGGTACATATAGTTTTTTATCGTCACAAATCCCCAAGGAGACGCTTCCGAATCTAAATATTGCACATCAAAACTAATATGCATCGCCCTGTATCCCAAATTGGCAGGATAGAACTTCTCCTCAAGATAGAAAGTACTCTTATCGCCAGGCACATCGAACGACGGATAATCTCTGCTGATAAAGCTTTCGTTATACGAAGCGGGATCGGCACACGAGATAGTAAAATGCAACTTACCGGCACTACCGATATTTCTAAAAGCATAGCGCACCAAGGCAAAGTCGTCGTTCACCTTAGGAAATCTGCAGTAACTATCACCGACATAAGCGTTTTCAAACTCGTTTGGAGTGGCGTTATTCTCCACACCAACAAGCACCAAATACGGCTTAGGATCTTTGTCGATAGCCACTTTTACAGCCGATGCCATATCGTTTCCATCTTTGTCTTTAACCCAGAAATAGAAGTATGGGCAATCCTCAAAAGGATCCTTGGTATAAAGAGAAACATCAAGGTTGAGCGTAGCGTCAGAATGAGGTGCGACCGTGATATTGTCACCTTCGCCATTCGTATATCTAACTTCAGCCTCGTTTTCAGGATATTCCGGTTTATAATAGCCGACAATCTTTATAACACCGTTGTATTCTTCGTCGCCATTGTTAGTGACCACAACCTGCAATTTGCATGGAGTCAGATGGTTCACCATCAACAATCCCGATGGCTTTAAGGTAGCACTAAGCGTAGATGCAACTTGCGCTTTTGACGACGACTGGGATGTTGGTGTATAGACAACCGTTTCTGCAAAGGCAAACAGTGTAGATAAGAACATCAGCATCAGAACAAAGGGTAAAATAATCTTCTTCATAATCATGATGTTTTAAAGGGTTGGAACATTAGTTAATATCTGTTGCCCAAATTTAGGCATAATATCAATACAATGAGCCAATTTAACAGAAAATGTAGATTATATTCTACATTTTTTAACTCTATCATCATTCATACCTCGTTAAATCGGGACACGATAGCAACGATAAAAATAGTACTACAATGTTGCCGTAGCAGGACAACAGTATTGCCGTAGCGGGACAACAATGTTGCCGTAGCGGGACAACGACATTGCCGTAGCAGGACAACAATGTTGTCGTAGCGTGGTAATCGGATGGAAGATAAGGCTGGGAGATGGGCTGGAAGATACTTGCATTTTTCAGATATCTACCAGCCTATTTGAGTTTCGCTTACCGTTCACAATCAGTGAGTTAGAGAGATCTGAATCCGAGAATGGGAGATATGGGAGATTTTTTACGCAACTGATATTATTTAAACTAAATCTGGAACATACGGAGGAATATTGGGGAAAGTGCATAAAAAAACGACTAAGCGTTGAAATCAACTCTTAGTCGTCTACAGTACCCAGACCCGGGCTCGAACCGGGATGGGTTGCCCCACTGGTGTTTGAGACCAGCGCGTCTACCGATTCCGCCATCTGGGCATTGGCGTTTTGCGAGTGCAAAGGTACGCTTTTTATTTCGTTCCGCAAAACTTTTGAAGCAAAAGTTTTGCGGAAACGGTTAGTTTAAGAGCTTTTCTACTCTTTTACTTTTAAAAGCTTTGTGGCAGCGTGGTATGGGCAAGATGCCCATACCTCCTACTTTTTACTTTTTTACTTTTAATAGTTTTCTGCTTTCAGCTCGAAGTACGCCTGCGGATGCTTGCATACCGGGCAGAGCTTCGGTGCCTGCTTGCCTACAACGATGTGACCGCAGTTGCGGCACTGCCAGATGCAGTCGCCGTCGCGAGAGAACACTACACCGTCCTCGATGTTCTGCAAGAGCTTGCGATAGCGCTCCTCGTGATGCTTCTCGATAGCACCTACGCCACGCATAGCGGCAGCAATCTCTGCGAAGCCTTCCTCGTCAGCCTCCTTAGCCATGCGGTCATACATGTCAGTCCACTCGTAGTTTTCGCCTGCAGCAGCATCCTTCAGGTTCTCTACGGTGTCCTTGATGGCACCACCCTGCAGATACTTGAACCACATCTTTGCGTGTTCCTTCTCGTTCTGCGCCGTCTCCTCGAAGAGAGCAGCTATCTGCTCATAACCCTCCTTGCGAGCCTTTGATGCGTAGTATGTGTACTTGTTGCGTGCCTGCGACTCACCTGCGAATGCCTCCTGCAGGTTGCGCTCTGTCTTTGTTCCTTTCAATTCTTTCATAATGATTATTCTTTAAGCCATTTTTACTTTGTTTATGCAAAGGTACATATTAAGTTTGAAACTGCAAAGGAATAGTTGTAATTTTTACAAACTAAGTTGTTTTATCCACTCCGCTACCTCTTTTGCGCAGCGTTCGTCGTTGAACATCTGCTCGGCAAGAGCGCGACCGCGCTCCCCCATCAGGCGTGCCTCGTCGGGGTGAGTGGCTATGTATTCGACGGCTCGCTGCCAGCCTTCAACATCGCCATACTCAACGGAGATGCCACAGCCAAGGCGGTCGAAGTCGACGGGTATCTGCGGATTGCGACTGCAGATGATGGGGAGTCCGAGGGCGAGTGCTTCCACCACGGTGGTGAGTCCGGCGGTGTAGCGTGTGCGGTGGCAGCAGATGACAACGCAGTCGGCTTTCGCCACCTCACGCGCTATCTCGTAAGGCAGCAGTCCGCAAATCTTCACCACGTCGATGTTGTCGGCTGGCTCGCAACGTTCCACGGCTTCGAGGTTGGGGTTGGGCACGTTAGGGTTCGGATTGATACCTATATATAATATAAGGTGGCGACCGGTGCGGTTGAACGCTTCGATGAGCGTGGGTTGGTCGCGCTGCTCCTTACCCGTGGCGATGAAAGATGGTGAGAGGGTGAGGGGGTGAGAGGGTGAGACTTGCTCTGCCTTGAGTTCCGCTTTTATCTTATCATAAAAGGCGAGGTCGGCACCCCAATGCCCAACGACGAGTTTCTTGGGGTCGGCTTTCGGAGCCTTCAGCGAGTCGTCGACGAGTTTCTGCGAGAAGAATATCAGGCGGTCGAAACCCTTGTAGAAGAAGCGGCCGAGCAATTCGCGCAGACGGCTCTTCGACTTCACGATGGGCTGATGGTGCCACACGATGATGGGCTTGCGGAACAAGCCGAGGGCACGCAGCAGCACCACAAGTTCGAGTCCTTTGTAGTGGGTGGCGTAGAGAGCGTCGTAGTGCTCGCGACACGTGAGCACACGCCACGCCGTATAGAGCGCAGTCTTCAGTCGGGAGAGTTCGTGCTTCGGCGAACGGTGGTAGACCACGTCAATGCCGTTGTCGGCAAGGTGGCATGCTCCGTAGAGAAAGTGCGACGGAAATTCGCCCTCCGCCATGCGACGGAGGCAATACTGTATGTTCTGCGTATGGTAGAAATAAACCTTCATAGATAGCGGTAGTTGTATATCTGCATGAACGGATGGAGCAACGCACGCAGAAGTGCCACGGGGTCGGTTTCGTGTGTGTAGAAGATGCGGTGACGATAGCGCACATACATGCGTTGCAATCCGAAGAACGCACGGATGCCACGGTGTGTCTCATAGCCGAGGAGGCGCAAACCATCGCGAAAGATTGCATTGTCGGTGGTGGGGACTGAGGGAGTTGCCTTCGACTTGCGTTCCACCCACAGAAGGAAGTCGCGACGAGCAGCAAAATGGGCGTTCATCCGGGGCTTCACCTTCGAATAATTGCGCACGCCGTACCACACCATGTAGGCAGCATTGTCGGCAGAGCGCACACGATGGGTGTCGACACCCACGTATGTGGCAGCCTCGGCGTAGCGACGCTGGCGCACAAGCACACGGTCGATGAGCACGATGCTGTCGAGAGCCGCTGCGGCTGTAGCGGTCATCACGTCGTAGCACGTGCGGCGGTATATCTCGGGGCACTCATCCTCAGTGGGTATCACGTCGAGCAACTCGCGACGCAGCACCTGGCAATGGCCCATCATCGAGGCATAGAACAGACGGATGAGGTTGCAGTTGGGTCGGCGACTGTCATAGCGCACCTCAGCACCAGTCTCGGTGAACGGCACCGAACGGCAGACACACATCATGTTCTGACCGATGGCGGCGCACTGCTCTTCGAGCTTCGTAGGCAGCCAGATGTCGTCCTGATCGCAGACGGCGATGAGGTCGGCGGTGGAACGGCGCATGGCAGAGAAGAAGTTGCGGTTGATGCCCTGCTGCTGCGCGTTCTGATAGACACGCATCTGCACCCCATCGGGCGCACGGCGAGCATAGTCGGCGAGCAACTCCATAGTGTTGTCGGTAGAACAGTCGTCCTGCACGATTATCTCCTTCGGCTTCAGTGTCTGCGCAAAGAGCGAGTCGATCTGCTCTGCAAGGTGTCGACTCGCTCCGTTGTATGTACACATCACCACCGCTACGGTTTCGGTCTGATTCATTTCGTATAAATAATTGTAGTTAGCAAGAGATGCTGTAGATGGCTATAGTCAGCCTCATTACTTCTCGGTGTCTGCCTCCTCAATAAGCTCGGGCATGATAAACACGGCGTGCACCTTCTGCTTCTCCTTCGGCGGCACCTCCATATAGTTGCGGTAGAGGTCGCGCAGATAAGCGTCGGGGTCGGCAGGCGCAGCGAAACGCTTGCCTTCGAACTCGATAGTGGAGAGTGGGAAGAGGCTGTCGCGGCGGTGCATGATGCCGTAGCCGTTGTTGATGAGCACGTTGGAGATGTAGGTGTCGCGTTTGCGAAGAGCGAAAGCCGCTGCCCACATCGCCTTGCAGAAGAGATACTTTGCACCGAAGTAGAACAACTCGAACGTGGCACGCCACGAGTACTGATGCGAGTGGTGCAGTATGGAGTAGCACTTAGACATCGCCTTGCCGTAACGCTTGCAGAAGCTGCGCGAGACGTTAGGGTAAGGAATGAACGGGAAGATGTCAACGAAGAGTCCCTTCGAGTAGTCGAGCGAGAAGTCCTCCGTGCCCTCGACATAGAACGAATTGAGGTCGCGTACCTTCATAATAGGTTCGCGGGTGTGCTCCGTCTCGGGCGTTTGTAGCACCAGTCCGCTGCGCAGCTCCTTGGGAGCCACCTCGGCGAAGCGGCGCGAGTCGTCGAGTGTCATCGCTATATCTATGTCGTCATCCCACGGGATGAAGCCACCATGGCGCACGGCACCAAGCAAAGAGCCTCCGTCGAGCCAGTACTTGATGTCGTGTTTGCGACAGATGCGGTCTATCTCCTCAAGAATGGAGAGTTGCTTGAGCTGCGCACGACGGAGGTTGCGCTGTTTGAATTCGTTTATATAATTCATTTTTTAAGTTGACGAGTAAACGAGTTGACGAGTTGACAAGTTGACAAGCCGATTAGTTGGCTACTGGTCGACGCACGTCTATCACCTGACCCGTGCAGTCGGTGAGCAGGGTGCGCAGCGTAGCCTCAGCCACACGCTCCGGCATGAGCAGCGTTTCGTCGGGCTCCACGCCGAAGTTCTGCTGACGCATCGGTGTCTTTGTACGCTCTGGGTTGATGCAGTTGATGCTGATGCCGTCGGCATCCCACTCCTGCGCCACAGCCTGCACAAAGTTGACGATGGCAGCCTTTGTCGACGAGTAGATGCTGTAGAAGGCACGACCACGGGTGTACGAGCTGGATGTGAAGAAGATGAGCTTGCCGCGTGTGCGCTGCAGATAAGGACGTGAGCGCAGAGCCACATTCACCGTACCCATATAGTTGGTCTGCACCGCCTTCAGGATGGTGTCGTACTCCATCGAAGCAAGCGGCTCGCGGTTGAGCACACCGGCGGTGTTGATGACGTAGTCGATGTGTCCTTCCTTCTGCTCCACCGCAGACAGAGCGAGTGCCACCTGGTTGTCGTCGCCCACATCGGTGTGCGTTGCGCTGCGCGAGAACGAGTGTACATGAGCACCACTCTGCTCGAGCATCTCGACGATGTTCTTGCCGATGCCATAGCTTCCGCCGAACACCACAGCCACCTTTCCGCGGAACGAGTCTGCACCAATCTGCACGTCGTTGGGCTCGGTGCTCTTCAGCTGGAACAGCTTGTCCATCATGTAGGTGTCTTCGCGATAGGTGAGCTTCATGTTGCTCTCCTCGCCACGCACCACGAAGATAGGCTCTTCGGGCAGGTATGTGCGCACCACGCCGCAGTCGTCGGTAGTGCGGAAGTTGGGATCCTTGAGTGCCTTGTCGTAAGCATCGGATATCAGCTGGCGGTCGAACGCCTGCGGAGTCTGTCCGCGGCGCAGACGGGAGCGGTCGGGGATGTTCGTGATGAAGTCGCCGTCGACCTCAATGATTGTGTCGGCAGACGGTACGGCAACGTTCACGGCACGATGCGTGTCGAGTGCCTTCACCACGTCGTCGATGATGCGCTGGCTGACGAGTGGGCGTACCGCGTCGTGGAAGATGAGGTTGGCATCCTCGTTCTGGTAGGCGGTGATGGCAGAGAGCGACGAGTAGTAGCGCTCGGCTCCGCCCTTCAGTATCTTCTTCACCTTGCGCCACTTGTTGCGCAGCACGATGTTCTCGAAGTCGGCAACGAGTGCCGGGTTAGACACGATGGCAATCTCGTCGATGTGCTGGTTGCGCTCGAACACGTCGATGGTGTGCTCCACGACCATCTTGCCTGCCACCTTAAAGAACTGTTTCGGTGTGGACATACCCAAGCGCGAGCCTACTCCACCGGCAAGGATAATGGCGATGTTTCTCTTCATATTGCAGGGTTTGGGGGTGTTACAGTTTCTTGAACTCGGTGTATATCTTATCGGCTATCTCGCGGAACTCCTCTTCCGAGAGCTTCAGCTTCGGATTAGAGAAGAGCATGTCCTTCTCCGACTGCATCGGGATGAGATGGATATGTGCGTGCGGCACTTCGAGTCCGAGCACTGCCTCGCCCACCTTGATGCACGGGAAGGCACGCTTGATGGCTACAGCCACCTTCTTTGCGAACACCTGATACTCGGCAATCTCCTCATCCTCCATGTCGAAGATGTAGTCTACTTCGCGGCGCGGAATGACGAGTGTGTGGCCCTTCACCAACGGGTTGATATCGAGGAAAGCGTAGAACTGTTCGCTCTCAGCACACTTATAGCTGGGAATCTCGCCTGCGGCGATTTTTGAGAATATATCCATAACAATAGGTTTTAAATGTTTATTTCTACAAAATTAGTAAAAATAACGGATAAGCGCACGCATTCACACATATTTTTATATACGCAAAAGCCAGAAACCTCAGACTCCGAGTCTGCGACTTCTGGCTTTTAACGTATTATGGTGCGCCCAATCGGCTGCTTCTTACGCTCTCTGCGATGTGCGGACAAGCCACACTCAAGTGTTATGCGAATGTGATGTTCTCGATGCGCAGACGGATAGTGCCACGCGGAATCTTAATCTCCACTTCGTCGCCCACCTTCTTGTTGAGCAGACCCTGTGCGATAGGTGTATTGACCGAAATCTTGCCCTCGCGCAGGTTAGCCTCACTCTCGCTCACGATGGTGTAGGCCATCTTAGCATTGTTGGCGAGGTTGACCATCTCCACCTTCGAGAGAATCTGAACACAGTCGGTGCTCAGACGCGATGTATCAATAATCTTTGCTTCAGAGATAGCAACCTTCAAGCGATTGATTTTCTCCTCAAGATGAGCCTGCGCCTCCTTAGCGGCATCGTACTCTGCATTCTCGCTCAAATCGCCCTTGTCGCGAGCCTCTGCAATGGCTGCAGAAGCCTTCGGACGCTCTATTGTTTCGAGCTGTTTCAAATCGGCAACGAGCTTGTCGTAGCCTTCTTGTGACATGTAAGCCATGATTCTTTTGTTTGTTAATTAATATTTTACATTACCATAACAAAAAAACAAGAACCCCGACACTGTTCCTGCTGCCGGAATTCTCATTCATCTGTCTTTTTATACTATTTTCGCTAATTACACCATTCTTGCCACTACCTGATTTAACAAAAATGGTTTGATAGTTTTGCAAAGTTAGGCATTTAAATCCATATAAACAAACGTTTTAGTGGATTTTATTTTACAGAACACAAGACCACACCACCTACTTCACACGTCTTAATATATGTCAAAATAGTTGTTGGTCTGCGGAGTTTTGCTTAAATTTGTAGGAAAAAGAAAACTACTTTTATGACTATTATTCCCGCAACACCAGCGCACGCAGCCGACATCGCACAGCTCATTATGACGGCGATGACGGAAGAGTGCTGCCAGTATCTGGCTGGCAAGGAGCACACGCTCGACGATTTCTATCACATGATGCTCGACCTCGTACTCATGGACGACTCGCAGTACAGCTGGCGCAACGCCTTCGTAGCTGTCGACGAGGAAGCCACAGAGGGCAACGTGGAGTATGCACCGGTAGCCGGTGCCATCGTAGGCTACAACGGAGCCGACCTGCACCGCTTGCGCCGCCGCTTCCAGGAGGAGGCACTCAGACAGCTCCAGATGGACTACTCGCAGATGGACGACGAGACGGAAGCTGGCGAGTTCTATCTCGACTCATTAGCCATCTACCCCGAATACCGTCGTCGCGGCATTGCTCGCCAACTGCTGCAGCGTGCCTCGGAACATGCTGCAAGCCTCAACCTGCCCGCAGCGCTGCTCGTAGACAAAGGCAACCCCAACGCCGAACGCCTCTACCGCTCGGTAGGCTTCGAGTACTGCAACGATGCCATGTGGGGCGGACACGAAATGCGCCACCTACGCTGTCCTATTAACAAGTAGGGCAATAATAAAAACAAAAATCCACCGCAACGAACGCTGCGGTGGACCAAACTTTATTTATTAACTTTTTTATTTTCTCGACTATTTAACAAGACTCCCGTCTCATCTTGAGTGGCGAGAAAGACTATTTATTGTTGTCTTCTCCCCACATTCCTATTGCAGCAGTCGCTGCAAATAGGCTCATCATTACCGTCATCAACATAACCTTTCTACTTATTAACCTTTAAAACTACCAAACTATATACCTTTTATTGACAATCTTTACCTAAAAACTTCTTTACCTTTCAAAACTTAAGACCTTTACCAAAGTTACCCTTTACTTTTCACCTTTTATAATACCTTATCAGAAGTCATCCTCTCTTGTTCAATCTTTTACCTTTACCTAATACCCTTTCGGTGTTGTTATCCTTCTATCTTTTACCTTTTTCTAATACCTTCCTATTGAAGTTATCCTAATCTTTTACCTTCTGATGTCGTCCTGAATCTTCTTTACCCTTAAGACTTTCCTATTGAATTATCCTTTCAATACCTTTTACCTAATGTTGTTAGTCAAGCGGTTGCCTCACGGTTCCCTTGTTTTGACGATGCAAAGTTACAATTGTTTGCGTACACAAACAAGTGTTTACACTCTTTTTTCGCATAAAAACGCCTATTTTTGACCTACATCAACCCTTAATGTGTTCGCACACATCCGCAATCGTTTGCAAACCGCCAAACAACGGTTTTACCGGACAGCAATAACAAAGAAAGCGCCCTGCAAATGCTTTCACACTTGCAGGGCGTTCAACTTTAATAAAATAGTGAGTTATTTAGTTGTCTAAAGGTTAGAAATCGTCATCTTTGTAATCATCATCCCCTTCTTCTACGATGCCGAATCCATTCTTTTCGTCACCGTCGGGACTCCAGCCACGGTCATTTTCAAGGCTTCCAGCCATTATCTGTAAAGGATCCATTTCGATAACGCTAATCTCCGGAGCTACGTATTTCTTCTTTTTCATAATGCAGTTATAATATTATTTCTTTACCACTACCTTGTTGTTAACAACATACACACCCTTCGGCAACTTATCGACATTGTTGGTGTTCATGCGCACACCGCCAAGGTTGTAGATGCCGGTGTTTGTATTCTGCTTGTTCTCCTCAATCACGTGGATGCCGGTTGTACCATCCAAGCCGTTGCCATCAAGTGAGAACATCAACATTTTGCCCGTGTGCATATCCTCCTTAAGCCAGCAACGATAAGCTTTTACAGTATGGTCTTTATTTGTGTGAACCAGGTCGCCCTTGCTGAACATATAAGAATTCTTTGACACCGCAGTCGGATTGCTGTACGAACCGGTGTAGGTCATGCCTCCGCCATTTACTGTGTGTGTCAGATTAGATGTCTGGTCATCGTAGTTGATGCCATCGGCTACATATACTGGACCATTGAGAATCTGCGTAACACCGTCGATAGTGTATGAATAGTTGCCGAGCGGCTTCTGCGTAGGATATATTATATAAGGTGTATTCTTCTTCAGCACTACGTCCTCACCGGCAACGTCTACTGTAGAGAACTTTATCCAGTTGTTCTCCAAATGGTCGAACTTTGCCATCTGTACACCATCGCCGAAAGCTTGCTTAACCTGAGCAGCTGTCATATCAACGGGAAGAATGATAGAGTTCCATCCCTTCTTGTTGTTGTCAGCACTCTTGGTGAATGTACGGTGGAGCAGCATCGTGGCTCCAGTGTATGACTTAGTAACTGTAAGAGTCTTGTCCTCATCAAGAACCAGAATGTTGTCGTTTCCCTTGAGGGTTCCGTCGTCGTTCATGTCGGTACGCAGAGCGAAGCCCTTAATCTGAAGATTCCCAAGAGCTGACACCACGTCAACAGGTGTGATACGAACCTGATCGAACGACTTGGTAGGATTAAGCACGGCATAGCTGTCGCCCTTACTGCCAATAACATCAGCACCAAGAACCTTCCAGTTTGTCAGTTCTTCCTGCTCCTCACCATCAAGATAGGTGGTCAACCTAAGACCTTCGCCAAGTTTTACACCCAATTCTAAAGCCAGATTCTGGGTTACCATAACGAGCTGCTGTCCCTTATCAACTACTTTACCCATATTGACTGAGATTGTAGAGCCTCCCAAGTCTACGCCCAACGGGAGAGTCAAGTATGTATCCATCGAGTCGTCAATCAAATTGCTCAACTCGTTGTAGCCGTTGCCAATGTTGGCAACTTGGACCATCTGAGTGTTTGCAAAGTCGATTGATGCATTGGTATTATCTGTAGATACCACCTGAGCGCCGTAAACGGGATTGATTGTAGCATTGTCGGCATCGGCATCGGCTACATACGCATAGTAGACATTGAGCTGTGAGAGGTCGGCAGAAAGAACGCCTGTGCTATAAAGTACAATCTCATCAAACACACAGCCCGCAGGCACTTCAACGTTCAGACACATTTTACGTGTTTCCTCTTTACCGATAAGTCCGGCTGAGATGGCATCCCAATGGGTTGTTACATCTCCAGTCACTTCCTTGCCTTTATTGTAGAGCTTGATGTTGTAGAGCTTAAGCACACCAGCATCGAGTCCGGTAGCCTTGGCAGATACCACAAAACCAACCTTCATCTTGCCATTGAAAGCTCTTGCATTACCATTCAAACCATCAGCAAAGTTAGAGCCATCAGCAGTCTTGATGCCAACGAGACCCTTGTTGGCAGCCACTTCAACGCCTGGCTCACGATAGGCGAAATCGTTGAGAGAAGTAGTAAGTATGGCTGAGCAGTTCATCATTCTATCGAATATCTGTATCAAACCACCGCCAAACTTATCGCTCAACATATATTTAGGCTCCTCACCCTCCTTATTGACAAGGATATCCACTCCGTGTTCCTCCGCAACATATGTGGGAGCATAGTTGAGGGTTGTCAGTTCATAACATTTTTCGCTTCTGCCTTCATCTTTAAGAACTGTTGCCTTAAACACATATTTGCCTGGAATATCAAGATTAGAAACCAGGCCAGTTTCTGTGTTCAATTCTACATTTGAACCTGTTGGACGATCTACAATCGACCATTCTACCTTTACGGTATCATTGTGTTGCAACTGGAACTGATTGACACTTCCAGATACGTCACGACTTGATGTGGCATTGATTGGGCAATGATGAGAAGCTGCATCGGGAGCCATGCGCACAAAGGCGTAGTTGACAGTAGTACCACCAATTTTTATTCCGACTCCCGTAAAGAAAATCTTTACTGCAGAAAAGGCTGCAGGAGCCTTAATTACAATTTCACCATCCTTATCCGCCTTAAGCACTCCAAGGCCCAAAACGGAACTAGAGAGTCTGTATGTGTCTATTTTTTTATTCTCCTTGTTGAAAAGCGTAAGTTCAGCACCATCGCCTATCGAAAGTTTGGCCACATCAAGACCATTAATCTTGAAACCAACCTCTGTTCCCTTAGGAAATGCTTCCTCATTGTCAGAAGGTTTGGCAACGACTGTAACTGGGGTTGATACTGGTATTAATACCGCTGTAACAGCAGCATAGCCATTGGTAAGATCCTCATCAATCACGTCGCCGCGTAATGCCTCTGCCCATGTTTTAGTTGGCTTTTCGCCATGCGCCTCCAGTGTGAACGCCTCACGCCCCTGTTCCTGAGCATATTTGCTGATGCCATTCTCCTTGTTGTTGGTAATAGTATACTCACGAGCATTGCCTACAAAAGCATACTTAATATTTATAGCAGTACCCAACTTGGCATCAACTCCACACTGAACGAGCTTGATTTCATCGAAATTACCGGGAGCTTTAGCCGTGTACAATTTGTTGACCTGACCTGAACCAGGGATTGTCAGCAGCGACAAACCAAGACCAGTGACAGACTTACCGGTAGAGATCGACTGGGGCTTGTCTACTTTTTCTCCGTCCTTAAGGAACTGAATCTTATAGAACTGTGCTAAATCGAGAGTAAGGATGCTTGCCTCTGATTTTGCACAAATGACAAAACCAGCCTCTGTACCACCAGCATAATAATGCTGATTGTCCTTAACGCTGATAATAGGACTTCCTAAAACGGTAACATCAGCAAGAGCTGGAATCGTAGCATAATCATCCAAATTATCATTACAAATGTTCTGAAGGTCTTTTGTTCCTGATAGCAGTTTAACGCCATCGAAAAGGCTGTTGATCATACAACCCGGTCCTACGAGAGCACGACGGTTGTTAAAATAATTCTCCTTAGACGGATCTGAATCTTGCCAAACCTTCTTTTCGCTTTTGTCAACACCATTTGCGGTTGCGGCAACCATTGGCATAGCCAAAAGCAAGAGAGTTACGACAAAACAAATTTTCCTGAAAAATCTCATTGACATCATTAAAAAAGTTTTTTTGATTTTATCGTATTATACGTATTATTATTTCAATCAAAACGTTTCTTCTAAATTCGGAATTTGCGCCTCTCAAAATTTTCGACGCAAAGGTATATATATCCTGGAGATTAAAGTGCATCAAGTAAGCTTCCAGTAAGTACGAGTAATATGAGAAATTCACAACTATCAGATAAACAGCAACTTACGCAACGGGGGGGGGTAAAAGAAAGTAAGAATCGAAAAAAAACGATAAAAAAAAAGTAGAAAGTTCATATAATATATCTAATAAAAAATCTGTAAATTTGTAGATAGAAAAGGTAAAATCTAAAGATTTAAAGACCATGAGGATATTGATATTAACCATAACTATCTGTCTGTCGATCATTAATGCTCGCGCAGACAATAACAAACTTTACGAAAGATTAGACTCAGTAATAGCCCATAGTGCGGATTATGATGTCATAAAAGAAAAAAGGCTAAAAGACATTAAGCTTGGAGCTAAATTCGTGACCGCTGCAACAGACAAGCTACGCATATATGAACAGTTGGCAAACGAGTATAGTCTATACGTTTACGACTCGGCAATGGTGTATGTCCAAAGGGGAATAAGCCTTGCCAAACAGACTGGCAATTCTGATTATTGCAACCGATTCCTGATTACAAAGGCAAGTCTGCTGATTGAACGAGGATTCTATATTGAGGCGAAGGAAAGTCTGGACAAAATCGAGATATCACAATCCGATCCAAAGCAAAATTTCCTTTTCTACTGCGCCCAGAGTTCACTCTATTACAATCTGAATGCCTGTTGTCAGAAAATGGAGTTCAGCCAACATTATAACGAACTGTTCAAGGAATATATTGGCAAGGCACTATACTACTGTCCGAAGAATAGTGCAATGTATTATTACATGAAGGGTATTAACCTCTTTTACTCAGGCAGGAGTATCAATGAGATTAGTGCTTCATTGAATAAGGCAATGCAAATGTTCGGACCCGAAAACCGCATGTACGGCAGGGCGGCATACGCTCTGTCAAAGGCTTACGGCGACAATAAACTGTGGGAGCAGCAGAGGCGTTGTCTGCTGCTTGCTGCCATTAGCGATGTAATGTCGGCTAACAATGAGAGTCTGGCATTGCAGGATGTTGCTCTGTTGCTTTATAAAAACAAAAATGATCTTGACAAAGCCCGGAAATATATCAATCAAACATTGAAAGACGCACATGCATACAATAGTCGTCTGCAACGGGTAGAGCTGTATACCAACCTGCATGTAATATTGTCAGCTTACAATGAAAAGCTCCAAAAGGAAGCCATCTGGAAAAACGTGACGATAATATGTATACTTGTGCTGTTGGTTGTCATTGCAGCAGCAGTAGTGTACGTCAACCGGAAAAAAGATTTGTTGAAACTGTCGGAGAAGGAACTGAAAGCCTTGACTGAAGAGTTGAGCGCTACCAACAAACAACAGCTAAAGGACAACAAAGCTCTTCAAGACTCAAACGATGAACTGACAAGCTCTAACAAAGCGTTTCAGGACTCAAATGACGAACTGACGAGTTCAAACAAAGCTCTTCGGGACTCTAACGATGAACTTAAGGGCTCAAACAAAGCACTTCAGGACTCTAACGATGAACTTAAGGGCTCAAACAAAGCACTTCAAGACTCTAACGATGAACTGAAGAGCTCAAACAAAGCACTTCAGGACTCTAATGATGAACTTAAAGGCTCAAACAAAGCGCTTCAAGACTCTAACGACGAACTGACGAGTTCAAACAAAGCACTTCAAGACTCTAACGACGAACTGACGAGTTCAAACAAAGCGCTTCAGGACTCTAACGATGAGCTAATGAGTTCAAACAAAGCGCTTCAGAACTCCAATGATGAGCTGAAATACAACAACAATGAACTTAAGTACAATAACAATGAACTTAAGAACTTTAACAACGAGCTTAAAGACTCCAACAAAGCACTTAAAGACTCTAACAACGAACTTAAGGACTCAAACAACGAGCTTAAGGACTCAAACAAAGCACTTCGGGACGCAAATGATGAGCTTGAAAACACCAACGCAAAGCGTGAGTTGATGGCTAATGCCTTTATCATGCTCTGCTATCAGTATATTGAGCGGTTGGACAGTCAGCGCAAACTGGTAATACGTAAAATTAAAGCCAATCAGCAGAACGAACTGCTGAGCATTCTCTCATCTTCAAAGCGAGGCACAGAGGAGAGCCAGAGCTTCTTCTCGCAGTTCGACAAAATCTTCCTCTCGCTCTATCCCTCGTTTGTAAATGAACTGAACTCACTGCTGATACCCGAGGCACAAATCGAGCTTAAGGAAGACAACGAGCTGACTCCAAGCTTGCGTGTAGCAGCCTTGGTAAGACTGGGCGTAACGGAAAGTCCTAAGATTGCCGGCATCCTCTCCTACTCGCTACAAACAATATACAACTATCGCTCTACACTAAAGAACAGCGCCATCGACAAAGAACACTTCGAAGAGAATCTGCAAAAGCTGTGCTCAGTTTATTAAGGGGTTGTTGTAGTGTTGGGGAGAACTGTTGCGTAATGACAAATTATAAATTATTGCTGTCCGGTAAACAATCCGCTACGCGTAGCGCAGGCGCAGCGAGTTGAGCACCACGCTTACGCTTGAGAACGCCATTAGGGCGCTTGCCCACATCGGCGTTATCTGAAAGTCGACACCGAAGATGTGTAGGGCACCGGCGGCGAGGGGGATGCAAACGATGTTGTAGACGAATGCCCAAAAGAGGTTCTGCCATATCATGCGCACGGTACGTCTACTGAGATTTACGGATTCGGGCAGCGCCATGAGGTCATCGCCCATCAGCGTTATCTGCGCCACGTCCATCGCCACATCTGTGCCGCGACCGATAGCTATGCCAACGTCGGCGAGGGCGAGTGCCTGCGTGTCGTTGATGCCGTCGCCCACCATAGCCACGCGCTTGCCTTCGCTCTGTAACTGCTGCACGAGTGCCTGCTTGTCGCCCGGCAACACCTTGCTGCGATAGTTGCGTATGCCAGCCTCGACAGCCCAATAGTGCGCTGCCTCCTCCTTGTCGCCACTCATCATGTACACCTCAATGCCAGCACGCTGCAGCTGCGCTATCGCCTCCTTGGCGTTAGGCTTCAGTGTTTCGCGCTCTTCGAGCGGTATGTCAGATGGGCGTGTGAAGTCGATGTTCGGGTTGGGGATGGTGAGCGTGCCCGTCTTGTCGACAACGAGTGCCTGAATCTTATGCAGGTTCTCCAGCGCCGACGCGTCCTTTATGAGAATCTGCTTCTGCGCCGCCTTGCCGATGCCCACCATGAGCGCCGTCGGCGTAGCCAATCCCATTGCGCAGGGGCAGGCTATGACGAGCACAGCCACAGCCGAGAGAATAGCGTGCGGCAGTGCGGCGTTGCCTCCTACAGTCCACCACACGCAGAACGTGAGCAGCGCGATGGCAGCCACCGTCGGCACGAACACCCGTGCGGCTCGGTCTACGATGCGCTGCACTGGTGCCTTGCTGCCCTGTGCCTCCTGCACCATGCGTATGATGTGCGCAAGGGCGGTGTTCTCGCCAATCTGTCGCGCACGCATACGCAGCTTGCCTTGGCTCGGTATGGTTCCGGCGAGCACGGTGTCGCCTGCTTTCTTCATAGCCGGAGTGGGTTCGCCACTAATCATTGCCTCGTCGACATAAGCAGCATCAGCGGTCATAAAACTCTCTGCCGCACACACCACGCCGTCCACCGGAATCTTCTCTCCGGCGCGCACCTCTATCGTGTCGCCTATCTGAATCGTAGAGATAGGCACCTCCTCCATGCGATAGTCGTCGGTGCCTTCCATCTTCTCGTGCGTCACGATGCGCGCTGTCTTGGGCTGCATGCCCATGAGTTGGCGTATGCTGCTCGCCGTGCTGTCTTTCGCTTTCTCCTCAAGGCAGCGGCCTGTGAGCACGAACGTGATTATCATCACCGAAGCGTCGAAGTAGGTGTGCCACTCTATGCCGCGTGCGCCCCAAACCGCCTCGCCGAAGAACGTGTTGAACGTACTGAAGAGGAACGCTATGAGCGTGCTCAGCGCCACGAGCGAGTCCATGTTCGCCGTGCGATGCGTTATCTGTTTTGCCGCCGACACATAGAAGCGTCTGCCGCAGTATAACATGTTTAAGAGAGCAAGTATGAGACAAATCTGATTGTTGAACGTTCCGTCGCCGCTCATGCCGAAGTACATCGTGAGCGCGGCGAACAGCCACGAAAGTAGCGTACGGCGGCGCAGCAACGTATACTCGCGGCGGTTAATCTCCTCGGCGTTGCGGTCGTTCTCCACCACGAGGTCGTAGCCGGCGTTGCTCACCTCGCGCTTCATGTCGTCGAGCGTAATCACGTCTGGGTCGTAGTCGACGAGCACCGTGCGTGTAGACAGCGTTACTGTAGCCGAGTTGACGCCCCGCAACTTACGGAGCGTATTCTCTACGTTGGCGGCGCAGACAACGCACGCCATACCTATAACTGGTATTGTCTTTTTCATACTGATTTTTTTTATAATTTGAATGCAAAATTATAAAAAACACAATGCAATGAGGTTGCAAAAACCGAATAAAATATCCATAAGTGTACTTTAGAACCCATAATTTAACAAGAAAAGTGTATTTTTAGATAGATAATTTCACAGGAAAAGTGTATATTTGCAGCGTAAGAAATACAAGAAAAGTGTAATTATGCTATACAGAAAGATAGAGAAATACATCACAAATCATTTACAATCAGGCACTAACAAGATTCTGATTGTAGATGGTGCGCGTCAGATTGGCAAGTCGTACATTATCCGCGAAGTAGGAAAGAAACTTTTTCCGAACTACATTGAGATTAATATGGAGACAGACAAGCTTGGAAACAGAACGTTTGCAGAAGCCAAGTCTGTAGATGATTTCTATCTGGCTTTAAGTACGATAGCTGGCGACAGAATGAAAGAAAAGGAGAACACCTTAGTATTCATCGACGAGATACAAGCATACGACCACCTGCTAACCTTGCTAAAGTTCTTGCGAGAAGACAACAAGTTCACATATATCGCAAGCGGTTCGCTGTTAGGCGTCACACTAAAGACCACGTCGTCCATCCCGCTGGGCAGCATAATCATCAAGCACATGTATCCATTGGACTTTGAGGAATTCCTAATAGCCAATGGTGTCGGTCAACTGGTACTTGACACTATCCGCAAGAAATTTGCGGCAAGGGAGTCGATGCCTGAAGCCATCCACAACAAACTGCTCGATTTATTCAAGAAGTATCTCTTGGTTGGAGGATTGCCGGATGCCGTAAACGAGTTCGTGACAACAAAGAATATCACTACAATCCGTAGCATTCATAATGCTACGCATCATCTCTACGGAGTTGATGCTGCACGCTATGAAGACATGCACAACCGACTGAAGATACAGCGTATCTACAGTATGATACCTTCCAACTTGGAAAACAAGAAGAAGCGAGTAGTAGCAAAAGACATTGAAGACAAGAAGGGAAAACGTATGAACGACTACGCTGAGGAATTCGACTATCTGATTTCGTCGGGTATAGCATTAGAGGTAAAGGCTATCAGCAAGCCAAGTTTCCCATTGATAGAAAACAGCGGCAAGAACCTTCTAAAACTCTACATCAATGATGTAGGCATACTGACAAGCATTTTCTACGGCAACAACATTAAAGCTATAATGGATGATGTGGCAAGCATTAATCTCGGATCGGTCTACGAAACGGTTGTTGCTCAAGAGCTGAAGGCGCATGGTTTCAGCCTCTATTACTATGACAACAAAAAGACGGGCGAAGTGGATTATCTGATAGACGACATGGAGAATCTTTCGGTACTTCCGCTCGAAATAAAATCGGGAAAGGACTATCAAGTGCATAGCCCACTTGATAAGTTCTTACAGATAAAGGAATACAACATACAACAAGCCTTCGTACTCTCCAATGCACAACAAGTGGAGATAAAGAATGGGGTTACATACCTACCTATATATTATATAATGTGTATAGAATCGCAATAGGCAGAGCCGATTTAGAACCGGCTCTTGCATGACGTTGCTTATTGACACGCCTCCCCACTATGACCGCTTCTGCGTATCGGGCAGCAGTCCGGCGATTATGCCGAGCAGCGGCAGGAATGCGCTCACCTTGAAGATGAATTCGACGCTGGTCTTGTCGGCGAGCCATCCGAAGAACGCCGAACCGATGCCGCCCAGACCGAACATAAGGCCGAAGAAGATGCCAGCGATGAGTCCTACTTTGTCGGGCATGAGGTCGGTGGCGTAGACCACTATCGAGGAGAACGCCGAGGCTATGATGAGTCCGGAGAGGAAGGTGAACACAATGGTCCACGTCAGACTGACGTAGGGCATGGCGAGGGCGAACGGAGCCGCGCCAAGGATGGAGAACCATATCACGTACTTGCGTCCAAAGCGGTCGCCGAACACGCCGCCGGCGAGTGTGCCGATGGCGAAGGCGGCGAGGAACACGAAGAGGCATATCTGCGAAGCCTGCACCGAGACGCCGAACTTGTCGATGAGGTAGAACGTGAAGTAGCTCGTGATGCAGGATGTGTAGAAGTATTTCGAGAAGACGAGCAGGATGAGTATGAGTAATGCGCCGTACTTTGCGCGTCGGGAGATGTGCGTGTTCAGCACTTCCGCCTTGCGCGGATGCTTCACGGCGTACTGCAGGCGGGCTTTATACCACGCTCCGAGGCGCACCATGATGAGTGCTGCGAGCAGGGCGGCTATGGCGAACCACGATATGGCGTGCTGTCCGAAGGGCAGGATGATGAGCGCTGCGAGCAACGGACCGAGCGCCGAACCGCCGTTGCCGCCCACCTGAAAGATAGACTGCGCAAGACTCTTCTTGCCGCCCGACGCCAGTTGCGCCACGCGCGACGCCGTAGGGTGGAACATGGACGAGCCAAAGCCCACGACGCTCACAGCCAGCAGTATGAGCAGATAGTTCTCGGCGAACGCAAGCATGAGCAGTCCGGCGAGCGTGAAGCACATGCCAACGGAGAGCGCATAGGGGCGCGGATGGCGGTCGGCAGACAGTCCGGTGAAGGGCTGCAGAATGGAGGATGTCATCTGAAAGACAAGCGTTATGATACCTATCTGCGCGAACGAGAAGTCGAACTTGTCCTTGAGGATAGGATAGATAGACGGAATGATTGACTGTATCATGTCGTTCAGAAAGTGAGATATGCAACAGATGACGAGCACGTAATAGACCGTGCTCTCTGTCACTGTAGGGTTGCCTTTAAGGATGCGGCTTATTGATTTCATATACTTTTTACTTCTTTACTTTTAAAAGCGTTTGTGGGTGTGTGGGTGTGTGTTTGTGGGTGCGTGGTATGGGCAAGATGCCCATACCTCCTATTTAGCTGCAAAGTTACTGCTTTAATCTGAAACAGAAAAACGTTTGTATGATATAACCGAAAAAAGCCGAAGGCAACGATGCCTCTGGCTTCTAACTCTAACAACAAATTTTGAGAGGAGCTTTACTTCACCTCCTCAGGCAGTACGGGCATTGCGCCGTTCTGCGTGCAGACGTATGCACTCACTCTCACTGCGCGCTCGTGAGCCTCAGTCACCGGCATTCCGGCGAGTATAGAAGCACAGAAGGTGCCCGTGAACGAGTCGCCTGCGCCAACGGTGTCAGCCACCTCAACCTTCGGTGTGGGCTGGAACGACATCTCGCCTGGTGTGAACACGTACGAGCCGTTTACGCCGCAGGTGAGCACGAGCATATCGAGGTCGTACTTGCCAAGGATGAGCCAGCACTTGTTCTCGATGTCCAAGCCCGGATAGCCGAACATTCTGCCGATGAGCACAAGCTCCTCGTCGTTGATCTTAAGAACGTTGCAGCGCTTCATGCTCTCACAGATAACATCCTTTGTGTAGAAGTCCTGGCGCAGGTTGATGTCGAATATCTTCATACAATCGGCAGGTGTAGCGTCGAGGAACTTGTAGATTGTCTCGCGGCTCACCACGTTGCGCTGAGCGAGCGAGCCCCAGCACACAGCCTTTGTGTCCTCGGCGATAGCCTTCACCTCGTCGGTGAACGGGATGTTATCCCACGCCACGTTCTCCTTTATGTCGTATGTAGGTATGCCCTCGTCGTCGAGCTTCACCTGCACGGTGCCGGTTGGATAAGGCACGCGCGGCATGCAATACTGCAAGCCCTTCTCCTCGAGCTGCTGCACGGTCTCCTCAGCGAGCTTATCCTCGCCAAGAGCGCTCACAGCGATTGAGTTCAAGCCGAACTGACCGGCGTGGAACGCGAAGTTAGCCGGTGCACCACCAAGTTTCTTACCTTCAGGAAGCACGTCCCAGAGTGCCTCACCGAGTCCTACTACATATTTCTTTTCCATAGTTTTATTGTCTTCAGTTATTGTTTTTTTTGAATAAGCCGAGCATTTTAAGCCGAACTAAGCCTTTTTAAGCCTTTCTAAGCCAAGGCAAACTAAGCCTTCCTAAGCCTTTTTAGGCTAACTAAGCCCTCCCCGACGGGGAGGGTTGGGAGGGGCTTGAGGGTTGGGAGGGGCTTTTTACTTTTTTACTCTTTTACTTTTTTACTTTTAAATTAGTTCTGCTTTACTTTAGGTATATAGCTGAGCAGATAGAGCACGCCAATAGCCATCACAGCAGCAGCCCAAACCTGCGGATACTGAGCGCCGGCTGACTTTGCTGCGTCGCTGGCGAAGCCCATAAGGAGCGGGAAGACGGTACCGCCGAACAGACCCATGATCATAAGGCCCGAAACCTCGTTCTTCTTCTCCGGAGCAGAAAGCATAGCCTGCGAGAAGACGATAGAGAACACGTTAGAGTTGCCGTAGCCTACGAGAGCGATAGCTGCCCAAAGCTCCCACTTCTCTGTGCCGAACACCAAACCGACCATAGAGAGCGCCATCATCAGCACGATGATTGTAAAGAAGGTGCGGATATTGAGCTTGCGCATAAGGATTGAGCCGGTGAAACAGCCGAGCGTACGGAACGCGAAGTAGATTGACGTAGCGTACTCGAACTGGCTGAGCGAGTCGCCGGCACCGTCAAGACGCTCGAACAACACTTTCGGTGCAACGGCGTTAGTACCTACATCGATGCCCACGTGGCACATAATGCCGACGAACGAGAGCAGGATGATTGGCGAACCGAGCATCTTCAGACAGTCGGCGAAGCCAGAAGCCTTGCCTTCGATAGGTTCCTCCTCGATGTGTGTCATGCCGAGCCACAGCGTAGCCACCATACCTATAACGAAGAAGAGGAGGAAGAGGATGCGCCAGCTGAGTCCGAGGATAGGAGCTGTAGTGGTAGCGCCCCAAGCAGCGATGAGCGGAGCGATGAACGAAGCGATAGCCTTAACGAACTGACCGAAGGTGAGCGTCGAAGCCAAGTGACCCTTCACGAGCATCGTCACGAGCGGATTGATGCCGGTCTGCATGATGGCGTTGCCTATGCCGAGCAGCGAGAAAGAGATGTACATCAGCCAAAGCTGGCTCTCCTTTGTAGGCATAAAGCTGTCGAAGAGCGGCAGGAACACAGCCAATGTTGTGATTACTACTGAGAGCAGCACGGTCTTCTTTCTACCTATCTTATTCATGAGCATGCCCGTAGGCACAGAGAAGATAAGGAACCAGAAGAACACGAGCGAGGGGAAGAAGTTTGCAGCGGAGTCGGAGAGTCCGAAGTCTTCCTGCATGTTGTTTGAAACCGCACCGACCAGGTCGACAAAGCCCATCGTGAAGAACGTAATCATCACCGGGATGAGTGTCAGTTTGCTTTGATTGGAATTGTTCATTGCGTATAAAACTTTTAGTTATTAGTTGAGTTGAGAATTAATTTCTGCGGCAAAATTACGCTAAACGTGCCGAACAGAGCGAAAATTATGTTACATAAAATTGTAATAATCGCATTGCACAACATATTTGCTACAGATGCAACATTCGTGCTATTGCGCTTTACACAGTACAAGAAAGCGGAGGATATCACACCTCCGCTTTTTTGTATTAAGGGTTTTATACTTACTCCGAATATCGGTGGCGTCTTTTAGTAGTTCTTGTTCTGCTTATACAAGCCAGGCACATAGTAGAGCTGGTTGTAAGGAATCGGGTAGAACTCGTTCTTGCCAGCCGTGTAGTGGGCATCCTTAAGATACGTAGCGTATGTCTGTCCGTCGTACACGTCGTTCTTCTCGGTTGCGAAGTAGGCGTTGAGAGTCTTTGAAGCCAATCCCCAGCGACGCAGGTCGAAGTAGCGTCCGTTCTCCATTGCAAGCTCCAGACGGCGTTCCCAACGCAGACACTTGCGTGCCGTCTCCTTGTCCTTGAAGTAAGACTCGGGATAGAGCGCTATCTCGCACTGATCCTTGGCGTAAGCGATGTGCTTGTCAACAGAGTTCTTCGCACGCTGGCGAATGTCGTTGATTATGGTGCGAGCCTCAGCAAGCTGGTCGGTCTCGATGAGAGCCTCTGCACGCATGAGCATCACATCGGAGAAGCGGAACACATAGTCGTTCATAGCGAACGCCTGCCATGAGCCGTTGTAGGTCTCGCCCTTAGAGCGCTGCGGCACCTCCTTCATAGAGCAGTAGTAGCCGTAAGTGTTCGGTGTGCGACTGTTAGCCTTTGTGAGCGTATACTCCTTCTCGTACTTGTACGGGAAAGTAGGCATACCAACGGTGTGGAAGAGACGCGGATCCCATTTCTGGGTGGTCGGCTGGCCGTTGACGGGATAGTCGATATGCTTGTTGTAGTCGTCAAACTCGGGCAGTCCGTTCTTTGTCTTGAAGGCGTTCACGAGGTCCTGCGACGGCTTGTGGAAGTCCCATCCGCACGACCACATTCCCCAAACACCGTTGAGCACGTTGCTCCAGTTGGCGCGTCCGAAGGTGGTATTGTCGTCCTTGTAGTCGGAAGTCTGCACAGCGAACACACTCTCCTTGCTGTTCTTATGTTCGGGCAGGAAGATGTCGCCGTAGTCTTCAAGATAGCCGAAGTAAGGCGAGTTCTTCACCACGTTTGTGTATTCGATCACCTTCTGCATATACTCCGTGTTGATGTGGTCGTAGCCGTTGGTTGCCTCGTAGCCGTCGCCGTAGGCAAGCGTCAGATAGCACTTGGCGAGATATGCCGCAGCAGCAACGCGGTTGACGCGGTTCTGCTCTTTCTGCATCTCGGGCAGCACGTCGTAAGCCTCCTTGAAGTCGTTTATTATCTTGCCGAACAACTCCTGGTATGTAAACTCGTCGTTGCGGGTCTTCTCCTGAAGATTGTTCTTCATTACGTTCTCGTCAATCCAAGGCACCTGGCGGAACATGGTGATGAGCTTGAAGTAGAAGTGGGCGCGCAGGAACTTCACCTCTGCCACACGCTGCTTCGTCACCTCCTCGCCAAGTTTGCTGTCGCCATACTGCTCAAGCGAGAGCAGAGCGCGGTTGCAGCGGCTAACAGCACAGTAGAGGCGATACCAAAGTTCGTCGAACTCGCCCGGTGTAGAAGTCATGGTCGACCAAATCTCCATCGGATGATAGCCAGTGTCGGTAGTGCCCGATCCGCCCTTCAAGCAGTCGTCTGACGACAAATCGCCGTAAGGCCAGAGATTGAACGGATAAGAGTACCAGCAGTCGCCGAGCATGGCGTATGCCGAATTGACCATATCGTCGGGGAGTTTGAAAGCCTTGTCCTGATCGACTACACCCTGCGGAGAGTCGTCGAGGAAATCGCTGCACGATGTTACAGTGCCGAGCGTGAGCATCGCTGCAAATATATATTTAGATAAATTTTTCATTGTTCTGATTCTTTAAATTGTTTTGACTTCTTTGTAATATCAATAGCTCCTTAGAAACTGAGCTGCAGTCCGAACGACACTGATGAAGAGTGAGGATATGCCCAGTTGGGGTTCTCGGGGTCGGAGATGGTGAAGCTGCTGCTCTTCCATGTGAAGAGGTTCTGACCCGAAACATATACACGAGCCGATGTCATGTGGAGCTTCTTCAGGAGCGAGTCGCTGAAGTTGTAGCCAAGCTGCAGCGTGCGGAGCTTCATCCAGTTGCCGTGTTCTACGAAGTAAGTAGAAGCGCGTCCCTCGTCACCGGTGTTGTTGGTTGTGAGCGCCGGTATCTTAGACGAAGTGTTGTCCTCGGTCCAAGCGCCAAGCAGACGGTTGCCCTTGTTGCTTCCGGCATCGGTGATGCTCCAGAAGTCGGTCTGGAATTTCTGGTTGTTGTAAACATCTACGCCGCATACTCCCTGGAAGAACATAGAGAGGTCGAAGTTCTTGTATCCGAGCTGCACGTTAAGACCCCAGTTGAAGTCGGGCACCGGATTGAATATCCATGTCTGGTCTTTTGCGTCGATAGTGCCGTTGTGGTCGAGGTCGGCATACTTCAATCCGCCCACACGAGCGTTAGGCTGACCAGAGGCTTTTGCCTCCTCGCTGTTCTGGAAGAGTCCATCTACAACGTAGCCCACGATAGAGCCGTAAGGCTTCTTCGACTGCACGAGGTTCTCCTTCATTGTGTGTGCATACGAGCCGGTTGTGGTAGAAGGCAGATACGTCACTTTGTTGCGGAAGAAGTCGATGTTGGCAGTCACGTCGTAGCGCAGACCATACTTAGTGATGTGGCGGTAGCCTACGCTTGCCTCCATACCCACGTTGCGAAGCGACGGACCGTTCGACCATGTAGAACCGCCCTCGCCCACTGCTCCGAGGAATGCCGGCGAGATAAGCATGTCCTTTACATCCTTAATATATGCATCAACCGATCCGTAGAGTTGCTGGTTGAGCAAAGAGAAGTCGGCACCAACGTTATACTGTATTGTTGTCTCCCACTTCAAGTTGTCGTTCGCGGTCTGAGTTGCGCGGAAACCTGACGGGAAGATGCCTGTACCCTGACGATAGATATCGTAAGCGGTAGATGTAACACGGTCTAATCCGTAGTCGGCTACATACAAGCCGTAGCGAGCTGTGTTGGAAATCTCCTGGTTACCAGTCTTACCCCATGAGGCACGAATCTTAATATCGTCAATCCAGTTTGCTTTGAGGTTCTTCGAAAGACGATAGCCCAAAGTAGCTGCAGGGAAGTTGCCATAGCGATTATTCTTGCCGAAACGCGAGCTACCGTCGCGACGTATGGTGAACGAAGCAAGGATAAGATCCTGCCAGTTGTAGTCGACCTTACCGAAGAACGAAGCCAGCGAGTAGCCAGAACCGATACCCGTAGCGCGCTCAATACCCGTAGCGGCATCGGGCCACATATAGTCCTTGTCCTCTATCACGAAGCTCTGGGCATACGCACCCATATCCTCTACGGTCTGCTTGTGCAGTTCCATACCGGCAAGCACCGTGAAGTCGTGGTCGCGTGCAATCTTGAAGTTGTAATTGGCTGTGTTACTCCATGTCCAGCGCACGTCGTCGTGGGCAGAGAGTGTGGTGCTCGGTATGTTGTTGTTCACGATGTCCGACTTGAACGTGTGGTTCATCGAGCGAATGAACGAATGGTAGTAGTCGAGACCGAAATTAGAACGGAGCACAAGGCCCTTCAGCGGTTTCACATCTACATAGGCATTGCCGAACACACGCCATATCTTCTGTGCGTTGTCGCGGTTCATGTACATCTCGCGCAGAGGGTTCTGACGGTCGCTCATACCACCCACCGGACCAGCGAATGTAGTGCCGTCTTCTTCGTATACGGGCACCGTAGGCGACATCTTCAACGCATTCTCCATCGGTGCGCAATCCACCTGCTTTGAGTAGGTTACAGTAGCGTTTTCGCCTACACTTACAATCTTGTTCACATTGTATGTAGAGTTGAATCGGGCAGAGAAGTTCTCGAAGTTAGAATACTTCAAGATACCGTCGTTCTTCTTGTATCCTGCCGAGAAAAGACCAGTGAACTTGTCGGTGGCACCCGACAGAGAGAGGTCGTAGTTCTGCATGAAACCGGTGCGCGAAATCTCGTCAAGCCAGTCGGTGTCCGACAGTCGCATTGTTTTCTTTGCATTGATATAGCCGTCGTATGCACCGTTTACGGTATATGTCTTATAGCTTTTTGAGGCAGGATCGTATGCCTTGATGGTGCGGCCGGTAGAGGCTTTGAGGTCAAGACCATAGTTGTGGGCATAAGCCACGGGGTCGAGACCATCGTTGAGCGCAGCCTGAGCCATTGCCGTTGCATACTCTGAGGTGTTGCAGAGCTTCATCATCGACTGCGAGTTGTAGAACTGAGCTGTAAGGTTTGCTGAGAAGTCGACATTCAGCTTGCTACCCTTCTTGCCATGCTTTGTGGTGATGATGATTACGCCGTTGGCAGCACGCGAACCATAGATAGATGCCGAAGCAGCATCCTTGAGCACCTGCATACTCTCAATATCGTTCATGTTGAGCGAGTTGAGGGTTGTGGTGGTAGGCACACCGTCGATAACAAAGAGAGGATCTTGAGAAGAATTGAACGAACCGATACCACGAATGCGAACCGTACCGGTGCCAACTGGCGAACCGTCGGTGGTGATAGTCATGCCCGGCACCTTGCCTTGAAGCGAACGCATAGGATCTGTGTCGGCTGACGACTTGAGGTCTTTGGTGCTTACTACAGATACAGAACCCGTCAAGTCGGCCTTGCGCTGCACCTGATAACCCGTTACTACCACTTCGCCGAGCACCTCCGAGTTGTCCTGAAGCACAATCTTGAGGTTTTCGCCTGCCTTCACCTCCTGGTCTTTGCAACCTATATAAGAGATGATAAGGGTTTCGCCTGGCTTCACGTCAAGTTTGAAGTTGCCGTCGATATCCGTCACTGTACCCATGTTCTTGGCACCCTTAACCTTAACCGATGCACCGATAATAGGTTCACCGGCGTTGTCGGTCACTGTTCCACCGATGCCGTTGGTCTGAGCGTATGCGCCTGACCCAGCGAGCATGAGCATACCTACTAAAGCTACTTTTGCTTTTTTCATAAGTTTTACGTTTTTTGTTTTGGGTTTAAGTTTTACGGTTGCAAAGTTAGAAAACAAAAGATGAGTAATATTTT
>ERZ791801.665-NODE-665-length-30458-cov-3.750946_pt1 | contig 30458 bp, 27 predicted proteins | sample MGYA00510309_ERZ791801 | MGnify/ENA primary metagenome ERZ791801 (study PRJEB30046, sample SAMN00791979) | human gut metagenome | study: EMG produced TPA metagenomics assembly of the A metagenome-wide association study of gut microbiota in type 2...
TATCTACAAAAAAATATTGCTCAATTTCTTTTCGTTGTTATTTTTTTTGGATTATTTGGATATTGTAGTGATATAAGATATCTTATTATGTTTCTAATTGCTGGAGCATTAAGAATTTATTACAATAGCATGAAAAATTAATATTATTAACGCTATATACTAATTAAAAATTTTTAATTAAATCTTTTAACTTAACTATTTTATTATCTTTCAATATCAATTTTATTATAAACAAAGTTTATCAAACTTTTGCTGCTTTTTTAATTTGTTATTTCTTTTTTAGCTGCGCTAAAATTTTTTCAGTATCTTCACCTAAACGCGGAGCACGCTTATTCAATCGCGCCGGCGTCTTACTGAGCTTCATCGCAAAACCGAGCTGCTGATACTCACCCAGTTCATCATCCTGTACATTCAGCACCATTTCATTAGCCTGCACCTGTTCAGACTCGACAGCCTCTTTAAAATTTAACACCGGAGTTACGCAGGCATCCTTATCAGCAAAAAAATCTTCCCATTCCCGCATCGTTTTCTGCTTAAAAGCTTTTGCAAGCTGTTCCTTTAAATAAGGATGATTACTTTCGTCGTCAATCATATCAATTAGTTCTTCCTTACCAAGACCCAGGCACAGATTACGCCAGAACTTTTTCTCCAGACAGCCTACGGAAACATAGCGTCCGTCAGCAGTAGCGTAAATATTATAGTTAGCATAAGCACCTGTAAGCCAGTTATTACCACGTTCTGCCACAAAACCACTGCCAAAGAAAAGGCTGGCAGCCCCAGGCATCAGATTCATAGCTACATTGAAAAGCGAAATGTCTATTTCCTGTCCCTGTCCGGTCAATGCAGCATGACGCAATGCAATCATAATACTCATGCCCGCTGAAAGCGCCGCATTCATATCTGCCATTAGTACTCCCGGAATAGCCGGCACACCGTCAGCTTCTCCGCTCATAGCCGTTACACCTGCAAGGCTGAGATAACCTAAATCATGGTCAGCCTTATGTGCCAGCGGTCCCTTACTGCCATAGCCGCTAAGTGAGCAATAAATTATCTTGGGATTAACCCTGGCAGCAGCCTCATAATCTACCCCCAGCTTCTTCAGTACGCCGGGACGATAACTTTCTACTACTACATCGGCTGTTTTTACCAGTTCAAGGAAAATGTTTTTACCTTCTTCACTTTTTAAATCAAGTACTACACTTTGTTTATTACGGTTAAGCTGCAGATGCCAGTAGCCAAAATCTTTTAAAAACGGCGGAAAGCTGCGGGAATAATCACCCTTGCCTGGCTCTTCTATCTTAATTACCTCAGCGCCAAAATCCGCCAGCAGCATTGTACAATAAGGTCCCGGCAGAAGTCTGGACATATCTAAAACACGAATTCCGGTTAAAGCCTGCATACTGCACCTCCGTTATCTTTACACCACCTGGAAAATATAAAATTTAAGATAAAAGGTTTCCGGTACATTCCACAACACCGGATGGTCAGGAGCCTGCTGACGCACTTCAATCTGACGCAGCGATACGCAGGCATCTTTGGCTGCATCATGCAGCATCTGAACAAAAAGTTCTTCCTTCATAAAATGTGAACAGGAACAAGTAGCCAAATAACCGCCGCGAGGCAAAAGCTTCATAGCTTTCAGATTAATCTCTTTATAACCGCGGACAGCATTCTTCACCGTACTGCCGGATTTTGTAAAAGCGGGCGGATCAAGGATAATAAAGTCATACTCATGCGATTTATTATTTACCAGCTCACTAAGTAAGTCAAACACGTTAGCCTGTAAGCCTTTAAAGCCTTTAGCAAGGCCGTTAATAGCTGCATTATGCTCAGCCATTCTTACAGCCTCTGCACTGATATCAACAGCGGTAACACTTGCTGCTCCGCCTTTAGCGGCATTCAGTGCAAAAGAACCGGTATGAGTAAAGCAATCCAGTACCTTACGTCCCTTCGCTATTTTAGCTACTGCCTGACGATTATATTTCTGGTCCAGGAAAAATCCTGTTTTTTGTCCGTTTTCTACATCGACAGTATATTTAATGCCATTCTCACAAATTTCCGCAGTTACAGGGCAATTCTCATCCAGTAAATCAGAACGGAAAAAGCCCTTATTTTCTTCCATACCTTCCAAGCGGCGTATTTTTACATCATTACGTTCATATAAACCGCGGATATTTTGTCCCATTTCCCGCAAAATCTTGATGAGCAGTTCAAAAATCATTTGCTTGCGCAGTTCTATGCCAAGTGATAAAGTCTGCGTTACAAGTATATCGTTAAAACGGTCTACCGTCAGACCTGGAAACATGTCAGCCTCACCAAAAATAAGACGGCAGCAGTTAAAATCCTGCTCACCCATAACAGTCAGACGATAATCAAGAGCATAACGCAGACGGCGCTCCCAAAAAGCCTCATCGAACTTATCATTAGTATTGGTAGAAATAATTCTTACTCTGATTTTAGAAATATCATTAACAAAACCGGTTCCCAGATATTTGCCTTTGGCAGTTACTACGTCTACTAAGTCACCGTTTTTATATTCTCCCTCAACATGAGTTACTTCTTCACCAAACACCCAAGGATGTCCGCCGCGTGCTGCGCGCTCTCCTTTAGGCGTGATATAAAATTTTGCAAAATTACGCATCAATATCTCTCCTTATTTATTCTGTCAGCTGTAACGGCACCGACTTGCCAATATACATACTTTCCGGTGTAACCGTACATTCCAATGCCACAACCTGTACTCCTGCCGCCTGAGCCGCTCGCAGAGCTTGGGCAAACTCGGGATGTGTTGCATAATTAGGTCTGAAAAGCTTTGCTCCGGTAAACTGAATAACAAAAATTACCGCTGCCTCATATCCCTGCTGCAGACAATCCGTCAGCTCCTGCAAATGCTTAACACCTCTTGCCGTGGGTGCATCAGGAAACATGGCAATCCCGTCATTTTCCAGGGTAACACCTTTTACCTCAATAAATATTTTTCTTTTCTCAGTTTCTAAATAAAAATCAAAACGTGAGTTGCCATGCCTGCATTCCGGCTTCATAACTCTTATTTCACCAAACGGCTGCTTCTCAGTCAGCCACTCTGCAACTGCTTTATTAGGTGCTTGAGAATCCATATTAATTAAAAGATTGCCCTTACGAACAGCAATAAGCGAATACTTTGTCTTACGTTTACTGTCATCATGCTGCTGCACATAAACAACTGCTCGTTCCGTCAGTAATTCACGGCAGCGTCCCGTATTTTTTACATGACATATTTCTGTTACGCCGTTAATTTCTACATGAGCAATAAATCTGTTAGGCCTGCTTAAAAAATAGCCCTGCTGAATATTACTGTATAACATGTCTTCCTCATTTTTGCTTTTATTATAGCAATAAAAACTTACTGAGTGCAAAGAAAAAAGCAGGCAAAGCCTGCTTTTTCACAAAATTATTTAATTATTTTCAATATTTTCAGCAATTAAAATGCCGGAACTACAGCACCTTTGTATTTTTCTTCAATGAATTTCTTTACGTCTTCAGAACGCAGTGCATTCATCAGTTTTTGAATTTCCGGACGTTTTTCATCGCCTTTTCTGATAGCCACGATATTAGCATAAGGAGATTCTTTCGGTTCGGTGAAGAGAGAATCTTTTACCGGGTTCAGCTGAGCTTCCATAGCAAAGTTAGAATTGATTACAGACAAATCAGTATCATCCATAGAACGCGGCAGAAGTGCTGCTTCAATTTCAATAATCTGCAGATTTTTCGGATTGCCAACAATATCTTTAGCAGTTGCGCTTACGCCAACACCGTCTTTCAGTTTCAGCAGCTTAGCGCTTTCCAAAATTGCCAGCGCACGACCGCCGTTGGAAGGATCGTTAGGAATAGCAATCTTAGCTCCGTCAGGAACATTCTTAATATCTTTAATCTTCTTAGAATAAATTCCCATCGGTTCAATATGTACCTTACCTGCAGATACCAGTGCCAGACCGCGATCTTTTACAAAAGAATCAAGATAAGGCTCATGCTGGAAGAAGTTTGCATCAATTTCCTTGTCATTGAGGGACAGGTTCGGTTTTACATAGTCACTGAATTCAACAATCTGCAGGTCAATGCCTTCTTTAGCCAGTTTCGGTTTAATCTGGTTCAGAATTTCCGCATGCGGAACAGGTGTAGCACCAACTTTCAGTACCACGTTTTTGCTCTCAGCAGCTTTATCACTGCCGCCGCAGCCTGCGGCTACCATTGCTATGCTGAACAGTGCCAGCAATGCCAGAAATAATTTTTTCATAAATTAACACTCCTTTTTATTAACACCACTCTATATGAGTATCACGCAATAAAAAAACTCTTTCCAAGGAAAGAGTCCATTTCGCTTTCCTCTCATCTTTCAAGATATTCTTGCAGGATGTGGCACCATAACAGATGTTTGGTTGCCGGACGTCATTGGGCCTGTTCCCTCGGTCACTCTTGATAAGAGCGTGTTTTTAAATTTGAAACTATATTATCCTATCAACTTTTCTTTGTCAACAAAATTCTGTAAAAGAAAGAGAGCAGCTTGTTAGCTGCTCTTTTTTGTATCATTTGTTACTTTTCTTTGCTATATTTGGCAATGCCTTCTTTATAAAAATCATTGCCTTCTGTATCAATGCAAACGATAGCAGGAAAGTCTTCTACTTCATAGCGACGGATAGCCTCAGGACCAAGATCTTCATAAGCAATCATTTCTTCGCCTTTAATAGACTGAGAAATTACTGCAGCTGCACCGCCGATTGCCACAAAATATACTGCACCATGTTTTACGCAGGCATCAATAACTTCCTGACTGCGCAGACCTTTGCCAATCATGCCGCGCATACCCTGTTCAATCAAAGTAGGAGTATATTTATCCATACGACCGCTTGTAGTAGGTCCTGCACTGCCGACAACTTCACCCGGTTTGGTAGGAGAAGGGCCAACATAATAAATAACATTATCAGTTAAGTCTAAAGGAAGTTTTTCTCCCCTTGCCAAAGCTTCAGTCAGACGTTTATGAGCAGCATCACGCGCCGTATAAATAGGACCGGAAATACGCACTACATCACCGGCATGCAGCCCTTTAACAGTTTCTTCTGTCAGCGGAGTCTTAATATATTTGATAACAGCTTGTTCACTCATAATGCTTCTCCTTATATTTCAGCCTCTGCACGACGTGCTGCATGACAATTCAGATTAACAGCAACAGGCAGACCGCCGATATGTGTCGGTGCATATTCAATATTTACCGCAACCGCAGTTGTACTGCCGCCTAAGCCGGAAGGACCTACACCAGTCTTATTTACCAGCTCCAGCAGTTTTTCTTCCAGTTCCGCATACTGCGGATTAGCATTGTGTTCGCCAACTTTACGGGTTAAAGAATATTTCGCCAGCAAAGCTGCTTTTTCCATATTGCCGCCGATTCCTACACCTACTGTTACAGGCGGGCAGGGATTAGGACCTGCACTGCGTACGGTATCAACAACAAATTTAATAACACCTTCAACACCGTCAGCAGGTTTGAGCATTTTCATAGCACCCATATTTTCACTGCCGCAGCCTTTAGGGCAAACAATAACCTTTACCTTATCGCCGGGCACAATGGTTGTATGAATAATAGCAGGAGTATTATCATTAGTATTCTTTCTGACAAATAACGGATCATCTACAGAAGATTTGCGCAGATAACCATTAACATAACCGTCAGCTACACCTGCATGAATAGCAGTATACAAATCACCGCCTACAAAGTGTACATCCTGACCAATCTCCATAAATACAACCGTCAGACCTGTATCCTGGCAGATAGGTACAGCTTTGCGCTTAGCCAGTTCTGCATTCTCAATAATAGTGCCGAGTATTTCTCTTCCCAAAGGAGATTCTTCTTCAGCAACTGCACTCTTGAATTTTGCAAGCAGTTCTTCCGGCAGATAATAGCAAGAATCCATGCACAGCTTGCTTACTGTCTTGGTAACCTCACTGACATTTATCTCTCTCATAATTATTCTCCTTAACGACCAACACGTTTCATAGTATTAACTCTGATTTCTTCAGGGTCTACGATTTTACGAGCCAAGCCTTTTTCAATAGCAACTTTAGCTACTGCTGCTGCTACAGCCGGAGCTACACGCGGGTCAAACGCATCAGGAACAACATAATCTTCACGCAGATCTTTTTCATCAATGAGTCCAGCAATAGCATATACTGCCGCAACTTTCATATCTTCGGTAATTGCTTTAGCACGTACGTCGATAGCGCCGCGGAATACGCCGGGGAATACGCATACATTGTTTACCTGGTTAGGACTGTCACTGCGGCCAGTGCCGACAACAGCAGCACCTGCTTCTTTAGCAGCATCATAAGAGGTTTCCGGAACAGGGTTTGCCAGAGCAAAAACAATAGCTTTTTCTGCCATGCTGCTGATAATTTCTTTAGTGAAAACATTGGGAGCAGATACACCGATAAGTACGTCAGCGCCTTTAGCAACATCAGCCAAGGTTCCCTGTTTATGTTCTTTGTTGGTTACAGTTGCCAGATAAGCCTGGATGCGGTCCAGTTTCGCATCAATGCCTTCATACAAAGCACCAAAACGGTCAACCATGATAACGTTTTCAGCACCCATGTTTACCAGCAGGCGGCCGATAGCACTGCCGGCAGCGCCGCAGCCGTTAACAACAAATTTAGCGGTTTTCATATCTTTTTTAACAAAACGAAGCGCGCCCATAACAGCAGCCAGGCAGGCAATTGCAGTACCATGCTGGTCGTCATGGAAAACAGGGATGTCACAGATTTCTTTTAAGCGACATTCAATATCATAGCATTTAGGAGAAGAGATATCTTCCAGATTAATTCCTGCATAGTTCGGCTGTAGGTATTTTACAGTTTTAATAAATTCTTCTTCATCTTTGGTATCCAGGCACACAGGCACTGCATCCACGTCAGCAAAAGTTTTGAACAGAGCAGCTTTACCTTCCATAACAGGCATAGCTGCTTCCGGACCAATATCACCAAGGCCCAGTACACGGGTACCATCGGTAATTACAGCTACCATATTGCCACGGCAGGTATATTCAAAAGAAAGATCTTTATTTTCCTTGATATCTTTACAAGGTTCAGCAACACCGGGTGTATAGGCAAGTGCCAAATCATGGCGGGTCTTGATAGGTACTTTGCTTACAACAGCAATTTTACCGTTATTATCCAAATGTAATTTTAAAGCTTCATCGCGTAATGTCATACCATATTCCCTCCAAAAATTTTATTTAGTGTATACTGTTATTGTAAGTTAATCTACTTAAATATGCAAGTAAACATACTGTGAAATTAAAAATTTCTGAAAATATTTTTTATCAGCTTTATGTCACAACCGTTAAAAATTAAACAAAAATCGTCCTGTATCAACTTGCAAATTGATAAAATCCACCTGCGGCTTAATGCCTTCCTGTAATGTAAGCACTGCAAAAGAAGGCTGTGACCCACCTCGCGGCTGTACAGGACTGCCTGGATTAACAAGCAGCTTATCGCCATACCATTTAGCCAGCGGCACATGAGTATGCCCGAAAACAACAATATCAGCCTCAAGCCTGTTGGCCCACCATGCCAGTTCAGCAACCTCCTGATGATGGAAATATCTATGGCCATGCGTTAACCAAATCTTAAAACTTTCCAGCGGAAAAATCTCATCAGGATTAGCATTGCTGCCGCCGCGGTCACAATTTCCAGCTACCTTAATTACAGGCAGCCCGCTCATACTTTCTAATAAGTATGCATCCTGGCTGTAATCGCCGGTATGCAGCCACATTTCTACCGGCGGTGTTTCCTGGATAATCTTTCTTATAATCTGCTGGTTGCCATGGGTATCACCGGTTATACCGATTTTCATTTCTTTTTACCCCATATAGCTACCAGCTTCTTAATAGCTTTGCCTCTGTGGCTGATTTTGTTTTTCTCCTGCATGGTAGCTTCTGCCATTCCTTTATGCAGTTCTGTAGACCAAAACAGCGGGTCGTAACCAAATCCGCCTGTACCAAGCGGTTCATGCAGCAGCATGCCATCGCAGCTGCCGTCTGTTTCATAAAGAACTCTGCCATCCGGCTGTACTACAGCCAAAGCACAACGGAAACGACAAGTACGCTTTACCTGAAATTTCATATTGTGCAGCAGCAGCTGATTGTTTTCTTCATCTGTAGCCTTTTCTCCAGCATAACGGGCACTGCGTACACCGGGAGCACCATCTAAAGCCTGTACTTCCAAACCGGAATCATCAGCAATGCAGACCATGCCTGTTTTCTTAGCATAATACGCTGCTTTCAGTTTGGCATTAGCAGCAAATGTTTTTCCTGTTTCTTCCGGTTCCTCAATCGCTTCAAAATCAGCCAGACATTTAATCTGTACCGGCAGCTCTTTCATCAACTCTCTAAATTCCTGCAGCTTACCCTGATTATGGGTAGCAATTACTAATTCCTGAATCAACTTTTCTAACCTCACTTAAATAGTTTCTATAAATCCATCTACAATATTTTGGATAAATACATATTGCCAGCGGCCGCTTTTTTTCTCCCGCAGCGCTTCATCATAAGCCTGCTGTCTGCATTTAGCGCAGATATATCTGGGCAGACAGACGATAAATGCGCTTTGATCACCAAAACGAGTGCCTTCGGCAGCAGTCTGGATGGTGAAATACCCGCCGCAGCTGCAATAATGTACTGTTTCTATCTGCTGCTCACGAATACCTTCTTCGTCATAATAAATACCTTTGCGGCGCTGCCAAATGCCGCCGCATTTTTCCAGCAGCTCTTTCTGTGTCTTAGCACGATTAAAGTATATTTCTCCCACCTGCTCAATAAGCTGGTCAACCCGCTGATTACAGCGTTTATCCTGCACGCGCAGCATACTTAAATCAGGCTCTACAACCTTGCTGTAATCCATACCCGCCATAGCAAGGATAATACCTGTATTTACATACGGCAGCGCACTTTCAATGGAATAACCGCCTTCAAGCACTGCTATATCAGCCTGCAGCTTATCCGCAAGACGTGCATATCCCTGTGCGGTTACCGACATAGATGCTAACGGATCGGAAAAATGATTATCCTGCCCGGCAGAGTTAATAATCAGCTCCGGCTGAAAATCTTCCAATATATGGCTGATTAAGCCGTCATACAGTCTGTGCAGTCCCTCGTCACCTGTACCCGGCAGCAGCGGCAGATTAATATTGGTGCCCCAGGCACCAGGACTTCCAGCTTCTTCCGGAAAACCAGTTCCCGGATAAAGAGTTCGCCCATCCTGATGGAAGGAAATATATAAAGTATCCGGGTCATGATAAAAGACGTCCTGCGAGCCGTCACCATGATGCACGTCAGTATCAACTACAGCAATCCTGCGTACCTGATATTTGCTGCGCAGATATTCTACCATGACAGCCTCAATGTTAACCGTGCAGAAACCACGGATACCATGAACTACACGCATAGCATGATGTCCGGGTGGACGTACCAGCGCAAATGCCCGCTTAACCTCGCCGCGCATTACAGCATCCGCCGCAGTAAGGCAGCCGCCGGCAGAAGCCAAATGAGCAGGTGTTATTAACCGTGCAATATTTGGAACACCAATGTGCGCTCGCTGCAAATCATTGATTTGTGCTAAACGAGGCCGATATTCCTTAATCTCTTCACAATCAAAGAGCCCTTCTTCTTCCAGTTGGTCACGCGTATATAAAAGGCGCTCCTGCCTTTCAGGATGCGCAGGGCTTATCATCCAGTCGAAGGCCGGAAAAAATACTAATCCAAGAGTATTTTTCATAATTGCACCTCCCTGCCGCGTACTTTATGCAGAATACCTGGCTTTAGCTGCATCCGCAGACTATAGATATCTCCCGTATCATAATAGCCATGAATCGTACGGAAATGCTCACTGCTTATTAATTCCACTTCCTGTGCCGGCAGCTGCCATTTTTCAGCCTGCTGCTGCAGCCATTCTGTCAAAACAGCTTCTGCCTTCTTCATATTAAAGCCACGCGGCAAATGCTGCCTTTGACCGCTTTCAGGAATAATATAATAACCGTCCGTCGTATCTGCACGCAGACCGGCAGACAAAGTAGGACGCGCCAAAGCTGCACCGATAGCGTTGGCTACCATAGCTCCTTCCGGTATCTCTACCGGCAGCTTCATAGCTTTACCTACAGCAGCTACCAGTCCGCGAGCACCTCCGCCTACACCAATAAGCTGCTGCGGTACAAATTCTGTGCCACGGATAACATCATCCACAGTATAAACTGGCTGCTTCGCCCACTCATCCAGCATTTCACTGATAGTATCTGTAATAACTTTCACAGCAGACTGAACAATCTTTTCTGCTTCCTTTAGAGGGCTTCCGCCAAATGCAGCTATAGCCTGCAAAGATTTTTCCGTATCACCAAAGGTAACATAGCCAGCTACACTCAAAGCATCCGACAATGTTGCTGCTTTGCCGCCAACTGCCGCTGCCGGTCCTTCTCGCATCGGGCCTACCTGATATTCTCCGTCAACTACAGAAATTCTACTGTCGCCGCCAATACCAATGCTGCGCATGTGGAATGCGCGTACTGCTGTAGGATAACCCTTTAAAACTGCACCTTTTTTCGCCATCAAGGGCATGCCATGCTCCCAAAAAGCAATATCGGTAGTAGTACCGCCAACATCAAGAGAAATGCTGTTCAGCTCCGGCGCAGATAATGCTTCTATTCCCAGTACGGACGCTGCCGGACCGGTAAATACTGCTTCTACCGGCTGATTCAAAGCAGCCTCCAAGGGCAAAGTACCTCCATCAGCCTTAAGTATATGTACAGGTGCTGTAATATGTCTTTGAGACAACGCCAGTTTAACTTTCTGACAGAACTTATCAAAGACCTTATATACTGCCGCTGCAAAATAAGCAGAGTTAGTACGGCGAATAAAATTCAGTTCGCCGCTCAGCTCACTACCGAGAAATATTTTCTGATAACCGCATTTTTTCAGCTCCTGTTTCAGCTGATACTCATTCTGCGGTTCCCGTACAGAAAATTTACCACTTACAGCACAGCTACCGCTACCATTGCGATGTAATAAATCTCTGTGTTTGCTCCAATCTATCTGTGCAGTCACCTTACCACGATGATCTACATAACCGCTGACATAATAAGGCTCTACCGGAAATTTTCCCTGCACATTCATCCCCGGCCCCGTCATTACTGCCAAAAAAACAGGGTCAACCTTATCTTCTGTCAACGCATTAGTCACAATAGTACTGGAAATTACTACCCGGCTTAACCTGCTTACATCTACAGCTGTCAGCACTTTATCCAAAGCCTGCAGCACACTTAACAATACATCATCATGATTTGTCGGCACTTTAGCCTGCGCAGCTACTTCCTGCTGGCTTATAACAACGGCATCAGTAAAAGTACCACCGACATCTATTCCTAAAAGCATATCTACACCCCCTTTTCCGTATCATTTTACGACTTATTTAATATTCCCTGCCAATACAGCAAATACCTGCTGCCGAAAAAAATAATAAAATGCCTCTGAAAAATGCTATTATTTTATCTGACCTTGATATTTATAATACTGACCAAAAAGTTTATTCTTATAACAATATTTTTGATTTCACAATTAATTCAATTCTTTGCCCTTCTTCTGCCATAGCTCTATTGTATACTGTAACCATAGCAAGTGAACAACTTGCTAAACCCTTCCCATCAAATTCATCATAAACAGCTTTCCTAAAGAGAAAACACTCACTACATCCCCTGTGAGTGTTTTTCTCTTTTTATTTTTATTTAACACTGTTGCTTTGCAGATAAAAATCCAAAAATTTATCAGCACAGGCAGATAAAGTAATACCCTTTTCCCAAAAAAGCATCTGCTCGAAAAACAATGCTTCTTCATCAATACGCCTGTACTGCATGCCCTGCGGCAAACTATGCAAGCAGCTTCCTGATACGACAGCTGCAGCACTACCAGTAGCGGCAAAAGTCAACGCAGCTCTGGCGGTTGTACTGGTAAACAGCATTACCGGTGTAAAACCAGCACCGGCACAGGCATTGGCAAGCAAGCGATAACAGCCAAAATTACAGCATAGCGGTACTCCAATCAGTTCTGTAAGCTTCAATTCCTTCGGCGGCGCAAAAGCTATCTTATTATCTTCGGTATAGACAACATAAAAATATTCTTTCTCACTGCTGCAGGTCTTAAAAAGAGATTTTTTAGCCAGCGGCGCGTTAGCAAAAGCAAAATCAGCCAAACCTTCTGAGATATGCTTCATCTGCGTTTGTACATCAACCTCATGCACCTCATAAATCACATCTGGATACTGCAAGGAAAACGGCAATAAATAACGGTGCATAAAAAAATCTGTCACACCTGGAGAAATGCTGAAAGTAAGGCTGCCTGCGCTGCCCTCCTGATAATTATTCATCTCTGTAAACAGATTTTCTTCCAGCATGCAGATTTTTTTAGCCTTGCGCAAAAAAGCTTCACCGGCTTCTGTCAGTTCTGCCTGCCGCATGCCTCTGCCAGTTTTCAGCAATTTAATATTATAATACTGCTCCATTGTTCTCACTTGCGCACTTAAAGCAGGCTGAGCCAGCGAAAGCTTTTTAGCCGCAGTAGTAAGATTCCCTGTTTCGGCAATAGTAATAAAGTTACGATAAAAATCGAAGTCCATAACGCACCTTTAAAATAAGATTTTTTTATTTTTATTAAAGAAAAATAATATTTTACTTTTTTATAACTTAATTCTACAATAAAAATAATCTTTAAACAAGAAGGAGCGATTTTTATGTATGGCAATAAACGCAAACGCAGATATCACTTTCTGGCTGTTGCGGCTGGCCCATCTATATTCTTACTTACGCTATTATTTCTGCAAAGCTTTTTTACCTTCCAGGGAGCTGCTGCACTCGGCACCATGCTCTGGATGGTTATCTGGTGGATTCTGCGTCCGGTAAATATATCGGTTACTTCCTTGCTGCCCATAGCGGTAAATGGACTTTTCAACCTTTTGCCCATGGAAGGCATTATAAGTCAGTATTTTTCTGAAATCATTGTATTATTGTTCGGTGCTGACTTAGTTTGCCTTACCTGGAGCACAACCGGTCTTGATAAGAGGATGGCTATCAAAATACTTTGCTGCATCGGTCCTTCCCTGAAGCAGCAGATAAGAGTATGGCTAATTCTTTCTACTGTTATGTCTATTTTCTTACCTAATGTCGTAGTCTGCACTATCATGGTTCCGGTAGCAGTTTCCATGCTGCAATTTTTAGGTGAAGGCAATATACGTTCCAGCCGGGTAGCCTTGCCGATACTGCTTGCTATCGTTTGGGGCGCTGGCATCGGCGGTTTTGGTTCTCCTTTAGGCGGCGCAGCTAACCTCGTTGCTATTAATTACCTTGAACAGCTGACCGGCAAAGAATTTATGTATATTGACTGGCTCAGTCGTTTTTTGCCCTTCTTGTTTCTTATTATGCTGCTTAATCTTTTCTTTTTGGAAAGAATCCCTGTTCCCAGTCAACAACTGGGGGAAACAAAGCAATATTTCAGCAAGCTTTATGCAGAGCTTGGTCAAATGAAAGACGGAGAAAAAATCAGTCTTATTCTCTTTTTAGCAGCTATGCTGCTTTCTTTCAGCAGACCTCTTTTTGCTGATATTTTTCCCGCTTTAAAACCTGCTTATATCTTTTTAATCTGTGGTTTTATGACATTCCTTTTTGAAGATGAAAACGGCAAATCTCTTCTCAGCTGGGAACAGGCTGAACATGGTGTTATGTGGGGCATGTATTTTCTGTTTGCCGGCGGTCTTGCCTTAGGCAAAATGGTTACTGATACAGGCGCTGCAGCAAAAATGGCTGAACTTATTACAATCCTCCCGTTAAGCGGTGGTTTGGAAACTATTTTTGTTTTCAATGTCTTCTCTTGCCTGCTGACAGAAATTTCTAGTAATACAGCCGCAGCAGCAATCGCTGTACCTGTAGTACAAAATATCGCACAGGCTTTAGCTTTAAATCCTGTACCATATATTATGATTTCCATAGTGGCATTCAATACCGCTTATATCCTGCCGGTATCAATCAGAGCTATACCAGTAAGCTATGGATTAGACCCCTCTCATCTTTTCCGTTATGGTATGATACTTTCTCTCAGCAGCGTACTTATCATAACTATAGTTGGTTACATCTTTATGACTTTCTTCCCCGCATTCAGTTTATTATAAAAACCAAAAACAAAAAGACCTAGAAAATTCCAGGTCTTTTTTATTTTTTCCTTTTACTTTTGTGCAGCAGCAATATCGCGCATACAATAAACAAGAGAACCGTTACCGCGATGATTCATAATGCACTCACAGCATTTACCATGACGAGGGCATTCCTTTTTCGGACAGGTGCAGTTCGCCTCATTGCAATGTTCTTTTTCCATAAACTTCTCCTCCTCTTATGGATTATTTATAACTTTGCAGTTTTACCAGCAGTTCGCCATAAGTACCTTTATGGTTAGCCAGCATCATATTTAAAGCCCACACGGCAGTCCCAGCATCATCTTCAGTACGAGTGCATTGCATAGGACGCTTTTCCGCAGTAAATTTAAATATTTCTTCCGCTTCCACCAAGCAATACATATCCTGACGGGTATAAGCAGAAAGCCCGGCATCAGAAAACATTATCGTTGCCATCAGCATATCATCCATGCGCCAGCATTCCAGACGATAAGCACGTCCATCACTGAGATTGCCGGTACAGTAACCTACATCCATAACACCATCTTCGTCAGGTTCATAAGGTGAAGGCACATAATCTATTCTGCACGGTACAGGAAATTCCTTAATAAGCATTTAATAATTCTCCTCTTTGTCATAATTCTTTTTTATTATAACATCAATTACGCCAAAGCAAAAGAACAATGCAATCTTATCCTGTGTGTACCATTTTACGCATTACTATCCAGTTAGGAAGTTTTAATTCTTCATTCCATTCAGAAGTATCTAAAGCTAAGAAATCAGCTTCATATTTACTGCTGACAATTACCAATGGATACATCTCCTGCTCGATAGCTGCATACGGCATCACATTTTTGCTGTTCCATGAATATGCCTGCGGAGAAAAATTCGCAGCAGATTTTGCAGGCAGTAATTTTACAAACTGCTTACCGGAATAAAATACGGCTGACGTAGGATAATGCCCATATACACCTACACTATCAGCATTAGTATATTGTGGTAAAAGTGTCGCTAAATCTTTTGCAGATCTCTGCGCAGAAAACGGTACAGCAATGCACATAGTAAGCGTCAAATAAAAAATTATAGAACCAAGTCCTATGCTTATAAAATTGCCACTCACATATTTTCTTAAACAGAAGTATATAAATAATCCGACACCTAAACTTGCAGGCAATAAAAATAACATTGTACCAGACACTAAACCTTTGTTAACTGTCCAACATCCGGCTATTACCAAAAATATAAAAGTGCCGGCCAACAAAAGTAAAAATAATTTTTTCTTTAAAATCTCCTCATATTCAGTTAAATAACCGCCTAAAAGCAACGCACCTGGAAAAAGCATAGGATAAGTATAGGTTATATATTTTGTTGCCATACATTGAAAAAAGACGAATACAGCAACTGCCCAAATTAGCAGGAATTTTTCGCGTACAGAAACAACAAAACTGTTTTGTCGCCACGCACGATAAATAATCATCGGCACAAGTAAACTCCAAGGGAAAAAAGCCAGCATATTAACAACAGTATAATAATAAAATACGTCATCACGCGGGTGCTCAGAAACAGTAGCCCGCAAAAAATTATGCGTACCTAAAAAGGTATCAATAAAAGCTGCTCCATGCAGATAAATCATCATCCCATACCAGGGCATTACCAGTAAAGCAAACAACGCTGTACCCGTAAGTAAATGCATTCTGAACGGCAAACGCCACTCCTTCTGCCATATTATAAACAAAGTAATAATCAATCCCGGCAGCAAAAAGCCAATCGGCCCTTTAGTAAGCGTTGCCAAAGCAGCACAGATATACATCAAATACCAATAGCGACTGCTGTAAGAAGTATATGCCAGATAGAAAAACAACAACGTTCCGCTAAAAAACAAGAACAGCACCGCGTCTGTAATAACCGATTTACTGATGAGAAAAAATTCCAAACAGCTCAACAATATCATACTGCTGTAAAAGCCAGTTCGCTCATTGTACAATTTGCTTCCGCTCCAATATATCAGCCCCAAAGCAGCTAATCCAAACAGAGCAGGAAAAAACCTTGCTGCAAATTCTGTGAAACCAAAAACTTTGAAAGCTAAGGCTGTCAACCAATAAAACATCACCGGCTTGTCAAACCAGTAATGTCCATATATCTGTGGTGAAATCCAGTCGCCAGACAAGACCATTTCTTTAGCTGTCAGCGCATAATTTGATTCCACTGAGTCTGTTATCAATAAATTATTATTACAAAAGAAAAGCAATAATACAGCACTTAGCCAAAAAATATACTTATAAGCTTTTTCCATAATAAAACCCCTTACTTTTGATTTATTTTAAGCATAAATAATATTTCTTAAAATAATCTGAAAGTAAAGGGTTTTTATGTTATTTAGGCAGTATAACCTGCATTATCGTACCCTGCGGCTTGTTGTCTAAAACAGTAATTTTACCATCATGCAGACGCACAATAGACAGAGCTAAGGCAAGACCAAGCCCTAAGCCACCCTGTTCACGGCTGCGTACCTTATCTACACGATAAAACCGGTCAAAAATTTTTTCTTTATCTGCATCACTAATGCCAATTCCCTGATCCTGTATCTGCAAAATAATGCAATCTCGTTTATCTGCAGCTTTAACAAGTATTTCCGAAGCAGCAGGTGAATATTTCACGGCATTATCCAATAAAATAATCAGCAGCATATTAAGTGAATCTGCATCACCTTTTAAAAATAAATGTTCCGGCAAATCTGTCTTTATCCTCTGCTGCTTTTCTTCCGCAACCAGGCTGCATTGATTTATCACCTGCCTGCAAAGTGCAGTAAAATCAATTCTTTTCTTTTTTACTTTTAAACCAAGATTATCCCTGCGCGCCAGCTCCATCAAGGTATCAGTCAGTTTTCTCAGCCTTCCTACTTCTGTTTTAAGCATCTGCAAGGTTTCGGCAGCAAAAGAACTGTAACGACTTTCTGTATCTTCAAGAAGACCCTGTACAGCTAAATTAAGTACGGCCAGCGGAGTACGCATTTCATGAGAAGCATCAGCCGTAAATTGCTTTTGCTTCTCATACATCAGCTGAATAGGCCTTATATTACGCTTGGAAAGCCAGTAGCCTAAAAGACAGGCAGGTATAAACAACACGAAAGCAATGCACAGTAATACAAGTAATGTTTCGTAAGCCGCTTCGTAGTAAAACTCCATATTCTTAAACATATACAGACGTCCGATAACCCTGTCACCATCTTTAACAGGGGCAACAGCCGCAAGATAGCGGTATCTTTCGCCTACACTATTGCGTATACGCAGCATTTCTGCCGAATCGTCACTTTCCGGCCAGTCCTCACGATGATTTTTCAATATATCTCCTACCGCTGCTCCCTGTAGCTGGTCTAAAACTACTGTCTTATCATCTGGTTTAACTAAGAAAGCCAGCATACTGCCGTTTTTAATGGCAACATCAGAAACAGGAGCCTCCTCTGTAGCAACATATTCTGCCGCTTCATGGTAAATTTGTGCTACCAAATCTTCTTTTTCATGCATCAGCACTGCATACCACACCAGGCAATAAGTTATACCCACTACAAGTAAAATAAGCATACCGAAAATAAAAGCATACATCAGCGTCATACGCCGCCGCAGCCTTTCAAACATATTATTCCACATAATAGCCTACACCTCTTGCCGTGTGAATTATATTCTCATCTGCCAAATCCATAATCTTTTTGCGCAGTAAACGTATATGTACATCAAGATTATTTTCGGTAACATCATTGTTGATGCCCCAGACTCTTTCCTGTAATATTTCCCGCGGAATAATCTGCCCTCTGTTATTAAGTAAGATTTCCAATAGTTTAAACTCACGCGGACGCAGTTCTATTTTCTTATCACCATACACAAAACTATGGCTGCTGCGTTCCAACACATATTTTCCATAGGTTATATTTTCCGCTGTATACTGCCCTGGACGTCTTAAAAGTGCATTTAATCTGGCAACAAGCTCCTGCACATCAAACGGCTTAACCATATAATCATCAGCTCCGCTGTTAAGACCTTCAACCTTATCTTCAACAGTATCACGCGCTGTCAGCAGCAATATTTTCCCTGAGTACTCCTCATCACGCAATTTTCTGCATAACTCTACACCGCTCATTCCCGGCAGCATCCAGTCAAGTATCAAAACATCATAACCATCGCTGTAACATTTATCGTAGGCATCACTGCCATTTTCTGTCCATTCCACAATAATATTCTGCTTGCGCAGCAGCATGGAAAGCAATCTGCCTAAATTTCTGTCATCCTCAGCCAATAAAACCTTCATAATCACACCTCATTATGGCTACTTATTCAGTATGAATATAACTCGCTAACATTAAGTAAAACTGAAATACCACTTTTATTACTTTTATTATAACAAAAAAACACTGCCTATCCTAAAAAGGATAGACAGTGTTCAGCGCTTAGAAAAAATTATTCGTTATCTTTTTTCTCGTCGCGGGTAAGATTATATTTAATCTTAATATCACGGTAACGGCTCATACCAGTACCGGCAGGAATCAATTTACCAATGATAACATTTTCTTTCAGGCCCAGCAGCGGGTCAACTTTACCTTTAATAGCAGCATCGGTCAGGACACGAGTGGTTTCCTGGAAGGATGCAGCAGACAGGAAGGAGTCGGTTGCCAAAGAAGCCTTGGTAATACCCAGAAGAATCGGACGTCCTTCTGCAGGTTCCTTGCCAGCTTCCAGCATTTCTGCATTCTGCTGTTCAAATTCAGCCACGTCAACATATTCGCCAGGAAGCATTGTAGTATCGCCGGATTCTTCGATACGTACTTTACGCATCATCTGACGTACCATTACTTCAATATGTTTACTGTTAATATCAACGCCCTGAGATTTGTAAACGCCTACAACCTGTTGTACCAGGTAACGTTGAGTTGCTTTCACGCCGCTGATACGCAGGATATCATGCGGATTGAGAGAACCTTCAGTCAGGCGGTCGCCTTTTTCAATTTGCTGTCCTTCGATTACAGCCAGCTTAGCACCATACGGAATAGTGTATTCCTGTCCTAAGCCGTCTTCACCGGTAACAATAACTCGACGAGAGCCGCCTTCTTCAATAATATGAACATAACCGGTATTCTCGGTCAGGATACCAGGATGTTTCGGTTTACGTGCTTCAAACAATTCTTCGACACGCGGCAGACCTTGGGTAATATCGTCACCGCCTGCAACACCACCGGTGTGGAAAGTACGCATGGTAAGCTGGGTACCAGGTTCACCGATGGACTGTGCAGCAATAGTGCCGACTGCTTCACCGACATCAACATTTTTGCCAGTTGCCAGGTTACGGCCATAGCATTTACGGCAAACACCAAATTTAGCTTTACAGGTCAGGACGCTGCGAATCTTAACTTTTTCACGCAGTGTGCAGATCTTTTCAGCCATATCTTCGGTAATGTATTCGTTGATATGATACAGTACTTCACCGTTTTCATCGCAGATATCTTCAGCCAGATTACGGCCAATGATACGGTCATGCAGGGATTCAATAACAGTTTGTTTGTTTTTGCCTTCAGTAATTGCTTCAACTTCGATACCGGCAATATCGTTATTGCGAATACGCATTTCTTTAACGGTACCGTCAGCCAAGATAGCATCAATGGTTTCAACAGTCATAGTGTCGCCCATATGAGCCAGAACTTCGCCTTCGCCGTTAACAATGTCTGCAGCAACTTCTTTGCCTTCGAAATTATGTACCATAGCTTCTTTCAGAACTTTATTTGCATATTCATCGCTGATGTTGATACGTACGGTTTCAGTTTCTTCACCGTTCATATCTTCGCTAGCATACAATACAATTTCTTCAACCTTGGCAGCACTGAGTTTCTTGTACAGCTCTTCGGTAATAATAGTATCTGCTTCAGCAACAATACTGCCGTCTTCAGCAGTAATACCGGAAGCTAAAGTACGTCCCAGTACGTTTTCACGAATCTTATTCTGGCTGCAGCCAAGAACTGCTTTGCACAGACGATTACGTTCTTTAACCAAGTTCATGCCTACAACATCGCAGTCATCCTCACGAACGATAACGTCCTGAGCAACGTCTACCAGACGACGGGTCAGATAACCGGAGTCAGCAGTACGCAGTGCGGTATCAGCCAAACCTTTACGAGCACCGTGAGTAGAAATGAAGTATTCCAAAATGGTCAAGCCTTCACGGAAGTTTGCTTTGATAGGACGGTCGATGATGCGGCCGGAAGGATCGGCCATCAAACCACGCATACCAGCCAGCTGACGAATCTGTTGTACGTTACCGCGGGCACCAGAGTTAGCCATCATGTATACGGAGTTGAATTTATCCATGGTGGTAGCCATGAGTTTTTCAGTAACTTTATCAGTTGCTTCAGTCCAGAGATCAATAACCTTGCGATAACGTTCATCCGGACTCATCAAGCCGCGGCGGAACAGTCTTTCAGTCTTATCGACTTCTTTTTCAGTTGCATCAAGGATAGCAGCTTTTTCAGCAGGAATCTTGATATCAGAGGTAGCAATGGAAATGCCAGCTTTACAAGCATTGTCATAACCCATTTTCTTAACGATATCAAGGATTTCTGCAGTACGCAGATTACCATACAGTTTATGTGCTTTAGCAACCAGCTTGCCCAGTTCTTTCTTGTCAATCAGCTTGCCAAGATGCCATTCTTCCTGACCGTCAGCATTAACTTCTTTATGATAATAACGCATTTCTTTCGGCAATTCACTGTTGAAAATGGTGTTACCAACAGTAGTAGTAACAAGGCTTACGCCTTCAGTTTTCTCTTCGCCGATAATATGGTCATTAGGAATATATACTTTAATCAGTGCCTGCAGGTCTACTACACCGTGGAAATAAGCCAGCTGTGCTTCATCAATGCTGGAGAAGCGGCGGCCTTCACCTTTGGCACCTTCTTTAACGATGGTCAGGTAGTAGGAACCAAGAACCATATCCTGGGTAGGAACAGCAACAGGTTTGCCGTCTTTAGGAGCCAGGATGTTGTTTACAGACAGCATCAGCATACGTGCTTCTGCCTGAGCTTCTACAGAAAGCGGCAGATGGACAGCCATCTGGTCACCGTCGAAGTCGGCGTTATAAGCGGTACATACTAACGGATGCAGTTTGATTGCACGGCCTTCAGACAGGATAGGCTCGAAAGCCTGAATACCCAGTCTGTGCAGGGTCGGTGCACGGTTCAGCAGTACAGGATGTTCTTTAATTACTTCTTCCAAAACGTCCCAAACAACATTATTAGCACGTTCTACCATACGTTTTGCACTCTTAATATTGGTAGCTTCACCGCTGTTTACCAAACGTTTCATTACGAAAGGTTTGAACAGTTCCAGTGCCATTTCTTTCGGCAGACCGCACTGATGCATTTTCAGTTCAGGACCTACAACGATAACGGAACGACCGGAGTAGTCAACACGTTTACCAAGCAGGTTCTGACGGAAACGACCTTGTTTACCTTTCAGCATATCGGAAAGAGATTTCAAAGGTCTGTTGCCAGGACCAGTTACAGGACGGCCACGGCGACCGTTATCAATCAAAGCGTCAACAGCTTCCTGCAGCATACGTTTTTCATTACGTACGATAATGTCAGGAGCATGCAGTTCCAACAAACGTTTCAAACGGTTGTTACGGTTGATTACACGACGATACAAATCATTCAAATCAGAAGTTGCAAAACGACCGCCATCCAGCTGAACCATAGGACGCAGTTCAGGAGGAATAACCGGTACTACGTCAAGAATCATCCATTCAGGACGGTTGCCGGATTTCAGGAAAGCTTCGCATACTTCCAGACGGCGTACGGCACGTACTTTACGTTGACCGCTAACTTCTTTCATTTCTGCACGCAGTTCGTCGGTCAGCTGCTGCAGATCAATTTCCTGCAGCAGTTGTTTAATTGCAGCTGCACCCATGCCTACTTCAAATTCGTCACCATATTTGTCACGAGCTTCAACATATTCGCTTTCGCTGAGCAGCTGTTTCTTTACCAGCGGGGTATCACCAGGATCAAGTACAATGTAATTTGCAAAATACAGTACTTTTTCCAGGCTGCGGGGAGAAATATCCAAAATCAGACCCATACGGCTGGGGATACCTTTAAAGTACCAGATATGAGATACGGGAGCTGCCAGTTCGATATGACCCATACGGTCACGACGAACTTTGCTGCGGGTTACTTCAACGCCGCATTTGTCGCAGATGATGCCTTTATAACGGATGCGTTTGTATTTACCGCAATGGCATTCCCAGTCTTTGGTAGGTCCGAAAATTCTTTCACAGAACAAACCGTCGCGTTCCGGTTTCAGAGTTCTGTAATTGATGGTTTCCGGCTTCTTTACTTCACCATAGGACCAGGCTCTAATCTGGTCCGGAGAAGCTAAACCGATACGCATAGACTCAAAATTATTTACATCTAACAAGAATTGCTCGCTCCCTTCTATTACATATCATCGTCAAGATCAGATTCGCCGTCTTTAATAGTGAAATTACCAAGGTCGGCAATCACATCCGGCATATCTTCGGTAGCGTCATTATCTGCATAATCATCATTTTGCTGTTCAACAGGTGCTTCATTGATTTGTCCTTCAATATTCAGATCAACTTCACGTGCAGTCTCAGCAATATCATCATCAGTATCACGCAGGGAAATTTCTTCCTCATCTTCATTCAGCACTTTGATATCAAGGCCGATACTTTGCAGCTCTTTAACAAGTACTTTGAAGGATTCAGGGATACCAGGATCAGGAACGTTTTCACCTTTAACGATAGCTTCGTAAGTTTTTACACGGCCAACAACGTCGTCAGACTTAACGGTAAGGATTTCCTGCAGAGTGTAAGCAGCGCCGTATGCTTCCAGCGCCCAAACTTCCATTTCACCGAATCTCTGGCCGCCGAATTGAGCTTTACCGCCCAAAGGCTGCTGGGTAACCAAAGAGTACGGGCCGGTGCTGCGGGCATGGATTTTATCGTCAACCAGATGGTGCAATTTAAGCATATAGGTAAGACCAACAGTTACTTTGTTATCGAAAGGTTCGCCAGTACGTCCATCGTACAAAGTGGTCTTAGCAGTAGCATCAATGCCAGCCAGTTCCAGTGCATCAGCAATATCCTGTTCATGTGCGCCGTCAAATACAGGTACGGAAATCTGTACTGCACGAACGCTCTGATCACCGAATCTATCAATTTCTACAGTTTCCGGCATGCCGTTCTTTTCAACGTCATAGCCGTATTTATTCAGTTTCTCTACCAAGCCCTCTGCATTATCGGCAATTTGCATACCGAGTGCACGAGCAGCCCAGCCAAGATGGTTTTCCAAAATTTGTCCGATGTTCATACGGGAAGGTACGCCCAAAGGATTCAGTACGATATGTACCGGCTCGCCGCTGGGCAGGAAAGGCATATCCTCACGTGCCATAATACGGGAAACGACACCTTTGTTACCATGGCGGCCTGCCATCTTATCGCCTTCAGAAATCTTACGTTTCTGAGCGATATGAACACGAACTTGTTCATTTACTCCCGGAGGCAGTTCGTCACCGTTTTCACGGCTGAATACTTTTACGCTGACAATCTTACCAGCTTCGCCATGCGGTACGCGGAGAGAGCTGTCACGTACTTCACGTGCTTTTTCACCAAAGATAGCACGCAGCAAACGTTCTTCAGCAGTCAGTTCGGTTTCACCTTTCGGAGTTACTTTACCAACAAGGATATCACCAGGACGAACTTCTGCACCAATACGGATAATACCGCGTTCATCCAGATCTTTCAGAGCTTCTTCAGAAACGTTCGGAATTTCACGGGTGATTTCTTCTTTACCCAGTTTGGTATCACGCGCATCGCAGTCATATTCTTCAATATGAATAGAAGTGAATACGTCAGCTTTTACAAGGTCTTCATTCAGCAGGATAGCATCCTCGTAGTTATAACCTTCCCAAGGCATGTAAGCAACGATTACGTTGTGGCCGAGAGCCAATTCGCCATGGTCAGTTGCAGGACCATCTGCCAGAACCTGTTTTTCAACAACCTTGTCGCCTTTATAAACGATAGGACGCTGATTTACGCAGGTACCCTGGTTGGAACGTTTGAATTTCAGCAGCGGATAAACATCCAGTTCGCCGTTTTCAGCACGTACACGGATTTCATTGCCTACTACACGTTCAACAGTACCAGCACGTTTAGCAAGTACGCAGACACCGGAGTCAACAGCAACTTTGTATTCCATACCGGTACCGATAATCGGAGCCTGAGTGCACAGCAAAGGTACAGCCTGACGCTGCATGTTTGCACCCATCAATGCACGGTTAGCGTCATCGTTTTCAAGGAACGGAATCAACGCAGTAGCGATAGATACAACCTGTTTAGGAGAAACGTCCATGTAATCTACTTGTTCAGGCGGCAGAGAAAGTACGTCGTCTTTTGCACGAGCAGTTACACGGTCTTCAAGGAAGTAGCCATTTTCATCCAAAGGTTCGTTGGCCTGTGCGATGATATACTTATCTTCCTCATCAGCAGTCATATAGTAAACTTCATCAGTTACACGTCTGTTTTCTTTATCAACACGTCGGTACGGAGTTTCCATAAAGCCATATTTATTGATAACAGCAAAGGTAGAAAGAGAACCAATCAAGCCGATGTTCGGACCTTCAGGGGTCTCGATAGGACACATACGGCCATAGTGAGAGTTATGTACGTCGCGGACTTCATAGCCTGCACGTTCACGGCTCAAACCGCCAGGACCAAGTGCGGACAGACGGCGTTTATGAGTCAGTTCTGCCAGAGGATTGTTCTGGTCCATGAACTGAGACAGCTGGCTGCTGCCGAAGAATTCTTTGATTGCTGCCACAACAGGACGAATATTGATAAGAGCTTGCGGAGTAATAACCTCAGTATCCTGAATGGTCATACGTTCTCTTACAACTCTTTCCATACGTGCCAGACCGATGCGGAACTGGTTCTGCAGCAGTTCGCCTACGCAGCGCACACGACGGTTGCCCAAATGGTCGATGTCATCGCCGGTACCGTGGCCGTCCATCATGTTCAGCAAATAGTTGAAGGATACCAGAACATCTTCTACTGTTACAGTACGGATTTTTTCATCAATACCGGTAGTGAACAGTAAATCCATATCCTGATCTTTAAATTTAATTTTCAGTTTACGCAGACCTTGTTCCTTGTAAACACCGCTTGCTTCAACCTTATCCAGATTTTCTACAGTCATCTTGGTTCCTGCAGGCAGAATAATTTCACCGGTTTCCATATCAACCAGCGGTTCAGCAATTACAGTGCCTTGCAGACGGTTGCGCCAGCCAAGTTTTTTATTTAATTTATAACGGCCAACACTAGCCAGGTCATAACGTCTGTTGTCGAAGAAGGTAGCTTCAATCAACTGAGTAGCATTTTCTAAAGTAGGAGGTTCGCCGGGACGCAGTTTTTTATAAATTTCAATTAAAGCTTCTTCTCTGTTATTGGTAGTATCTTTTTCCAGAGTAGCCAGTACAAAAGGATGCTCGCCGAATACTTTGAGGATTTCCTCGTTAGAGGATAAACCAAGCGCACGCAGCAGCACAGTTGCAGGCAGCTTTCTGGTACGGTCTACACGGGCATAGATAACATCGTTGATGTCAGTTTCATATTCAATCCAGGCACCGCGGTTAGGAATAACGGTGGTACCATACAGCTTTTTACCGCTGGGGTCGATATCTACGGAATAATAAACGCCGGGAGAACGTACTAACTGGCTGACGATAACACGTTCAGCACCATTAATAACAAAAGTACCAGTTTCCGTCATTAACGGGAAATCACCCATGAATACGGAAGATTCTTTGATTTCACCGGTATCTTTATATACAAGACGTACTTTGACATTCATGGGTGCAGAGTAGGACTCATCTCTTTCTTTGCACTCTTCAACGCCATATTTAGGCTTACCCAGCTCGAAATTTTCGAAGGAAAGTTCTAAATTACCGGTAAAGTCTTTTATCGGAGAAATATCGTGGAAGATTTCACATAAACCTTCTTTGATAAACCACTCATAGGATTTTCTCTGGATATCAATCAAATGAGGCATCGGCAATACTTCATTGATTCTCGCATAACTATACCGAATCCTATCACCCACTGGAACCGGTTTAAACATGTAATTCCTCACCCCTTCATATTTTGTCAGGCACGCAAAACCAGCACAATCAATCGTCGACAAAAAAAACAAGGTTCTTACCACAAGGACCTTGTCTGTTGTCTTCGATGAATGTGCTTCATCTGTACACTATAAGCAAAATACGCCGTTCAACCACTGACCCAACGTATATGTTGTCAATCATACCTGCATTCATTCTTATTGATGTAGTATATTATACTAGCACATTATTTTCAGTATGTCAATAAAATATCCTTAAAAATTATCTTTTAACGACATTTTTTATTGCAAAAATTTTTCTCAATACAAAATCCTGGCTAAAAATATCACATACAATAAAATATCTTCAAAAAACATTGTCCAATCAGTAAAATGCTATGGAATAAATATGTTTGCAACTCATAAAATAATAAAATCACAAAAACAAAAAGCTCCATCCTGTAAAGGATGGAGCTTTTAAGAAAAGTAAAATTATTTTACTTCTACAGATGCGCCAGCTTCTTCGAGTTTAGCTTTCAGAGCGTCAGCGTCAGCTTTGGAAACTTTTTCTTTAACAGCTTTCGGTGCGCCGTCAACGATTTCTTTAGCTTCTTTCAGGCCCAGGCCGGTTACTTCGCGAACAACTTTGATAACGTTGATTTTGGAAGCGCCAGCAGCGGTCAGGATAACGTCAAATTCAGTTTTTTCAGCAGCAGCTTCGCCAGCAGCAGCCGGAGCAGCAGCAACAGCTACCGGAGCAGCAGCGGATACGCCGAATTTTTCTTCCAGAGCTTTTACGAGTTCAGAGAGTTCGAGTACGGTCATAGATTCAATAGCTTCGATGATTTGTTCTTTATTCATTTCATTTACCTCCAATATAAGTAAGTGTTAATTTTAATATTTTAAACTGCTTTACGCAGCGCACCGCAGATTAAGCGGATTCTTTTTGTTTGCGTACAGCTTCGAGAGCATATACAACGTTGCGGATAGTACCTTGGAGTACATTGACAAAACCGCTGATAGGAGCGTTCATGCTGCCCAGCATTTTTGCAATAAGTACTTCTTTCGGCGGCAGTGCTGCCAGTGCTTTGATTTCTTCAGCGCTGATAACTTTACCGTCAAGCACACCGATTTTAACTTTCAGTGCTTTGTTTTCTTTTGCGAATTCGCAAATAATTTTTGCAACTGCAACAGGATCTTCCGGAGCAACAGCGATAGCGGTGTTATGTTCCAGAACAGGTTCCAGGCCTTCAATACCAGCTTCTTCAGCTGCGATGCGGAGAAGGGTATTTTTAACTACGCTGTAGTTTACACCAGCTTCACGCATTTTACGGCGCAGAACGGTATCCTGAGCAACAGTTAAACCACAGAAGTCAACCAAGATTGCGCATTTGGAGTTGGTAAGCAACTCTTTCAGTTCAGCAACTTTAGCTGCCTTTTCAGGTCTAATAACTGCCATTGGATTGCACCTCCTTTTTTTGATATTATTTATTAAATCAAAAAGACCTCTCGGCCGTAGCCGGAGGTCGGAAGGTCTATATCTTCACGCTCCAGCCTCGGCAGGCGTATTAAAATACTTACGCAGAGCACCTGCTGTCTATGGCCCGATAATCTTCTGATTTAGTAAAATATTAGAAACTACAAAACTTAATTATTTGTCGCTGTTAGCTTTCAGTACGTCAACTTTTACGCCAGGGCCCATGGTGGTGGACATGGTGATAGTTTTCATGTACTGGCCTTTAGCACCAGACGGTTTAACCTTGATCAGGGTGTCTGCCAGAGTAATGTAGTTTGCCAAAAGCTGTTCTTCAGTAAAGGATACTTTACCGATAGGAGCTTGTACATTGCCGGCTTTATCGGTACGATACTCGATTTTACCAGCTTTAATTTCGTTTACAGCACGAGTTACGTCCATGGTAACAGTGCCAACCTTCGGGTTAGGCATTAAGCCTTTAGGACCGAGGATTTTACCAAGACGACCAACAAGACCCATCATATCGGGAGTAGCTACGCAGACATCAAAATCAGTCCAGCCGCCTTGAATTTTAGCTACATATTCTTCACCGCCAACGAAGTCTGCACCAGCAGCTTCTGCTTCTGCAATTTTGGGGCCTTTAGCAAATACAAGAACAGTCTTGGATTTACCAGTGCCGTGAGGCAGAACTAAAGCACCACGTACTTGTTGGTCAGCATATTTCGGGTTTACACCCAGACGGAATGCAACTTCAACAGTGCTGTCGAATTTAGTAGTTGCGGTTTTCTTAACCAGTTCTACTGCTTCTTTCGGAGAGTAGAGTTTGTCAGCTTCGATAAGTTTCAAAGCGTCATTGTACTTTTTACCCATTAAAAAATTCCTCCTATGTGGTATTAACGGTTTTAGCCTCCCACTAATTTACGAAGACAGGATTAGTCTTCAATAACAATACCCATGCTGCGAGCAGTACCTTCTACCATTCTCATAGCAGCTTCAACGTTAGCAGCGTTCAGGTCAGCCATTTTGCTTTCTGCGATTTCGCGAACTTTGTCACGACCCAGTTTAGCAACTTTCTTTTTGTTGGGTTCACCAGATGCTTTTTCCAGACCAGCAGCTTTTTTCAGAAGAACTGCAGCCGGCGGAGTTTTGCAGATAAAGGTAAAGGAACGATCTTCAAAAACAGTGATTTCAACAGGAATGATGAGACCAGCTTGTTTTGCAGTACGTTCGTTAAACTCTTTAACGAAAGCCATGATGTTAACACCAGCTTGACCAAGTGCAGGACCTACAGGAGGAGCCGGAGTTGCTTTACCAGCCGGTACCTGTAATTTTACCATCTTAACGACTTTTTTCGGCATTTAATTACACCTCCTTACTTATTCAGCTTCTTCTACTTGTGTAAAATCAATTTCAACAGGAGTTTCGCGTCCAAACATATCAACAAGAACTTTCAGCTTACCGCGTTCTTCATTGATTTCTGCCACTTTACCAACACAGTCGGCAAACGGACCGGTTTTAAGACGAACCAGCTGCTGTAACTGAAAATCAATTTTAGGCCGACCCTCGTCAACGCCCATAGAGCGCATAATCTGACGAACTTCTTCATCAGTCAAAGGAATCGGTTTTGTACCTGAACCGACAAAGCCGGTTACACCAGGAGTATTACGGACAGCATACCAGCTGCGGTCATTAACGATCATTTCCACCAGAACATAGCCCGGGAAAACTTTACGCTGAACACTGCGCTTTTTGCCATCCTTGACTTCAACCTCATTCTCCATAGGTATAACTATACGGAAAATTTCATTTTCCATTCCCAAGGAATGAACTTTGCGTTCCAGGTTCGCGCTTACTTTATTCTCATATCCGGAATAAGTATGAATTACATACCAACGTTTTTCTTCCATCATATATTGGAAAGCAACGCTTCCCCAATCCTCCTTACATTATCTTATTGCCCGTTATTGAAGGAATAAACGGAACAGCACGCTGAAGAATGTGTCAATCACCCATATCAGCGCCGCACATAATACTACTGCAATCAGAACTACGATAGTATTAGCAATAAGCTCTTGTTTGGTAGGCCAGGTTACCTTTTTCAATTCTACTTTTGTTTCACTCAGAAAACGAGTAACACTGAAGCTGCTCTTTTCCGTCTCAGTAGTTTCCGGAACGGCCATCTTTTCACATCCTTGCTATAAATACCTAGTTACTCACACTGCAGCCAAATTATTTGGTTTCTTTATGTAAAGTGTGTTTTTTGCAGAATTTGCAGTATTTATTGATTTCGATACGATCAGGATCGTTCTTTTTGTTTTTGTTGGTTTGGTAATTTCTTTGTTTGCATTCAGTGCATGCCAAAGTAATCAAAGTACGCATCTAGTTACACCTCGCTTACGTTAATAAAATAAAACCAATCTCAAATTGTCGCTAATATAGAGTACCATAGTTAACACTTAATGTCAACAATAAAAATATCTATATTTTAAAACTTAAGACCGGCCGAAACGACCGGTCTTGAAAGGCTTTGAGATTAAACTTCTTCTACTTCGGAAACAACGCCAGCGCCAACGGTACGGCCGCCTTCACGGATTGCAAAACGCAGAC